>Ga0247844_1000086_pt1 | contig 182403 bp, 251 predicted proteins | sample LaCtaG_FD_192421 | JGI IMG/M metagenome (GOLD analysis project Ga0247844, IMG submission 192421) | Freshwater microbial communities from meromictic Lake La Cruz, Castile-La Mancha, Spain - LaCruzMarch201714.5m_1 | ecosystem: Environmental > Aquatic > Freshwater > Lake | place: Spain...
TCAGCGATTAATATCGGCAGCTGGTAAGGCTGACACGGTAGGGAACGATTTCACATTATCAGAAGCAGAAAAAGCTGATTTGATGCGTGATGTTAAAGCATTAGATGCAGGTGACCAATTTGTGGAGAAAACCATACATAATATTCAGAATGAAGCACTAGCTCTTAATGGAATAAATGAATCTTTAGACGAACAAACCGATGTCGCTGTTTAAAATACGAGGTGAGAATGTACAAATTATACCTGCAAAGGTTAAGGAGGTTTATTACAAAGATGATAAACCTGAAAGTACATTTTACATTACGGCATTAATACTCGATGGCGCATCGTCAGAACGTCAAGTTAATGCTCGACCATTATTCGTAAATAATAAACAGTTACCGTTAGAAGGTGAAACGGTGTTACTAATTGGTACAGTAAGCAGTTATTCATCAGGTTTAGGAGCAAATGAAGATTTGTATTATATCGGTATAATTAATCTTCAAGGTAATGTACATCATAATTCATTACCTAATGCTAATGAAATAGAGACTCAAACACAGGCCGGTGGTGATTCTGCAAATTACCAAACCGGTAACGCTGGTAGCACTACCAAAAAAGAAAAAGCAAAGGTTGATAAGAATTTTCCTGAATCTAAAACCGTAAAGTCACTACAACCATATATTGGTGACGTGCTATACGAAGGCCGGTTTGGGAATAGTATTAGATTAACTAGTACATTAAAGAGTTATAACGGCTATACAAAACAACCTAATTGGAATAAAGCTAACGGTGCCGAAGGTGACCCGTTAATGATAATTCGAGTTAGTAAACCTACTCAAAATACAAATAAGAGTAACGACTTCATTACTGAGGATTTTAAGAAAGATGACTCGTTTATTTTATTACAATCATCACAGGGCATTGACTTTGAACCGGCATCAACCGTTACCGATTCTATCAAGAATCAAAAATTAGATTCATGGAACACGGGAAAGAAGTTTTCAGGTAAGCAAATACTAATATCATCAGGAAGAATTATATTCAATTCAACTCAGAACGAGATAATAGCATTTGCTAAAAAAGGAATTGGTTTATCGTCAGCAGATTCTATTTCATTAGATGCTCAAAAGAATATTGAGTTGAATGGTAATAAAATAATGTTGGGTAAAGATGCTGACGAACCGTTAATTTTAGGTAAGAAATTTAAAGATTGGATGGATGACTTTATAGATGCGTTAGGTAAAATGACCGCAATAACTGCTATGGGTCCATCATCACCATTTCAATCATCTCCACAGTGGCCACAGATACAGGCACTCAAACAACAGTTTGAAAATAATCTAAGTCAATTAGCATACACGAAAAAATCTAAGTAAAACTTTTTGAAATCATAATTATATAAAAGACTTATTAATTATGGATTCAAAAACATTTCTTGCAGCTCTTCGAACAATTATTCGTGAAGAAGTAACGAAAGCCGTACGTAACGAGGTTGGTAGAGTATTAACTGAGGGCGCCTCACATCCTACACCTGTAGAACGCGCAGTGCAAATACGCCGTTCTGTAGAACATGCAGTACAAACACGCCGCCCGATAGCACAAAAACCAAAATTTAAAAACCCGATGCTTAACCAGCTATTAGAAGGTGTGGCGCCTGCCCCGTCTGATGAAGCGAAAGTTGGATTTGAAGAGTGGCCGACAATGCAATATGCAGGAAATCCGACACGTGGTATCTCGAATTCATATAAAAAAGGTCCAATCAATGCCGCACCTGAGGGTGTGAATATAGCCGCGATTGAACGTCAAGCTCCGGAAGTAGCTGCAGCATTAACAAGAGATTATCGTTCGTTAGTAAAAGCGATGTTAAAACCTAAAGCTTAATAATGGCAACTCGTCGTCGGGAGGAAATATCATATAATCTAATAGATTTACAGCCGAATATAGCTGTCGGAATTAAACTACCGTTTAGTACACGAACCGGTGGATTATTCGCATTATCATATTCAACCGAAGAACAAGGTATATCGAATTTAAAAAATCTATTGTTAACTCGTACTGGTGAACGATATATGTTACCAAATTTTGGGACGGACATTTATGATACTGTATTTGAAAACAACGTAGATGATTTACCGATAATCCTACGGGATAGTATATCATCAGCAATCGCTTTTTGGTTACCGTACATAATTATTAACGACCTTACAGTAACACGAACTTCTAAGTATGAATCAGACCCTATAGGTCACGCAATTCAAATTAGCTTAACCGTTCAAGTGGGCTCTAGAGGCGCAAATGTACCAATAACAATTATCGTAACACCGTCGTCAATAACAATAACATAATGGCAGAAACACATGATATAAAGTATTTAGGTAAAGATTTCAATCAGTTACGCACTAACTTGATTGAATTCGCACGTAATTACTTTCCGAATACATATAATGATTTTAATGAATCATCCCCGGGCATGATGTTTTTAGAAATGTCGGCATACGTAGGCGATGTATTAAGTTTTTACACTGATAAACAATTAAAAGAATCATTTTTAATTTCTGCGGAGGAAAAAACTAATTTGTATTCGTTAGCACAATCGTTAGGTTATAAAGTAAAAAATAAAATAGCCAGCTCAGTTGATTTAGATGTATTTCAGCTACTACCGTCTACAACATCGGGCAGCGCCATTGTACCGGATTGGTCATATGCATTAAACATACCAGCTGGTATGACAGTTAAATCCAAATCAACTGGTGCGGAATTTAGAACTTTAGACACTGTAAGTTTTTCACAGCTAAGTAATATGCCGGGCTCAAATGTATCAGTATATCAAATTAATGAAGTTACTAATCAAGCGGAGTATTACTTATTAAAACATTCTGTGAAGGCGATTGCCGGAAACGTTAATACCACTACGTATAGTTTTGGTAACGCTAAACGGTTTGATAAAATATCATTAAGCGATACAAATATAATCGACATTGTTGATATTGTAGACTCTGATAATAATGTGTGGACAGAAGTCCCTAATTTAGCACAAGACACTGTATTTGAAACAGTATCTAACGTATCACAGAATGACCCGAGCTTATCACAATTTAATTTAACCGTACCGTATTTATTAAAGTTAAAGAAAACCGCCCGTCGGTTTATAACACGATTTAGAACGGATGGTACCTTGGATATACAATTCGGAGCAGGTATTTCAGCTGATTTAGATGAGGAAATAATTCCGAACCCGGATAATGTAGGCTCAGGACTACCGAATCTACAGTTGCAATATGACCAACCGTTAGACCCGTCGAACTTCATGTATACTAGAAGCTATGGTCTAGCTCCATCAAATACAACGTTAACGGTAAGATATACAACGGGTGGTGGCCTACAATCAAACGTCCCGGCATTCGACCTAACAGATATAGTAGGATTGACATTCGATATTAATGAGACCGGACTTAATGCTGGATTGCAGGGCCAAATAAAAGCGTCAGTTGCATGTACTAACCCTAAGCCAGGAACTGGCGGTAAGGACGAAGAGAGTTTAGATGATGTTAGAAATAACGCAATGTCATACTTTGCCGCACAGAATAGAGCAGTAACCGACCAAGATTATATTATTCGTGCATATTCAATGCCACCTAGATTCGGTGCAGTAGCTAAGGCATTCATTATTCAAGATTCGCAAATCGACCCAGTAACCAATTTGGGTATTTCGAACCCCTTAGCACTCAATCTATACTGTGTAGGGTATGACACTAATGGGAATCTTACTCAATTAAACTCCGCTGTAAAAGAGAACCTAAAGACCTATATAGGGCAATATCGTATGCTAACCGATGCTATAAACATTCGAGACGCGTATATTATTAATATCGGTATAGAATTTGAAGTGATTTGTTTACCGGACGCAAATTCGAATGAAGTTTTACTTAAATGTATTAATGCATTAAAGTCGTATTTCGATATTCGAAAATGGCAAATTAATCAGCCAATAATATTGTCAAAATTGAACACGTTATTGGACCAAGTAGCCGGTGTACAGACGGTAGTAAAAGTTGAATTAAGTAATTTATATAATGCAGACCTAGGATACTCTGGAAACGTGTATACTATTTCAAGCAGTGAAGGTGGGTCAACTCGTAATGGGGTTGTATACCCTAGTTTAGACCCATCTATATTTGAAGTTCGATTCCCCAGTAATGATATTAAAGGCCGCGTAGTAAGTTTATGATAGTAGCAATAAAACCTAATCGAAGTGCAACAATGTATGAAGACATGCCCATAAAAAATACGGGTTTGGATGAAATACTTGAAATTACTAAAATAGCTTCTGCGAGTTTATACTCAGAGTCCAGACCCGTGCTATATTTTAATACAACTGATATAACGCAAGTGTTATCAGATTATGGTGTTTCAATATCTAATGTAACGTGTTCATTAATTATGAATACTGTTCAAATGTCCGAGGTGCCGATTAATTACACCATAGCAGTCAATGCTATCAGCGGTTCTTGGACAAATGGTACCGGACGTTTTGCAGATACCGAATTATCAGGCGGTATATCATGGACATATAAGGCCGGCGAAACATCGTCACCGTGGATGACATCTAGTTTTGCCACCGGGTCGACCGGTACATATAATGTAACACCTGGCGGTGGTACCTGGTATACAGCGAGTGCGGCCACACAGTCGTTTTCATTTAAACAGGATAATGACTTAAGCGTTAATATATCCGGTATCGTGAGAGCATGGCTGACCGGTTCAATATCTAATGATGGCGTTATTGTTAGATTATCAAATGTGGCGGTGACTGATTATCTATTACCGACAAATATTCAATTTTATAGTGCGAATACGCACACAGTATACGGCCCTAGTTTACGCCTAGAATGGAACAGTGTTACCGAATTTATAACCGGTAGTTTAGTATCTATTGATATAGAAGATAATCCAATTATTTATCTATCTGGATTCAAGGGCGAATATAAACCAAATGTTAAGATTAGAGCATTTGTTCGTAGCAGACCAATGTATCCTAGACATACATTCGCACAAAATTCCGATTATACAACTGTAAAGTATTTACCGTCCACATCTTATTATAAGATTGTAGATGCCGCTACTTTAGAAACAGTAGTAGATTATAGCGAAGGTACAAAGCTGTCATGTAATACTAATGGAAATTATTTTGATTTCTCATCTACAGTATTATATCCTGAGAGATTTTATAAATTTGAATTCAAAGTTGTTTATAGTGGTACGACTGAATATTTTGCCGATAATTACATGTTTAAAATAGTCAATTAATGTACGATTCATATAAGTTAATAACAAACCCCACCGTTACAATCACCGATACGAATATTAATCGTAATAGCCTAGGCTATATGGTTTTAGATAATCAACAATCGGTAGGAATTCCGATAGTAACAAAGTTATATGATTATCAAAAGTATGTTGAAATAATTGATACTATATTCACAGAGTTATTCCCTAACGATGTACAACCATTAAGTACAGTTGACCTAGAGTCGCAATTAGCAATATTACAATCACAGTTAAGTGGTAGTAATCAAGAAAACTCGACGTTACAATCGATAATAGATGGATTGTTACAACCAGGCGGTGAACCTGAAATGTGGCGAACTAGAAAGACATTTAAACGCGTTGTGGATTCGAATAAGGGTACGTATACTCTAGGATTTCCGATAATAAATACTTGGAGCGACACGAAATGGGGACAACACGCGGGTGCAGTAATGCAGGTTCTAGGACCAACAGTTAGTGATGCGGAACAGGTATTAATTAATGAATTCTACAGTATGGTGCAAGGATTCACAACATATCTAAATAATAATCCAAATGATATTACCAACTTAGAAGTTGCTACATTCTTAAACGAAAGCGAAATCCCGGGATATGTAATTAATATCCCAGGAAGTGGCGCCCCATATGCCCCATCAGCTATTACCAATCCAATTATATTTAGGTTACAAAATTCACCGGCAGTACCGAATGTTTTAGAACAGGAGATTAACATATTGTCAATGTCTGATTTACCGTATTGTTACAGAACAATCAACCCGGATACGCAGTTACCATGGATTCAGAATATACAACAATTTAGAGCATTATGTAAGAAAATCGTATATTGGGTTAGGGTACTATCCAGTAACAACGTTGTAACAAATAATATCAATCTGAGATTGCATCCCCCTTCATCGCCGGCAGTCGATATTACGACCCAGTTTAGTACTATCAGCGAATATGAAAATAATCCTGTATATAATATCACTAACAAAGAGACTTATTATCTAGATATTCCTTAGGATAATATTTATTACTATATGACTACATTTTTTTATAAAGATAATACCGGTAATTACAAATTTACCCCGGAAGGTGATTTGGTTGTAAAGATACTACGCGAAAGAGATAACGCGTGGATTATGAATCAAGATTATGTTTTGGGATGGTTCAAGGGTATGAATATAGAGCCAGGTCCTGAGAATGTGATAGAATTCGCAGACGAATTACAAGAATATGTAACCATAAATAATAAGAAAAGCATATGGGGCGGGACAATTAATACCGGCGAATACGTTAAATGGAATTATTACGCGCAGGAATCTAGACCCAATGGGAAGAATATAGTAGATGACCAATTTATCCAAACTAGAGTTCTTAAATTAAAAGACCCGCAATCAGGCCACACTGAATATGTTGGTAGAGTCTTAGCGTTTAATTATGTTACATTATATCAAAATACAGCAGCAATTGCCACATTATTTGGAAGCTTTGATGGCACGTCACCGGAAGCTAGCTCCCACGTGTTAGCCTGGTTTAAGGGTGTGAATTTAGCGCCCACACTAGCATTGGTCGAGATATATTCAAACTACATCAAAGCGTATTTGGAAGACCCTAGAAAAGAGCTAGACACTAATATCGATATTGGTATATTCTTAGTTAAATAATATTGAATGTTACCATACACAAATGATGATACTTTAGTAGCAATACAAAACTTACCCGCAAATGGTACGTATTACGATAGTAACGCCGAATTTTTAATACCGGCAAGTTACTACGATGTAATGGATATTCCGACGTGTAATTTAGAGTTACATGTATACGACTTAGTAGGGAATTATTTAACGGGGACTTCTGCTGTCGACCCAAATAATTGGTACATATCACCAAATTCGAATTCAAATCAAACGAATGTTCTAACAATTAACTTAGAAAAGGCGTGTAATGATTTAGGATTATTACGTGGACAGTATGTTACCGTTATAAATTTACATAAGCGGGAAGTAGGCGATATACAATCACCTAGTTACTTCATAAAGACTTTATCAACTTCACGTACTGAGTTACGTCTTGCTCCGGTCGAGGCATCAACACCAATTGGTTTAGACTTTCAACAGTTCGCATCTGATTATATTCAGCATAAGGACTTTGCGATAAACAAACTAAATAGAGTATTTCCGGTATATGATTCAGGTGATGTATCATACGGACAAACAAACAGTGGTGTATCAATACCGATATTTTATTTTACTGATAACGCAATTCGATTCGCATTCGATAAATTCGTTACCAATCAGGCTACAAACCCTGCAATATATAATGGTAGCACATTTATTGCGATAAATGATTATCAGACGTACACAAATTATTTAGCTGCGACAGTGTCGCAGGTAGCAGCTACCGTAGCTTGGTTTATCGGAGCAAATATTAAGATTACACCGGCATCTATAGAAAAATTTGCACTTGAGCTGATTAACTATAGTAATTCGTTGGCTGTATTAGAATATACAGCGATACAAGACCTAGCTAATTTACTAAAGATTCAAGACTTTTGGAGACGAAATACAGACGGTACATATAAACATATTGGCCAGCCGTATTTTAATGATACCACTTTAATAAACGCGGGATATTCAATATTACCGTATTTATACCCGGCTGACTATATTCTAAATTTTGGTAATAACAATATTGCTAAGGTAGTTAATTTTGCATTTGAATCTACCGGAACGATGTTAGTAAAGTTGGCGAATCCGTTGGATATTCAATTCAATGAATTGGACCGATTATGTATTGCGTCTGAATTAATTAGACCGCTTGTAGAAAAGATTCTACTGGTTAATATACTACAGGCTATATCCGGTAATACATTACGTGGGCCGAACTTTGATATTGATGTAGAAGAAGCGCAAAGTATCGCAACGAGTCTTAAATCATGGAACGATTTATTATCGGCAAACGTAAATACTAATCAGCAGATTATTGATAAATACTTTAGCGGTAGCTTAAACGGTATTGATTTGAATATCAATTACAGCGAGTTTAGTAACTTTGTGCATTTTAGTTCTGCAGAAGAACGTGTAGCTAATTTCAAGTATAAGTTACAGCTGATAGAATACTACACCGATAGACTAAATACTCTAGCCGTAGCGACCGGGTCAATTGACACCAATTCAATTGAAGCAGTCAATAAACGTAATAATATTATAAGCGGTTTTGACGACTTTGAAAAGTACTTATTCTACGAACCAACCGGTAGTCAATTATACACGCATCAATCATGCTCAATACAACCGTGGCCAAAACAAAATATTAGCTCGGGTAGTATCACATACATAAATCAGGTGAGTACAACAGGAAGTGTTACTCAGACGTATTATGATGACGTTATTCAACAGGCGCAGACATTCGACAGATTTAATATACATTCACTACGTAATGCAGTACCGGTACATATTAATGTAGATGAATTTAATGCGGAGTATGTACTGTTTGTTGATATGATAGGACATTACTATGATATTATCTGGTCATACATACATTATTTGACACAAGTTAATGGTCGCCAAGAACATCCGGCAGATGGTATGAGTCAAGATTTAGTATTTAGTGTCGCCAAATCATTGGGGTTAACGATGTATAGCGGCAAGAGTGCTAAAGATTTGTGGACGTATGCATTAGGCTTAAATGATACTGGTGAGTATATAACGACTGGCAGTCTACAATCATTATCAGGTGAGGAATCGACTAAAGAAGTATGGCGCCGGCTAATCAATAACTTACCATACCTATATAAAACCAAGGGTACTGCGCGTAGTATTAAAGCGTTGTTAACGTGCTATGGAATTCCGACTACAATATTAAACATTAAAGAGTATGGCGGAGTCAATGCGGAACAAAACGATTTACAGCCATTGTATATACATGATGTATATTCATATGCAAAAGCTTTTGCACCTCGTGACTCGAAGGATGTAGTAGGTACACCATGGCAGCCTCTCATTAGAAATCAATATAATCTATCCGGAAGTACCGTACAATACCCCGACGCTATAGAGTTTAGAGTACGAACTGATGACAACTATTCATATTCAATTGGCACGCATTATTCATTACTGCGTACGCATAATTATTTTAGTGCTAGTCCGATATGGAATCAAATACAAGACCAATGGGACCAACCTAATTCATCTACTGGTTCTGGTATAGCGCCTAGATTGCTTGACCCGTTGATTGAAGTTACATTTAAACCAATAAACGCCCACTCTGGGAGTATTCATCTGTTTATATCAGGAAGTGATGGGTACAAATCAGCGTCAATTGATGATGTGTGGATGTTTGATAATAATTGGTTAAACGTTTTAGTACAACGCGGTGTATCGACAGACGCGACGGCATCAAATCAACAGTATACTTTAAAATACCAAAAAGGGCTTTATGGTAAAATTGTCGCATCGGGTAGTTCGACAATCGATTTATCAACCACATCAAGTAGCGGGTCGTATACCACATCATGGTCAACGGGCAGTGTAATCACGTGGGGTATGGGCGGGACGAATACAGCGACCAGTATATCCGGTAATGAAACGGAAGATTTTAATGGGTTGCTTCAAGAAATTCGGTATTGGTATGATACACTAACTGATGATACTATATCTACCCATACACTATCACCTAGTTCATATAACGGAAATCAACATTATTCAGCGTATTATGACCTAGCATATAGAGCGTCATTAACTAGAAAACCAACTGAAACCGGGTCATTCTATTTAGCACAAACATATTCGCAACATCCTAATCAATCTATAAACAGTGGTTTATCAGTAATATATGCTAGGTATTCTAGCTCAGCGGCGGTACCGTTTGAGGGTGTCGAAGAAACATACTATACTCGGTATGCAGATTTAACCGCTCATAACATATACTCTGATAAAGTTCGCATAGAGTCGCAATCATTAAGTGCACCACTAAGTTCTGATAGACGTGTTACAGTTAGTTCTTTTGATAGAAATTCAACAGACTCAAATAAGTTAGGAATTTATTTTTCGCCACAAAACGGAATTAATGATGATATAGTAGCACATACTGGGTATCTATCATTAGACGATTATATTGGCGACCCTAGAGACCAGTACAAACCACAATACACGCACCTAAGTCAATTACAGGATGAATATTGGAAAAAGTATCAGAATAAAAATGACTTTGCCGCGTATTTCCGTGCATTATCTTTATACGATTTATCTGTATTTAAGCAGATTAAGAAATTCGTACCGGCTCGAGCAAATTTAATTTCCGGTATACTAGTAGAGCCTAATCTTTTAGAAAGATATAAAGCTCGTACAATAAAATTACCTGAGGTAGAAAATTTACTGCAGAATGCATCTATTGATGCGTCGGAACATATCAATGCGGAGGGTATATATGACCCTAGTATTAGCATTTTGTTAGCTATGCCATCATCTATGTCCGGGTCTAGTGTAATCGGAGTTTTAGGTAATATCATTACCACATATACAATTGATACAACGCCGTATACTATCGGTTCGTACGACCCGAATACTAACATTACATCACAGCCGAACGTCGTAATGAATAATCTCGATGACTACAGTTTATCTGACGGTTGGATAATAGGTGCACAGAGTACTAGTGCGAATTGGAATTCACCTAGTCCGGACACATATGATAATGGGCCGGTAGTAGTCACCACCACAGCTAATCCCAATTACATAATAACTCAACCACCCGCTTGGGATGGGACTCTGCAAATGCTATAAATTCAACTAGTACTATATTTATTTAAAATAAAACAATTACAATAATGGGCTATTTAGATAACACCAGCGTAACCGTTGATGCAATATTAACCAAAAAAGGCCGTGAGCTCTTAGCAGCTGGCTCTGTAGATTTTCAAATTACACAATTTGCAGTAGGTGACGATGAAGTAGATTATACTTTATGGAATCCGAACCACCCTAATGGTACTGATTATTACGGTACCGTAATTCAAAACATGCCATTGTTAGAAGCATTTCCGGACGAAACACAAGTACTTAGATATAAGTTAATCACTTTACCTAAGAACACTACTAAAATACCGGCAATATCTGTAACAAATACATCATATACGTATACATATGTATTAAGTACGCCGGACATAATAACCCCGTCGACTATTAACATTACTAACGGTAACCTAACCTTAGGATATACAGCAATTTTATCTGATAGTACATGGTTTGATTTGCAGGTCGGAGCAGCTGTTTCGAACGCACCACAGGCACCGTCATTTATTGGTGATGTGCAGTCTAATCAGACAGTAACTAAGTCAGGTTTATCATTTACTATTAAACCAAAACAAATTCCAAACATCGGACAAGGATTTGGTGACCAAACCGCGACTCTTACTATAATAGGTAATGAAACCGGTGGACAAATAACAATTAATTTGAAGGTTAAGGCTGGCTATACAGTAACAGGACCACCGGTATTACCAACATTCTAGAAATTATATAAACTCAACCATTAACTCAATATCGTATACATAATCTATGGCAACTCTACAGACCGGAACACCATTCAACCCAAATAATTCAAACACCGGTACCGGACTAACTCCGAGTACTACTAACTTTAATCAATATAACCAAGGGTACCAAGATGGATTAAACGCGGCAATTGCTAGTTTGAATACTGCAAATAATGGAAAGACATTTTCGCAGCTTAACGTAGCCACCGATGTCAAGGAAAAACAAATCAAGATTATATCTCGAGGAATTTGGACCAACGATTCATCTGCACTAACCACATTTTGGACGGGTTCGCAGACAAGTACCCAGCAGGCATATTTTTATTCGGTATGGGATGGCAATCCATTTACGTCTGGGTCACTAAGTCAATTTGCCGTATCATACGGACATCGTGCAGGTAGTGGTAGTGCAACTACCGCTGCATCAACAGAGAGACCGACAAAAGCGATATATTCGCAGATGAAATTAGTTGCATTGTCGCCCGGTGATTCGGTGTTCACATTCAATAGCGGTAGTACAACGCAGAATTCTAACTCTATATATGCATTGACTATTAATAGAGCTAGAATTAAGGACTCATTAGACCCAGGTAATTGGGAAATGTATTTAGCTACGTTAAGCGGCTCAGCTGTGCCTAACAACGTACATACCGGTTCGAATGTTAGAGTAAAGGGTGACGGTTCTACAATTAGCGTCATTGATGATAGTAGTATAACTACTTCCGTAGATATGACAAATGCCGGAGCAAGATATAATATTATAAGCGGCTCAATAAACGGTGGTGCATATGTTAATGCCTCAGGTAGATATGATTATTACGGACTAGCATATCCGGCACTAGGATTACTTATATACAACGGAACTACATTAGATGAGCAATTAGGATTTAATACCGTGTCCGGTAGCACGTCCGGAGATAATGCATACAAACTATATACGTCGATATCAGGTGCGGCCGCTATTAGTTCAACCAAAGCGTTTACTGCTAGAAACAATGAAAAAACTGTTTCAAGTCATTATTTTGTTAGATTAAAAAATGGCGATTTTAACTACAGTAACAATACCACATTTGTAACGGGTAGCGATGGTGCATTATCCAATATAGATTTCGTAGCAGACCCGCAAGTGTTTATTACTACAATCGGTTTATATAATAGTAAGTATGAATTATTAGCCGTAGCTAAATTATCTAGACCACTTCTTAAGAATTTTGAAACCGAGCAATTAGTTAAGGTTAAGTTAAATTTTTAAACAATAGTTTTGTATGCCCAATTATGGAGTTTTTAAACGGATACCACCATATGATATTTCACGTACGAAGTTTAATACGTACAAGAATTGGTCATTAACTAAACTAAACTTCCTATCCGCCAGTGTAGCGGACGATTCACACGTAACATACCTTTCTGCCGTTCAACCAAACCCAGCCAATTACTATGGCGGGGTCGTAACGTACGGTTCATCGCAATCAGCGAATGATAATAAGAATGTGTCGGTTACAAATAATTACCTAGATTCAGAATATTACGCATCCGCAGTTTGGTATAGCTTAAATCATCTATATTATAACGACCCGTATTCATATAATTCATACGGGAATCTGACACATGGCCAAGCAAGCAAAAACCTATACTGTACGGCATCTGTAATATCAATACCGCAGAAGTTGTTTGGCGATACAGTAAAACCGGGTAGTGTATCTTTAAATATTCAAGGACTATTTACGTCAGCATCATTTTCCGCATCATTTCAAGACGACGGCTTTGGTAATTTAATTGATACTAGTTTATCAGCTTCTGTCGGACAAGTCAATAATAAATTATATCTAGGTTTTAATGAATTTAAGTATAATGCCCCCACAGAGTATAACATACCATTTTCTGATTTCTCGATTACAACCCGAGAGGTAACATATACTGACTCGGATATAGTACATATGTGGTCTGATAGTGGGAGTCTAATACAAATACAATCAGGTTCTATAGGATTATGTGCAACATTCGTAAGTTCTAGTTATATACAAATTAGGGAGAATGGTCCGACACCTTTTACTTCGAAAGTATTAAGCCCTGAGATAAATGAAAATTTTGCTTTATCATTTTGGATATTCGTTGATACGAATCTAGCCTCGGTATCAGGCGCAAGCTACAATACCGTTATTTCTAAACGTCGCGAAGGCTTATGGTATGTCAATACTAATGGGATAGTACAATATACTGAAATAGATTATGATACAAATAAGTTTCCGTATGAGATACGAATAACGGCAACCGGTAGTGCATTCCAACCAAATTTTAATGCATTCGAATTACAAGGTGTGCGGTCAGACGGGACGAACTCGACAACGATTACTCATAACATATACGCAGGTGTATCGGGTTCGATATATCGCGATAACAAGCCGCGAAATGCGTATCACATTGTATATCAGAAATCAGGGTCAATGATGGAATTGTATGCTGACGGTGTACTGTCTAGTACGACAGCCGATACCGCTGTATTTAACTTTAACAATAATTGTGATTTATTTTTAGGTAATCTAGGTAAGAATCACGGTGGTTTCGCCGGTACGTTGGACGAGATTAATTTCTTTAATAGAGCTCTAACGGCAGCAGAGATATTACAATTATCCGGGCACACTAATTCAATCAATAATAACGTGGTTGGTAACGTATTTTATGAACACGGTATAGTCGTTATTTCAGACCCTAGACCAAAATATAACGCGATATCAAAATATGCAAGTAGCTGGAACGGATTGACACCCGGTGGACCTGGCGCGTATAATAAATTTGACGTTACATATAAATCAAAGTTACCTATAGAAGAAGTAGAGATACTATGTAGACTACGAGAAGATGAATTCACATTTTCAAATAATCCTACAATATTAAAGGACTATCGATATCCAGATGTAATAAGTGATGTAACCGGGTCATATTGGACACCATATGTAACCACTATCGGATTATATAACGACAAAGCTGAGTTACTAGCCGTTGCAAAATTAGGTAACCCAGTACCAAAGCTTACAACCGCAGACCTGAATTTTTTAATTAGGTTTGATATCTAAATTTACAGTATGGCGAAAAAAAGAAACATGTCCAAGAGATGGGTTGCAAAGAAACATGGATTTCGTTCGGGTACTGAGATGGAAGTATCGCAAAACCTAAAAGACCGGAAGATTAAATTTGAATATGAAACTCTAAAAATAGAGTATGAAGTACCGCCTAGAAAAGCAAAATACACGCCGGATTTTATATTAGATAACGGTATTATATTGGAAGTGAAGGGACGTTTCTTCGCAGCGGATAGAAAGAAGATGTTATTGGTAAAGATGCAGAACCCGAAATTAGATATTCGATTCTTATTTACTAATTCTAAAATGAAGATTACGAAAAGCAGTAAAACAACATATGGTGATTGGTGCGATAAAAATGGATTTCAATACGCAGACACCACTGTCCCAAACTCATGGGTACGTTAGGAATTATGAAATATAATTCTTATATTTTATGGTATAATGGAGAGACTAATTGAATTACTAGAAAATATACTGGGCCAAGGTAAAACCACGAATCGTGGCAATCACGCATTCCGGTGTCCATTCTGCAATTCCAATGAAAAAAAATTAGAAGTACAAATTACTAGTTCTATAGAAGGGGAGAATCATTTCCACTGTTGGAAATGCAACGCTTCCGGTAAAAAGTTAATTAATCTTCTTAAACGACTACAGCAGCCACGTGAAATAATATCCGAACTACTGGCGATTCTAAACATATCGTCGAAGTATAATGATAAAGATACCAGCGAGTATGCTGCTCGAATCGTTAGATTACCGGATGAATATCACCCACTGTGGAAGAACACTAACAGCGTTGAACAAAAGAACGCGTTAAAATATTTGATTCATGATAGAAAGATTTCAATATCGGAGATAATTAAGTACAATATCGGGTTTTGCGAACGCGGGCAATATGGGAAAATGATTGTCGTGCCTAGTTATAACGATAACGGTGTCTTAAATTATTTTGTTGGTAGGTCATATTATCAGACGGATGGGTTTAGACATAAGAACCCTAACATAAGTAAGGATATTATAGGATTCGAATTATTCGTTAATTGGAATTATCCAATCGTATTAGTTGAAGGTGTATTTGATGCGATGGCAATCAGAAGAAATGCTATACCATTATTTGGGAAGACTATATCAGAAGAATTACGAAAGAAAATCATAGATAATAAGGTAACCGAAATATACATCTGCTTGGATAAAGATGCTCAGAAGCAAGCTCTAGAACATGCAGAAGAATTTATGGATAATGGTATAAACGTATTTTTCGTTGACCTACAACAGAAGGACCCTGCGGAAATTGGTTTTGAAAAGATGACACAAATTATTAAAGATACACAGCCGCTAACATTTAATAGGTTAGTTGAGTATAAATTAGAATTATGATAAAAGTAAAAAAGATTGACACCGCACTCACTGAAATCGACAAAATATTTCACATCTCAGATGTACATATCCGAAACCTTAAACGGCATATAGAATATTCCGAGGTTTTCGAACGTATTTATACATACATTCGGAAAAATCGTACCGAGAATAGTGTGATATTTTTAGGCGGCGATATTGTCCATGCTAAAACGGATATGACACCGGAATTAGTAGATATGACCCAGAAGTTTTTAAAGTCATGTGCCGATTTATGTTACACAATATTGATTACCGGAAATCATGATTTGAATCTAAATAATAAAAATCGATTAGATGCATTAAGTCCAATCGTAAAGGCAATCAATCATGATAAACTAATCTATCTTAAAGATGGCGGCGTATATCACATTGCTGATATTCACTTCACGGTAATGGGTGTGACACAACGACCTGACGAGTTTATTAGAGCCAGTCAATTCGATGCACCGTATAAAATCGCTTTGCACCATGGAGCAGTTGATACTAGTGTAACCGATACCGGCCACGTGCTATCAAATAAACACGTTACTACGGCAATGTTCGCAGGGTATGATTTAACATTACTTGGTGATATACACGTACCGGCTCAATATCTAAATAAGGAGAAGACCATTGCATATCCAGGGTCCACCATTCAACAAAATTATGCTGAAGCGAAGGACCATGGTCTACTAGTATGGGACGTGAAATCTAAAACTTCAAATTTTGTAGTAATACCGAATGATTATTGTTACTATACGTTAGATGTTGAAAACGGTCAATATATACTACCCGATACTTTGCCTAAGAATTTACGGCTTCGGTTACGAGTGATAAACACTTCTGCAGCGGATATTAAACCTATTCTAGCAGATGCAAAATCTAAATACAACGTATTAGAAACCCCAGTACAAAAGGTTGCTAATTTTTCACCTACCGGGGTATTATCATCTAAAATTAGTTTAGGTGATGTACGAGACATAGAATTCCAAAATCAATTGATATCAGAGTATCTAAAAAGTACACTTAATACCACCGATGATATCATCGACGGTGTTAAACATGTTAATAGAACATGTAACACGCTTCTACAAAAATTAGAAGTTAGTAGGAATACTGTATGGATTCCTAAAATGTTCACATTTTCAAATATGTTTAGTTACGGTGAGAATAACGTTATTGACTTCACTAAATTAAAAGGGTTGTATGGATTATTCGCGCCTAACGCCGCAGGTAAATCGACTTTATTTGAAGCGTTATCGTTTTGTATATTCGATAAATGTAACAGAACGTCTAGGGCTGAACACGTATTAAATAACCGTAGCACTGAATTTTTTGGTAAATTCGAATTTGATATTGGTGATAAATCGTACGTTATCGAACGGACTGGGCAGCAACGAAAGGACCACGTTAGAGTTATCGTAAATTTCTATACGATATCAGAATCAGGGGAGATGCAATCTTTAAACGGTAAAGAGCGTAGCGATACAAATAAAATAATTCGGACATATCTAGGCACATATGAAGATTTCGTTTTAACATCATACTCCGTGCAAAATAATAACACGGGATTCATTGATATGGGACAACGAGAGCGTAAGGAATTATTAGCTCAGTTTCTAGACTCGGATATTTTTGAACATCTATATAAGGTTGCTAATGAGGAGAGTAAAGAATTAGCATCAGTTATTAAAGACCTTAATAAACAAAACCTAGACACTAAATTAGCCGACACGTTAAAATTACTTGGTAAGTCTAGTTTACAATTAGAAACGGCTAAGCAACAGAAAGAATCTAAGGAGTCCGAAATTCACTCGATATTTGAACTTATAAGCTTATTATCAGGGGAGTTAGTTCCATTAAGTATAAACAACAGTGACCTTGATGAATTGACGGTACAACGAACAAATATTGAATATGCTATACGGAAGGATGTCGACAGTCGTACTAGTGTTGAGAATAAATTATTATTACTACAGAAGGGGTTAGTTACCAACCGGACACAATTATCTAGTATTAATTTGGAAGAAATTACGGCTGGTGTAGCGCATAAACATACTGTTCAAGTTAAGTTAGATAATTTACATTCAGCGTTACGTCACCTAGTTATCGATATACAACACAAAGAGCAGAAATTAGCAAAGCTGGATAAACTAGAATACGATGAAAATTGTTCATATTGTATGAATAATATTTTTGTGAAAGATGCTATCGAGACAAAACAGTCGTTGAAGGTCGACGTTAATAACAAGTTAACTTTACAACAGGGGATACTAGTTTTAGAAACTGAACTAGATATGTTCCCTGATTATGATAGCAAAAAATTACTATACGCTTCGATTGATTCCCATATTAAAACTACCGAATCTGAGATTCTTCGTGTCGAAAATGAAAAGCTTCGATTGGATAGCAATATTGATACCAGATTAGCAAATCTTCAAAAGATTAATGATGATATTAGGTTTTGTGAGGAACATTCCGATGCAATTAAGAAAAACGGCGATACAAATAAATTGATTACCCATAATCGCTCTTTAATTAACGACCTTAAAGCAGAGTTACAAAATATAGAAACGCTCTTAAATGAGTGCTTATACGGTCATACATTAAATGTTAGTAAACGCGACCATATGGTGCAGGAAATGGCGCGTTTAGCACAATTACAAAAGGAGTTTAATTACTACCAGCTGTATATGACAGCGTTTTCTAGAGATGGTATTCCATATCAATTGATAACGAAAGCGTTGCCGAAAATTGAAACGGAAGTGAATAACATTTTAAGTCAGGTCGTTGATTATCAAATACATTTTAATTCAGATGGTAAAAATATCAATGCATACATCGTATATGATACTGAAAAGTTTTGGCCATTAGAATTATCGTCAGGTATGGAAAAATTTGTCGCATCATTAGCGATTCGAACTGCTTTGATTAATATTTCTAGTTTACCTAGACCGCCATTCTTAGTAATAGATGAGGGTATGGGTAATTTAGATGCTGAAAATCTAAATAATATGTACGTATTATTTGATTACCTTAAAACACAGTTTGAATACATGGTTGTAGTGTCACATATAGATACTATACGCGACATGGTAGATTCTCTTATTGAAATCGTTAAAGTTAATGAAAAATCATCAATAATTTACGATTGAAATAATTATTGATATATGATTAGAAAAACAGCCGCTCGTAAATATTTAGAAACCGGTAATGTGTTAATAGAGGACACGTCACCGATGTCTAACAATTATTTTAAGATTGTCACTCTTTCTGATACGTTGCATGGTGGAAAAAACATTATAAGGCTTCAGGGCTCTACAAATTTAGAGATAAACAAACAAATTTTTATTGAAGTATTAGATGCTAACAATAATACGGTGTACCATGAAGTTACTACTGTATTGGAAGATGACGGTTCACGTGTAGTATCAATATGGGTATATCCGGAAACAGGTCCGGGCCCGGGAACTATTACATTAGTCGGTACCGCACTTAACGACTTAACCGGTAACCAAATTCCTGAACGACTTCGTACCACTCCGAACCTTCGATGGCGTAAACAAGTAACGATTAATCCGTTGAATAAAAATTCATCTGGGATAGTTTATAACACAGCACCGACTGTGTCTATTACTGAGATACAAAAACCACTTATTACTCGTAGTTATCAGGGCTCAGGTGACCGGTTTAGTACTTATTCGTTTTATACGTCGTCTAGTTTTACATACACAAATTATAATAATTCACCGACGTTAACCTTAGATAATCCAACAATTGGTGTTAAGACGTTCCTAGGAAGTATGCTATCTGGGACAGTATATGTCTCCGCATCATTCTTTACAAGTACAACTCCGGAAACTACCTCAAACGTACGAACACCGAATGTGTATAGTTCTAGTATAGATAAAGTATTGAATTCATATATTGTTCGATTAGCGACTCCTTTTGAATCACCGCGCACAGATATACGAGGCACGCAAACCATCAGAACCGGAAACATAGTCGGTGATATTGCGGTACGGTATGAACAGGATGCTTCAACAACTGATGTGACACGCTCAGACGGGGCAGCGTTAACGGGCTCAGTAGCATTATTAACTATTTCCAATTTGTCACCTGAAACAGGCGACGTGAACAGAGTACATGTATACCTTAAAAAAAATAGCACCGCTGGGTTGATTAAATCGTTTAAGGGATATGAATCACCCGGAGCATATGTAAAAGTAGCTGATACCGCTGTACAAGCGAGAGAAGTTTTACTGAATGATACAGTATCAACAGTAGATACACCTATAGGTAGAGTGGATACGGCTGCTGCATTTAATAAATGGACGCAGGGGTTATCATCAACACTAGCAGTCAGCGGCTCAGTGTTTACCAGCAGAAGTGCATATCCATTAGTAAATGCTATAGGATTCAATAGTGCATCCGGTACACCTACATTATTTGGTGAATATGATTATTTTACATTAAAAACTAGTGGGTCATATGAATTTAATGCGGGTACTACATATAACCTAAACTTTGATGCGATTGTTCAAAGTAATACAAACTTTAATGCAGCCGCGGGTTACTATTCCTTAGATATAGTATTATCAGGTAGTGCATGTGTTGATACGTACTTAGACTTGTCTCATACTAAGTATATCGGTGGTATCACTAAATCTGACGGGTATATGTTCGAAGATAATTCTTTTGATTTCACCGTACCAGCAACAGGTACCGCACAATTAGTGTTTATACTACGTGCGGGAATGTGGTCATTTTCTGATATTAGTATTCGACCAATACAGGAATCAGGATTCACACCTAATAAATTAGAGCTAGTATTTCCTATAGAAGATTATATTGGTGAAACGTATGATGTAAAAGTAGAATATTGCGATTATATGGGTAACCGGTCCGATACGATATCCGAGATTAAGGATTTTAAATTTACACCGACTACATTCCGAGCAACATCTATTACTGCCGGTTCGGTATACGCTGATAATATCAGTGCATCCGGGTCAATATCACTAAACAATCACAAATTGTTCAATTACGGACAATTTATCAGTAATGTTGAACAGTCTTGTTCAGCCAATACGCGTACGGTGATAACTTACGAAACACAATCATTTATTGATAGTATTAACCTTATCTCTGGGTCACAATTACAGTTCGTGAACTCGGGCAAGTATCTACTGGCGGCCAGCGTTCAATATTATAACACGGCTAACACCGACATTATTTTTGATACTTGGGCAGCGCTTAATGGTACGGATATACCTTCATCCACTAGCAGATTCGAACTACATAAAATAGGTGGTTCGAACGGATACATAGCATCTACATATACACTTATGTGTACCGTAAGCGCTAGTCAGTATGTACAATTATATTGGGCATGCAATGCAAATACGGGCCGTCTATTACCATTTCCGGTAGGTACGGTACCTACACACCCATCTGCACCATCTGTAAGATTAGAAATTTCGCAAGTTGCGTAACTTACCAATATCCTTAATATTTATTGTATATGATTAAGAAAGTAATAGCTATATTCCCGGGGAGATTTCAACCATTTTGTAAGCACCACGCTGCAACTTTTATGTGGTTACAAAAGCAGTTTGGTACCAATAATACATTCATAGTAACTTCTGATAAAGTCGTACGACCGAAATCACCATTAAACTTTAAGGAAAAGGAAGCTATTATTGATATGTATAAGTTAGGTAGCAAGGTTATTAAAGTAACAAATCCGTATAAGCCGGTCGAGTTACTTAATAAGTTCGACCCTAAAACTACCGCAGTCGTATTTATGGTAGGTAAGAAAGATATGGAAGAAGACCCTAGATTTTCTATGAAACCGAAGGCAGACGGTAGCCCGTCATATTTTCAACCATATGAAAAGAACAAATCGAATCTAGAAGGTTTTGATAAACATGGATACCTAATTATTGCACCGCATATCTCATTAAATGTACCGGGATACGGTGAAATGTCAGGCACTCAGGTTAGAAAAGCATTGGGGGATAAAATGCGCACTGCGACACAAAAGAAAGCGATATTTCAATCTATATTTGGTTGGTATTCTCCTACGTTAGCTAATTATGTTATCAATAAATTTTCGAATTTAGAAGAAGATAAAATACCAGGTGGTTTAGCTGCAAACAAAACATTACAAGATGTCGCAAAGCATCATGATTGTGATATCGAAATGCTATCAATGCAATTAACTAAAGGTATTAATATAGAGCTTGAACACACTACTGACCAAGATATCGCTCAAGAAATAGCTTTGGACCATCTTTGGGAAGACCCACAATATTATACGAAATTAGTACATGTAGAAGAAGCTGTTTTAACGAAACCATGGTGGGACGCTGTATTGACTGAAAGTTTAGTTGACCACGCACAGAATGAATTAGAATTAGCGGGTTTATTTGATAAAGATGCTGACTACGGTGGTATGATAGGAAAGGCCGTCCTGGACCTGATGAAAACATTCGCTGACCAAGGACACTCAGGTATGTCTGCAATGTGGGTACGAGATTTATTTAATAAGTTAGGTAACTACGAAAATTTAACTCCGATAACATCAGACCCTAAGGAATGGGAGGATGTTACTGCTGCAGGTATAGGAACCAGTAATGGTACGTTATGGCAAAACAGAAGAAACCCAGCTATATTTTCTATAGATAAAGGTAACAGCTGGTACAATGTAAATGATACTCAGCTGAAAGATGGCCTATTAATAGTCCTTAATAAAATGAAATACTTACATTATATTACGGAAGGCGGTGCAGCCGGTCATATGGCGCACATATTCGATATAGAGTGGGTAAAGACAGGGGATGATATTATCACGGCATTTAATAAATGTGTTGATTACTTAGAAAAGGGTACCGGCGCACTAAAAATTGATGGGGTAAATGCCTCTGTCAGATTAGTAACTGTAGACGGTAAGAAACAGTTTGTATTAGATAGAGGTTCTAATAAAGAATTAGATGTCAAGGGTGTTACTAAAGCCGATTTATTAAATCGATTTGGTGATGGTCACGGTATGATAATAATCGGAACAAAAGTTCTAGATGTATTTAATCAAGCAATACCAAAGATTCAAACAGAACTAAAATCATTAGGACTATGGGATAATCCAAACATAATGTTTAATGTAGAGTATGTATCAGGACAAACAAACGTTCTGCAGTATGAAAAGAACTTTATTGCTATTCACGGCCTATTAGAGCTAGTACAAGCGACACCTACGCGTAGGGTAACTAAAGAAATTTCATATTCTAAGAAAACTTTAGCAACATTGGTGCAGAAAATGGCACCAGTAGCCGACATCAATAAATTTAAGATATACGGCGTTATCCCAACTACGCTGGAACATAAGGCAAATTTTACCGAGGCGTTAAATAAGAAATACACGATTAACTTGACTGTAGATAAGGCTGTCACCCGGTCGTTACAAAAACTACTATCTAATTTAGACATACCTAAAAATCAAGTTATTGATTGGAACGGTAAAAAGGTTAGCCCGGTTAGTAAGGAGGTATTTACCAGTATACTTAAAGGTGTACCAATAATGGATAATACTAAACAGGTTAAATTAGCGGTTGCCGGGTTTGTTACATACCTAGCTACCATGGAATTAGGTGATGCAGTATTAAAATCATTGACATCACCGTTAGGTCAGGTTGAGAATCAAGAAGGTGTAGTAATTAGAGATAAGAGCATTTCCGGCAAACCTGTTAAAATCACCGGCAAGTTTATACTAAAAGGTTTGGCGTCTAGTTTCCAAAAATAGTGTTAACTATACTTATTCTATATATTTATATAAAAATTAAAAGTTATGGCAAAATCAAACGCAGATTCAAAGTTACGTAATATTGATGCGATTAAAAAGATGCTTTCGGGCACGCATCAATTCCAAACAAAGACGAGTGTATCGTTTCAAGATATAACAGCACCTGCACCTGATAGACAGGTGGGTGATGTGTGGACTGATAAGGACGGTATAGAGTGGGAGCAAAGAAAAGGTTACAAGATGAATAAAGGTAAGTTTGATGATTTACGTGCGGAACTTAATTCGTTTCCAAAATGTAGAAAAGAAACGTGTACTTGTATTAAACCTGAGAGATTAGACTATAAGATGCGCGGTCTACACGGTATGTGTTTTGACTGCGTAGTAGATATGGAACATGATTTAAAGATAACCGGGAAGTATGCTGAGTATGAGCGGAATAAAATGAAGAAGAATGCAATGGGGTGGTTAAAGGATAGTGAACAAGAAGTTATTGCATTAAAAGTAGCAGTAACAAAGGCCCCGGAGTTCGTAACGGTAGATGGTCAGGTAAATAAATGGGAAATGCAATATGACCCGGAAAAAATGGCCGCATCAATCGACGCACAATTTAATGAGATGAAATCAAATATTTTTAAAAATTACGGCGTTACAGAGGAAGAATTTATAGAATTTAAACAATCACAATAGATGTTGCATACGATGGTACAATCAGTAATGACTTTGGCTATAAGTTTAATAACTATTATAGGAAGTCTGTTCGCATTTGTAAAGTGGGCTTGGCCACCAATAGTGAATTATTTGGAGCGATATGTGTATTATCATAAAACAGGTGTACACGTAATTAGAGATATCGAAGCGAATTTTGGTAGAGAAGCCGGTAGAGCTATTCGAGACATTCTAATGACACGTGGCTCAGAGCTAATTTTAGATGAGGCTAGGTTAGATATTATTGAAAACGCTGTAGGCCTCGGTATTTACATATGCGACCCCGCAGGAAGGTGTACGTATGCAAATAAGACATTAGCAAAGATGTTCGGTATGCAGCAGCACGATATGTTAGGATACGGTTGGTTTCACCCGATAGTAGACAAACCCAAAGCTTTCACTAATTGGAATTTCTCAATTGATAATAACGTACCATATATGGATGTATATGATATCATTGTACAAGGGGAAACAAAACGAATCAGTACTGAAGCGGAATACAGTGAAGCTGGTTCGGTAATTATAGGATTTGTAGGTATCGCAAAAGAAATAAAACAAAAATAAAAAATGGCAGATTTAGTATCACAGCAGCTAGAAAAGGCATCAGAAGATTTGCGTCAAGCAATGCAAGTTCATGCCAAAATTAATATTCAACTACAAACCTTAAAATCTAAGTTTGTCGGTGCCTCTAATCCATTAACTAAGGAAAAGATGAAACCGTTATTAATCGCGGCGACTCGCAAGGAAAAATTAGCTAAAGCTGCATTGGCCCGCGCGGAGAGTATATTTCAAGATACACTAAAAACTGAACCGGAGGAAATGGTTGACCTATTAGACCATAAACTTAAAGAACATTATCTACGTCTATTAATTCGTGGTAAGCTTAAAGAACATAAGAATGAATCCCAAAGTAAAAGATAACACCATTCACGTTGATGAAGCTTCATGGCCTGAGTTTGAAAAAATAGCAAACGGTAATCATGTATTATACGACGCGACGATTTCAAAGCAATTCAAGGGCCATACACAGGTAGAGTTTTATTCAAAAAATGATTACATTAAAGTAAAGACGTTACTCAATAAACGTAATATACCGTATAAAGATAGATTCTCAGAATCTATCAGAACTCTAATACAAACTGTGATACGGGAATATCTCGCAGATAAATAGGATATCTTAAGATTTCTATATTTATAGTAAAGTGATATATGGCATTAGCCCCACCTGTTCTACAACAACAAATTCAAGCGGCCTTTTTAAAGGCATTTAATAACAAGACAGCTACACCGGAAGCGTGTGCAGCCCAAGTCGCTGCTGACCTTACGATTGCAATCGATGCATACATAAAAACCGCACAAGTTCAACCCGGACAATTGGTAGTCGGCTCAGGTGGCGCCATCCCCGGTCCAATGGCCGGAGCTACTACAACCCCAGGTACATTATTCTAATATGGCTACACAAGTAAACTATAAGGAAATAATCAAACAGGAATACAAGAAGTGTCTACAAGACCCTGTGTATTTCATGAAGCGGTATTGTATTATTCAACATCCGCAACGCGGTAAGATACCGTTCAACCTATTCCCATTTCAGGAGAAAACATTAAGTGACTTCTATAATTTTGACTATAACATCATATTAAAGTCGAGACAGCTAGGGATATCAACTCTATGTGCTGGATACGCTCTATGGCTTATGATTTTCTTCTCGGATAAAAACGTAATGGTAATAGCTACAAAGCAAGATACGGCAAAGAATCTGGTAACTAAAGTGCGTGTTATGTGGCAGAATTTACCATCATGGTTAAAGGGCACTGAACCGGACGAGCATAATAAATTATCTATGCGATTTAAGAATGGTTCGCAAATCAAAGCTGTAACCACATCATCAGATACCGGTCGTTCAGAAGCACTATCATTACTTATTGTGGATGAGGCAGCCTTTATTGATAACATTAGAGAAATTTGGGGAGGTTCACAACAAACCTTAGCAACCGGTGGTAAAGCGATTATATTATCAACACCTAACGGTACCGGTAACTTTTTCCATGAAACGTGGGAAGATGCTGAGTTAAATCCTAAAACTAGATTTCACCCAATCAAATTACACTGGACTGTTCATCCGGAACGAAACCAAGCTTGGCGCGATAAACAGGATGAAATTCTAGGGCCTAGATTAGCCGCTCAAGAGTGTGTTTCCGGTAATTCGTCTATATTTATAGTAGATAATGAAACCGGAATGGAAGAACAATTAACGATTAAACAACTATATGACCGACTTAGCTAATGTCCGCATGTTATGTTGTAAAGTGTGTGGGTATCAAAATAAACAGTTATTTCAACATATCCGGTCAGTTCACAAAATGTCAACGGCTGATTATCGAAAGATGTATGGTTGTGATGAAATTATGCAAATAGGATTTGCTCCGCCAAAACAGTCTACTGTTAATAAACATAACTCCGCAACCGTTAAATTATCGTATATTAATATTCAAAAACAGTTAGCGAATATTAGTGCACTATCAGCGAATGATACTCGAGATTTGCTCATACATAACAATTATTATCTAAAATTTTTAGGTAAATCAAAACAAAAATCACTTCGTGTTGAAAATATACAGTTATATAAATCGGTATATGAGAATACAAGAATATTAGATAATTTAGTTAATATACACCCAACTCGAGGATTCACGTATCGAATAAAGTTTATTGTCGAATATAATTATAACATTGATAAAATACGATGTATATGCGGTAAGTACACATTCTCAACAATGTGTCGTGGTTGCGTGTCAAAAACATCTACCATAGACTGGTATAAGCGTAAATACCCTGATAGTTATATGACAAAGTATGAACACCGATTAATATCTGACAAGTTATTAGGCTATTCATATTCTAAGGTTAGTCAAAAATTATTTAATTCAATATATTATAAATTACGTACTACCATCAATGATGTGATGTACTACGGAGAGTTAAACTCTGAGTGGAAAATATTTCTCACTGACGATGAACGACAAATAGCTAACCAATCTATGTATTGTTTAGATTTTAAATATAAAGATAAAAATATTGAATTTGATAGTGACTTCGGGAGGTTTCCTAAAGACTCTAGATATGTAGCAGTTCGTGATAGTATATTGAAAGCTCGTGGTATGAGCATTTTACGAGTTGACGAGCGTGAATATGTTAATAATCATGATGAAACATTAAATAAATGCATTAACTTTATAAATGATAATTAAGAACACCAAGTATAGCGTATTAACACCATCCGGATATAAGTCATTTGATGGTATAAAATCCACGAATGTTACCAGTTCATTAACGTTTATGTATGAAAATGGTACATCAATTTCATGCTCTGAAAATCATAGATTTATAGTAAACTCGACTGAGGTGTATGCTAGTGATTTACGAACCGGCGATGTCGTTGTGAGTACGTCCGGTGATTTAGAAATTATCGACATTACAAAAAATAGTGACAGCTGTGAATTATTTGATATTGTGGGAGTTACCGACGGGAATATATTTTTTGTAAACGATATATTAAGTCATAATTGTGATACCGACTTCGTGTCATCCGGAGCGACATTGATAGAGGGTGACTTATTGAAATGGTATTCGGATACAACAGTTAAAGACCCGGTTGAAATGCGCGGGTTCGATAAAAATATATGGATTTGGGAGTACGCTGACTATACAAAACAGTATGTGGTATCAGCCGACGTTGCTCGAGGAGATGGGAAGGATTATTCAGCATTTCACGTACTTGATGTTGAAACATTGACGCAGGTTGCTGAATACAAAGGACAAATAGGTACAACCGAATTCGGGCATATGTTAATAGCAATTGCATCTGAATATAATAATGCATTATTGGTTGTAGAAAATGCTAACGTTGGTTGGGCGACAATTCAGCCGATAATCGATAACAATTATGAAAATCTATTCTATTCAGCAAATGATTTAACTGTAGTCGACGTGCACGCACAATTGGCTAAGGGATACGATTTAAAAGATAAAAATTCAATGAAACCCGGGTTTAGTACAACTACTCGTACGAGGCCACTATTGATTTCTAAGTTAGAAACGGTGATGCGCGAACGCGTACTTACAATTCGCAGTAAACGGTTAATGTCCGAATTAAATGTATTCATATGGAAAGGTGAACGTGCGGAGGCACAGGCAGGTAAAAATGATGATTTAGTTATGAGTATGGCAATCGGCTTATGGGTTCGTGACACGACGTTTAAACTACGCCAGCAGGGTTTAGATTTAACTCGTATGACACTAGATAGAATCGGTAAATCTCAGCCCATGATAATTAGCACCGGTGCAGCAAAACAAACCGGTTGGTCTATGAACACAGGCAACGGTCAACAGGAAGATTTATCATGGTTACTGTAGTTTCATAATTATGGTAGTACAATAAAATTCTATATTTATTATTGTATTCGATATATTAAATAAAACTCATGGCAGAAAAATCATTATATAGTAGATTAAAAAGAATCTTTAGCAATAACGTTATTGTTCGTAGAATTGGAAAGAACGAATTACGAGTTGTTGATAATGATGCGTTACAGTCATCAGGTAATCTAAATGTAAGTCGATATATTGACAGATTCACACGGCTACACGGAGTTAAGGCCGGTACGTCTACATATAACAATAACTATAATTACTACAGTGCTAAGACCGAGTTATATACCGATTACGAGGTAATGGATATGGACTCTATTATTAATAGTGCATTAGACATTTATGCAGATGAATGCTTATCGGGTGATACTAGGATACCGTTATTGGATGGTAGCACATCGACCATTAAAGAGTTATATGATAACAATACCACAGATATATGGTTATACGGATTAGATTCTGACGGAACCATGAAACCGACTCGTGCTTCACATGTAGCATGTAATGGTGTTAAGCCCGTGTATAAATTAACTTTAGAAGATGGTACAGAAATAAAATGTACAGATAATCATATATGGGTTAATTCGTTTAATAATTTAATAGAAACTAAAGATATTCAAGTCGGGGACGGTATCTACGCGCTACAAACAAAATTAAGCGATTCACCCAAAATGTCAGGCTATTTGATGATAGAAAATGGGGATGGGTATGAATACGTACATAGAATTGTTGCTCAAAAAGACCCGATATTATTAGAGCAAAGAAAAACTAAAAACGATTCACCGGTAATACACCATTCATCATTTAATAAACTTAATAATCGACCAGATAAGCTACAATGGTTAAATTGGGTAGAACATAATAAAGTGCATGCCGATTTTAATAGACAAATTTGGTCTGATAAGAGTATTATTCATGAATATAAGGATAAAATACGAGCCGGCCACGCTAAATATTGGACGCAGCAACGTCGAAAAGATGTGTCAATACGTCAAAGTGCGTATATGCATAAATTGATGTCGTCATTATCAAAAGAAGATAGAATAGACATATATAGTCATCCCGGCGCGAAAAACGGAATGTATAAAAACGGCGATAAAGTCTCAGGTAACAAAAATGGTCGATATTTACATACTGCGTTTAGAGCAGACCAACTTAGTATACCCGATTTTCTTCGGTTTGTATTTGATGAGAAAAATGTTAAAAGTATCGGTGGTAAAACTGCGAATTGTCGCTTGGTAGATTTGTTGTCAGAATACACGAATTTACCCGTACTTGATACTGAGTGTGCGATTGTAAGTACTAACATATGTACATATCTAAAATGTGATACAATCAAAAAAGCTGGAACGTACTATTTTATACAAAAGAATTCGAGAGCGTTGTCAGATATTCGAGAGAGATTACTAGTTTCTGATACTAGAAGATTTTCTGCTATATGCTCCCAGTTATCATTAGATAAACATAAAGTATATTCAGCAATTATAGGATTGGGATATAAAAATTTAGATGCATTTATCAACACGTCAAATCATAAAGTTATTGGTATTGAATACGTCGGCGAAGAGCTAGTATATGATATTGTAAATGCTGGGGATAACCATTTATTTGCAATTGAATGTAATGATGGGTCAAAATTGTTTACGCATAATTGCGTTATGAAAGATGAATTCGGTCAGGTATTAACGATAAAATCTGACGATGAACGTATTAGAAAAATTCTAGATAACTTATTCTTTGATATTCTAAATGTCGACTTTAATTTATGGCCATGGGTTAGAAATATGTGTAAATACGGTGATTTCTACCTTAAATTAGATATACAAGAAACCATTGGTATAGTTAACGTCGTACCAATGTCTTCATATGAAATGGTTCGCGAAGAAGGTTCCGACCCGAATAACCCATATCATGTACAGTTCTCTAATATGAACTATAAGAATATTAAATGGGAAAATTTCGAGGTAGCCCATTTTAGAATGTTATCGGATTCAAACTTTTTACCATATGGCAAATCAATGCTAGAGGGTGCTAGAAAAGTATGGAAACAATTAACTCTTATGGAGGATGCGATGCTTATCCATCGTATAATGAGAGCGCCTGAAAGACGTGTATTCAATATTGATATCGGTAATATACCGCCTAATGAAGTTGATGGGTATATGCAAAAGGTAATTAATCAAATGAAAAAAGTACCTTTCGTTGATGAGAGAACCGGTGATTACAATTTAAAGTTTAACCTACAAAACATGTTGGAAGATTACTATCTTCCTAAACGTGGACAAGCTTCTGGTACATCGATTGAATCATTACCGGGTATGGAATTTACTGGTATTACCGATATCGAATATCTTCGTAATAGAATGATGGCCGGACTTAAAGTACCAAAATCGTTCCTAGGATATGAAGAAGGTGTATCAGGTAAAGCTACATTAGCTGCACAGGATGTTAGATTTGCGAGAACAATTGAAAGAATTCAACGGATTATTATTTCCGAATTAACCAAGATAGCAATTGTGCATTTATATTCACAAGGATTCGAAGGAATTGATATGGTGAATTTTGAAATCACTATGACGTCACCATCTGCTATATACGAACAGGAAAAGATTGCTCTATGGACGTCTAAGACTGATTTAGCTAAATCTATAGCTGATGGCAAATTAATGCCGAAAGAGTGGGTGTACGAAAATATATGGGATTTCACAGATGAACAAATCGAGAAAATTCAAGCTGGTAATATTGAAGATGCTAAACAAGCATTTAGAATGACTTCAATTGAAGAGAATGGCGAAGACCCGGCTAATCCTGTTGGAGCCGGTGCCGAAGATGATGCCGCAGCAGAAGATGGTGGCGATGAAGCCGCACCTGCCGCGGATGATAAGGAATCACCAGCTGTTGACAATCCATTTAAAGAAGAAGGTGTTGAAGTACCAAAAGGTGGTTGGCCTGGAGCAGGTCGTCCGAAGGAACCAAAAAAATATGGTACCAACCGTTCTATTAATGATAGAGACCCGTTAGGTCGTGAAGCGTGGCATAATGCGTCTAAAGAAAACAGACGCGATAAGTCTCGTGTAGAAGGTATTATGAAATCGTATAATCTTAAGCCACGCAAGAAAATCACAACACCATTAATCACTGAAACGATTAAGTCCGGTTCATTAATGGATGAAAATTCCTTGTTAGATAGTGAAATGTAGAAATTGTATATATTTATATTAAATCATACTAACCGAAAGGTAAACTCATGAAAAAACTCCGACATTCTAAATTTAAGAATACCGGTATTTTGTTTGAAATGTTAGTCAGACAAATTGCCGCAGATACACTTAACAATAAAAGTTCAAAGTCTATCGACCTTATAAAGAAGTACTTTAAACAAGGTACTGAGCTATCAAAAGAATTGGAGCTATATCAAACTCTAGTTAAAGAAAAATTCAACTCTGAATCGAAAGCTACACAATTATTAGAAGCAGTAGTTGCTTCACAAAGGCATTTGAATCAGTCAAACCTGAATAAGCAGAAATATAACTTAATTAGAGAAATACAAAAGAATTATATTATAGAAGATTTCTTCAAAGCAACCGTTTCTAATTATAAGGAATTAGCGTCTATATATAAAGTGTTCGAATATAATATGGCAGATAATCCGGCCGACATAACTAGAACTAGACACACAATCATTGAACATATTTCAGCTGTAGGTAAAAAGCCAGAAGTTGCACAATTATCTGAGTTCAGTAAACAAGATAAAGATATTAGATTATTAACATACAAACTATTAGTTGATAAGTTTAATACCAAATATTCAAACCTAGATACCGCTCAGAAGAATACTCTCCGTGAATACATAAATAATGTGAATAACACAGTAACATTAAAATCATTTGTATCCGCGCAGGTACCTAAAATGCAAGCTTTGATTAAAAAGTATTCAGCCAACGTTACCGATAAAGTAACTAAAATTAAACTAGCTGAAACGATTTCGTTATTAGAAAAACTAAAAACGGTTAAGGTTGTAAAAGATAATCACATCTTATCGATGTTACGTTATTACGAATTAATTAAAGAACTTAAAAAGGTATAAATGGCAACAATAGATTCAGGGGACGGATATTCAAATGCATCAGCTAATAAGCGTGATGCTATCAACCGTAGAAACAATAGTACCGCAATTCTTGTAACAACAGCTAATTCACCGTATACTGTATCAGGCAGCGTACCGACTAATATTGCATTGACATGTAATACAGGTACTGCGGGTACCGGTTCATTATCAAGTGGTGGCACGATTAGCTTAGGGTCGCTGCAGGTAGGGGCTATTTATCCATTATCATTATCGAATGTTATAGTAACAGCAGGTTCGGTAAATCTATTATACTAATTATGGCGAAGTATTTAAACGAAATGATATCTAGAATTCGCTTAGACGAGAAAGAGCAACTACCCAAAGATATTTTAGCATCACAGGGGGTTGAAATAGATGATGAAGACCTTCAAGAAATGTCTGATTCATCAGGGGCGGGACCATATAGTACACCATTCGCCTTCGGTAAAGCATCAGATAAATCAATTGAATCGTTAGGATATAAGAAGGTTAAAAAGAAACCAGGTGTAAATGTAGTTAAAGAAGATTCTGAATTCATGAAAGTGTCTAAACAAATGCACTTGACTGAGGTATCTTATAAAGATTACAAGAATGACCCAACCAGCTCTTCTAAATTTAAGTTGAATAACGCAATTAAGGAAATTAATAGCAGATTATTTCAAGTAGAGCGATATCTTAAGCAGAATCGTAAACTAAAAGAGGAGGAAAATTTAGGAACGGATGAATATTGGAAATCAACTGCACATAAATTAGTTAAAATGAACGAGCGAGTTCGCAATTTATATAAAGAAATTAAGAATTTTGGACTAGAAGAAGTTATGAAACAAATTCAAGAAGCTGAGCAATTAGCTCAAGAATCTAAAAGATAAAATTATGAAGCAATTACTCGTAGATTATTTACCATTTCAAATAAGCCCGCAACAGATTAATGAAGCGATGGCCCAAAACGGTGGCCGGTTACTCGTAAAAGGTATTTTACAACGTGCGGACGCGGAAAACCAAAATGGTAGAAGATATCCTAGACCGATATTGCAACGTGAAGCGGTAAAATATACCGAGTCAATTAAGCAACGCCGTGCATTAGGGGAATTAGACCACCCAGATTCTGCGGTGGTCAATCTTAATAATGTATCACACAATATTATTGAGATGCATTGGGACGGTAATGATTTATTAGGAACTGTAGAAGTATTGACTACACCTGCAGGAAACATATTACGTGAGCTATTCAAGGCGGGAATTACCTTAGGTATTTCTTCAAGAGGAATGGGCTCCGTTAAGGAATTAGGTGAGGGAAAGGTTGAAGTTCAAGAAGATTTTGATTTGATAGCGTTTGATTTTGTATCGAACCCATCAACTCAAGGTGCGTTCTTAAGACCGATTCACGAATCAGTAAGTAAGGGTGGAATAATTACACCGGCAGCAAATAAGTATGGAGTAATTAACCGATTAATCACGGATATTTTATCAGACTTCTAATGAAAGTAACTCAATTCAGACAATTAATACGAGAAGAAATTAAAAAAGTTCTCAACGAATCAAACCACGTTATAACGGAAGGAGAATCAGCCGAACTAGAGAAGCTCTTCGCGAAGTTGGTACCGCCATCGGGCCCTGCTAAAACGGAAGAAGGCGAATTAGTTAGAGCTATTATGCGAATATGGTATCGTTACACAAACGATGGCGATTATTGGTTTAAAGGATACGGTAGAGAAACCGCAGGCCCGACACGTAAATGGTTAGCGAGTGAATCACCATTAGCAAGCGAAATGCGCAGCATACTTAAGGTGGTATCGTTACCACGCGGTTCCGCAGAATACGGTAGCAATGACCCGTATATGAAATCAATCAAACAGGCCGCAGCTGTTATTGTTAAGTATGTGAATTCAAAAGGAAAAAATTTAACACCTAATACGGGTGACAGTAGATAAAAAATAAATAATATGCCAGCAGTATCAAAATCACAACAAGCACTATTCGGACTTGTAAAAGCCGTTAAAGCAGGTAAAGTAACCCCAGGTAAAGTATCTAAGAATGTTAGAGACATTGCCAAGGATATGTCATCAAAAGAAATAAATAAATTTGCTAAAACCAAAACAAAAGAACTTCCCGATAAAACGAAAGAAGTTAAAAAGGAATCATCTGGTAAGCTGGGTGATATGGCTAAGGAAATTACGGGTAAGAAGTCGGTTAAGGACGCAGACACATCAATACCGAAAGCAAATATTCATCCGTGGGTAGCAAATGCTATGGAAGAACTAAATAATACTCTAGAATTATACTTATCACCGAAAGCTAATACAAAAGTTGATTGGCAATTATTGAAGAGTCATATGAATGACTTAACGAAACAAATAAACAAATTTCATAAATAATATGAAAAAGAAACCAATAAAAGAATCGAAAGGTGTTTGGGGTATTGTCACACCTAAAGCATTAAATAATCCAAAACGGATTAGCTTATCAGAATTAGCTAAGGAAACTTGGGAACCAAAACAGGAAGCTCCGCAATTATCTCCAGAAGATAAGAAAGCGTTCATGGAAGCTATCAATAATTTCGGCGGATTAAGTTCTGCTATATATAGAGAACAGACCCTTCAAGAAATTACTGAGAAAATCAAATCAATTGTAGAGCAAGCCGCACATGTAACTGTAACCGAAACAGAAGATTGGTTCGATAGAGTTACTGTACAACGCCATATGAAACAATTGGGTGAATCATATAAAACCTTTGAAAAGACAGCTAAACAATTATCAGAATTACAACAACGCTTAGAAGCATGTTATGAAGACATTGGTAGTACGTTAGGTAGATACTATAAGATAAATGAATTTGAACAAAAACCGGAAGATACTAATATGTCTGATATGGTTAAAGAAAACAAAGTAAAAAAACGTAGATAACCGATATTCACTAGATTTATAAAAGCAACTCTTAACCGGGTTGCTTTTTTCATGCACGAAATAAAAAAGTTTACCGAAAGGTCCATCCACGCGATTTTCATCTATATTTATTTCTGTAATACCTTACGAAAGACACTCTCTCCAAATGTAAGGTTAACAAACTATTATTATCTATTTATAGTTTCTGAATAACTATATTTCCAAAAAAAAATTTAAGGAAAAATGAAAGACTTATTAAAAGAGGCAATTGCCGATGCCAAAGCTGTACGTGAGACCGCTTTGCAAAATGCGAAAATCGCATTAGAAGAAGCATTCACTCCTAGATTGCAGTCAATCATCTCAAGCCAGCTTCAGAAAGAAGAAGAAGGCGCTGATGACGAAATGCAAGACGAAGATGATGTTGATTCAACCGAAGAAGCACCCGTTGAGGATGCTCCGGTAGAAGATGAAGTAGCAACCGACGACGAATCATCAGAAGAATATTCTGAAGATGAAACCGGAGAAGGTGAAGCTCAAGAAGAAGAAGATGTTGATTTAGAAGAAATCATCCGCGAATTAGAAGGAAGCGATGACGAGAATGTTGATGACTTAGAAGAACTTGATTCTTCAGCCGTTGGTAGTGCTCCGAATAAAGCCCCGTCAAAAGACGCTAGTGATTCATCAGAAGATGGTGAAGATATTGATTTATTCGAAGATGACATGGAAGGTACCGAAGATGTAGCAGATGATGAGGAAGTTGATTTAGATGAAGTTATTCGTTCTCTTCGTGAAGAAGATGAAGTAGCTCCGGAAGAAGATACAAAAGAAGAAGAATTAGAAGAAGCATATAATGTTATTCGTTTCTTGAAAGATAAAATCAATGAAGTGAATTTACTTAATGCAAAACTTCTTTATTCAAACAAATTGTTTAAATCGTATGATTTGAACGAGGGACAAAAAATGAAGGTTATCGAAAATTTCGACAGAGCTCATTCAATGCGTGAAGTGAAATTAGTTTATACAACATTAGCTGAATCGTTCCGTGGACCTGCAGGTAGCAAAAGAATCGTAAAAGAATCATTTGCAAGTAAACCAGTAGCATCTACTAAACCAAATAGTAAAAATGTATTGACTGAAGGAGCAACGCAAGCATTGAGATTCCAGAAATTAGCCGGTCTTATTAAATAATTTTTTAAAAAACAAAAAACAATTTTTTCAATATGAAAAACGTTAAATCACTCTTAACCAACACTGACTCGACATACCGTCAGCAATTGAGCGAGACCAAAGGTCTTGTTACAAAATGGGAAGATACCGGTCTATTAGAAGGCTTGACAGCTGAATATGACCGTCATGGTATGGCAATTATGCTTGAGAACCAAGCTAAACAATTAGTTCAAGAAGCGAATGCAACAGGAACTGGTGGAAACTCTGAACAATGGGCTGGCGTAGCTCTTCCATTGGTAAGACGTATCTTTGCTGAAATTTCTGCAAAAGAGTTCGTTAGTGTACAACCGATGAATTTACCTTCCGGCCTTGTATTCTACCTTGACTTTAAATTTGGAACAGCAGTAGCCGGTTTTAATACAACCAATACTAGCAATGACCCTACTAAAGCTGGTTACCAAAACAACTCTATCTTTGGTGTTACTCAAGACGCTAACGTAGACGCCTCTAAAGGTCTTTACGGAGCAGGTCGTTTCGGGTATTCATCTAACGATACAGTAGCTATCGATATCGGTGTATCCGGTTCATACACACCATCGTCCGCTGTATTCGCAAACGTGACTGCCGCGAACCAAACAACAGATATTAACTTTGATTCTAAATTCTCTGCCTCGTTTACCGCGGGACACATTCAGAAAATCACTGTTTCTACCGCGTCATTCACTAATCCAGACCTTAAAGGTGTTCGTGCATTTGTAATCAGCGGCTCAGGTATTGTTACTACGTTCCCTCAGTTTACCAGTTATAACTCGACAGCGGAAACAATTTCGTTTATCGTATCCGGTTCTGCATCGACTGCAGCATTGTATACCGCAGGCGTTACTTACTTCAAGCAACCGACTGCAACTGGCCGTGGTGATTTTGAAGACCAAAGCTCTGGTACTAGTACTACAGACTTAGTGATTCCTGAAATCAACGTAGAATTGAGAAGTGATACAATCACTGCTAAGACTAAAAAGTTAAAAGCTATCTGGACACCAGAGTTTGCTCAAGACTTGAACGCTTATCACTCAATTGACGCTGAAGCGGAGTTGACTTCGATGTTATCTGAGTATGTATCTATGGAAATCGACCTTGAAATCCTTGATATGTTGATTCAAAACGCTGTAACAACAGAATATTGGTCAACACAAGTAGGTGAGTACTGGAACGGTTCCGGATTTACTTCGGATTCAGCAACCAATGCAGCATCTGCATACAACCAAGGACAATGGTTCCAAACATTAGGAACTAAAATCCAAAAGGTTTCTAACAAAATTCACCAAAAGACAATGCGTGGTGGTGCGAACTTCTTAGTATGTTCTCCAGACGTAGCTACTATCCTTGAATCTATTCCAGGATATGCAGCAGACACTAATGGTGATAAATCACAATTTGCAATGGGTGTACAAAAGACCGGTTTGTTAAATAGCCGTTTCACTGTATACAAGAACCCATACATGTTGGAAAACACAATCCTATTGGGATACCGTGGTGCTCAGTTCCTTGAAACAGGTGCTGTATACGCCCCATATATTCCGTTGATTATGACTCCGCTTGTTTATGACCCGACTAACTTTACCCCTCGTAAGGGAGTTATGACGCGTTATGCGAAAAAGGTTGTGAGACCAGAATTTTATGGTAGAATCTACGTTAAGGGTTTGACAGCACTTTAATTAGTGTAGTAAATCTTTAAGATACAAATGAAAGGCCCTCAAAAGGGGCCTTTCTTCATGTACGGTCTCTAGAAATTAATTCCTAGTAACTATAGATATTATGAATAAAATTTCATATATTTATTAATATGAAAGAATATTTAAAGAAATGTAGTTACTGCAATTACAAATGGAATGGTGGACACGATAGAAATAAACATTTAAAATCTGCCCATAATAAAGCGTTTTCGGATTACATTATAGAATTTGTATATAATGGTATACAACCGAAATGCAAGTGCGGCTGTGGTCATGATATGAAATTTAAGAATTTCGCAGAAGGTCCATGGTTTAACGAATACACCAAGAATCACTTCCCACATCAGAAACATACTTTAGCCACTAGAGCAAAAATACGAACGGGTGTAGTAACGACCTTTCAGAAAAAGTATGGGGTAGATAATGTATTTATTTTAAAATCTGTTCAACAGAAATCAGCAGCGACTAAATTAGAAAGGTATGGTAATTCAAATTATAATAATCAATCTAAACATTCGCAGACATTACTGGATACCTACGGGGTATCGAATAGTCGGTATTTAGTTAAAAATGTTAAGACATCAAAAATTGAAAATATCGTAATAGATGCATTATCAAGATTACACCCGGAGCTGGAATCTAGACCCATAATTAATAGTAAACAATTTGATTTTAAGATTGGTAATGAAATTTTTGAGATAGATGGTAGATATTATCACCCCAGTTCTATAACGAATTGTACAATCACGCAGCTGAATAATATTATTAATGATGCCGCAAAAGTTGCGATAATTAAATTATTACCGGAATTCAAATTACATAAAATTCGCGCGGAGCAAATAGACAAAAATAATATTAGTATCGATTCGATATTATCAAAAGAATATATGCCCGACCATTCGTTTGATTTTTATACTAAGATAGTTGCCGCGGCTTATTTTTCAAATTATATATCAACAAAAGGTATAGCTAAGCTTAAACGATATATACCGTTGTTTCTCAAGTTCATTAGAACGTTCCAACCGACCCTACCAGATACTACCACCGATGAAACTTTAGATTATTGTTTAGATATTGCAAAAAATACAAAATTACAAATTGATGGTAATACAATATTTCATAATAAACATTCACATATAGGTAATGGTTATCTAAAAAGCCAATTCAAATCATATTGGAAAAGCTCCTATGGTAAGAATAAATCTCCATACGACGCATGGCTTGATGATGAATTAATGAGTAAGATTATTGAATACAGAATTGGATGCAATGATTCTAATGAAGTATTTGATTTTTCAATGCACCAAATGATGCGAGGTATATCCGCTCGAAGAATATCCGTTTCGTTTTTTAAGCCGACGTTAGCTGCCGGCATATATGAACATTTCTTAGGTAATATTGATTCACCGACAGTATTAGACCCGTGTGCGGGCTTTGGTGGTAGAATGCTGGGCTTTTATAGCAAGTATCCTGCCGGGGTGTATATTGGTATAGAACCAAATACGGCGACGTTTAATGAGCTTGTAGAGCTTAATAAGAGCTTGGGTAAAAAGAGCATTTTAATTAATGATTTATACGAAAATGTGGATATTTCAAAATATGATTATGATTTAGCATTTACATCGATTCCGTATTGGGATACCGAAATATATTCAGAAGACCATACAAAGTATTATGCTGATTATACTGATTGGGTGAATAAATTTTTAAGTAGAATTAAAAATACACCTAGAATGTTAGTTAATATACCGGATGCGATTAAGCCTGAATTTCTTGATTGTAATGACTTATATTCTATTCAGATGAATACGTCACATTTCAGTTCCGTTAATTCTAAACAAGAATGGCTCGTTAAGTTATAATTGGTAGATATTTATTAAGAAATAATACACTAATCATGAAAGTATCAGCATTCAAGAAACTAATAAGAGAAGAAGTTAAAAAAGTGGTTACAGAATTTGATGGAAAGGCCCATGACGCTTCCGTAAGTAAAGAAACTATATTCGCGGAGTATGATATGTTAGTTAACAAGTTCGGTGATTTGTTAAGTGATGCCTTTGAATTTAATCAAAATATTAAAGGTAAAGTACTTCCGGCTGAATATAATAAAGTCGCATTAGCTTTAAAGAAAATTCGAGACGGTGTTTATGTATTACAAGATGCTCTACCTAGTTAATAATCGCCGCTCTTAGCACTCATTTTACACATAATTTCACGTTCTTAAAATACTGTTACAATGGACCACAACGAAGGTAATACCGGTAATCTAAAAAGAAAACCGAAGGGAGATATTAGATTCCACGTCACTCTCAATGATGAGCAAAAGGAAGCAAAACAAATTATTATAGATAATGCGGTAACCGTATTAAAAGGGCAGGCCGGGTCGGGAAAGACCTTAATAGCTTGTCAGGTTGCCTTAGATTCATTATTTAAGAAAGACGTCGAACGAATTGTTATTTGTCGACCGGCGATATCTAAAGAAGAAATTGGATTCTTGCCCGGTTCTGCAAACGATAAGCTTCAACCGTATATGCAACCGGTTCTAGACAACTTCTATAAGCTGTATAATAAAGAAAAAGTCGACGCTCTTATTTTAGATAGAAAGATTGAGATTATACCATTTGCATTTATGCGTGGGCATACATTTACAAATACTTTTATAATAGCAGATGAGGCTCAGAATTTATCTTTTGACTTCATGGAGCTAATATTAGGTAGATTAGGTTTAGGTAGTAAATTAGTAATTTGCGGGGATGCTTCACAGATTGACTTAAAGAACAAGAAAGATTCTGGTATTCATTACGTTACAGCATTAGAGGCGAGAGTTCCCGGATTCAAGATATTTACTTTAAAGAAGAATCACAGACATCCAATTGTACAATTACTGTTGGACGTGATTACCGAATTGAAATGATAAAGTTAAAAAAGATATTGGTTCAGGAAACCAAACAGGAAGAGGAATTTGCAGAAACCAGAATGGGCGGTGCAAAAACAATTACTGACAATGCCAAAGAAAAAGGTGGGTTAGCAATGCTTACTTATCATCATTTCAAAGTTAAATTACCGTATTATAAAAAAGCCGCGGCAGGGACGCTTGATATGGATAAAGCATCTACCCAATATAAAAAACTTTTGGAAGAATTATATTCTACGACTAAAGATAATATGGGTATTGAACAGATAGCTTTTCAGGAATTAGTAGGTAAATTAGAAGTGTTAGGAGAGTTGCTTATAAAACATAAACAGTGAAATTATCTTTATTAGATAATAAATTAAACAATAATCCGTATTGGTCGAATACTATAACAGACACGCCTACTATAAATGATGTAGCATTGTTCGACACAAACGGTTATGATTTATCCGGTTTAGAACAAAAGTATGCACTGGTAAATCTATCAGCTTCGTCACATAGATATAAAATGGCATTGAAATATGATTGGTTTACTGATATTGATAACTCATATCAAAATGCCCATATAAATCACGCGTTATTGTTTGAAAGAAAAGGCTATGATAACGAAGCTAAAGAGCAGTTAATAAAATTTTCTGAGCAATTGCCACTATGTCATAAGCTTTTAAAAATTCATCCGAAATGGGGAATTGATTTTGCGGTTGATTATTGCGATACATACGGAAATGTTTTTGAAGTATTTCATTATGAATGGGATTCATTTCATTATGAAGAAGTAGAAAATGTAAAATACAATATGGAGAAATTCATAGTAAGTATGGATTGGGACAATGCAGCGTCGCACTTATTAAAAAGAAAACATGAGTGGGACAGTTTATCATTTTTTGAACAAAGTAATTGGAAATGTAATTATTTTGGTGTAGAACCTGAACAATTCAAAATAGTAATTTGGAATACATGAGATATTTATTAGTATGAAACTACAAAACGTATTGTTAGAAGATTGCTGGGATGGATATACCCAAATCGGTATGAAAGAAAAAGACGGGAAAAAAGTACCTAATTGTGTACCCGTTAAGGAGAGTATTATGTGTAATGAATGCGCACTTATAATGCTTAAATCATTACGTGAATCTACACTAACAGAAGCTGATTACCAAGGTCGCACAGTAACATTGAATAAACCCACTCGTGGCGATGTCGCTAAATATAAAGTATATGTTACTAATGATAAAGGTAATGTCGTTAAGGTAAATTTCGGGGATAAAAATATGTCCATAAAGAGAGATAATCCTGTTAGGAAAAAATCTTTTAGAGCGCGACATAAATGTGACCAAAAGAAAGACAAAACGACTGCGGGTTATTGGAGTTGTAAAATGTGGTCGTCCACACCGGTTAGTCAAATTTTAAAAGGTAAGTGATGATAAAGTTAAAATATCTACTTAAAGAATACTCATATAAAGCTTCGAAAATTTTTGATTTTGACGATACTTTAGCCACAACTGATACTAATGTAAGAGTTATTCATACTGATGGTACCGAATCAATAATAACACCGGCTGAATATGCTATATATGATGCGAAACCGGGTGATAAGTTTGATTATAAGGAATTCAATCAATTATTAAAGTCCCCGAAACCCATAGATAAAATATGGAAGCTGTTAGTTAAAGCGGCAAAGAATCCTAGCAATAAAGTAACTATTCTAACCGCACGACAATTAGCATTTCCTATTAGATATTGGTTAAAGAAAGCCGGGTTAGACATTTATGTCGTGGCGGTTGGTAGCAGTGACCCTAAGGTTAAAGCTGATTGGATTGAAAATGAAATTAAACGTGGGGCCACAGATATTACATTTATAGATGACTCAGAAAAGAATGTAAAGGCTGTTAGTAAATTAGCAGATAAGTATCCCGCAATTAAACTACAATCACTAACACCAAATCAAGTAAGATGAAGTTAAAAGAATTAATAACTACCATTACCGAGAGTTTCGGTGGTCCTGGTAAAATGATACTACCCGCAAATCATAAAGCCGGATTAAAGGTAACTAAGGGTGGTAGTTGTTGTGCAAATTGTAAATACTGGGATACTGAAAATGAAGTATGTACAAGTAAATATTATCAAAAATGGGCAAAGACAGATAAAATACCTTATGCCCCTAATGAATATTGTACAAATTGGTGGGAACCGAACATAATAAAGGTTAAACCAAAAACAGAAAACGAGTAACATGGATATCAATAAGTTAAAAGGTAGTATACCTGATTCGGTGCTAGCACAAATACCGACGATTGTAACTAAATTCGGAATTAATACACCACTTCGATTAGCACATTTCCTTTCACAGTGCGCACATGAGTCTGGCGACTTTAGAGTAACGACAGAAAATCTAAACTACTCCGCAGATGGGTTAAAGAAAACATTCTCAAAATATTTCCCGGGCACATTAAATGAAACGTATGCTAGAAATCAACCAGCAATAGCGAACAGAGTATATGCTAATAGAATGGGTAATGGTGATGAAAAGAGTGGTGATGGATATAAATTTCGTGGTCGCTCATATTTACAAATAACCGGCCGAAACAACTATGCAGAATTTTCATCTGCTATCGGAGAAAATTGTCTAACGAACCCAGATTTATTATCCGCAAAATATGCATTAGCCGCAGCGGCATGGTATTGGGATTATAGAAAAATAAATACTGCGGCTGATACCGGGCCCGGCACCGAATCAATTAAAGCTGTTACTAAACTAATTAACGGTGGTTACATAGGATTATTAGACCGAATAGAAAAATTTAATAAGTATTTCGCTCTATTATCATAAGAATACGTTTATTATTCAAATAGCGATAATTATTAAAAAGAGATAATATGTCGCAAACAATAATTCCGATATGGCCGGGCAGTTCATCGTTTACCACAGGGTCGACACCTTTCGGGTTTTATGATGCTGATAATGATTTTACATCATCAATTGATAAGGTGACATTATGGTGTGCTCGTAGATTAGGATATCCAATCGTAAATATAGAACTTCAAGATATTAATTTTTACGCTGCATTCGAAGAAGCTATTACAGAGTATTCCAATCAAGTAAATCAATTCAATATTCGTGATAATATGCTCACACTTACAGGTGCGAGCACATCTACAAATTTATCACAACGTGTAATTTCTAATAATTTCGATAGAATAATTACATTATCATCAGAATATGGTACTGAATCAGGATATGGTGGTACTGTTACATACAAGTCCGCTTCGCTTCAATTGGTAACCGGTGTACAGAATTACAATTTATCTAGTTCATTAGTATTGGAAGGTACTGATGCGTGGGGCGATATTGAAATTAAGAAAATTCATCACTACGCACCACCCGCAATTACTCGGTATTTCGACCCATTCGTTGGAACGGGTATGGGCAGCCAGCAAATGTTAGAACAGTTTGGCTGGGGCGCGTATTCACCGGGCGTATCATTTATGATGATGCCAATGTATGCTGATTTGCTTAGATTACAAGCTATCGAGTTCAACGACCAGATAAGACGTTCTGGCTATGGGTTTGAATTACATAACAATAGATTAAAAATATTTCCAGTACCTACAACCGGTCTTAAGGTTTGGGTTGAATATATCGTTAAGTCAGAACGTGCGAATCCGTTAAAACAATCAACAGGATTAGTATCTGATTTCAGTAATGCACCGTATAATCGGATAACATATTCAAATGTAAACCACCCCGGACGTCAATGGATTCTAATGTATACGTTAGCATTATGTAAAGAAACGTTAGGCTATATACGTAACAAGTACTCAGCTATACCATTCCCTAATGCCGAGATAACATTAACGGGCGGTGATTTAATCGCTCAAGGAAAAGAGGAAAAAACTGAGTTAGTGGCACAGTTACGAGAGAACCTAGAGGCAACTAGTAGAAGCGTGCAGTTGACGAAGAAACAAGAAGAGTCAGAAGCATTACAAAATCAATTAACTAAGATGCCAATTGGTATCTGGATAGGATAAAAATTAGTATAGAAATCATGATAAATTGGAAACAACTATATTATCGGTTATTATTAGAAGGTGAGGTATCTATCGATACCACCGGCGAGTATCATCATTCCGTTCCTAGGCATTCTGACGGTGTCGATAGTCGCTTAGTTAAATTATCTCATAGAAATCATACATTAGCTCATTATATTAGATTTAGGTGGTTGGGGCATCCGGGTGATAAAGTGGCATATCAAATGATGTCTGGACAGTTATTAAATCCTATGCATGACCCGTTTATTCGTGCTAAGGTAATTACTTATAATCAATCTGCAGCCGGCAGACAAAAATCGAGTGATACATTTACAAGATATTATGCGAATCCTGAAAACCTAGCTCGGCATTCCGAACAACGAAAACAGTTTATAGCTAACATGCCAGATAAGCGTGTAATGACTGCTCATATGAATGACCCGCAAAAGATATCGGACTATATTGAAAAACGGGTGGCTACATATAAACAAACTGCAAAAAATAACCCAGAACGATTTGCAAATAATTCAAAGTTGCGTGGTGATATATTGCGTCGCAACAATCTTTTACGTTCTGATATAGAATTAGCCGATATATACGGCCGCGGTACCGGTGCTAACAATCCTAAGTGGCGCGGCTACGTTATTGTTGAACTCGGTAATAACAAACAAATATTTGATAGTTTTCAAGATGCATATCAAAAAATAGGCCTAACATATGGACTGGCTAATAAGTATAAAAATACGAATATACCGGTTAAAGCTGGTAGATTAAAGGGTAGTATTATTTCATTAACTAAATTTATTTCATAATGTGCGCTCTATTCGCCGGAGAGAGGGATATGTCGTTATTCTATCATCTTAATAAAGAGATGATAACTAGAGTAATGGACGTACAGGTCTTATTATATAAGATTAATCTTAATGGTACGGATGTAAATATATATGGTGAGTCAAGTAAAAAATCATACGATGCTCCGATACTAGTTCACACTGTAATTAATCTAACACCGTCAGATTCGACAGGTGAAGACTTTGGTGTCGAACAAGTACAACAATGTGAGTTTGCTTTCCTACGAGATTTATTAGTTGAAGCCGATATAGTCCCAGAAATTGGTGACCTTATTGAATATGATAGTGCGTTCTGGGAAATTGACAATACAAACGAATGGCAATATTACGCAGGTAAAAATCCTGATAGTTGGCTCGGTGGTACTAATTTCGGGCATTCTATATCTATAGTATGTAACACGCATAGAACCCGCCAATCGCAGTTACAAATTATTCCGGTTAGAACGGGGACTCAACCTAGAAAAGCATTGCCTAAAAATATATGAAGCCAATAATACCAAATAAAACAGAAAATACGTTTGGGGCAAATAGTCCATTACGGCGCGAAACACAAACGCGTAGGGATAATGATAAGCAAAAGAATATTAGCGTATCATTATATGATATAGACTACAATGTGAAGTGGCATATTGATAATGTTATCGTACCGCAATTAATTGATAACGGGCAGATAATCAGAATACCTATTCTATTTAGTACTCCGGAGAAATGGGCGTCTATTAGAGAACAGGGATATTTACGAGATAATAAACAAAAAGTATTAGCTCCGATAGTATTAATCAAACGAAATTCTGTCACACCACGCGAAGATATTAATACCAGTGCTATATTTAGAGATATTAAGAGCAAGGATAGTAATAACTCGATAATGTTCGAGAAGAAATATACCAACGAAAATAGATACGACCAATTTTCGTTATTGAACGGACGCCCACCACTGCGGGAATTTTATGCAATTGAAATTCCTACATATGTAGAAGTACAATATGATGTAATGATATGGACTGATACAGTGGTTCAACTTAATGAAGTTCTGGAGCAGTTTCTATTTTACGATGGAAAGGCATTTGGTGATACGTATAAGTTTATGACTTATATTGATAGTCCAACATTTGAACATGTTAATGCTACGACCGAAGACCGTTTAGTTAGATGTAATCTATCGTTAAGAACAAAAGGATACTTAGTGCAGGAACATATAAACAATGCTCCGAATATGCGTAAGTTCTTTAATATGAATAAGGTACAATTTGATATTGAAGTAGCCGGCGCATCTGAAATATTAGCTGCCGGACCGAAAACAGGCGCGCGGGTATCATTCACTAGACCGGTAGCTCCAGCATCCGGGGCATCTGTATCAACCGAAGTTATAACATTCCTTAATACAAACGTAACGGTTAATGCTGATACTATAACGGCTTTATATGCTGACTTCAATAATGTTCAGATATTAAGTTCACCATCAGCAACTATTCCAGCACCAGACAAATACAGTTTTGCTTATTTTATTAATGGTCAATATGTAACACCTGCAGTGATATCGAGTATAGTGAATCAAACTTCATCGACGGTACGTGTAACATTTGATACTAGTATTTTAGGTTACACACTAGAAAGCACAGATGTGATTACAGTTTCCGGTAAATTCTCAGGTAATAGCGATACAACAATATGATTTTAATACATAACAAACAATTATTATATCCATTATCAGGAAGCTTCACAGGAAGCTTTACCGGCAGTTTTACGGGCAACGGGGCAGGATTAACTAATCTACCAATATCACCGACATCTAGTTACGCGGTGTACGCTGAGTCAGCAACCAGTGCTTCATATGCAACCAGTGCATTAAGTTCTTCATACGCAACGCGCGCATTAAGTTCTTCATACTCAAGTACCGCGTCATATTATGATGTCAGCAATTTGGTTACTACCAGTTCATTTAATGCATTCACATCTAGCTATAACGAAGCCAGCTCTTCATTTGTAACAAACATATATGGATTAACGAGTGCCACATCTAGCTACGTATTAAATGCACAGACCAGTTCAATGAGTGTGTTGAGTAGTTCATATGCGGGGACCGCATCATTTGTAGAGAACGCTATCAGTTCGTCGTATTCTGATAATAGTGTAAGCTCATCGTATGCCATCAGTGCATCATATGCCCCGTTTCCGGCAATACCCGCTTCAACACCACCAGCATTAAATGTATTTACCTGGATGAATTTCTATTAAATTCGATATTTATTAGTAAATAATCACATAATTATGGCACAGAATACGTCACCGATTTTTATCCTAACCCCGGACACTACGACTGTTGTAGTAGATGCCTCCAGCTCATTACGTGATGGCTCGGGTTCATTATTTACATTATTCGCAGCGGGTCCGAGTGGTTCCCGTGTAGATTCTGTAACATGGACATCAGCACAATCGTCATCATATGCCGCTTCATCAGCAATGGTTGGTCGCGTATTCATAACAGATACGGCCGGTTTAAATCCTAGATTATTACAAGAAGTGGCGATTGCTACTGTGACACCATCTGCTACCGTAATAGGCGCACAAGCGATTATTAACTTTACAAACGGACTTCTAATGAACTCAGGTTCATTATTAAGGGTAAATCAATCAGTATATGCAGGCGTACAAGACCGTATGGCAGTAGTGGCGCGCGGTGGTGATTATTAAAAGTAATTACCGACATGGTACAACAATTAGGTTACAATAATCCATCAAATATTGGTGTTTTAGGTATAATGAATTCACAAGGAAATTATACTTACTATGCTGACTATACATCTGCTTTAAAAAATGCTAAAGCTGGTGATACAATTGTACAATTTGCGAACATTGTAGAGCAGAATCAAGTTACACTCATACTTAAAAATGGTGTTAACTTAAATCTAAATGGTTTTATTTATGAGTTTAAGCGCGGATTTTATTTTTATGATAATAACGTTGCTGTTGCGTGTTCAATAATGAATGGAAAAATCTATTCGGGTGTTGCAAGTAATACAACATCTTTATTTATAATACTAAATGCATCATCTGTAATTACAACAAATTGTACAATTGAAGCGACAATGGGTAGCAGTTCATCAGCGGTTCAATGTAATGGAACTTGGATAGGTGGTATTTTTAGAGTATCAACAGGATATGCTATTACGACAGGTATATATTCAGCAGGTGGTGGTAGTGGCGTTTTAATAAATGCTAATGTATATGGAGGAGTATATACAGGCGGTGCTTTTGGTGGTGGTGGTACACTTAGAAATTGTGTTGTAGTGGGCGGTGTATTCACAATAGGAATAGTATCAATGCAAAATTGTGTTGTAATAGGAACCACATCATGTTCGAGTAATACATTAACAACATATAATTGCATATTTTATAACTCAAGTGGTTTTGGATTATATTATTCTAATAATACTTATAGTGGTGTACATACAAATTTGGTTGTAATATCACTAACGGGCTCTGGTGGTGCTGTGTTATGTGGTGGTGCAACATTTTATAATTGTTTTTTTTATTCTGGTGTTGCTCCTATATTTAAGGATAATGGAAGTGTATATGGTATATCACAAATTAGCCAATTTAATAAATTTTACAATTGTACGTTAGTCGCAGCTGCGTCAATTCTTACAAATTCATTTAATGATACATATGTTAATTCAACATTAAATTGTCTATGGAACAATGCTGGGGGACATTCAACTTGGTATCCATTATCTATTATTAAATGTTATTTAAAAGTAGCAAATGTAAATGCAAAATGTGTTTACGCACCAATAGCGACTACAGCAACATTTGTTAAAAATACATATCAAGGAGCTGTTGTACCAGTTGATGGGAATGTAGTACAATCACAACAAAATACAAGAGATTTGTATGGAAATATAACAATAGGATGATACAACAATTAGGATATAATAACCCAGGAAATAATGGACCTTTAGGAATCGCAGATTCGCAAGGGAACTATACATATTATGCTGACTATACTTCGGCTTTAAAAAATGCCAAAGCTGGTGACACGATTGTACAATTTGCAAATATTGTAGAAACAAAACCAGTTGTTCTTACTTTAAAAAATGGTGTGAACATCAATATGAATGGGTTTACTTATACATCATTATTATTTCCTACTGGAGCTAATAATGCTACACCCGTATTTTTATGGGATGGTAATATTGCTGTAACTTGTACTATAAGTAATGGTTCTTTTAAATCGTCTCATACATCTGCTACAGGTGTGATGGTTTATATACAAAATGCATCATCAAATATTACAACTAATTGTTATTTTGAAAGCGTTTCTACAAGCTTTAGTAATTTTGTATTACTTCGTAATGTAGGCATATGGACAGGTGGTAAGTTTTATCACTCTGGTTCTCCTGCTGAATATTCTTATGTAAACAGTGGTAGATTAAATAACGCTTATTTAGAATCAGGTTTATATGGTGTAAACAATGGTGGCTATGTAAATAATTGTATTATATCTGGCGGCCAGGTGGGTGTTGGAGGGGGAGGTTATGTAAATAATTGTATTATGTTAGGTGTATATGGTATATATAGTAATAATAGTAGTGGTAAATATAGTAATTGTGTTTCAATATCAACAACAGGTTCTGCTGGATATTTATATGCTGGTTCAGCAGGTATATGTGTAAATTGTGTTTTCATATCAACAGCAAGTCACGCATTATCTGCTGGGGTAACTACTGTACATAATTCGTTTCTATACTCAACAGCTGCTCCGTGTATAGGTGGTGGAATGGTCGGTGGTTCAGGGGTAGCTAATAGAACTAATACATTTTGGAATAGCACATTAATATCAACTACAAATTCGGTCTCAGGTTATTGGAGTAATCAAGCTATTAATACTAATTCAGGTGCAAGTAATTTTATTAATTGTACTCTAGATTGTCAATGGAATAATCCAGCAGGTCACTGTTTCGTTTCTGATAATAGGTATGGTGCTACCGCTGGTAACATAGTTTCAAATTGTTATTTAAAAGTATCAAATGTAAATGCAAAATGTTTACACGCAACACTTCCTTCTCCACTATACTTTGTTAATAATATTTTTCAAGGAACACAAAAACCTGTTAGCGATAACATATCCCAACAACAAATTAATACAAGAGATTTATATAATAATATTTTAATAGGATGATACAACAATTAGGATACGGAGTTAGTGGTAATATAGGAGTACTAGGAATAGTAAATGAGAATGGTAACTATACTTACTATGCTGATTATACATCAGCCATGATTGCTGCTAAATCTGGTGATGTAGTTGTACAATTCGCAAATATTGTTGAGAGAAAGCCTATAACTGTCACTTTAAAAAATGGCGTGAACATCAACTTAAACGGTTTTACATATACTGTAACCACAACTGGTATTTATAATTTTTCAACAACAGCTGCTATTGTATGTTCAATAACTAATGGCACAATAACTGGAGGGATTTTCATTAATAATGCAAGTGCAAACATTACAACTAACTGTACAATTAATGGGGGGGTATTAATATATAATGGAAATTGGAATGGTGGAGTTATTAATGGTACATTAACGGGCATACTAGGTAATATTACAATAAACAATGTGTGTGTGAATGGTTATGGTTCATTTGGCCCTAACGGTACAACAATTACAATAAATAATTGTATATTTTCTGCAACAGCAACATATGCTGGTGACTTCGGTACTCAAAATGGAGCACGTTTACAATTTAATAGTTGTACATTTATATCATCAGCAGGGTATGCTTTAGTTGGTGCTAATGGAAGTTTTTTTAGAACATATAATTGTGTGTGTATTTCAAGAGCCAGCGTTTCTCTTGCAGTAGGAACCTCAGCGCCCGCTGGTGAACATACAAATTTAGTAGCAATATCAACAGCATCATATGCATTACTTAGTATTAATGCTACATATTATAATGTATTCGCATATACAACAGGTAATAGTGCATTGGGTGGTAATGGTAGTAATATAATATTTACAGGTAATATTTTTTCTGTTCGCGGTAATGTATTTTATGGTGGGACACTTATTTCAACAGTTGCTGCATTGATACCAAATACGAACCCAAATGGTGAAACTGCTAGAAACAATTCTTTTATAGGAACAACACTTGATTGTCAGTGGAATAATCGAGCTGGTTATTGTGTTGTAAATTCAAATATAGTTATAAATTGTTTTTTAAAAACAATTCATAGGAAGGCAAATGCCATCACATCAACACCAAATACAGAAAACCCAGTTTCTTGTTATGCGTTTGGCAATACATTTTTAGGAATGGAAAAACCAATAGCTGATAATGTAATTTTAGCACAAAATAATGTCCCAGATTTATATGATAATATATTATTAGGTTAAAATTTTACAGACAAAATAAAAAAAGCTAATATTTATATATAAATATAATTTATGTCAGAAAATATTCAACAAATTGTAGTACAAATTACTTCAGCTCCGTTCGTTAGAGCACTTGCTCAATATGGTAATGCGTTACTTCCAAGCTCACAACAAGAAATACCTTATGATACATTAACAGATGAAGAAAAGGCTATTTGGGATGCTTTTATAGTAATGATAGAAAACAGATACAACGCTAATGATGTTATTTCTACAGAATTTGCAGCAGTAACAAAACGTTTAGAGGAATTACAAGCAATGATTGGTCAAAATCAACCAGTATAAATTAATTAAAAATGCCAACATTAGGATTCGGCACGCCACCAAACATTCAAAGCCCGGTAGATAGTGATAATATCAATTATTACGCCAAAACTGGTACATTGTCCGTGTTACAAGTTCTTGATTTTCCATCAACATCGGCACAGAATTCCAGCGATATCACGGTACCCGTAACCGGTGCGGTATTAAATGATATTGTTTTATTAGGTGTACCTAATGGTTCTACATTAAGTAATAGTTGTTTTACCGCTTGGGTGAGTGCAAGTAATGTAGTAACAATTAGATTTAATAATTACTCATCAGGTCCTCTAGACCCAGCATCCGGAACATTTAAAGTGCGTGTATTAAAATAATATTTCCTATATTTATATAAAATAAAAACGTTACAATTATGTCAGCAGTTACGAAAATCAAACCAGAAGAATTAACTACTCTCCAATCATTACAACAAGCCTACTCAGATATCACTGCTAAGTTCGGACAGATTAAGGTGGAGCGTTTAATGATTCAGACTCAAGACGAAAGACTTGTTGCTTTAGAAGATTCTTTAGAAACACAATTTAAAGATAATCAAGCAAAGGAATCTGAATTCTTAAAATCTTTAGAATCTACATACGGTAAGGTATCGGTGAATATTGAAACCGGAGAAATTACGACTCTATAATATTTTCAATATTTTATGCCATATTTATATGTAAGATATTCTCATACATAATTATATCTAACAATATAAAATCTAAACAATGGCAGAAAAAACAGTATCCGCTGGGGTATTTACCAATGAAAAGGACCTTTCATTCTTACCACAGGGAGTAGCACAAATAGGTGCTGCAGTAATTGGTCCTACAATTAAAGGACCCGCTTTTATCCCAACTATCGTCGAATCGTATAACGATTTCGTACAAAAATTCGGCGATACGACTCCGGATTCATACGTACCGTATACCATTAAAGACTATTTAAAGAACTCAGGTAGAGTTACGGTAGTACGTACTTTATTCGAAAACGGGTACAAAATGGATGCCCCGGTAGGTATAGTATTGTCTGGTTCGTATGGTAAGAAATTAATGGCCGTATTGCATCCTACGCAGATGATTACAAATGAGGCAGCGTATTCATATACCACACCGACATTATCGGTGTTTGAGAAATCAACCGTAACAACCAATTGGAACCTAGGAGTTTCCGGGTCATTAACGGGGTCATTAGGGAACTTTGTACTGTCTATATCAGGTAGTGCACAGGCAGAAAAAAATACGACTGCAAATGTATACTCCGCCAGTTTAGTGTCAACGAATGCTAGCTACTTATCTAAAATATTACCACTTAATCCTAAATCATACACGGCGCCTGCATACTTATATAATTTATATGGTAATGCAATTGCATCGGCATTAGCCGCTGATTCGGGTTCTGTAGTATCAGTGATATCAGGTTCATCAAATAGCTGGGACTTTGCTCAAGATGCTTCGTATGCAACTACTCCGTGGATTACATCACAAAAGACGAACGGGAACATCAAGAAAGAACTAGTACGATTCAGTACATTATCAGATGGTACAGCGGTAAATTATGAGGTAAAAGTTGCGATTGCTGATATCAAAGCAGCGGGCACAGTTCCTGGTTCAACCTATGGTTCATTTACAGTAATTGTAAGAGCTGTCGACCAAAGTGCTATTCAAGGAAGTCCATTCACGACAGGTGATGATTCCGATAGCAGACCTAATATATTAGAATTGTTTGATAATGTTAACCTAGACCCGACGTCGACAAATTATATAGCTCGTAGAATTGGTGATAGATATGTTACAATTGATGCTAACGGAAAAATAACTTATTCCGGTGATTATCCGAATAACTCTAAATATATTAGAGTAGTAGCTGACGACGATGTGATAAACGCAGTGAACTCAGCAACTCTAGTACCGTTTGGATTTAGAGCTCTAGTAGCGCCGGTACCGGTAGGATTTGTAAGTGGAAGTGATGGAGTAGTTACTATACCAGCAGCATCATATGTAACTGACCAAATAGTAGCGAACTCGTACAGCAAACGTAAGTATTATGGGTTTGATTTTAGCTTATCAACTACAGATAACTTAAATTATCTAGCACCACTTCCAGTTACCGAAGTACAGACAACAGGTTCTAACGCGGATTTCTATTTAGGAGATTATTCACAGAATGCTAGTGCGGGCACGTACACAGGGTCGATAGACCTTAGCACAAGTACAGTACTTGATACCCGTAAGTTTATAGTTCCGTTCCAAGGAGGTTTTGATGGTACATATCCGAACATACGAAAACTAAACGGTTCTAGTATTGAAGCGGCGAATATGCAAGGATTTAATTTATCCGCAGCAACATCAGCCGGTTATTTGGCATATAAAAAATGTGTTGATGCAGTAAGTAACCCGGATGAATTTGATATCAATATGCTTGTATTACCGGGAACTAACTATAATGAACATCCGTTGATTTTGAACTATGCGATGGACTTAGCTCTTGATAGAGGTGATACATTTATTGTTCTAGACGCGGTTGGCCTACCAGGAACGGGTGCGGTAGCTGCGACTGTGTTATCAGAAGCAGTAAATGCTGTTAATCCAATTGATAATAACTACGCGGCGACTTATTGGCCATGGGTTAAGATACTAGATGCCGGAATTAATAGACCAGTATGGGTACCAACCGCAGCGGTGTTGCCAGGTGTGATAGCATTTAGTGATAAGGTAGCAGCTGAATGGTATGCACCAGCCGGATTAAATAGAGGCGGTATTACATCAGTAATTGATGCATGGACTCGTCTAACTCAAGATGAGAGAGATACTTTATATCAAGCCAGAATTAATCCGATTGCAACATTCCCGGGACAAGGCGTATGTGTATGGGGTCAGAAAACTCTTCAAGCTAAGCCTAGTGCATTAGATAGAGTAAATGTTCGTAGATTGTTGATAGCCGTTAAGAAATATATCGCATCAGCAACCAAATATTTGGTATTCGAAAATAATACTGCCGCAACACGTAACCGATTCTTAAATATTGTGAATCCGTATATGAGCTCAGTACAACAACGTCAAGGTTTGTATTCGTTTAAAGTTGTAATGGATGAGTCAAACAATACACCGGACGTAATTGACCGTAATATTATGTATGGACAGATATTCTTGCAACCAGCAAAGGCTGCCGAGTTTATCATTATAGACTTTAATATTCAACCCACAGGTGCTTCCTTCACCCAGTAAAACGTAACTTAAAATCATTTAAGATAAAAGTCCTCTATATTTATAGTATAGGGGATTTTTTATGAAAGAAACGTCAAATTGTGTGAATTGTCTATCCGAATTTACTTGGTATAAGTACGACCATAAACCGGATAAAAAGTATTGTAGTATCGGCTGTTATATGTCCCATAAGAAATTACTTAATCTAGAACACAACCGGATAACAAAGGTGTGTAAATTTTGTGCGGCTGAATTTAGTGTTGCTGATAGTGTTAATTGTAATAAACGTGAATTTTGTAGTAAGCAATGCATGTATGATAACCGTAAACATTCGAGTCATCATATTATACCATGTAATAATTGCGGCGAACCTATTAGTGATTATAAAATTAAAACTACAAGAATGTTCTGTTCACCAGAATGTCAACGTTCTAGCATTTGGAGAAGCGAATTAAGTCGTGACCAAATGTTGTACAATAATCCAATGAATGACCCAGCAAAAATTCAAAAAATCAAGGACACCAAAATGGCTAAGTATGGTAATCCGAGCTACAATAATCCGGAAAAAAATGTCGAAACCATGATTGCTAAATACGGTGTTAAGTATGCGTTTGATTTACATCCTAGCAATGGTCATAGGATATCTAAGCCGCAAAGACTTCAATTTAAAAAGGTATTGGAGCGATATCCCGACGCTATTCTTGAACACTATCTACCAGACGTGCATATTTCGGTTGATATTTACATACCGTCTCTTAAGAAAATAGTCGAGGTGTATGGTGATTATTGGCATTGTAACCCGAATATATTTTCAAAAGATATGTATCATAATCAATTGCATATGACAGCGAACACCAAATGGGAAATTGATTCGATAAGAAAAAAAAAATTAGAATCTGCAGGATACACTGTAGATGTGGTTTGGGAGTCAGAAATTTAATCAAAAAGAGAATAGGGCTTCGGCCCTATTTTCATGTGCGGTAATAGCACTCATTTAAGAGCATATAATACATTTGTATAATTTGATATACATAATTTATATTTATTAGTATAACGCTTTCTAAGAATGAAACTAACTATAATCTTGATGGTAATTAGTGCAATGCTAGTAATTATTGCTGGTATGTGTAAGGCATTTGGTGATACAATTCAATTCCATTTTCCATTCTCTAAACTAAGTCAGTTAGGTGATTGGTGGAATCCACGCGAAAGCTGGAAATTAAAATATAGTAAAGCGATGACCCTAACGAAAAAAGCGTGGTGGTATATTGGATTACATACACCGACCTATGATGAGATGTTTCCATTTAGTACCACTATATTAGTTGCATTAACAGACGCGTGGCATTTCTGGGGCATGATTCATAACTCCACATTACTAGGCTCAGGTATAGCATTTGGCGCGGCTCTACCATACTTACTTAATTTAAGTAATCTATATTTATTACTAGTAATACCATTGTATATGGTGTTCGCATTAACATTTCACGTATTTTTTCATAACATATTACCGAACAAAAAATGAGCAAAGTTAAAGATTGGTATGACAGTTTGCAACCATCCACACAAGTAAAACTATTACAATGGGTGGGTTATCCACTATTATTTTTAATATTTATAATTCCAGGATTAATTTACTGGACTACACCTTCTCTTTATAATGATGGGAGACATGAGTGGATGATGTGGTGGACAATAGTTACAGCTTCTACATTTGTCGCTGTAGGTATAGGCTATTTTGTAATTTATAGGAATGTTAAAGAAGCAATTGAATTAAAAAAATGGAGAAAAGAACATCCAGCACCATGAAATTAGACATCAAGATTTTAAATATATTATATGCATAAGTTTACATTTACCTATTACGGTTGGATTCCATCATACAGAGATTTTGACCAAGACGATTATGAGTGTTCTGCAAAGACAATGCAAGACGCTTGGGCAGATTTTAATAAGCACGTTAAATTCGTTAAAAGTGCCGCTCTTACTCATATTGATGGAAAAGCCGTTAAGAAAGACAATTTACCGGTACCAACTCAAGAAGGGAAATTATCGTTGGATATTAAGAAGCTCGTTCGGGAAGAAGTTAAGAAGGCTATCAATGAGGATGCTACTTCATTTGTAAAAACATTCAAACAACCTAATTAACACAATATGAAAATATCACAATTCAAGAAACTTATAAACGAAGAAATCAGAACCGTTCTAAAAGAACAAGAAGCTTCTGATGCAATGGCCGCGATAGAACATATTAAGGCCGCAGTGAAAGATTTATCAGGCTCTACAATCGCACAAGAAGATGCCGTGCTTCAACATTTAATGGCTAAATATACAGGTCTATTAGGTAAGATTACTTCTTACATAAAGACGAAGTATAAAGTAGAAGATGAGCCGGTTGATGATACACAACAAGATGTGAGCCCGGAAGCTTCGGGTCAACGTCAAGTACCTAAAACTCAACCATCTAAGCAACACGCTCCGGTTAAGAAAGCGCCTAGTACACCAACATCAGGGGCGCCTGACTACTCTAAATCAGTATAGTTTATTATGGCGTCGAAAGATTACTATAAAAAAGTTTTAGAGTCGTTCAAACTAAATGTTAACGAAGACGTTGTCGATGACGTGTTCGGTAAGGTAGCATTCGGTGGTGTACCAAACCGTAGCAAGTCAGGTAAAATTCTTAAATTACAGGGCCTTAGTCCAGTAAATACAAACCGAGAAGCTGATACGGAACGCGAAACTACTTTATTTGATGCATTAAATGATTGGACCGGTAGCTCTAGCCGTGAGGTTGTATCCGTATTATATAAATTTAAAGATTTAATTCGTGCAGCTCAGAAGAAATTCCCAGGCCTGTTCAATCCCAGCACATCTAATGGTACTATATTATATAGAGGCTTGGACGAAGTTAGCAGTAAATTAGCTGCTAAGCTCGGTAGTACTACTAGAGAAGATTGGCAACAGCTAAAATCAAGTCACGGTGTATACTGGGTATGTATGAAACCAGTAACGTATACTCCTAGAAAAAAGTGTCAAAGTTGGACAGATTCATTTAGAATTGCATCAAACGGATTTCTCGGAGAAGGATTGTTGGTGACTAAACAATCTGATGAATTCATGATTAACCAAGATTTACTGCAGATTATATTTAGCGGTAGGAGCGAACGCGAAGTAATCCATTTCGGGACGGAATTTAAGAATAAAGTATATGTCGCAGTATCTGATGACGTGTTTCATGATGAGATATTGAAGCGTATGCTCCGTCTACAGAAGGGAATGTCTAAATTAGACAAATTGCAGAATATTGCTAAAGTAGTCAAACTATAACATGTTTTATAAAACAATCGATATTTATATTAAATTAAAACACAAATAACATGGCAGAATTATTAGACCCGTCAGAGATAATGTATACCAGCTTTGAACCCAAAGTTGCGAACAGATTTATTATGTATATCGAGGGTATTCCAGCATATTTAATTAAAGCAGCAAACCGTCCCGGAATTACATTCGGAGATGTAGTATTAGACCACATTAACGTAGAGCGTAAGCTTAAAGGCAAAGGCCGTTGGAATGATGTATCAATTACATTATATGACCCGGTAGTGCCAAGTGCAGCACAAGCTGTTATGGAATGGATAAGACTTTCACATGAATCAGTAACTGGTCGTGATGGTTATTCTGATTTCTATAAGAAAGATATTACATTTAATGCTTTAGGACCTGTAGGCGATAAGGTAGAAGAATGGACTTTGAAAGGGGCGTATATTGGTGACGCTAATTTTGGTGACTTTGACTGGAGTACGGAAGATGCGGTTAATATTCAATTAACTTTGAAATATGACTACGCGATTTGCCAATTTTAATTTTCATTGATAATCCATAGAAAATAGGATAATCGAATTTGATAGTTAGAAGTATTTTCCTTATATTTATTAGTATAAAGAAAGTACTTTTAACATGAATAACACTTCTGATTTAAAATTTACCTGCCCAATTTGTAGTAACAAATATAAAAGTTACGTCGGTGTGAGCTCGCACCTATCACGTGAACATCACATTGGTACCCCCGCGGCACGATATATGGCGTTTCATAATATCACAGAAATACCAAAATGTAAATGTGGTTGCGGAAACGACGTTAAATTCTTCCCAGGAAAAGGCGGCTGGTTTGGAGAATATTTGGTTGGTCACGTATCTAGAACAAATGGTGGATTTCAAACTAAAGAAGGATTAGAAAAATCAGCAAATACTAGACGCGAACGATTTGCTTCTGGTGAAATTGTGCAATGGAATAAGGGAACACATTACACGGCTGCACAAATGGTGCTTATTAATGAACGGGCTAAACGTCCAGATAGACGCGCTAAAATTTCAAAAGCGCTTAAAGGTAGACCGAAGACCGAAGAACATAAAAAGATTATGTTAGTGCAACTAGCAAAAAATAGAAAAGAATTACTTAAAGGAAATCCATCAAAATTAGAATATACATTCGCGGAAATACTGACAGGATTAGGTATAGAACATATACATCAATATAACGTAGATGGCTTTGAATATGATTTCTATATTCCTGAAAAGAATTTATTGCTTGAAGTAGATGGTGATTATTGGCACGGTAATCCTAATGTATATGATGAATTACAACTCAACGGTATGCAACGTAAAAACAGAGGATTAGACACGTTAAAAGATATACACGCCAAGAAACATGGATATAATCTAGTCAGAATTTGGGAAAAAGATATTCGAAGCAATAGATTAACTGTAGTCCAGAAACTAATTGATATCATTAGAGCATAAGGATTTTTCTTTTCAATATTTATTAGTGATATGATTAAACTATCCGATATACTTAAAGAAGCAGGTCGCACCGGCATTATGCGTGGTACCGCAGAGAAAGAGATGAATACAGGTATTCGTAAGGATTTCAAACGCACGAATATAAATTATGGTGGTTGCGGTGTATTTGCTCAATTAATGTATTACGCAATAAAGAAAGAGTTTGGTGTGTCACCTATAATTCTAACTCTATTAAGACATAACGCGAGTAATAGGAATCGGTATAAGAACGATGCTAACATCAATAACTTTAAATCATTAGGTGACTTTAGTGATGTCGGGTATATGTTATCACATATTATAATAGAAATACCGAATTCTAATTACTGCATTGATAGTGACGGTATTCATTCGAAAAAATGGTTTGATATTGAGTATACGCCGGACAGGTATAATGATAAGATGACTATTCAGACATTAACTAGATGGGCTAGAAATAAGGAATCGTGGAACGATATGTTTGACCGCGCGGAGATTCCTAATATAGTGAAGAAGATAGATGCTATTATGGCTAATGTGCATAAAGTAATTAATGGTAAATAATTACATATTTATTAGATATGATTAAGTTACCAATAAGTATAGGCGACACAATTCTGACGGGAAAGTTCCGTAATAAGAAAACGGTCGTAAAACATATAGGTAAAAATGAATTAGGACTACCTACAGTAAACGGTAAAGTTATAGTAAATTATCGGTATTATACAGAACCGGAGCCAGAACAAGTTAAAGAACATAAAACAATTATGAAAGTATCACAATTCAAGAATCTCATAAGAGAAGAAGTCAAGTCCGTTATCAAGGAAGACCGTACGCGTCTTGCGCCACTAAATAGTGCACAGGAAAACCTCTTAAAAGCATTGTATCTCGTTACAAAGAAACACTATGGTTCATTATCTGACCAAGAAATTATTAATACACTATCACATTTAACGACCCTATATACTGGATAATATGAAACTATCACAATTCAAACAATTAATTCGGGAAGAAGTTAAAAAAGCTATAGCTGAAAAAAGGCTAGTTGAAAATATTCTTAATCCGAAAGCATTTACTAAACTGTTTATTCAGAATGCAAAGAATGGCCTAGTAGAAAAGCCAGTAACATTTAAAGACCTTAAACAGTCATTAGATTATGTTACCAGATTATCCGGAATTCCGGACCTTAAGAAAACTCATAAAAAAGAATATGAGGAAATCATAGGACATTTATCATCATTCTACAATATCGAGAAATAATTATGAAATTATCATCAGTCAAGAAAATCATTAGAGAAGAAGTTAAGAGAGTTCTTCATGAAGACGCTACTAACCAAACAGTTGTAGATATTGTAGCAAAAACTACATTAGATAATTTCGGTCCAAAAGTTAAGGCTCGTGTCCTACATTTTAAGGATAACATGTATACTGTAGGTCTTAGAAAAGGTATTAACGGTTTATATGACCCGCGATACTATAGTATGTTAGCTGATGATTTAAGAAATAATTTACCGAAAGAATGGTTAGAGCAATCATCTGTTGACGCGGTAAAAATTGGTACCGGCGGAGCAACCGAAGGTTCTATAATACTGCGGTTATCTCCAGTCGGTATTAAAGCTGTTGGTAAGTTAGCGAGATTCGGAGAATCAATTATTAAAGAAGCATACCCTAGAAGCACTCCGAACACGAAATTAACCTTATCCCTTATAAAAAATCAAAATAAAATGAGAAAACCAAAATTATTAAAGGAGTCGATGATGTCTGAGATTGACCTGTTAGCTCAAGAAAGCGACGACGTTAAAACGTTCCTAAGTAAACTTAAACCATTCCTGCAGAAATTTGCGGCAGATGATAAAGCGTATGCTGACCCTAAAGTACTTAAAGGTATTGTGGCTATGTATTTTGACCCGAAAGGAGTTAAAGTAGCAATGGATGAAAGCGTATCTAAATTAACCGAAATGATTCGTGCTGAGATTAAGAAAGTTCTTAAAGAAGATTCGAGACAAGCGACATCTGCGGAATTCCAAAAAGCTAGTAAATTTGCGGCCACGAAAGGAATGAAATTATCTAGTATCGGTGTTGATAAAAAGACCGGAAAAGTAAAAATTCAAGCTTCTAAGAGTGAAACATCACCGGAAGAAGAATTTGAATTAGATGAATCTGTACCGACTCTGAGAAAATTAAAAGTTGGTAGTTTTGTAACGCCAAAAATAGGACCGCATAAAGGTCAGAAGCATGAAATAATTCATGACTTCGGTAATGGTAAATACAATATCAAACCAGTCGGATTAACGGGCGCACAAATTAAATACAAATTGGGCGCAGCCGGCGCAACAGAAGACCAATTTGATGTTGTACGAGAATCAATAAAAAAGCCGTCAAAGAGATGAAATTATCCACAATCAAACAATTAATTCGGGAAGAAGTTAAAAATATTCTTACGGAAGAATCCGTCCCGAAAAAGATAAAGGATTTACGTGAACTTAATAAGTATTTTTTAAGTTCAGAAGTAGATACTATTTCAAATGATATATGGGGTAAAAACTCAACCCGTATCGTTAAGGATAAATTTAACAAACCTTATTGGGTGAAATATGTCTATAAAGGTACATATAACAGATATCTAGAATTTAGACCGGCGACAGGAACGACACCCGGTCATTATAATTAATGAACACGTGAAGTTATCACATGTTAACCGATATTAGATAAAAAATCATGAAAACACTTAAACTAGCATCACTTCTTAAAGAAGAACCATTAGCTCAAGAGCAAGATAACAATTACATGTTTTTTCAAAATTTGAAAACTATACATCATGCTGTTAGTCATTTATTGAAAATGGATGAAAGCTCAATTTCAAAATTATTGTCAGATGGACATGGCTGGGCATTAGACCACATAACAACTTCTGCTGATGATATTGAGGAAGTATATCATTTTTTAACTAGTAATTTATTAGGTGAAGCCGGAAACATCAATGAAGGTCTAGGAGCATTTCGTCGTTTAGTAATTACAACCAAAAAACTTGGTGTAGTTAAACGTGAAGTAGAAGCTTTTATCAACCGCGAAAATATTAAAGCCGATTACCCAGATGCAAAGATAACCATTAAAACGGTTGTACTGGCTGATAGATTAATAGTAGATGTTGAAGCAACGAGTGGTACTGCATTAGCCAGTAAAATTCTTGATATCGTTAAGAAGTTCGATAAAGACGCAGTAGTTAAAGTTCGTAAGGAAAAGAAATTAAGTGCTGTAACAGAAGCAACAGTTGCTAATGCCGATTTATTCGGTCGCCAAAGGTTTATCGGAACGGTAGTATCAAACTACACATTAGCTGAATTAGTTAAGTTATTTAAAATAAGCGAAAAACGCGGACATCCTGATAAGGACAAGGCGACCAAGGTCTTGACTAGGATTAAATTCTTTGATTCTGAGGGCGATGTACCTATGAAATTTCCAAAGGATAAAACTAAAGACGGCAAAACTCTTAAGAATTTGATGGATATATGTTTCGGTCGTAAAACACCGTACTCACAAATGTAAAACATTTCGGTAAGAAGAATAGATTTTAAATACTGATTATAAAATTAGTACAATTCTATATTTATTACTAAATAATATAGTTTATGGTACAGGTTACGGATGCATATCCAAAAGGTGAAATCACAGATTCACAATTAAAAGAAATAGCTTTACAAAAGTTCAAACAGGACGACGCTAAAGCATTCAATTTTCCAACAGAAATAATAGATTTACCATCAAAAGGATTAGTATATCCCGAAGGTAATCCATTGTCGTCAGGTAAAGTAGAAATGAAGTACATGACCGCGAAAGAAGAAGATATTCTTACTTCCGCGAACCTTATTAAACAAGGTGTTGTACTTGATAAGCTATTTCAATCGATGATAGTAACACCAATCAAATATAATGATTTGATTACCGGTGATAAAAATGCTATCATGGTTGCCGCGAGAGTATTGGGTTATGGTAAGGATTACGAAGTAGAAGTTACTTGCCCTGAATGTGGTGAGAAATCGAAAATTGTAATTGACCTAGGCAAATTAGCTGATAAGTCTATATCAGATGATGTGGTGGTAGAATCACCAAATAACTTTAAGTTCACATTACCGCAAACAAAACGGGAAGTTACCTTTAAGTTATTAACTCATGGTGATGAAAGAAAGATTGACTATGAGCTAGAAGCTCTTAATAAGAAGTCTAAGAATAAAGATTCAGTAAGTCCAGAACTATCTACTAGAATGAAGCATGTTATCACATCAGTAGATGGTAATGATGACCAAGCGGTAATTAATAACTTTGTTGATAACGAATTATTTGCTCAAGATTCAAAAGCATTAAGAGCATATATCAAAAGCATCGCACCGGATGTCAATTTAACATTTGATTTCGAGTGTAAGAGTTGCGGACATATCAAGGAGAATATGTCAATTCCAATTGACATTAACTTTTTTTGGCCTACCACTTAATTACAAACCGATATTACATGGTGAACTCCATGATATAGTATTTTATGGTCGTGGCGGATATGATTGGGTCACGGCGTATAATTGGCCAATATGGCTAAGACGCTTTTATCTCAAGAAAATTCAAGAATCATATAAAGCTGAGAAAGATGCTCATAAGAAGGCAAATGAGAATGCTGGAAAGGGACAAAAGAAATTAGCTAAACCGAATATAAGGTAATTATTCAAGATAATTATATTATATAATCATACAACAATTATGAAATTATCTGCAATCAAACAATTAATTAGAGAAGAGGTTCGCAACGTAATGAGCGAGGCAGCTACTTTAAATCTAGATAAAAAATACTATTGGTTTGAATACTATCCACACCAGAGTAAAGCAGCAGTAGTCGTAACAGGAAAAACTCTAATGAGCTTGAAAAAACTTTATGATATTGATGATTCCAAAGGGTTTAACAAAGCACTTGCCGCGGTTGGGGGGAAAAAAATCTATTTTGCTTCTGATGTATTTGATGAATCTTGGAAAGACATAACTAAATCTCTTGCTGCAGGAAAAGCTTTCGGTGATGTGACTGAAGATGGCTCTTTTGCAATTTCTCCAAATAGCATGGCTGAAGCTAAAAAGATAGTAAGGGAGATTGAAGCGGATACCGACTAAGTAGCTCCGTACGGTAGTTGTATATAATAAGACGCATCATTAATTTGATGCGTTTCCATGTTCGCATATATTTATATAAAATAGAATCTACATGACTCGAATTAAATTAAAATCATTACTAAAAGAAGATGCTGAAGACGATGTGACACAGCTAATTACTAAGGTAAAGAACTATGATGAATTCGTTGCAAAGTTGGGCGATTTAGTTAAAGATGATAAAGTACGCAATTTTCTAAATTCTGGTAAGATAGACGGCGATAAATCGGACGACTCATTTACTGTAACGAGTAAGACACTTGCCGTTAAAGACCTTCGACCTACACAGAATGAAATAGATATTGAGAAGTCGTTAAAATACCCACTAACGAATGCACAATCATTAGAGAGCTGTTTAAAGGGGGTAGCCGTAACGCTGAAAGCACCGATAGTAACATATAAAGGTGAGTTTATAATAGACGGTCACCACAGATGGAGTCAATTATATGCTGTTAATAGCAAAGCAACAATTACATCATATGATTTAACTGGTGTTGAGTTAGACCCTATCGAAGTATTAAAAGTAATGCAACTGGGCATCGGAGCAGAGTTGGGGAAACTACCCACAGGTGAGGTTGGTGGGCCAAATTTACTAACAGCTGGGCCGGATATTATAAAAAAATTTATAAGTAAAACAATTATACCTGATTGTATTTCGGTATTTAAACGGTTTCGGTCAAAAGTTGCAAATATCAATACGGCAGATGGTATAGCCGATGGTATTATTCTACCAAATGTAGAAATGATGAAACGCAATTCGAAACCAGTACCGGGCGCACCTAAACGCCCAGTAATGCCACAGACTGATGATGCACCTAAAGTGCTTAATAATTTAAAGGCGGGCCTTATCAATTATAATAAACCATATAATGCTTCCACTGAATCTATTTACAAGGAAATAAATAAAATACTTCAAAAACTATGACTCGAATTAAATTAAAAGGCCTTATAAAAGAAGCTGACGTCGTGCCTACTGACCCGACTGGTAATAAAATTAGTGACCCAACAGTCATTAGAAATCTTAACATGGCCGTAAAAGCTGTTAGCTCGGCAATTCGGCCGAAACTACTTCAGCTTATCGAAGACCCGGCCGCAGCAAAAGAACTCAAAAGTCCGGCACAACGTGCGGCGGTAGTAGGGGCTATTGCTATAGCATTTGGTATATCAGAAAAAGAATTCGCACAGATAGTAACTAAAATAAAGGGTATGCTTAATAAAGCAGAACCTGTCGAGACCACACCTGGTACGCCATCTAAAACATTTCCAGTAACATGAAAAAATCAAGACTAGAACAAATCATTCGGGAAGAACATAATGCCGTTCATGGTAAAAAGATAATTACAGAAGAAAGTTTAATTACTAAGATTCTGGCTTTAATCTTATCACCTAAGGTTAAGAAGGAAGTTGCTAAGATAAAGAAGACTCCTGAATATATTGAACTTGAACAACAAGCGACATTAGCCATTAAGGAGCTTGAAGCTATAAATAAAAAATTGGAACGGGTTTATGCTGACCGAGTAGATTTAGAAAAAGAAGCTAAAAAAATAGGAATAAAGGGTTATAGACAAGATATGGATTATTTCGAATTACGTGCATTGTTTGGTCCGATTTATAAAAAACTAGGGAAACATAATATCTAATTATGAAGGCCAAGGAAGAGCAACGTAAACTCAAACAGATTGAAGACCAAAATAAAATTCTAAAGGAACAGTTAGAATTAGAAAGTGTACAGGTTCAAAATTTAACTAAACAGGTTTCATTATTACAACAAAAAAAGAAACTAGACGAGGAAATAACTAATCAATCTAGAGACTACACAACTTTGTTGCAAGACCGTTTTAAGCGATTAAAGGATTCAGATAAAATAGAAGAAAGGCAACTGGCCCGTAGTATGGAACAGTTGAATATAGAAAAAGACCTAGAAGATATAGCGAATAAGTTAACCAAACTATCAAAAATTAAAGATGATAAACAATTAAAAGAATATAATCTAACTACGGAGCAGGTCAATGAGATACGGGAACAATTGAAATTCATGGAAACAGCGTATAAGACACGTAAAGCCGACTTACCGTTAGTATATGCACAAATAGACGCTCAAAAGAAATTAAATGAAATAACAGCAAAATTTGGTAGTACTATTAAAGGGACGACCAAATTTTTAGACACTATAGAAGCAAAAATTAGAGCGATGCCCGTTGTCGGTGATATGCTTGGCGATGTATTACCATTTGAAAACGTAAAAAAATCTATACAGGATAAAGTCGGTAAAACTTTGTTAAACGTATTCAGCAAGTCTTCAAAATCTGCCGAAGCAGTTGGTGCGGGTTTAGAAGGTGGTATGGCTGCCGGCACTAAAGGAGCGATGGTTTTTGGTACCACATTAACTGTAGCCACCGCTGGGATATTATTAGTAATCGGGGCTATTGTAATGGCAATGAAGTTTTTTGTTGATACCGCATTGGAAGCTGACCATCATGTTACGGGAATTGCGAAGAATCTTAATATTTCAAAATCCGCAGCATTTGAATTAGAACATTCATTAGGCCATCAGAATGAGTTTCTGGGTAAAAATGCTGTGTTATATGAAAATATAGTAAAATACTCAGATATTTTACATAAAAATTTCGGTCAGGCTGGGGCGGTGTTAGCAAAAGATGTGATGCCTAGAATGCAAGAGTTGCAACATAATATGCAATTATCGGATGAGGAGTTAGGTAGTATGGTGTCCACCGCAGCGGTTTTAGGAACATCATTCGCCGGCACTGCAGATAAAGCATCGGAATTTGAAACTTCCGCAATAAACGCGACTAAGGAATTTTACGAACAACGAGGCATACAGATAACAAACGCTGATTTGATGGCTGACGTTAGAGAAAACATGCAGCAAGTTACTGGTATAACTAAAAAGAGTCTAGCAATGTATGGAAAGTCGACAACGGAATTGCTTAAACAGGTACAAACGATACGTAAATTAGGATTAGAATTTGAACAAGTAGTAAAAATTTCGGAAGCTTCTTTAGACATTGAAAATAGTGTAGGAAATGAAATGCAGGCAAATGTATTGCTCGGTAAATCATTTAATCTTAATGCGGTGCGATATGCAAGTATTTACGGTAAGGTAGAAGATGTTGCAAAAGCAGTTAACGAACAATTTGAACAACAGAATGTTAGTTTAGAGTCATTTAATGATATGATACCGTTTCAGAAAAAACAAATGGCTCAGTTGTTTGGTATGGGTGAAGATGAGATACAACAAATGTTATTACGTAATAAATTACAGGATACATTAACGGATAAGTATGCTGATGGCGGGAAAGAAGTATTAGATAATATTAGAACGGGGAAGACTTCTATAGAGGATGCTAAAAAGTTACTAGTACAACAAGGTAACCTTACAGAAGAGCAGGCACAGCAGTTAATTCTTGCAGAGAGAAAAACTACAGTACAGCAAGACATGGCAATGATTCAAGACCAATTGACTCAATCGATAAAAGCTAATATGCCGGGGATACAATCTTTTATTAAAACGATAGCAGATTTTGGTACCGGAGTACAAAAGGCCGGCGGGTTGAAAAATTATATACTTGGTGGTGAAATTAAAACTGTTACATCAGAAAAAACTGGAAAAACCGCAGACTATGAAACCGCAAATATTTTAAATATTGGTCACAGGGATGCACTTGAAGGATTAAGTAGAACATTTACTGATATGTTCCATGGAGAGTTTCATTCAAGTTTATCGGATGTAATCACTAAAATCCGTAAAGAAAAAGCAGTGGCTACCTCCGAAGTTTCAGGGGGAGGTGCAACAGGCGGCTGGGGTACAGAACAGCAGGATTTCATTTCACGCCCCGGCCAAGACCCGATATCATTTAATAGAGATGACATTATAATAGGAGCGACGTCTCCATTTGGTGGTTCGTCTGATAACGGTGATACCATGAATATCCTAAAGGAACAAAATGCGTTACTTGAACAACTTATCGCAGCGACCTCAGGTCCAGTACATATTAAAATCGGTTCACGAGCAATTGAAGAATTAGATACCCAATTAAGTCTTCGAAAGAACTACAACATCGGTCCGGGCCGTGGTTTAGGTGTATAAATCTAGATTTGTAATATTTATAGATAATAATGGCACTAACCGAACTAAAATCTATACTGTCTAATTTTAGACGCCCGATGAACTCTAATCCTTTAGATAAAAAGGGAAAAGATAAAGTTGAGCCCGTTAAAACTTCGACAAAAGACGAAACTCTTTCAAGAACGTCTAATCTAGCGCCTATAAGCTCGAATAAGAGCGGTGGTGATTTAACTAAGACACATTTAAAGTCCTTTATAAAGACTGTGAAATTGGGCGTGTTTGACGCTTTTTCAATGCCTAAGTTAAATTCCATAATTGCGGGCAATAAGAACGAATTCAGTAATATACAAATTACTAAAGAACCAGCCGGAACGAACAATAATTCTAGTACTGTAGATATTACTAGAGCAAACAACGGGACTGATAATAATACAAGTCCAGTGTATGTTACTAACTCCGTATTGGGTAAGAATAATAATTCAAGCGATGTAAAAACTGTTAGCGTTCTACAGGATAGATTATTATCTATTATGAATAGCGGTTTAGATGTTGATAATATTCCGGTGAAGTATGTAGTTTCAGGTAAATTACTGACTGATATATCGGATATCAATATTGATTATAATCCACCTAAATACATTAACACTCCGTCGATGCTACATATTGGTAGCACCGGACCGGGTTCGAATGCAAGTATTTTAGATATAGACACCATCCCATTACAATATCAGGTTTCTGGGAAATTATTAACCGATATATCAACATTAAATATTGATAGTATCCCATTACAATATCAAGTTTCGGGGAAATTATTAACCGATATATCAACATTAAATATTGATAGTATCCCATTACAATATCAAGTTTCGGGGAAATTATTAACGGATATATCAACTCTTAATATTGATAGCATTCCTACTCAATATCAAGTTTCTGGGAAATTATTAACGGATATATCAACATTAAATATTGATAGCATTCCTACTCAATATAAGAATATCGTTAATCTAGGACAATTTAACCCATTCAATACCGGGCAATCACAATTAGACATTAATTCGGTACCGAACAAGTACATTATATCCGGGAAATTATTAACTGATACTTCAGTACTTAATATTGATTCAATACCAACTCAATATCAAAATATAGTTGCATTGGGACAATTCAATCCTGATAAACCAGGTAACTCTATTTTAGATATAGATACAACACCAACAAAATACTCGTTACTAGTAGGCTCAGGTAGATTGAATAATGATAATATTGCAGACATATCAAATCAAAGATGGTCAGGGTTAGTACCACCAGCAGTAAATTTTTTTAGACCCGACGTTCAACACGGTGCGAAAGGATTCACGACATATTTTACCGATAAAAATAATACGCAGTTCGTAGGCGTCGACGGTCTTCAATATGGATATACTGATACAATTCAATTACCGTTAACAAATACTAAATACCCAGCTCAAGGTATTGCGGGCTTATCAACACAACTAGGTGCGGGTTCTATATTCAATTATATTAAGGATGGTGCTCCTGCAACGAAGCAATTTTCTAAAGGCTATAGCTCGACCAATACATACGGTTCAATAGTATTGGATGGTAGAACTGATGCAAAAAATAGCCCATTATATTTAAAGAGCACTGAAACAAATTCGCCGTCAGCACTAGATGAATTATATAGTAAGTATAATTTACAAGATGATAGCTACAATCCTTGGTACATACCGCAACCGTTTGTGTTACGTGGTATTCAACGCAAAGGTAATAAGGGACTTCAGCGTTGGGGTGGAAGTGCATTAGCAGATGATGGACTAATTAGAGCCGGTATGGCTGCTTCTGTAGAAAGAAGTGCATTTGACGTTGCAAGACTATCACAATGGATAGCATCACCTAAAGGATTATTATGGGTAACTAAACAAGTAGGTTTAGGATTTTCTAATCCAAAGGTTGAACACAAAACGCCGCTAATAGGACAAACCAGAATTCACACAGGAATAACAAGTTTATTATCAGTACCGACAACAGCATTTGGATTACACCTTACCAGACACGGATTGCCGTTTCTAAATAGCATCGATAGTTATGAGAATGTATTATTACATAACAGATTATCTGATTTAAAGGAAAATTATTTCGGTAAGTATACTGCAGGGAATGTTGTACGAACACCCGTCCCAACATTCCCTGGCGGTCCTAGTTTAATGTTATCAGGAATTGGCGGACCAAACTCAGCATACGGTCTAGGGTACACTCTAATTAGAAGAGTATCAGTACCAAACTTAATGAATCGGGTGCAGGCGAGACTTGATGAAAAATACGGAGAAGAATCAATATTAGGTGGCGCACAAATATACACGAATGTAGTGACAGGATATAATTCATACGCACTTAAATTATACTCTGGCACCGGTATTGCAATGAATGGTCCATTTGGTACACAAGGTAATGTTGCAATCGATGCAACGCGAAAAGGCCAATTGTACGATGCAGGTAAAATGTCGTACAACCCAAACAAAAACACATCAGCGCCGAATCCATTTAAGCGCGAATCTGATATAGATAGAGGAACTCAAGGCGGTAATACTATTGAATCTGCTGACCGTGGTTCGGGCGATAATGCTATCAAGAATTATTCTACATTAATGTATTCTCAATTGACGCGAAAGAAAACTCAGCGGTTTCAAGATTTCAGAGAGGATATAGATAATAAATTACGAAAAACCTTTAGTACAGACCCAGCAAAAACTCCTTTCAGTGAATATAATTTAGAAAAATTCGGTTGGGGCGACCAAGGTAAGGTTGGTGAAAACCGTGATGATTTTACTAAAGCTTCTAATCGAGGCGATAAAGTAAATCAGGTCGATGCTAAGGTAGGTACAGCCAATAGGATTAAGTTAGACGAAGCGGGTAAGTTAGCAAAAGGTGATTACAGTGATATCCCCGGTGTTTCACCTAACACGACAGACTTTATCGCATTTTATTTTGCCGGACCTAAACATCATAAAGATGGTGCTGGAGATGATATGATGGTATTCCGTGCTAATATACAAGGATTTTCTGATTCATTTGCACCTGAGTGGACGCCTGCTAAGATAATGGGTAGAGCTGACAGTGCATACATATATACTGGGTTTGACCGAAACATATCATTTACATTTACAGTCGCTGCTACTAGTAGAGAGGAGATGAAACCGATGTGGAGAAAGCTTAACTATCTTGCCACATATACGATGCCTGATTATGGCGATAATAATAGAATGGTCGGACCGTTTATGCGAATTACATTAGGTAACTTATTTCAGAATACACCAGGCTTTATTGAATCATTAAGTGTCGCAATACCAGATGAAGCTACATGGGAGATTAACCAAGGTGATACTGATAAAGATATGCTACGGTTGCCGATGATGGCTGAAGTAAATATTACATTTAAAGTACTTGCAGATTATCGTCCGCAGAAGTTAGGAAGAGCATATTCACTTTCACCATTTGGCAAGGCGTCTAAAGATAAAACGGATAGTAATTGGTTGTATGATTCAACCAATGACATTAATAAATAATCAGTAATGGAAAGATACGATATAGCAAAAGAATTAAAGTCAGATACCGGTAAACGGTACAATAGTACGACGTTACCACCAACCGTACAAAAGGAAGCTACTGATATTTACATCATTACTGTAATAGGTGATAGATTAGATTTAATTGCTTATGATTATTACGGTGACGCTACAAAGTGGTGGACTATTGCCGCGGCAAATCCTAACGCATTCAAATACAACGGGTCGTTAGCAGTTGAACCGGGACTACAATTACGTGTACCAATATCAGCAGCGACAACCGAAACACAGTACGCTACTCAGAACGCGAATCGATAGGTTTTTATATTTATTATCGCATTATGACATATACTAATCTAAATAATCCGTTTTACAACGATATATCCGACTCAGTCAAGAAAGAACTGGATGCTCGGGCGTCGTTATATGGCACGCAGAACCGAGGTGGTACATCTGGGGATAAAGTACATGATTGGTTATACGGTAAAACGGCATATGTTAGAGTTAGATTCAATGATGGTAAGTCAGATAAAGTCGTATTAGAGCCGCCATTGGAAGGGTTTAAAACGATGTATGGTAAGGACCTATACCCTAAACCATTAATTACGGCCGTTAACATTTCTAATGAAGGTGATTATTGCTCATTAATGAAAGCTGATATCCACTTTACTGTATTCACTCTAGCACAATTGGAGGAATTTTTAGGGACATTATTATTTGTTCAAGGACAAAAGGACGGTAAGCAACCGGTATCTATAGATTATGGATGGACGATAGGCGGTCACGATGGCCGGGATGGTATGGAAGAAACATTGACCGGGTCAGTATATAATTTTGATTGGACTCTCCGCGCCGATGGCGGGTTTGACTGTGTAAGTAAAGTAATTGCCGCCGGATTTTTTAGCATTAATACGAACTCCGATGCTACGTCACCACTGACCACTAAAACCACGGCAGGTGATATCGAAACAAAAGCATATAGTTGGATAGATACTATATCGATACTTCCTTTTGGTGGGAAGTATGTTTTAGCTGGTTTTGAAAAATTTGTACTTCCAGGTAAACGTGCAGGTATTGCATTAATAGAGCGCCCCATACGAGACAAAAGCAAACCAGAAGATGCCCAAAATGCACCATCCGGTAACTATGTAACACTAGAGTGGATATGTATGGCGGTATCTAAAACCATCACCTTGAACTCGGAAAATTATCGTAGAGACGATGCATATCCGTTATTTATAGCTGATAAAGAAAGTACGTTAGGCTGGACGTACAACCAAATTTACATCATTACCTCAGCTGACCCGAAGAATATACTATTACCCGGAGTGTCAGAATATAACGGAGTAGATTTAACGGAGAAAGTAGAAAAAGATATCACCGTGCTAATTAATAACTCATCAGGTACACATGATTTAAGTAAAATATTAATAAGTGTGACATTTCTACAGTCGGTCTTAGAGTCACAACGTTCTACATTATCAATGCGTATGAATGGTAAGGGCGTTGATAAATCAGTAATAACATTTTTCAATACAATATTTGAGAAAATATCATTTGCTACTGGAGGTATATACAATTTAGCTTTATGCGCACCATCAGTACCGGACGACAAATCTGCAGATTATAAACATAGCCAAGATACATGGATTGTATATGATACCGGATATATTCCAGGACTGAATTCTAAGAAGGAACCGCTTAATGGCGATAAGGTGTACACCATACCTGTTATATCTGCAAAGCCGAATACTAGTAACGGTATATGCCGGACCGTTGCAATACAATCCAATTTACCCGGAGCAATGGCTACGGCACAGTATATATCAGCAGCTGCCACGTTAACTGGGTTGCGAAATGTATCGATAGGAAATGTTGTTTCAACAACCCGGGAAGATTATGATTTTAATGCCGCTCTTGATGCCGCGAAGGAGTCGATAATTAAGCTCAAAAAAGCACTCGGAGCAAACGGGTTCATTCAAGATGATGTAGATAAACTGGCTGCTGCCCTACGTGAATATAAGATGTTACTAATGAACTCAAAAGACCCTGGTACCGCTAAATGTTTTACCGGCGCACCAATACCAGTAACTCTATCGATAACGATGGACGGGATAAAAGGATTTAGAGCCGGCAATGTATTTACGATTAGCTATTTACCAAAAGCATACAAAGATATCGTATTCACAGTTACAAAAATACAGCATACAATACAGAATAATGATTGGACTACCACATTAACGACCGTATGTAGATTAAAGGTATAACATGAGCCGGAATAAAATATATTACCCAGAAAACCAAATCGTTCGAAACTTGTATTCGACAAACAAGCAATGGATGCTAGAAGATGGTACTGAATATATTGGTGCATATCATCGGTATTCTTCCGGAGAAGTATATACGGAACCGACATGGAATGAATTTCAATCAAAGAAATTGATACCGTATCATATAGTAGCGAGTGCACCGGAAAATCTAGTATATAAGAAAATTACAAAAACTGATGTAACCACATTTTCAGCACCGATAGATTACTATCCAATATTAAAAGAATCTGATTACGTGAATGGTAGTGTTACCAGATATTTTCTTCAGCGTAATAACCTTGCTAATGCTCTATATTCAATCATAGAAGTCAATAAAGAGCAATTCGGTAAATTGGTTATATCCGGTAAAGGAATTAATAACAGCTTATATAATGGTATCTCTATACCCTGGAAATTAACCGGCCCAAAGAATGACGTGGTTGTCGGTGGTACGAGAATAACCCCAGGCGTTGAAGATACAAACAGACGTATTGTAGAAATCAATAGTACGAATGTACCGGGTCTAGATAAATTCCTAACGGACTATATAGAATTATCAGTATACTCATTAGTAACACCTGCCGAAATCAAAATTAAATTCTTGTAGTTCCATTTTATTTTCTTATATTTACATTGTAATATTATGAAAATTATCGAAACCCAACAAGATTATGACACGCTTCTATCCGAATGCTCGACATACGATTGGTTGATAGTTCCAATATATTCTAATGGAAATTATCCGGTGCATCTAGAAACACTATCATTATTATATGTATACGTGTTTTTAAAGGATGAAGAGTATATGGTTTCGTTTAATCATACCGAATCTTTAAATATAAGTGCAGATAACATATCGAAGCTACCTACTCTTAATAGATTATACGTCTCTAATAAAAAGCGCTTCTTTGCATTTAATAAGAGCGATAATATTATTGATATTGATTTAGCTAAATACTTTGAAACGAATAGTCCATTTGAAGAAGATTATGATACTAGTGCCCATGAATGGTTTGTGCGCAATTTTAAGAACTTTAAGAATCTTAATACAATCATTCCCATATTAAAGCATTATGAGCGGTGCAATAATATTAGAAATGCATTCTTAGAATATTATACACCGGATATGCAGGAAACGGACGCATTTAAAAAGTATAACGATTTTTTCATTCGAAATTTTTATGAAATAGAGAAAAACGGGCTTTATGCTAACCGTGATATATTTACAAAGTATTTCCCAGAAAATCAAATTCATGACGGGTATGCATTTACTGAATACAATATCTATACATCGACAGGCCGACCGAGTAATAGGTATGGCGGTATCAATTACGCTGCACTAAATAAAGAGAGTGGGTGTCGACAATCATTTACCAGTAGATTCGGTAAAGATGGATTTTTAATTAACTTTGACTTTGACGCATATCACATTAGATTATTAGCAAATCTAGTTAACTATGAATTCGACGAAAATGAGTCAGTTCACGAACACCTGGGTTGTACATATTTTAACACAACGAAATTAACTCCGGAAGAATACGAGCAATCTAAAAAGATAAGCTTTAAGTTATTGTACGGCGGTATCCCAAAAGAATATCTACATATTGAATTTTTCAAGCGAGTTCATGAACTAACTAATTTATTATGGAAATCATACAACGATAACAATTATATAGAAACACCGCTATTTAATAGAAAGCTGTACAAGAATTTCTTTACGGATATGAACGCGTCAAAATTACTGAACTACTTACTGCAGAGTTTTGAGACCGAACGGAATTGTATGATTCTAGACAACTTAAACAAGAATCTAGGTAAATCTAAAATAGTATTATACACTTATGATAGTTTGTTAATTGATTTTAATAAAGCCGATGGCGCGGAAATGTTGCAATATATTAAGAATGAAATGGTCTCAGGTAAGTTTCCAGTAAAAATTCAAATCGGACCGGATTATCAAACATTACATACTATAGATTCGAAGAAAGTATGACATATTTATATATGTTATTAATAATCGAACGATTTGTATCAACTTTTAGCAGTCTTTACACCGGAATTAAGTTTACAGGATTATATCCAGAAAATAACAACAACATATTCTATCTGCTTCAATAAAATTTTTGTATTATCTATAATAGGTAAGGACGAACTATTATGTACATTTAATATAGAGAGATTAAGTACAAATGAAATGCTTCCGGGGGCTATATTATTGCATAGAAAAAAGGAAACGAATACATTATATACTATTAATTCATTGAATACTATCATTAAGAAAGAAAATAACGGTATTCTAGATACAAAGCGTCAAATTAATTGGGACATGTATAGAAATAGCTTAATACTGACTAATAATAATGATATTAAGATACTACCAACCAAGATATTTAAAATAATAGAATTATGAAACGATTCCCGACAACCTTTAAGATGAAAAGAAGTGACCCTTCTGAGTTAGCTACGGTTGTGGCAACTGAAATACAGAACTACTTCAATATTCAGTTTGCTAAATTCAAACCAAATTGGTCTTCTGGATTCGATGAATTTGGATTAAAATTTGACGCGGACTATTCCAGTTATTATCAACAAGATGATAACTATTATTCCTACGGCGAACTGAGTTACGATGAATCAAAATACTCTACAAAAGATATTCGTGAAGTAGTTAAAACTATTAACAGTAATATCAAACATATGCACGAGTCTTCAAGGTCTGCACTAAAACTTAAAAATATTCTTTCCGGAAAATAACGTTTAGAAGTTATTTTTTGATATTTATTTAAGACGAAATATTACGTTAAAATTTATTACCCCAGATAATTTGGAAGTATAAAAATTAACCCATATATTTAGTTAAATTAGTTATAAAACCTAGGACATACTCTAGAACTACTAATTGAAAATTATTAATTAACCAATAAAAATTGAACCAACATGGCCATCGATTTAGCTGCAATCAAAAACAAATTGCAAACTCTCCAAACCAAAACTTCTAAACAACAGAACCTTTGGACTCCAGCACCGGGAACACAACAGGTGAGAATTGTACCTTATATTCATAACCGCGAAAATCCGTTTTTGGAATTACATTTCCATTACAACTTTTCGGGGAAGAATATACTTTCACCAATCACATTCGGAAAACCTGACCCGATTGTAGAATTCGCTGACAAGCTGAAGTCTACCGGTAATAAGGAAGAATGGAAGATGGGAAAATCATTAGAACCTAAAATGCGTTGCTATGTACCAGTATTGGTGCGTGGTAAAGAATCAGAAGGCGTTAAGTTCTGGGGTTTCGGTAAAACAGTTTACCAAGAACTTTTAGGATTTATTACTGACCCTGATTACGGTGATATTAGTGACCCAACTTCGGGCCGTGATATTACTGTCGAATTCAAGACAAAAGAACAAACCGGTAAGGATTTCCCGGAGACTACTATTAGAGTAAAACCTAATGTAACTCCGATGACTGATAGCAAGGATGTATTAGAGTCGATTAAGAATCAACCTAAAATCACTGAACTATTTAAGGAATGGTCTTACGATGAAATCAATAAAGTGTTAGACACTTGGTTGAATCCTGAACCAGGTAAAGAAGGTGAAGCTTCTACCGCAGATACTACTGCTGCAACGAATAAACAGCAATTTAAAGCCGAAACTACTTCCACTGAAAAGGTAGAAGATGTGACCGCAGCGTTTGCAAGTTTATTTGATAAAAAGTAAAAACATTTAACATATGGCCACGAAAGTAGCAAAAAACAAAGCCGAGTTACAGGATGTATTAGCCGTAACTATGGCAGATAACCTTAATAAAAAATTTAAGGCAAGTGCGCTTCAAGTAGCTTATTTCCTAGACGGAGACGGTGCCGAATCCCCGAGTGAAATCAGGGGTTGGGTATCGACAGGATGTACCACATTGGACCTCGCCATTAGTAATAGACCTAATGGCGGGCTTCCTTTCGGACGGATTGTTGAGATTACTGGATTAGAAGCATCAGGAAAATCATTATTAGCAGCACACGTATTAGCAAACACCCAGAAGATGGGTGGACTAGGAGTGTTCATTGATACTGAGAACGCATCATCAACAGAATTCTTATCAGCCATCGGAGCGAATCTAAAGGAAATGCTTTATGTACCGTTAGAGACTGTTGAAGAGATATTCGAAGCTATTGAAAACATTATTGAATCGGTGCGTAAGTCGTCAAAAGACCGTCCGGTAACAATTGTAGTAGATTCAGTAGCAGGTGCAAGTACCAAGGTAGAAATGGCCGCTGAATGGGATAAGGATGGTTATAATACAACCAAAGCAATTATCTTATCTAAAGCAATGCGTAAGATTACTAACTTAATTGGACGCGAAAAGATTCTGGTAATTTTTACCAATCAATTGCGTTCAAGAATGAATGCACCAGCATTTTCTGACCCATGGTGTGTTGACCCGATATCTACTAAGATAACTATTCGGTATAAAGCACAAGTGTGATGTTTTGACTCCACCGGCTAATATTTATTAGTATATGACTTATAAACAATTACCGGTGGACTCATTATTAATGGAGTATTTTAATTTCGACATTGAATCAAAAGATTCCTCGATTAAAATCAAGGTAAAACTTAAAGATTCTAAAAAGTGTCGAACCGATTTTCCCAAAACACCAAAAGGATTGCCGTACTCCGGGGTAACTAAGGAATATTTTATCCATTATATCGATGATTATGATACCGCAATTAAAGTATGGACAGCCAGAAAAACGATATGTGCTAAGACTAAATTGATTAATTGGTGTATTAATAATCTAGGATTAGATTCTATTACAATAAATAAATTACATACATGCTCAAACGATATATCAACCAAGCTTAGTAATTCACTAAATGCACACCATGCAAGCCCCGCAGGTCTTTTGACTAAGGAGAAATTAAAAGCTAGAAGTAAAATATGGGCACCGATAATTGGTCAAATTAATAAGAAAAAATGGGAAGACCCGGCGTATAGAGAGAAGGTGATGAATATGCGTGAAGATACTGGATTCTACACGGATGTTGTTGAGAAGAATAAAAAATGGATGTCTATACCTGAGAATAAAGCTAAATTTGTTGAAGCGTGTAATGAACCGGAGCGTAAAAGAAAAATAAGTGAAAGTACATCAAAACGGTGGCATGAATGGATGAAGTATAATCCTGAAATAATACGGAGAATAACATACTCTAGCAAAAATAAGCAATACAGTTCTAACGGTATTAAGATGAATAATATCGAATATTTGGTAGCTGAATATCTAAATGAAATTCATGTTAATTGGATTTCTGAAAAGGTATTTAATTTTGGAAAACACACATACATTCCAGATTTCTACCTACCAGAATTTAATATAGTTATTGAATGTTATGGTGATTATTGGCACGCAAACCCTGAAATATTCGATTCAAGTAGAACTATATTCAGGACGCCGGTAACCGTAATTCATGAAAGAAACGACCGAAGAAAACATACATTTGAAAGTAACGGATATACGTTTATCCATATATGGGAAAGCGATATTCATAAAAATTTTGAAAATATAAAACAATTAATATGCAAACAGATTACATTGAAGAAGAAATAACATTAGCAGAATTTGCATCTCGATTTCTCGGGGTACAAGACCTAGAGTCGCCGGAGGTTTATGATGTCGGTACATTAGGTATTGAGGTAAAAACATTAAATTCTAAAGGTGAAGAAATATTCACACCGATAGAAACGTTCGTAGTAAAAGAACCGGTTTCCGAATATTATACGGACGGCAAGATTAAGGTCTCAGCATCGCACCGATTTATCGAATCCGGCAAGGAAGTTTTTGCCAAAGACCATACCGATTTCAAGAAAGTATCGGGTCCGTTAAATATTGTTGATATAGAAGTTCCTGAATATGCTTCGTTCTTGGCTAACGGTCGGTTAAATCATAATACTACAAGTGGTGGAAAGGCGATTGCATTTCATGCTAGTGTCCGTTTACGATTAGCTCCGGTAGGAATGATTAAAGAAAAGCGTCATGGTATTGATGAAGTAGTCGGTATTAAAACACAGGCCAAGGTAGTTAAGAATCGTATGGGACCACCATTAAGAAAGGTGGAGTATCCGATATATTTTGACCGAGGCATCGATGATGATTTCAGCTTACTAGAAATGCTTAAGAAGTATGGTATAGTAAACGGTACATCAGGCAATTACAAATATGTAGATGAATCTACAGGTGAAACGATTCCGTTTAAGACAAAGGACTTCCGCAAAACAATTGTTGATGACCCTAGGATTAAGGATTTAGTTTACGCTGAATTGTGTGATAAATACATTATGTCGTATAACCCGACTGAACTTACCGATGAGATAGAAGTAGAAACTGATTTTGCAGCGGATTAAATAAATTAAAAGGTTATGAGTGGTGTACGTGATTATGTTAAATTATTAAGAGAACTTAGACAAGAAAAGGCCGTCGACTCGGCACCGGATGATAGGGTGCTAATTGTCGACGGCCTTTAGCTCAACAGTTTTATAAGGGTTTTTAGTGCCGTCCCTGTAGTTAATGAAGATGGTGAACATATTGGTGGTGTAACGGGATTCTTAAAGTCAATAGCATTTGTAGTACGTGCGGTACAACCAACTCGATTGGTAATTGTATTTGATGGTAAAGGCGGTTCTGTTAAGAGACGAGACCTGTATGCTGATTATAAAGCCGGTAGGAAAATTAATACTAAATTCAATCGCCCGGACCATTTAGAAATAAATGTGGAGCAGGAAATGATGAATATGCGAAATCAATTATCAAGATTATCTCAGTATCTTGATACCCTTCCTATTACAATATTATCAATTGATAATGTGGAAGCTGATGACATCATTGCGTATATGACTACCAACGTATTTCATGAATCACGTAAAGTAACTATCATGTCAGATGATAAGGACTTCCTACAATTGATTAATGATAAAGTTTCCGTGTGGAGACCGGTTACTAAATTAACATATACAGAACAATCTGTGTTTGATAGATTCGGTGTACCGGCATACAATTACATTTTGCTGAAATTATTTATAGGTGACTCATCTGATAACATTAAGGGTGTCGACGGTATAGCAGCGAAGACATTATGCAAGTACATTCCGGAAATTACTACCGATAAATTAACCCTGGATGATATCATAAAGATTGCGTATGAACGTAATCATGATGCTAAGGTTAAGGTGTATCAAAATATCTTGGATAATGAAAAGTTGCTCCGCCTTAATTACGAGCTTATGCAATTAGCTGATGTGGACATACCCGGTAATGTAAAAAGTATTACACGTGATATTCTAATGAATCAGGAAATTCCCCCAATTGATAGATTTCAATTTAAGCGGTTGCTAGCAGAAGACAGAGCCTACAATGTTTTCAAAGACCCTGACGGGTGGCTATTAGATAGTTTCAACTATTTAGCCGGTTATGCAAGTATGCGTAACGAGAAGAAATAAAATAACTGCATGACTTTTTGGGTCATGCATTTTTTTCTTTTATATTATAAAATATGAGTGATAAATTATCAATATTTGGGCACTCGTTCCAAATAAAAATTATAGCGGCGTTAATGTCCGATAAAATGTATCTGCAACAGATTGCTGATATTATCGAACCGGCATTTTTCGAATCAGAAGCTAACAATTGGATAGTAGATACTATCCTAGAGTACTATAAAGAATACAAGGTACCACCGACATTAGATGTATTTAAAACAAAAGCTCTAGAGATTACCAGAGACGTTATGAAAATGGCGATTGTAGATTCATTACGTGAAGTGATGAAATACATGGATGCTGATGACCTAGATTACATTAAGAATGAAACCTTAAAATTCTGCAAAAATCAATGCATTAAGAGGGCGATTCTAGATTCGGTAGATGCCTTGAAGAAAGGTGATTACGATGTTATCAAAACGAAAATTGATGCCGCACTTAAAGCAGGTGAACCGGTCTCAACTGGATATGATTATCTATTAAATGTCAAGCAACGATATAATGAAATCAGCAGAAACTGCATTGCAACTCCATGGCCGGTTATAAATGATATAGCAGGTGGCGGCTTTGCAAAAGGTGAATTAGTCATCTTAGTTGCAGGTCCCGGCGGAGGTAAATGCGTAGGACCTAGTACTAGTATTGATATTGAATATGAAGAATTAGGAATAGAACTTATTTCTAGTGTAGGTACGAAATTTACATTTTGGATTAATCCATATGATACGTATAATATAGATTCGAATGAATTATTAGGTTGGCAGGTTATCAAATTCTTAAAAGATACAACCCCTGATGGTGGGTAATCTATTTTGTATAATTTTTTACATATTTATATTAAAGTAATTGTATGGCTAGTGTAAAAGATGCATGGATTAAAAAGTATGGAGTAGATGAAGGTTTACGTAAATGGAATGTATTACGACCCAAATTTAATAGTAACGGTACACCGCCGGCGGGCAAAAACTGCGTTAAATATTGGACTGATTTAGGATACTCTGATGCGGAAGCTATAAAAGAAGTAAGTAGAGTTCAGCGAGCGCGCAGTCCCAGATGTGTTGAATATTATAATACGAGGGGTATTTTCGACGAACACATGATTGCAGAAAAGATTTCTGAGTTTCAGCGCCGGCAGTGTCCTAGGTGTATAGAGTATTATATTCATAGAGGAATAGATATCGAAACCGGTAAGCAACTAATCTATAAAATTCAGTCGGAACGTAGTATTAAATCTTCTAGATTTAATGGAAAACGTCATAGTGCATTATCAAAAAGTAAAATGGCTACTGCGACCAGTATACTTAAACGTCAAGAAATAGAGCTATTAGGTAAAGAGGAATGGTTAAAACGCAATTTTGGTGATAAAAGTAAAAATAGGGGAAGTTGTATATCAAAGGTTGAGCGGACATTACATACATATGTATTAGACATATGTAGTATTGACTTTGATATCACACTGAATAAACAAATTCCCGGTACGACATATATCCCGGATATTACTATTGGTAAAAAAATAATCGAATTTAATGGCGACCGGTGGCACGCCAATCCTAAAATATATTCGGCTGATATGATATTGAATAAACCAGGTGAACAAAGTGTATCGAAATTATGGGAACGTGATTTAATACGCGAATCAGCATTAAAATCGTTAGGTTACTCGATTTTAATTGTTTGGGAGTATGATTGGAAACATTCACGTGCTGAATGTGAGATGAAAATTAGAAAATTTATATATGATATTGAAGACACGGGTAGTAAAGGAAACGATTAAAATTGGCGAACTATTTAACAAACTTCACATCGATAACTCGGTGGATGCCCAACATCTACCAGATTTTAATATATGGGTAAAAACTCCGTACGGTAATAAAAAAATAATTAACCTGTTTAGGACTGCCCTACAAGAAACATGCACGTGTTACTTCGGTAATAATAAAACCTTAGTATGTTCTTTGAAACATTTATTGAAAACTGAGCGAGGTTGGCTTCCGGTTGAATCAATTTGTTCTGACGATATAATTGAAACGGCCTCCGGAACTACCTATTTAAAATTCTATAAACGACATACCAAACTAGAATCGTTATATGATATATCTGTAGATACTGTTGGATGTTATTATACAAATAATATAGTATCACATAATTCCACAGCTCTTATGAACATAGGTGCACAGGGATTACGAAAGGGTCTGAATGTAGTATACTTTACCTTAGAGTTATACGAGAATTATATTTCACAACGGTATGATGCTATTATCACAGGTATAGCAGCTCAGAATCTAAAATATCACGTAGATGAGATTGAAGCACAGCTGGAAAAGTTACCGGGTAGACTTCTATTACAGTATTATCCGACAAAAACGGCATCATGTAATACGTTAAGAGCATATCTCAATAATCTAATTGTCAATGGAACCAAACCGGACATGGTTTTGGTAGATTATGCTGACTTATTAAAGACCGCGGGTAGAAGCAAGGATTCGCATCACTTAGACCTGGAAAATATCTACGAAGATTTACGTGGATTGGCAGGTGAATATGAAGTACCGGTGTACACAGCAAGTCAGGCCGGTAGAGCCGCTGCTGACTCAGAAATTATTAGTGGCGAACAAGTAGCCGGCGCATACGCGAAGATTATGATTGGCGACTTTGTTATATCGTTATCAAGAAAGGTAACAGATAAAATATCAGGTACCGGTAGATGGCATATTATTAAGAATCGGTTCGGCCCGGACGGATTAACGTTGCCTAGTAAAATAAATATGAGTAACGGCCAAATGCAAATATTCGAAGAAGCTTCTGTGCAGGGTAAAGAAACACAAAAAACTATGGATAACGGGCAAGAAGTGCTTAGAAAGACGTTAGCAACTAAATTTAGGGAAATTAACCAAAAACCGGGGGACTTGGGATAGTAGGTTGATATTTATATCAGCCCCACATTTATCACAAGTTAAAACATATTAATAATGCAAAAAGGAAAACAATTCTTAAGTGACCTTAAACTTTACTCAGATTACTTTAAATGGCAACCGGAGCTCGGTCGATACGAAAATTGGCAAGAAGCAACTACCGACATTGTCGATGGACACGTTAAAAAATACGCCGACATAGATATTAACTCGGATTTAGATTCAGTTCGTGAATCGCTGAATGACCAGCTTATATTAGCATCACAACGTAACCTACAGTATAGACATACTGAGATTATGAAACATAATATGCGAATGTACAATTGTACAACCTTGCATTTATGTAGAAACCGAGCGTTTCAGGAGATATTTTATATAGCCCTTTGCGGCTCTGGAGTCACACCGTCTCTATTAAAGCCCTTTGTAGATAATTTATCGCACATTAGAAAGCGAACAGAGGGCACGAAAACTTTTGTAATCCAAGACTCTATAGAAGGGTGGGCGGACGCACTCGGGGTTCTAATGAGCTCGTATTTTATTGACAAACAACCGTTTAAAGAATATGCCGGGTATGAAATTAAGTTTGATTATTCACATATTAGACCTAACGGGTCATTTATATCAGGTGGATTTAGAGCACCGGGTCCTGATGGACTAAAACAGTCCTTAGAAAAAATTGAAGTTCTTATTGAAAAGTGGTTATCTAAAGAAGGTGAAGTTATTCGCCCGATATTAGCATATGATATAATCTGTCATGCCGCTGACGCAGTGTTATCAGGTGGCGTTAGACGTTCCGCATTAGGGATGATTGTCGACCCCAATGACCCTGAGATGATTAGTGCGAAAATGGGCAATTGGCGGCAAGATAACCCGCAGAGAGCTAGGAGTAATAACTCGGTATTACTATTACGTGATGGGGTTACAAAAGCAGATTTTGAGCATATTGTTAAATTAAATGACGGTGATAATGACATCGGGTTCGTTTTTGGCAACAGTTGGTTTGATGTATTCAATCCTTGTTACGAAATCTCGTTCACACCGGTATTAACCACCGTTGATTTAACATCTATTACATATGAATTTCTAAAAGACTTCGTTCAACAGAATGAAGATAGCTTTGGTATACAAGGTTGTAACCTTACAGAAATTAATGGTGAAAAATGTACAACTAAACCGAAGTTCCTAAAAGCGTGTAAGGACGCTACTATATTAGGTACTCTACAAGCGGGTTATACATCATTCCCGTATTTAGGTGACGTAACCGAAGCTCTATTTAAACGCGAAGCATTACTCGGAGTATCTATCACTGGTTGGATGAATAATCCTGACTTGTTTAATGCTGAATTATTACGTGAAGGCGTTGATGTAGTTCGTAATACAAACATATTGTGGTCTGAACGGGTAGGAATAAATCAAGCCGCCAGATTAACTTGTGTTAAACCATCAGGTAATGCCGCAGTGATATTAGGTACAGCATCAGGCTGTCATCCAGACCACGCAGAGCGACTATTTAGAATAATGCAACTTAATATGAATAGTGATACCGCAAAATGGTTAGCTGAACATATGCCGTTCTTGTTAGAAAACAGTGTATGGTCTTCGACAAAGAGTGATTATGTAGTTTTCGTTCCTATAGAAAATCCTAAGGATGGTCTATATAAAAAGGATATGAAAGGTGTTAAGCACTTGGAGTATATCAAACTAATTCAACAAAATTGGGTAGTACCGGGCACCGTTAAGGAATTAGGTATATCGCCAAAAATCAATCACAATACATCATGTACCGTTATTATAGATGATAAAGATGCCGTAGTAAATTACATATGGGACAATAAAGATTTATTCACCGCAGTCGCATTTATATCTGACTACGGTGATAAGGACTATAATCAAGCACCATTTACTAGTGTATTAGATTTAGATACAATCGTCGCGGAGTATGGTCATGGAGCACTATTCGCATCAGGTCTTATTGTAGACGGCTTACATTATTTCGACCAGAATTTATGGTTAGCGTGCGATTCAGTTTTAGATAAAACTATCACATTGACGGGTACGAGAGAGCAAGTTCTTCTTAAGAAATATTGGGTAGATAGAGCTAAGAAGTTCGCTAAGAATTATTTCAAGAATGATTTAAAGCGTGCAATATATTGTTTAAAGGATGTCCACTTATATCATAAGTGGGTATCAATTAATAGACAGTTCCGGGAAGTTAATTTCGAGAAGATTTTAATTGCTCCGACATTTAAAAACATAAGTGATTACGCCGCAATGAGCTGTGCGGGCGGTAGTTGCGAAATAACAAGTATTTAGTTATGAAAAAGGTAATATTGTTCACAGCAACTTGGTGTAAAAACTGCGAACCAGTGAAAGCCATATTAGAAGGACTTAAGTCCGAAATGGATATTGAAAAGATTGACATTGATGAAAATGCTCAATTGGTTCAACGATTTAATATTCGTTCGGTACCGACGGTCGTGTATCTAAATTCACACGAGGTTGAAACCCAACGTATATTAGGACTTCAACCGAAACAAACATATTTGTCGGCATGGTCCGAAACTAAGTAATCATGCCTAAATTAGATTTACATGGTGTCAAGTACTTTGATGTAGAAGACACTATATTAGATTGGATTCATTTCCAAGAACTACCGGCTGAAATTATTACAGGAAACAGTTCTAAAATGAAAAAACATGTACAAAGAGTTTTAGAAGCGAATAATTATTCTTATACTATAGGGGACACAATTAATCAAGGTTATATAAAAGTTACACATTATGGAAGTTAAAGTAAAAAAATTAAACAAATCATCCATTATCCCATCATACGCTAAACAAGGTGATGCCGGATTAGATTTAGTAGCGATATCAAAAGTTCAACATGAAAATCTGGTAGAATATGGTACTGGGCTAGCAATTGAAATACCTGAAGGGTATGTAGGGTTGATATTCCCGAGAAGTAGCATAAAGAATTATGATTTAAGCTTAACAAACTGCGTTGGAGTAGTAGACAGTGGTTATAGGGGAGAAATAAAGGCCTTCTTTAGAACTCACGGAGATACTGCTCATTATAATGTAATGGAAAAAATAGCTCAAATTGTTATAGTACCGTATCCACAGATTAAATTGGTCGAAGTAGCTGAACTATCAGAATCTGAACGCGGCGTAGGCGGTTACGGTAGTTCTGGAAAATAGTAATATTTATTACTAAAGAATAATATGCAAATTGATATCGAAGAAATATTACAGGAATGGGGCTATCGTTGTAGACGTGGATACCCGGTATATGGTGACAGCCAAGATATGGTTATTCTACGTGAGGTATTAGCCGAAATGAATGTAGATGGTGCATTGGGTGATATCAATACTATTATACCAACACTAATATCAGAAGCGCCGTCAGCTATCACATTATATCCAAAAAGTTTAGTATCGAAGTTGACTGCTGCGGGTAAATTAGAAAAATTTACCGAATTCGTTAATAGTATACCGGGCGGAGATGCTCCGGCAAAGGTATCAGACGGTATTACTAGAATATGTGCCAATAAATCATATGAAGACGTACTTGTTAAGTTATTTAAGGCCGGTAAATCATTAAAAGACTTGGTAAAAGTTAATCCGAGCGAAGGCGTTCCTGGGTTGTTATTCAATGTACGACCATCAGGTACTGGACCGGGTGAAGTACTTATATCATGGGTAATTGAGAATGCGGCCTTCCAAGGTGGCACTGTATCATATGATATAGATTATGCCGGGGAACATTGGGAAGTAAAATCATTAGTTAAAGCTTCAGGAGGAAACGGTGCGGAACCGATAGACCCTGCCAATTATGGTAAGATAAGCGGCCAAGCCGGTAAAAAACTTACACAACAACTTCAAGGATTTTTTGAGCATATAATTGACCCGTATTATGACAATAAGTTACGGGACGGTATAATGGCACTTTCTGAGGACGCTACCGTTAAACATAAATTAGATGCGTTATTGATTGCACTAGAAAGTATGCCAAGAACTTCAGCTGATGGTAGTAGATTATTATCGAGTTCAATCGGAGAAATGACATCGGTATTATTTAACAAATTTTACGTAGGGTTAAATGCTATGCACAAGTCGTTACCAGCATCAGTAAGAAATACTGCTAAGGCATCGAGAATAGCTGTGAAATCTAGCACGACCGACGCACAATTCTGGATAGACCCGAAAGATGCTGATGATATCACTAAAAATGCTGGAAAGGATAAAGAGGTAGCAATTAAGGTCGGTACTGAAATCACCGACGAGAATAAAGAAGCGAAAATTTGGTTATCACATTTAATGAATAACCAATTCGTAAGAAACCCAGAATCATTTATTACACAATTACGTGAAATACGTGATGGGTTTGCAGTCGGAAAGGCTGGTTTGATTTACATTACTAAAGGTAAGTTTAATCTAAGTAATTCCATGGAGGATTTCTTCACTTCCGGAATCACACGTGGTACATATCGATTTAGCTTGAAAAATCAAAACAGATACGCAGGATATACATACGCTCAAGAACAATAATCTTGGTAAGTATCATCTAATTACTTATATTAATCATTATGGGACGTTACATTTCTACAAAAATATTCGACAATTATTCAGTATCATTACGCCAATGGAAAGCTCAACACTCGCATTGTCAGCTCAAACATGGCTACTCCATTAAGTTCAAGGTATGGTTTGCATCAGTAGAATCTGATGAGTCGAAACAACTCGATTCCATGGGTTGGATTTTGGATTATGGCGGATTCAAAACAAAACCGACAGGTAACGGTCTTAAGGACTGGATGAATTATATGTTCGACCATACGACCTTAATTGAAAAAGATGACCCGTATTTAGATATATTTCAACAAGAAGAACAAATGGGCTTATGCCATTTACGCGTTATGGAGAAAATGGGAGCAGAATCATTAGCTAAATTAGTATTTGATAAATTTAATGATGTGTTATCAAAAACAGATGCCGGCCGCTGCAAGGTGATTAAGGTAGAATGTTTCGAAAATGACTCAAATTCATCAATTTACGAAGAATAATCATATTTATTAATATGAAACTTTCGAAAATTGTAAATGAGATTCTATTAGTTGAACGGGTATTAACTCTAATCACCCCGGACGATAGAAAAAAGTATTTAGATGTTGTATGGGATATTCTGCAGAAATCATACGAGAAAATCGGCGGGTTTAAATCAGTACCGAATAAAGAAGCTCTTATACCAGAAACAAATATTTGGAAGCTAGTACGTAAAGGTAATAAAATTGTCGCTGTCGGACTATATTCTAGTAAAAGTGGTAGAAAGTGTATAGGCTCAGGTACTGACGGGTCGCCTGAAGGTAAAGCTGCACTGTTACAAATGTGGCTAGATGATACTAAACAAAATAGGTCGTGGGGAGAAGTATCCGGGGCGGCTGAACATATCAAGTTAAAACAGGGCTATAAAGTTATACCGAATAAGTATGCATCTCAGATACTTAACAAAGACATATTGTCATTGAATCCAGACGGTGTACATTACACGAGATATATTGGAGGAGCACCGCATGAAAAACTTCTAACGGGACACGTGGAGGGATTAAACTTGGAGTAATCAAATTAATTTCTTATCTTTATAGTATGAGCAAGATTTAAACCGAAAGGTTCCCGGGACGGTATTAGTTTGGCGACTCACATTTGTTCCGGGTTTTCTTTTTATTTAGATATTTATATGTAGCCAAATTAATACATATGAATTACCAAAGAATCTATAACCAGATAATAGAACGTGCCCAATCGGAGGTTAGTGAACGAATATTACATAAAAAGAATGGTGGATATTACGAAGGACATCATATTATTCCGAGATGCATGGGCGGGGAGGGCGAATCTTGTAGTTGGCTACGTAAGGGGCAACATTATCGACATCCGAACATAGTAGGTCTAACTGCAAGAGAGCATTTTCTATGTCATTGGTTATTAATTAGAATATACACTGATAATCATAGTATAGCATATGCATTCAAAAATATGTGCAAAAACTATAACAAGAGTTACACAGATTTTGTTCCTTCAAGTAGAATGTATGCCGAAGCCCGCGCACATTTAAGTATGTTAGGGCACTCGCATATGACCAAGTTACGTATGTCTACTAGTAGGAAAAATATGTCTACCGAAAATAAGAGTAAAATAGCTCTAGCAGTGAGTTTAGCTCAAAAGGGTATTCCAAAAAGTACTGCGGTTTGTTCATACTGTGATGGTGAATTTGCCGTGAATATTATAGGTCGATATCATATGGATAATTGCAAGCACAAACCGGGTAATGAAGGCGTTATTCGTCATCATTCACCAGAACATCAAAATAATTTATTCGGACCAAAACCGATTGTTACCTGTCCACATTGTGCCAAGACCGGTGGCGCGAATAATATGTTTCGATATCATTTTGATAAATGTCGAAATAAGCCCGGTAATGAATTATTAACACATAAATTAAAACGTATTGAATGTCCACATTGTTTAACATCTATAGGAGTTAATCGTGTATGGAATCATTTTGATAATTGTAAACAAAATAAAAAATAATAAGATGTACAAGATTGTATATATACATGGGTTTGGGTCGTCGGGTGAATCTGAAAAGGCCCAATTATTACGTAAAGCATTTCCAAATGATAACGTGATATCTCCTAGTTTTTCAGCAAACCCATTAGTAGCCGTTAGTCAATTACACAAAATTCTATCATCCGGTCCAGTCCCTACTATAGTAATAGGTACATCATTAGGTGGTTTCTATGCCACATATTTAGCCGTTAGATACGATGTTCCGGCATTTATTATTAACCCTTCATTAGAGCCGCATATTACATTACAATCATACATAGGAAAGCATAAACGTTACGGTAATAGTACAGACACGGATTATGATTTTCAAGCACCATATATAGACGAGCTTAAAAAGTTGTTTGATAAAATGCATGCATCTGATAAAGCCGGTAGTAATTTACATTTTTATCTATCTACCGATGATGATGTATTAACATACGAAAAGCTAGATACACTGTTTCCAAATAGACAGCACGTAAAAACCTTTAATAATTCCGGGCATAGGTTTTCCAAATTCTCAGAAATATTTCCGGATATTCAGAAAGCGTTAGATAAATTCCCAAAAAAGAAATAATTTGGTAAGGTAATTAATATTCCTTATATTTAGATATTGTTAATTTCAAATAAATAAGTTATGAAAACTGTAAAAAAGGGTACTGAATACAAACGCGTATCAGACACCGAAGCCTACCATCTGGTAGAATTTAAGGGTTGGAACTTTGCTAGTAAAGAAGAATGGAAGAAAAATGTTAGAGACGAAGGTAAGGCCGCCCCAGTAACGGCGCCTGGTCAGGCTCCTGATAGAAATCCTACAACAGACACTCCGGTACCTGTTAAGGAAAAGAAACCGAAAAAGGATAAAAAAGACAAGAAATAGAGTTAATGACGACAACGACTCGATTCCTAAAAAATTCTGAAACTAATGAAAAAGTTTCTTATATTGATATAGTAAAAAGTCGTGAACTACAAAAAAGACAATGGAAAACGGCATAAAGATGACACGATTAGGGTATGCTTGCATTAATCTTTCAATACCATGTTCACCGAGCTTGAATATGCGAAAGAATACGTTTTTATCTAAAGGAAAAGAATATGCCGGCGCTCTTGCACTAAACAACGTTAAGATGCTTAGCAAAATCTTCCAATGGAATGAGGATAATAATATCAGAGTGTATAGAATGTCATCTGACATGATTCCATGGATGTCAGAGTATGAGCTCAACGAGCTTCCACAGTTTAACGAAATATCACCAGTACTATCAAGCGCAGGTGCTCTGGCAAGGAAATATGGGCACAGATTATCATTTCATCCCGGGCCATTCAACCAATTGGCATCTATGAAAAGTAATGTCGTAACTAGAACTATTAAGGAACTTAACCAGCACTCAGAGATAATGGACCTTATGGGGTTTCCTGCCAACCATATGACAAAAATTAACATACACGTAGGTAACGCTGCTGAGGGTAAGGCTGACGCAACCAATCGATTCTGTGAAAATTTTAAATTACTAAACGATGGTACGAAAAAACGATTAGTGGTGGAGAATGATGACAAATCGGGCCTATATACTATGCAAGAATTATACGAGCTCGTTCACAAGAAAATAGGCGTACCACTAACTTTCGATTACCTCCACCACTATTGTAACCCGGGCACATTAACAGAAAAAGAAGCGCTAACGTTAGCCGTATCAACCTGGGGAGAAGTTACTCCATGTGCACATTACTCATCATCAAAAAAGCTCTGCGAAGATAACACTGCTAAATTACTTTCTCACGCTGATTACGTTTACAATGTAATAGATACATACGGTTTTGACCTTGATATTGTCATCGAAGCTAAAGCTAAGGATTTAGCTACATTGTCATACGTTAAAAAACATTCTAGTGTTCTTCTTAATTAAGAAATGATTTGGAAGTTAAAATAGAATTACTTAAATTAGAGTTAAAATTAGAAGATTATGGAGAATAATACATTGTTAGTTAGTAGCGCATTCTATTCGGTACAAGGCGAAGGTAAAACCGTCGGCGTTCCTGCATATTTCATAAGATTAGGTTTATGCAATCTATCGTGCGGAATGTCTAAGAAATTCATGAATCAATTAAAGAAAGATAAGTCTTTAGCTGATGGTGAAATATTCAAAGGTGATTTAGAATTGGAAGGAAAAGCCAGCTGGACCTGTGATTCTACAAGCCAATGGTTATGGCGAGGTGAAGAAAAATCATTTCAGTATATTATTGACCGTTGGAAAGAGCAAGGTATCTATGAAGATATTAAGTCAGGTGTAATCCATATTATCTGGACTGGTGGAGAACCAACGCTACCTAGACATCAAGAAGCTATTGTTAATTTTACTAAATATTGGGTGACACAGGACCCAAAAGTAGAAAATAAATTAAGACAATATAATATAGTTAGTTTCGAGCCATACTATATAAATAGAACTTCCGGTTTCTATGAAATAGAAACAAATGGTACAATCTATATAGAACAAGAATTGTTCGAATATTTAAACCAAATAAATTGTAGTCCAAAATTATCCGATTCTGGTATGACCGCTAAACAGCGTATTAACCCAGATGCTATCAAACGTATTATGGACCATAAAAACTATCAATTCAAGTTTGTAATTAGTACAGAAGATGATGTGAAAGAAATGTTTCGTGATTTCATAGAACCATTTAACATTCCGTTAAAAAATGTGTATTGTATGCCGGGTCTAGATAATAGAGAAGATTTTCACGAAAGAACACGATTCGTATTTGAAATGGCTAAGAAGTATAAATTTATTGGTAGTACAAGACTTCACATCAGTTGCTGGGATAAAACCTTAAACGTATGATACAGTTTGATAAACTCGGTTATTACTGGATTCTATGGAGCGACGGTGACGATGGAATCATGTTGTACCAACCGTCAGATAATACTACCGGACTAACTCCGTTAGCGTATTTAGGTGTTGGATTTGATGAATTCACGAAAATGTATAAAACTATCGCATCATGAATCACGAACGCGTAGGTCGTTTACGGCAATTACTGGTGGATTATAAAGATATACAACGAACATCTGAACAGCTTGTCCCATCCAATGCACTAGAAATGCGATTAAAATCGATTATGCAACAAATGGCAAAAGCGAATGTTGAAATTATAAAAATTATTGAAGCGGAATTAACTAAAGAATTACAAAATGAAAATTAAAGTAACACAAGAAAACCATTATGTGGTAGAAACACGTGGCATTAAGAAAGGTGATGTACTTACCGTTAGAAGTTTCGGTCAAGCAGAGCAAGCAAAACGTGGGAAAGCATATTTAGTCGACGGTAAGACGGCTGGTAGTGCTCCTATTGTGATATATGAAGATGAATGCGAAATAGTCGCCGAGCGTAGTAAGCGAGCAATTAACAATCCAACAACACCATTCTAATATGAAAGCACTATACACAAAATTTTTGAATTTTCTTCGCAACCGGTCAAACCCGAAAGTATTACGTACCGATTTAGTTACGTATAAATCAATACGTAAACAGGTCGACCTAGTTAATCAGCTGGTAATTAAGCCTGATTTTATGGCGCGCAATAACAACCCGTATTTTGATAAAATCAACCTACATGAATATAATTTAGATTTATTGTCTGAGGAAGCGAAGCAAAAGATTGTATATGTTATTCATGAAGACAATATTATTAGAGCTAATGAGTTTGAAACTCGAGTATGTGTAGCTAATAATGGTGTTGGGTACAATGACGTCATGACACTTCCGGAATGAAAAAGAAAGCTGCAAAGAAGCGTGCTAAACGCGAGGCAAAAGTTAAGGAGCATCAGTATGAACGCATATGTACAATACAAAAGGTTCAACATCAATACGATTGGTGCTTACTAGAAATTCCTTGGATATCTACTAATAAGACACACGCAAAAACCGAATATCTTGGATTAGGTACTATCCATTCAATAGATGGAGTTAAACGAACCGATAAACGGTTATATCACTTCTTTAAGAAAATCACAAAACGAAAAGTAAAATGAGAAGAAAAAGAATAGTGTGTTTCGACTTTGAAACAACCGGCTTGGACTTTATTAAAGACCAACCAATTCAATATGCTGCACAATCTGTAGAAGTTGATGGTAGTATGAAATCAATTACGGGCTTCATAAATTATGATGGTACATTATCAGAAATCATTAAGAACCTAACCGGTATTGATGATAGCATATTACGTCAGCACGGTGAGCCATACGAAGCCGGTATGGAGAAGCTACTTAAATTTATCGGAGTGAATAAAATATGTCCAGATAATGATACAATATTAGTTGGACATAATATGTTAAACTTCGATATTCATTTTCTTGATATGGCGTGCGGTAAGCTCGGATATGACACGATTAACCCAAGACTCTATTGGGACACTGCGGGGTGCTATAAAGCTCATAAACTAGCGCTAGTAAAGAGCGAGAGTGAAACTGTAGCTGAGTTCCATAAACGTGGTTTAGATACATACGCAAAAGGGCTTAAATTTAGGCTACCGGTTGTATGCGAAGCGATGGGTGTTGAATTTAAAGAAGACCATAGAGCAGATAGTGATACCGCAGCAACTCTTAAAGTATTCCTTAAACAAGCACAACTTTATAACAATCATTTCCACGAATTATTAAATTAATTCAATAATTTTCCTTATATTAAGTTATGACTCGAATAAATGTAGGCGTACCGCCACGTGAATTGACAGGTAGACATTTAATAGCTGAACATAGAGAAATTAAAAGAATTCCAAATACCGTACGAAGCGGTAAGGCTGTTATTAAGAATATACCCGAATCGTTTACGTTAGGCCCGGGACACGTTAAATTCTTCTACAATAAATTGAAATATCTTAAAAATCGATACGAAGAGATTTACTCTGAATGTAAAGCCCGCGGATATAATGTTACATACTTCGGCGATGCGTGGGATAGTATACCAGTACATTTAATGAATGACTATACACCTGCAGCACGCGACAGAGACATTATATTACAGCGTATTCATGAAAGATTATCTTCATAGATATTTTAACGACTCAACAATTTTTCTTATATTAATACAAAATAAATAATCTACATGATTGAATATCCAAAAATGTTGACTCAATGATATTTATACTAAACCGAAAGGTTACCTGGAACGGTATTGGTTTGGCGACTTTATATTAGTTCCAGGTTTTTTATTTTCTAGATATTTATATGTAAGCCAAATCAATACATATGAATTACCAAAGAATCTACGATTCGATTATCAATAACGCAAAGTTATTAGAAGAGTCAAGAAAATTACAAAAGAAGCAGAAACTTAATTATTTCGAACGACATCACATTTTACCGAAATGTTTGGGTGGTAATAATGATGAAAGTAATCTAGTTTATCTAACGGCAAAAGAGCATTATCTTTGTCATCGATTATTAGTTGAAATATATCCTGAAAATAGAAAGTTGAAATATGCTATTTGGTTAATGGTAAGCGGATATAGTATAACCAAACAACGATACATCCCTTGTAGTAGAATATATGAGCAAATTAAACGATTACATGCAGATAATGTAGCCGCTCAATTTATTGGTAAGCCCAAATCTATTGAACATCGCAAGAAATTATCTGATAGCAATATCGGCAAAACATTATCGATTGAACGTAGATTGAAAATGTCCAATACGCTACGTGGTATGAAGAAGTCCGAGGAGACTAAACGTCGGATGACTAAACCGAAGCCAATTGTTACTTGTCCGCATTGCGGAGTAACCGGGGGCAAAAATACTATGGTCCAATGGCACTTTGATAACTGTAAATCACTGCCCGGTAATGAACACATACATGATATTAGAACTAATACATTACATGAATGCCCGAAATGTGGTATAAAAAGTACAGCATTATCAAATATGGTTCGATATCATTTTGAAAATTGCGGAAAGAAAGTTGATTTACGAAAATGTCCATATTGTGGAAAAGAAATGGATGCTAGAAATGCTAAGAAGTATCATTTCGATAATTGTAAGTTAAAGAATTTGGTAATTGTAAGATAAATTGTTATATTAGAAAAATAAATTAAACTATGACCGTATACCCTAAAATGCAATACTATCCGAGCTTTTCGACCGGCGAATTTGCAAACGACTGTAAAGACCCTAATAAGTTACTAGGAGGTAAACTTACTCCAAGATTCTACTCCAAAGAATTCCCCCAAGAATTTCAGCATCCATACTTCCTATTAACTGCGGGTCACTTATATAAGAAAATGGATATCCGCAAAACGATGGGCCTGGAGGATGCTCTAGTAATGGGTGATTCTGGTGGATATCAAATTGCAATGGGTGCAATGAAATGGGACATGTCCGTTAGACAGCAAATATTTGAATGGCTAGAAGCTAACTCAGATATTGCTATGAATATAGATATTCCACCCTACGGAGACATGACCGGTAAATTTGACGAATGTATTGATATCAGTTATGATAACTTTAAGTATTTCGAAAAAAATCAGACAGGCAAAACTAAGTTCCTGAATGTGATTCAAGGTAATAACTTCCAGCAACGTCTTAAATGGTACGATAAGGTTAAAGACTTTGAATTCAAAGGTTGGTCATGTGGCGGGTGCCGTCTACCATATAGATTAGCGGCTAATATGACTGCCCTAATTGAAGGTAAAGAACACTTAAAGGACCGCAACGAATATCTTCACATATTAGGTACGACAAAAATATCAGATTTCTTCTTCTTATCACAATTACAGAAATCATTGGTAGAAGTAGGTTCTAAAATGCGAGTTACAACTGATTCAAGCTCACCATCTCGGTCAGTAGCATTCGGATTGTATTATGTCGGTGCAAACCTTAATCTGGATACGTTTAAATCATTACATATTCCAAAAGCAATTTCTACTAATAAGGCGTTTGTTGCTCCGGATTGTTTACAAACAATCTTACCGCATCAACTAGATATGCCAATGCCAGCATCAACAGAATTTGATAAAATTATCAAAGGAATGTATACATATGGTGACTGTGTGAATAATCTTAATGATAGCACAATGTTCATGACGTTGCATAATTTTATGCTATATCAGGATGTACAAACTGTAATTGCTGACTTCGTATATCATCATGACTATTTGCTTGAGCAAGTAACATCAAAAGATACATTCCACGTAATGCGAATATTAGATGAGATTATTAAGAGTGATAATCCGAGAAAGGTTCTACTGAAAAATGAATCGTATCTAATCGGATTGTCGACAGTAATCAATAATTCAACAGTTAAAGATAATAGTATTTCAGAATTTTTCACAGTATAAACATAAAACATGGACGCAACAAGAATTAAACCACTCGGAGACAGAGTGTTAGTAAAAGAAAAGAAAGCAGAACAAACCACTGCATCAGGTATTATCATCCCGGATTCTGTAAGAAATGATTTAGCCAAGTATGGTGAAGTAATTTCGGTAGGCCCGGGAATATTCACGCAGAATGGTGTACTAATTCCTATGACAGTAAAAGTGGGTGATACGGTATTAATGCCCGCCTATGAAACAAGCGGTACAACAGTTAAATTCGATGGTGTAGAATATACATTAATTCGTGAAGCTGAGTTATTAATGGTAGCATAATTATTTCTTTGTAAGTATTGGTTTTGACCAACTTTTACATTATATTCAATTATTATTAACTTATTACTTATTAACTAATGCATAGATTTTGGTGCTGCGAGCATATATTTATTTAAAAAGATATGCAGTCAACATTAGTAACATGTGCCATTTGTAATAAACAATACAAATATATAAATAATACACATCTTAAACAACATGGTCTGACTATAAAAGAATACAGACTTAAATTCCCCGAGTCAATTATTTGGAGCAATGATTTACGTAAGATGTTAAACACCGCGCACACCGGTAAATCATACGAGGAAATAATGGGAGTGAATAAGGCTACACAAATGCGAGAGTTGCGTCGAAAGAGTGCAATAGCACAAATGCTTTCAGCAGACCAAATTGCTATTCGAAAGGAAAAATGTGGCGCAGCAATACATTATACCGAACAGCGAAAACATAATATGTCAAAAGGTATAACCGCTGATACTATTTCTCAAAGACGTGCCACTATAGAAAAAATTTATGGTTCGTATAATGAATGTATGCGAAGAGCATTTCCGGGCGGTAGAACATCTAAGTCAGCTAAATCATATATTGAAAAGTTTCTTGTAGAGCGGAATATCAATCCAGAGCGTTGTATGTATGAAGGTGGAGGCGTTACTGGAAAGGAATTCTATCAACAAATCATGTTACATGGTAAGAAGAAATTTGTAATGTATGATTTAGTAGTGTTTAAGAATTTGGATTTTCACGAAATTGACCTTATATTAGAATTTAATGGCCCATATCACTTTAAATTACTTGACGTAGAACGGACACCCGATTTAAAATCAGTATACTTTTTAGATAAATGTGAGACCGTTAAATACTCGTACGAAAAAGATATTGCTAAATTAAATCATGCGTTAACATTAACGAACAACGTATACATATATTGGCAGAAAGATAAACAATTAATAAAATATGAAGGACTCAACTATTAAACTATCAAGTAAACAAATTATTAAAGCTTCGAAAACTTTCGGTAAATTTCTAGTAGATTTAGGATTTACTGACTATTTACAGAATCCGCATATGGCTGATACTCCGATGCGAGTAACTAGAGCATATGTTGAAGACTTATTTAAAGGAATTTATACAGACCCCCCTAAGATAACAGCTTTCGAAAACACGAACGGGTATGACGGCCTAGTATTTCAGGGCGATATTGAAGTAAAAAGTTGTTGTAGTCATCATTTTCTCCCTTTCATTGGTAAAGCTCACGTGTCGTATATACCGGGCAAGGCTGACCAAGTTGTCGGCCTATCTAAGTTAAATAGAATTGTAGAATGGTTCGCCAGACGTCCACAGGTGCAAGAAAATTTAACAATGCAAATTCATGATTTCATTAATACCGCAATACCCGGTAATAAAGGCGTTGCAGTTGTTATTGGCGCCAAACATATGTGTGCATCTTGCCGCGGCGTTCGACATGATTCCACAATGATGACAAGCAAGTTATCCGGGGCGTATGAAACTAATGATGCCACTAGAAATGAATTTTATAAGTTTATCGAAATGTTACACAAATGAACGTATTAGTAGTAGGATTAGGTATTGGTAAGTTATATGTAGAACAAGCCACAAAGTTAGGATGGTACGTCGACACAGTTGATGTCAACCCAAATGCCGGAGCCACATTTACATCAGTGCCAATGGATATGAAGTATGATTTGGGCATAGTATGTGTTCCGAATTATTTACATTTAGATATCGCAGCTCAATTAATTGCTATATGTGATAAAGTGCTAGTTGAAAAACCGGGCTTTGCCACTAAGCAAGAGTGGGTAGAATTCTCACAGCAGTATCCGAATAGAGTATTTCTAGTTAAGAATAACTGTTTCCGTGATATCTTCTATGGTATGGGTTTGAACTTTGATAAGATTGAATCAATACATTTTAATTGGTTAAACAGAAATAGAGTTCCGAAACCGGGTAGTTGGTTTACAACAAAAGAAAAAGCATTTGGTGGTGTATCAAGAGATTTACTACCACATTTAATTCAGGCAGCCGTTGCAATGGTTAGATACGATATTGATAATTTAGCATTTGTCGGTGGAGTTAAACAACAGAATTTTGAATTGGCTGATATTGTGAAAGATAGTGACCGGCCCGGTAATTACGCATATGGTGAGATTGACCCGAATGGTACATATGATGTAGATGACCTAACTCAGGCAGAGTTCCTGTATGGTGATGTTTCTATCATATGTACCGCGACTTGGAAAAGCAAGAGACGAATTTATGAATCACGATTAGAATGGGTAATACAGTTTAAAGATGGTACCGAAATGAAATATAACGCAGGATTGTGTCCTGATTATGCTTACGGTACAATGCTAGAAGCCATTATGCAAGAACAAGCTCCGGCCAATTTAGAAATTCACCGCAAAATGGACGAACTCGTTCATGAAGTGATTGACAATTTATTAGAAGTTACAAAAGAATTCAACCCAGTAAAAGTATGAAAGTAGAATTATTACATGATATTGTGTGATTTAGGCCTAACTTGCATATATTTATATAAAAGAATAAAATGGAATCAATTTCATATGTATATGTGTATTTAGACCCTAGTAGCCCCGGTGAATTTAAGTATATGTCGAAATCTAAAGATATGATTTATGAATTTAATCATAAACCTTTTTATGTGGGCAAAGGAAGAAATTCACGCATGTATGACCATTTAAACAACAGTAGTATAATAGAGAATTATGCAAAACATCGAACTATACGGAAATTAGTTAACTTGTTCGGAAAATCCACCGTAAAGTCTTTTGTAATAAAATTTGCCGATAATTTAAGTAATGAGGCCGCGTTCGCTCTTGAGATTGATATGATTATGAGTATAGGCCGATTAATAGATGGCGGACCGTTGACAAATATTTTAGTGGATTCAAATCTACCGCCCGATAATACCGGTGTAATTAGGGACACGGCTTATTGTGAGAAAATGCCACGTACTAGACGCGGGGCAAATAACCCTAACGCCCTACTTACCGACAGCCAAGCAAAAGATATTTTCTTTGACCCGAGAACTATACCGGTTATTGCAAAGGAATATAGTGTCGCGCAGGGCAGAGTTCGTGATATAAAATTGGGACTATATTATGCTGATGCTACTGGGTTTAATGAAGGTAAGCTACCGAAACTACCAATAAATAGTAAATATTTAGACCCTAGATATATCACCTGTGATGAAATACTAGATATTAAAAATTTAATCGAAATCAAAAACTATACATATAAACAAGTGCAGGTTGTACATAATTACAGTCTGGACTTTCTATTAAAATTAAAAAAATTAAGTTATGCAAACCGAACATACAAAAACAGAGACCGGTATAAATTACTTTCATACAACCGGTAAAAATGATATCATTGAATACACCGACGTGCAATTGCCCGAAATGCTAGAATCGCAAATCATGGTGAAAACTATTCTATGCGGTATCTGTCGAAGTGACATATTTGCATACGGTGGATTTGAAGCCCCCATGCCGTTCCTAAGACAGGGTCATGAGGGACTGGGCGAAGTCGTAAAGGTCGGAAGCGAAATAACCGATGTAAAGGTCGGAGACCTAGTAGCTACCTTCTCAGACCCGGCCTACGCTACATATTATTATGCAGGTAAGGAAGAATACGCAATAGTTCCAGAAGCTACACCAAAATACATATTACAGCCAACGGCGTGTGCTATTAATATAGCACGTCGAACAACCAGAGCATGTATTTCATTGAATCAAACATATGTACCAAAAATACTATTGATAGGCACCGGCTTTATGAGTTTGGTTATTGGGCAATATTACAATCACTTCGGTATCAAATTTGATATCGTAGGCAGTGCTAATCCTGATAAATGGGAGAAACTCGGAGCTAAGTTAAAAACTATGCAAGAAGTTCTTGATGCGAAAGAACAGTATGATGCCGTTATTGATTTATCTTCTAAAGCAACCAATTGGGATATTATTCCGAAGCTTCTTAAGATAGAAGGTATAATGTGTTATGCGTCTACACCATACTCACCGGTAACAACCAATTTCTTTGAACAATGCTGGAACTGTTATTCCATTATCATGCCTAGTCCGAGAAACTCAGATTTCGGTGATGTAATGCGAACTACCGCTAAGCTAATTACATTAGGTGCAATTGACCCGAGCGAGTATTGGACAGCTGGATATAAACGCAATGATATCTACTCAGTATATCAAGGATTTCAAGATGGGTCCAATAGAACTCCGGAGTACATTAGGGGATACCTTGAGTTTTAAATTGGAATTCTAAATAATTTTACTTATCTTAATAACATGAAGTCAATATACATTGTCGATTTAGAGAGCATGGAAAGCCGTTATACAGTTGAATGGAAATGGCATTTGCCTGAGTTACTTAAAGAACATTTATATTCTACAAATAATGATGAATATTATGTAGAAGTTATAGAGGGTGATAATAATATCCCTGAAGCTACTACACCGGGTGCATTTATAAATTTTGGTGGAACTAATATTTATAAATCATCACAATTAATTAAGATTGCAAAATTATTCTGTGAAGGAAAAATAGTACCCGGTAGTAAATTTCTATACACTGATGCGTGGAATCCTACTATATTACAAGTTAAGTACATGAGTGAGCTATTAGGTATTCCTGTTGAACTCCACGGAATATTTCACGCGGGTTCATACGACCCTCAAGATTTTTTAGGGAGACTAATTGGTGATAAACCCTGGGTCAGATATACAGAACGTGCTCTAATGTATTCATTAGATTATAGTTGGTTTGCGACTAAGTTCCATAAAGATATGTTTACTAATGTCTTTAATCCGTATCCAAAACATTTAATGATAGGTGGATTGCCGTTTGAGTATTTAAAGGAGATTATCAAACCTGCACCGAAAAGAGATTTGATTTTATTTCCACATAGATTAGCACCCGAAAAACAGTTACCGGTATTCAAAGCTTTAGCTGAAAGAATGCCCCAGTTTGAATGGGTAGTATGTCAGGAGAAAAATCTAACAAAAGAAGAGTATCATAAATTACTGGGAGAAGCTAAAATAGTATTCTCAGCAAATCTTCAAGAAACTTTGGGGATTAGTTGCTATGAAGGCGCGCTCGCTAATGCTATCCCATTAGTTCCGAACAGATTAAGTTACACCGAAATGTATACGGATACATTTAAGTTTAAATCGGATAGTTTGGATGATATGGAAGCTAAAATATTGGATGTAATGAATTACTATCCAGATTACGTTGAAGAATTACCAAAACTAATAGATAAGCTGCAAGAGTTTTTCTGTGCAGATAAAATGCTTGCTAAATTAACTAGTTAATGTCGTATACAGGTATCTACTATGACCGAAAAACTAATGTAATAAATCTTTGGGACGATGAAAAGGGTCACCTTAAACTACCATACAATCGATACGGATATAAAAAATCAGCGAAAGGGAAGTTTACCACACTTGATGGTTGTAAGGTAGAAAAGGTTAAACAGTGGTCACACGATGACGAATCAAAAGGTTTAATGTATGAATCAGATATTCGTCCGGAAGTTCGTACATTAATTGACCTATACTATGAGAATGATGATATAGGCATCAATCACCGGGAAATGTTCCTGGATATTGAGGTGTCATCTAAAGGTGGTCATGCCACGACAAAGAATGTTAAGAATAGCATAACGGCTATTTCTTTCTACATGAAAAATCTAGATAAGTATTATGCTCTATTGTTAGACGAAGATACACGATTGGAGGATTCTGTTAATGATAATCTACAGTTACTTCGTTTTGATGATGAAGAGACATTAATTCAGAGTTTTTTAGCATTATACAGTGAATGCGCACCAACAATTATTACGGGCTGGAATATTAATGGTTATGATATACCGTATTTGTATAATCGAATTGAGAAGGTTTTCAATATTGAATATGCTAATATATTAAGCCCGATTGGAATTGTTGAAGTAGATAAGTATGATGGCAAGTATAAACTAGCCGGAGTTGCTTGTTTAGATTACCTACAATTATATAAACAGTATACGTATTCAGAAGAACCATCCTACACCCTAGATTCTATTTCTAAAAAAGAATTAGGTAAAGGTAAAACCGTATATGAAGGTACTTTGGATACCTTATTTGCTACAGATATAAATAAGTTTATTGAATATAACGTTAATGACGTTCAATTAGTTTTAGAATTAGATAATAAGCTGAAATTTATTGACCTTGCAAAAGGTGTTGCACATAAGGGTCACGTTCCGTATGAAGATATTTACAAAACTACTCGATTCTTGGATGGTGCATGTTTAGTGTTCATGAAACGCCTTGGCATTATTGCCCCGAATATTAAACGTTCTAAGAAAGTTGAAGTTGAAGACCAAACCGCAGGCGGTGGTGATTTTGAAGGCGCGTATGTTAGAGACCCGATTGTGGGTAGATATGAATGGGTATATGACGTGGATATGTCAGCACTATACCCGTCAGTAATTATCACGCTCAATATCAGCCCAGAAACCAAAGTTGGTCGAATTACCAATTGGGATGAAGTTCAACCGTATTTTATATCAGGTGGTGAAGATAAAACGAACGCAGATAAGCTCATTATAATTAATAACAAGGTTAGTGATATAAAGATATCCGAATTTAGAACTTGGCTGTTAAATGAGTCCTATAGCGTTTCTAGCATAGGTGTACTGTATGATAAAGATAAAGCAGGTATAGTTCCGGCAATTCTTAAGACTTGGATGCAAGAACGTGACGATAATAGAGCTTTGGCTAAAAAATATGGTCAGGAAGGTGATATGGTTAGACGTAATTTTTATGATGGTCGACAATTGACTCTGAAAATTATCAATAACTCATTATACGGTGCATTAGGTAATGGTGGGTTTAGATTCTATGATTTGGATAATGCTGAAAGTGTTACAATGTCAGGTCAAAGTATTCTGTTAGACCATGTAGAACCTACCGTTAATAATTGGTACGTGTCCAATATTGGCCCAGAGTATGCTAAGAATGTAATTTATATTGATACGGATAGTTCATTCGCATCTGCAATGCCTGTTATTAAATCAATGCAGGCCAAATTAGGCCGAGAATTGACCTATGATGAAAAAGCGAGTACAACCTTCAAAACGGCAACCGCAGTAGAATCAGCTATCAATAACGGATTCACATCGTATTCTACCAAATACTTTAATGCTCCCGAGCATGTATTAGTAATCAAACAGGAGTATGTATCTAGTGCAGCATTCTGGCAAGCTAAGAAGCGATATGCCATGAAAATTGTGATGGAGAAAGGTGTATCCATCTCAGATATGTCTAAAGGTAAAAAGGAGTGGAAACTAGATGTTAAAGGAATGGACAGTGTTAGAAGTAACTTCCCGAAAGCATTCAGAGAATTTTTAGCGAATTTACTAATCGACATTCTAGATGGTACCCCAAAGTCTGTATTAGATGCTAAGATATTAGCCCTTAAGGATAATATGATGGCAATGCCAATTCTAGATATTATGTTTCCAACCGGAATGAAAGAGCTGAGTAAGTATGAGTTTGATGAAAAAAATCCATTTCAACGCGGTAAAGGTACCACGGCGCACGCGAAAGCGGCCTTAAGCTATAACGCGTTGATGCTAAAATACAATATCATTCAAACTCCACACATAATGGACGGTGATAAAATTAAATGGGCATGGCTTAAATCAAACCCGTTTAGTTTAGAATCATTAGCCCTTAAAGGTGTAGAAGACCCTAAGGAGATAGTTAATATTGTTGAACAATATATCGATAGAGAATCAATATTCGAATCCGCGCTCACTAAAAAATTGCAGGCTTTGTATGATTCACTTGGATTCGGAATGGTTCCCGAAAATAATAACATAGAAGAATTCTTTTCTTTTGGATAATTATCAATAGCACTAAACCGCTTGAGATGTGTCTGCATGGTATCTTTGGGTGTTACTGAACTATCATTCTGTAGATACTAATAAAATAGATTTACATATTAAGAATACTCACGAATTAGTTAAACAACGTAATAATTTAGATTTACGAATACCAATGAATAACAATTACACTTTCGAGGGTCAAATGTATAATTGGCTAGAAATTCGTGCAGGTGTCAAGTTCGTATTCCATACAAAGTCAGGGATAACAATATCAACTCAGATTAAATTTCCTTCAATTATTCAATAAATTTCCTTATATTAGTGTTATGAAACAAGAAAAGAAAGTACTTAATATGGTTACTACCGTGGTGGTTAATCTTCAAGTGGAGGGTATACATAATTGGGCAGCGGCAAAAGAAGTATTTCCGGAAGTGTGTTTTTTATCCGACCCGCACCGGCATATATTTCATATACAATTAAAGAAGCAGGTAACACATTCAGACCGCGACGTCGAATTTATTCTGTTCAAGCGCGATGTTCTAGAGTATTTATATAAGCAATACTATTTTGAAACTCACCGAATTCATGATTTTGGTAGTAAAAGCTGTGAAATGATTGCAGCGGAATTATTGCAATTTTTTGATTGTACCTTTGTATCCGTATTTGAAGATGGTGAAAATGGTGCTGAAGTGTTTGTTCATGATATGTAGACATCCGCAACTATTTATTGTTATTGACCCAATGTGGGCGGGTGTCGGTTGGGAACATGATTTGGAAAAAGTAATCATAGATTATCTAGCAAATCGGCCGGCAGTTATCCAAACAGTACAAACTGTTATAGGGCAAGATGCTATTAAAGCATTATTTGACAATAATCAAGTTAAAAAGAATGCCGCGTTTCTATTTACTGAAGCCTCGTCTGATTTAGTGATACTTGTCAATAAGTTTTCAAAGCAATATAAGGTTCCGGTGTATACATTGGGATTCTGGAGACGGGGATATTCTGCTGAATACACCCATAACAGTTCGTGGGAACAGCATTGGTGGAAAGAATTCGACCGGGCATGTTTTAAAGGCTTGGAACGTAATATATTTTCAGACGAATACTTTAAGCATATATTCACTAAACAAGTAGCAAAGAAGGGCTACCCATATAGTATAATAAAGTTTCCGATACCAGCATCTGTTATTAAGGAGCATTTATTATCTATACAACCGGTAGAGTTTAAAACGGATATGATATTGATAGATGGTGTACATTTTAATCCTGAACAGCATAGAATGTTAGCATTACTGATGTCAGAGATGAAATTCGATAAACCAATATCAATTGTATTTGCTTATGAAAACGGTAGACCTACACGTGAACAATATGTGAAATGGTTAATGAATGCAAAGGTAGTAATCAACTTCGATGTACAAGGAAAGATTGGTGATGATGTATATGAATATTATGCGGCCAAATGTATTCCGTTGTGTAATGCCCCAGAATTCTATGAGAATATTGTACCGGAAGAGTGGAGAATAGAAAAAGAATGGTTCGCTGATATCAGAGCATTTATTGACGCTATGCCTATCCTTCGAAATAAGTTGTATGACGTACTTATGAATTATGATGAATTACGTCCCAAATTAGACTTTCAAGAAAAGCGGTTAAACACATTATATTTCAACCATGAAATATTTCTTGAAAAATTCTATTAAACATGAATTAAATTAGTTATATTAATCAAAATAAATAATCAACATGAAAAAGTCAAAATTGACAAGTTTTATTGACAAGTATTTTCTAGCAGGAAATGCTGAAAGCGTTAAGCTCGTAGTGCAGAATAATAAACTGACTACCAAATTTATAACAGGTGACCAAACCGTTATCGGCGAAGTTGAATTAGCTGATTTTGTATCGGAAGATGCTGAATTCGGTGTATATACAACCGGTCAGTTAATTAAGATGTTATCGGCATTAGATGATGATATTGATTTGACATTCCATAGAGCAGACAGTAAAGTTTACTCATTAACGATGGATGACAAAACTACTCACGCGGATTATATGCTATCAGACCTAACAGTAATTCAGCAAGTTCCGGCTATTAAAACCTTACCGACATTCGATGTAAAAATTGAATTGACAAAGGATTTCACTAGTAAATTCATTAAAGCAAAGAATGCCTTGCCAGATGCAGATAATTTCGCAGTGGAATCGGATGGTACCACTACAAACATTATTATCAATCACTCTAATGTGAATGCTAATAAAGTAACGTTCAAAGCAGTTACTGCTAATGCAAGTGCGATGAGTCCGGTGTGTTTTTCGGCAAAGCTATTTAAGGAGATTCTTGAAGCTAATAAAGATTGTACCGGTTTCTTAGAAATCAGCAGTAAAGGTTTAGGTAGAGTTACTTTAGCAAATAAAGAATTTTCAACCACGTATTTTCTTGTGAAACTTTCAATCAACTAGGATGAATAATTGGTACGTTGGTATTGACCCTGGTAAGAGTGGTGGTCTAGCAACCATATTTGAAAATGGTGATGTCGAAGTAGAACCATTACCGTTAACTGCTGATAATGAAATTGATGTCGAGCGCTTGGCGGCGACACTACGCGGACTCTTTATACAAATACGTGACTTACGTCCGGCTGAGCCGGGAAAGATATATTGTGTTCTTGAAGACGTGCACTCTATATTCGGAATGTCTGCCAAGTCCAACTTTCAATTCGGACGCGTTTTAGGTATCTTAGAAGGTGTTCTAGGAGCTGTCGGTATTGACTTTATAAAGATTACACCAAAGGTCTGGCAGAAAGAAATATGGGCTAATACGACACCGATTTCTGCACTCACCGGGAAGAATCTTAAGAATGGTACGCCACAAGTTAAAATAGATACTAAAGGTACATCATTAATGGTAGCGAAAGAATTATTTCCTAATGTGAACTTGTTAGCTACTAAAAGAAGTAAGGTTCCACACGACGGAATTGTGGATGCTCTACTTATTGCTGAATATTGTAAAAGAAAATTTAAGAAATAATTATGTTTGGAAATGATGAACACACCCTATGGGTGGAAAGGTACCGGCCGACAAAGCTATCAGATTACATTGGTAACGATGGAATCAAAGAGAAAGTTGCAATGTATATTCAGAATGACGACGTGCCACACTTATTACTTGCGGGAACTGCTGGTACGGGTAAAACAACGTTAGCGAAATTAATTGCTGCAAATCTAGATTGCGATTTACTATATATCAACGCGTCCGATGAAAACTCGATTGACGTTATGAGAGATAAAGTTAAATCTTTCTCGAGCTCAATAGGATTCAGAAAATGGCGATTAGTAATTCTGGATGAAGCAGATTTTGTCACTGTTAATGGTCAAGCCGCGTTACGTAACTTGATGGAGACATTTAGTAAGAACTGTAGGTTTATTCTAACATGTAATTACATTGAGAAGATTATTGACCCAATTCAAAGTAGATGTCAGACATTTATTGTAACCCCGCCTAGTAAGCAGGACGTTGCGGTGCACATAGCAAATATTCTACAGAAGGAGAATGTTAAGTTTACACCGCCTGATTTGGTTTCTATTATCAATAATGGATATCCTGATATCAGAAGAATTCTTAATGCGTGTCAGCGTCAAGTTATAGACGGGCAATTAGTAATTGATAAGCAGTCACAGATTGAAAGTGGTTATATGGAGAAGATTCTTGATATCTTAAAAGATTGTAAGGATAAGAAAAAATCATTTGCTGATATCAGACAAATCTTGGCTGATTCGAAAGTTAGGGACTTTACTCACTTATATAAGTTCTTGTATGATAGCTTAGATATATTTGCTGTCGGGCATATTTCTGCAGTTATATTGATAATTGCGGAAGCGCAGTATAAGGACGTAAGTTGTGTAGACAAAGAAATCAACGTCGCCGCGATGTTTGTACAGTTAATGAGTGAGCTATAATCAATCTATAGAATTTTGGTTGATTGATAAGATATCTATTAGATGTACTGTTACCGCGTCGACGTTCTATCTACGATAAAATTGGATAATTGAAATTAATTTCTTATCTTAATAATATGAAGAAAACTAACGAAGAAATAATTGAATCGTTTCGTTCCTACAAACGAACTAATACGGCAGGCTTTACAAATAAAGAACTGGCTATTTTATGTGAACAATCCGGCGTGGATGTAAAGAAATTAAACGAAGAGATTGGTGTAGTTACTGTTATGCTTATAAATAACGAGTCTGTAATATATGAGTGGGACGTAATGCCCGCATTACAACGTACATTAACAGGAGAAAAACAGCACCCATTAGCTTGGGACTAACATTATGATAAAAAACTCAACATTACATATAGGCGGAAATTCTGTTAAGGAATTCATTGGTAAGTTTATATCGGCAGTCGGTACCGCAATGGTTACATATGGTGATAAGCTCGATAAAAATAGTCAACCGATATTAGTAACAAACCCGGCAGCGAAGCTATACAACCCATTTACCCTGATAATTACATTCACAGTCGGGGCGACGGACAAATATCAATTGATTCTACAAGGTGATTATAAGGATATGTATAAAGAAATCGCCAGGCCGGAGTGTGAAATTGATTTAGATGATAATGAATTATTCATGATTATCAATCAGCATCAAAAAGAATGGTTTAAAAAAGACTAAACATGAAATTTCTAACATTAATAATATTACAAGATATCATGTATAAATTATTCAAAGCGTTTCTGGTTTTCGCAGGTATAGTATTCTTGTATATATGGGCGGTACAAATATCATTAGCCTTTAAGACCGAATCGGACTATAGGTCACAGAATGTCGCCATTCAGAGAGAACGTGATTCGTTGCAGGTAGAATCTCTACGATTGCAGCTTAAGTTACAGACGTTTATAGACTCGGTAAAAATACAGTAGTATGCAACAAGATGACGTAATACAAAAATTACAGGACGCACATCAGAAATATGTTGATTGGTGGTTGCCTATCGATGTAGCAGGTGGTTCTTTCATGGCACCGATGTCACTTCACCGATTTTGCGAAACACTACTAACATACGACGGTGGGTGGGGCGGTACTGATGGTGAACAAATCGAGAATTGGTGGGATGCTTGGATGGATGAACATGATATTAATAGTAAAACACGAATGAAGATACAGATTCTAAAATTGGTGATAGCACATTACACCGATGTAATAGATTTAAACAAGTCATATGAATAAAGAACAAGCAAAAGACGCACTAATTAAACTTCTAATGAATCAAGTCGAAGACTTAACCATGATGTCTAAGATTGAATTGGGTGATGATGTAATTGCTGAAATTACACGACTTAAACGCATTATCAATGAATAAAGAACAATACGCTGTGTTTGAAAAAGAACCAGCACATGGAAGCGAAGTAAACGGTGTTATACTAGCCCCATTCTACACCAAAGAAGAAGCCGAACAAGCAAGACAAAAATACGGATATGGTAACGAAAATTATTACGTAGATAAAATGAAATTTGATGAAGTCCCTAGAAAAAGTAACAACTCGTACGATGACAAATACACTAGATAAACAATACACAGACCTCCTCCAAGACATACTTGATAATGGAGTAAAAAAAGAAACGAGGAATGGTAAAACATTAAGTGTATTTGGCAGAAACATTAGATATAAATTTAAAGATGGTAAATTTCCTTTACTTACAACAAAAAGGATTCCTTTTAAAACTATTGTAACTGAGTTATTATGGTTTCTAAGAGGTGATACAAACATCAAATACCTTGTTGACAACAATTGTCATATCTGGGATGGCGATGCTTATAAGGCCTCCCAGACTCGTAATGGTAAATGTTATTGTGGTCATACATCGACTTGCGATTGTGGAGATATCTCGCAGAGTGAGTTTATTGAGCGAATCAAAAATGATGATGAGTTTGCTAAGACGTGTGGTGAATTAGGGCCAATTTACGGACGTCAATGGAGAAATTGGAATACAAATGCAATAAGTAGAAGAAGTTCTGGTACTATAAATGAAGATGGTATTGTAGAGAATATGATTTTTATTGAAGATTCACCAATACATATAGACCAAATCGCAAACCTGATCAACGAACTTAAAACAAATCCAGACTCAAGACGATTAATGGTTAATGCTTGGAATGTAGGTGAATTAGATCAAATGGTTCTTCCACCTTGTCATTATGGATTTCAAGTTTATACAAGAGAGTTGAGTTTGGAAGAAAGGGAAAATTTGATGGATAAAATATATGGTTTAACAAAAGAAACCCGAATAGTACCTTGGAATATATTAGATATTAATAAAGCCAACATTCCAACAAGAACGTTCTCATTAATGTGGAACCAACGTTCAGTAGACACATTCTTAGGTTTACCATTCAACATTGCTTCTTATGGTTTACTACTTGAAATAATTGCTAAAGCAGTTAATATGGTTCCTGATGAATTAATAGGAAACTTAGGTGATGTACACCTTTACAGTAACCATGTTGAACAAGCAAAAAAACAAATTGGTAGAGAGTTTACAGAAGAAGAAATACAAGAACACTTAATGCAATCAGGTATGGATGCTTTGATGGAGAAACCAAGAATGGAATATATTTCCAAGCTACCAAAACGAACAAGAGAACCATTCCCATTACCAACATTAAACATTAATACAGAATTCTGGCTCACCAAGACAGGTGAGTGTGGTGTTGGTGATTTGACTGATAATATCGATGCATTGATTAATGGGATGCAAGTCGAAGATTTCCAAATAGAAAATTATCAATCGCACGGGACAATTAAAGCACCGTTATCAAATTAATTAGTGATGGAAATAAAAAAAGTAGATTACGAATTAGTAAAACAAACTTTTAAAGACCTAAAACCGGACCTATTAGATGAACACGCTACTTATTACGGTTGTTTAATTAAAGATGAGTTAGCAGGAATAGTTTCATATGTTGAACATGAATCTGTTATTTATTTATGTCATGCATATGTTAAAGAAGACTATAGAAATAGAGGCATATATAAAATGCTTTGGAATTACAGAGACTCAAAGATACGAGAGTCTGAAAAGGTAGTTTATTCCCATTGTAATGTCAATAGTCTAAAATATTTTATAAACAATGGATATGAAATAGAAAAAGCATTATTTAAAGTTATAAAAATAGATAAACAGTTATGAAATTACAAGAATTAAAAGAATGGATAGAATCATTACCGGTTGAATTTCTTGAATACCCAGTTGTATTTGGTGAATCTATAGATATCGACACGGAATCATGTTATCGAAGGGACTCTGCTATAGAATTGCTATACATCGATGAGGCTGTAGATTGTAAAAGAGCAGTGTTGGGTGTCGACCTAACACCGCCCGGCGCTATACCATCTCTTGTGGCGGCTACGCAGGAGTTAATTGATAAAACTCTTGAACTTCTCGAACCTACAGTATGCACCAAAACAACCGTACAATTCCGTTTTCCAAATGAGACAGAGTATAATGAGCTAAAATGTTTTGATTTTGCTGACTTTGTAGAAGATACAGTATTCGAAAATGAGATATCGGGTATGTATACAGGTTCATTCATCATTATTAAGAAATAACATATCGCTGACCTTCTTAGGCAGCGATTAAGAGCTTGGTTTCTTCAAGTAATAATCTTATATTAAATACATAATAAAGCAGTTATATGATAATACCATCAATAGGCGGTACACCGCCCGAACCAAAGCAAATTGATTTCTCCAAAACGACCGATATTCTATGCGAATGCGGAAACGATGTATTCATGCCGATGATGAAGTTTAAGAACTTATCAGCAATTGCAAGTCCTAACGGTAAAGCAGGTATAATTCCTTGTGAATGCTACGTTTGTACAAAATGTGGTAACATACCTCCGGAATTAGATATATAACAATATTTATATTAAACCGAAGGGTTACCCGGGTTGTGTTAGTTTCGCAACTACAATGCACCCGGGTTTTTTGATACAGTTTTTGATATTTATATGTAGCGAAACTAACACATATGAATTACCAAAGAATCTACGATTCAATTATCAATAATGCAAAGTTATTAGAAGAATCAAGAAAATTACAAAAGAAACAAAAGCTAAATTATTTCGAACGACATCATATTCTACCAAAATGTTTGGGTGGAAATAATGATAAAAGTAATCTAGTTTATTTGACTGCGAAGGAACATTACTTGTGCCATCGACTACTTGTCGAAATTTATCCCGAAAATAGAAAGTTGAAATATGCTATTTGGGCCATGATGCGTACAAATACCGAACAACGTAGATACACTCCATCATGTAGAATATATGCTATCATCAGAGAAGAATGGCTTACGGCTTTTATTTTAGATAGAAATACCGTTGAATCCAAAAAGAAAATATCAGCAGTACATAAAGGGAAAGTCGTATCAGAATCCACCCGAGATAAAATACGTGCAGCCCGTAAATTGCAGATACATTATCCCAAAACATTAGAACAAATTACTAAAACTATTAACACCAAGCGTAGATTGGGCAAGCTGGGGCATTCGGGTGAAACTAAAAGACGTATATCAGCGGCGAAGCTAGGTGGTAAATATCCGCCCATGACTGCGGAACATAAACGAAAAATACAAACTGCTCTGAAAGGTAAGTTACGCAGTAAGAGTATATGTCCGCATTGTACTAGATTAGTATCAACGAATAATCAGTATCATTTTGACCGCTGCAAACGCAAACCCGGGAATGAACATATTATATTTATACGGTGTAGGTCTAAAAAAGAGTGTCCGTTTTGTAAGTTGATTGTAGATACTGGTAACCGTGTACATTTTGATAATTGTAAGCTTAAGCCGGGGTATGTATATGTTAAACGTCCGGCGATTAAAGTGACATGTACATGGTGTAACAAAATTGTCGCAAAAGGTAATAGATATCATTTTGCAAATTGTAAAAAAAATCTTATATTATAGATAATGGCAACAAGAAAAAAGGTTAATCCGGACTTACCCAAAGTAATGTCCCTATTTGACCACCTAAGTAATCTTAAAGGTAAGAAAACTCCATGGGCTAAATTATCAGAATCTGACCGTAAGAGTTTCAGCTCGTATATGGTCAATAGATTTCTGAGTATGAATACTGACTATATTGACCTAGTTAACCAATTGCAAAAATACACAATCGGGTTTCTAGATAATCAGACGGTGTATCAATTATATTGTGATATCTTACCGGTTGATAGGTCGTTTTCTAAATACATAAAAGGTAGTAAGGAAGATAAATATGAGCCAGAACTTGTAGAACTGGTAAAAAGGAATTATCTTTCCAGTAAAGATGAAGCCGAAGAATATATCGACTTATTAATTCAAACGAACCATAAAGATGAACTCATTAAGATTCTTAAGAAATTTGGAAAGTCTGATAAGGAAATTAAAAAACTTATTCCATAAAAAATGAAAACATTTGTAGTAGGAGATATACATGGTGCACATAAAGCACTTGTTCAATGTCTGGAACGTTCCGGCTTTGATAATGAAACCGACACGTTAATATCATTAGGTGATATTGCGGATGGTTGGTCGGAGGTATACGAATGCGTTGAAGAATTGCTGAAAATCAAGAATCTAATTGCTATAAAAGGTAATCACGATGATTGGGCATTAGAGATGATGCAATTAGGTAGACATCCATCGCTAGAACAAGGTGGAAAAGCTACTAGAGATTCATATGAAAAACATTGGCGTGAAGGTGGACAATACCACCCAGAATCCCATTTGAATTTCTTTAAGTACCAGCATCTTTATTATATTGATGCCGCGAACCGATTATATGTACATGGTGGATTCAATAGGCATTTCTCATTACGATAACAACATTAGTGTACGTAGCAAAACATGAATATCACATTAATAAATTAAAACAATAACAGTTATGACAAAGCAACCAATGCACGTAACCGAAGGCAATTTCGGTGGTAAAATCGCAAACTTCAGCAATGCCGAGGAACGCGTTCAAGAACAGAAACACTTGAAGGCATATCTGGCCGGGTATGAGTACTACAGAAATGGGTATAAGATGGTAGGCAATGAAAACCACAAAATCAAGGTAACAAACTGGTTACCGGTTTCTAGATTAGAAGTAGAAAATACTAAGTAATATGCTGATAGGAATTAATGGAAAAATAGGAAGTGGCAAGGACACCGTAGGAAGTATGATTCAGTACTTAACTTCTGAATGTTCAAATCCTAATGGTAAATATTTCCGAACATATCAACAATTCGTAGAGAACGGTAACCCGGGTAATAACGATTTTCAACACTGGTATGAGTCGGATTGGGAAATCAAGAAATTCGCTGAGAAGCTAAAACAAGTAGCGAGTTTACTGACGGGCATCCCACGATATAAGTTCGAAGACCAGGAATTCAAGAAGACCTACTTAGGACCTGATTGGAATATTTACTTTCCTAATGAAGATAGACCAGAACAAATGTCTGTAAGAACTATGTTGCAGAAACTAGGTACCGAAGCACTTCGAGACGGTCTTCATACTAATACATGGGTAAATGCCTTATTCAGCGAATATACATGCTTAGATGACACTAATAGAGCGTCTATGGGCAATGTTATTGATTATAGCGATTGTGAGTTTCCTAAATGGATAATCACCGATATGAGATTCCCTAATGAATTACAATCGGTAATTGACCGCGGCGGTATTACTATCAGAGTGACGAGACCGGGAACGGGTGTCGGTAACCATCCATCAGAGACTGCATTAGATGCGTATACTATGAATTACGAGATTGTCAATGATGGTACATTAGATGATTTGCTAAATAAAGTACGAGCTATACTAGGTAACTTGAATATTATTTAATATATTTAAGAATGTCTAAAAAGAACTTAGCAGACTTAGGGGTCTTACTGCGGGCAACAATTCCCGATAGAAAACCGACTGATGCTACAATATCATACAGCCAATTTTCAATGTATCAACAATGTCAGCATCATTGGAAGCTACAGTATATTGATAAGATACGAATAGGCGGTCCGAACATGTCTCTAGTCTTCGGAACGGCTTTCCACGAAACACTACAAGTTTATCTATATACTCTTTATCATAAGTCGGCTAAAGAAGCTGACCAAATGAATCTCCCGGAGCTATTACAACAGCGAATGGCTGAGACATACGAGATAGAAGTCCACGCAAATAATAACGGTGAACACTTTTCCACTCCGCAAGAAATGGGTGAGTTCTATGAAGACGGTATAGAAATATTAACATTCATTCGTAAGCATAGAGCTGATTACTTTAAGGTAATGGGCTGGGAATTACTTGGTGTCGAAATGCCAATATACATTCAAGCAATTGAGAGTAATCCGAATGTTATAATGAATGGATTTATTGACCTAGTGCTTCGTGATACTGTGAATGACGAGATTTGGATATTTGATATTAAGACATCTCGTATGGGATGGAATAAGTATCAGAAGGCTGATAAGGGGAAGACCGCACAGCTGGTGCTATACAAAGAATATTTCGCAAAGCAATATGGTTATAACATTGATAAAATCAATGTGAAGTACTTTATCGTAAAGCGAAAGACTCTTGCTGAAAGCATGTATCCACAAAAGAGAGTGCAAGAATTCGAACCATCATCAGGTAAAGTAACTAGAAAGCAATTAGCCGTACAATTTGAGAAGTTCATTACGGAATGTTTTAATCCGGACGGTACTAAGAATACTAATAAGAAGTATGTTGCATTTACTAATAATGCAAAAAATTGTAAATGGTGCCCATTTGCAACCAAGTATGACCTTTGCCCGAAAGAAAATAGAATAAATAAGTAATATGGTTCAGGAAATTCCATTTAATAAACTCTTTAATGTATATGCCTGTAAAGGTATGCTTGAAGCTAGGCGCTCACAGAAATCTGACATTACTAAAGTAGCAATCATAGGTAGTAGAAACTATCAAAGCACCACTAAGATTCGGGATATGATATTCATGCTCAAGCAGAAATTTTCTGGTAAGGTTGAAATTATATCAGGGGGAGCGGCCAATGGTGCTGATAGATATGCTAGAAAATATGCATTAGAATTAGGCGTTGATTATGTAGAATTTAATCCGGCACACACTGTTAGGAATTTATATTCAGCAATGCCTGACGGGTATTATGGGCAGGAGTTTCACGTGTCACAATTATTTCACAGAAATGAATTGATTGCCATATATTGTGACCAAATGATAGCATTCAGAAGTGTAGGTAAATCGAATGGTACCGACCATGCCGTTAAAATGTCAGAAAAATATGGTAAACCGTTTGTAATCATAGGAGATAAGGTATAATGGAAATAAATAAAACAATACACTCAGAGCTAGCTAAATTATTCTGGACGCCTGATTCTAGAATGCTATACCAGGATTATGTAAAGATGACTGATAATGATTTAGTTCGCTATGACCCACATTATCAGGATTGGTATAAGGACATGGTAGAAAATGATGGCGACGCTAGATATTACGATGTATTTTATATTGGTGATAAACATGAACCTAAAATATTATGGAAAGGTCACATAAATAGTGTAGACCAATTTAAAAGAGTTTGTGAACAAATTAAAGAATTACAATAATGAAAGCATTTCTAATCTACGCACTTAAATGGCAGCTCGGTATAGTTGTTGCCGTACCGTCAATGTATTTCTTTCATGATTATCTTGGTTGGAATAATATCTACACCACAATTGCTTTCCAATGCATTGGCGCCTTGGTTTTTTGGAACGTGGATAAATGGATATTCACGAAGATAAATACAGCACAATAAATTGGTATCTAAAATACTTTTCTTATATTTATATTAAATAAAGTTACGAACAATGCAAACAAAGAAAAAGAAAATTCTCTTGCTCTCCGACGACCTTCGTCTTAATTCGGGGATAGGAGTAGTATCCCGAGAATTAGTATTAGGTACATGTCACAAATTTGATTGGGTACAACTAGGTGCCGCGATTAAGCATCCTGAATCAGGTAATGCGGTCGATCTAAGTGAATCAATCCGAAAAGATTTCAATATCCCAGACGCATCAGTCAAAATATATCCATCCGACGGATATGGTAATTTAGATGTAATCAGAAATCTTATTAATATAGAACAACCTGATTGTATCTTGCACTTCACCGACCCGAGATTCTGGACATGGTTATATGCTGGTGAACATGAATTGCGTCAATCATTACCCTTAGTATATTTGAACATTTGGGACAATTGGCCCGCACCGATGTGGAATAAACCATATTACATGTCCTGTGATATGCTGATGGGTATTTCTAAACAAACTGTAGCAATGAATAAAGCCGTCCTTAAGGGTGAGGGATACATGGATTGGCAATTGCCGTACTTACCACACGGTATTAATGATAAAGTATATTTTCCGATACGTCAGGAAGATACTGAAGCATATGCTGAAATGCAAGCTCACCGGACAAAGATGGGGATTGCGGAAGATGACTTCGTAGTATTTTATAATGCTAGAAATATTAGACGTAAACATACTTCTGATGTTCTATTAGCATTTAAGGAGTTCGTTAATGTATTGCCAAAAGAAAAAGCGAATAAATGTGTGTTACTAATGCATACACAACCGCTTGATGAAAATGGTACTGACTTATACGCTACACAAGCCGCATTACTTCCAGAATGTAGAATCATATATTCTAGTACCCAGGTACATCCTAAGGTATTAAATTATGCATACAACATTGCAGATGTAACTATTAACCTAGCCTCTAATGAGGGGTTCGGTTTAGGTACGGCCGAATCAGTGATGGCCGGTACACCAATTATCGTAAATGTAACCGGTGGATTGCAAGACCAATGTGGATTTAAGAAACATGATGGTTCATTTCTAACGGTAGATGATTACTCAGAAGAGTGGGGTAGTAATAATGATGCGAAGTATAAAGAATGCGGTGATTGGGCCTTCCCAGTATTTCCCGCAGTTCAAACTATGCAAGGTTCTATACCAACACCATACATATGGGACGATATAGCTTCATATAAAGATGCAGCTGCAAGGTTACTTGAAGTGTATGAGTTGGGATATGAAGAACGAAAAGGTCGTGGATTAGCCGGTCGCGAACATTTCCTTAAGGATGAAACAATGCTAAGTGCTGTCAATATGAGTAACGCATTTATCAAGTATATTGATACAGCATTAGAGCAATGGACACCAAGAGAAAGATTTACATTAGAATTAGTATAATAAAGTTATGGAAAATAAAGACAAACAACTATTAGTGATGGTTTCTCCCATTGCAGCTGTCTCAGGATACGGTTCACGTTCTAGAGATTTAGCCCGCGCGATTCTGGCACTGGATAAATATAATGTACAATTTATAAGCACCCGATGGGGTGGTACACCACTCAATGCATTGGTATCAGGTCAGGATGATGATATCATATCTAGATTAGTGGCTAATGTAACTACACAGCCGGATATTTTTATTCAGGTATCAGTACCTAATGAATTCCAGGCAATTGGTAAATTTAATATCGGTGTAACAGCTGGTATCGAAACCACAATGTGCGCAGCCCCTTGGCTAGAAGGTCTGAATAAAATGGACCTGAATATAGTTCCGAGTCAACACTCGAAGCATGTATTCGAGATTAGTAAGTATGATAAAGTGAATAATAACACCAAACAAAAGGAAGGTGAATTAGCTCTTATCAAACCCATTGAAGTTCTATTCGAGGGTGTGAATCTCAATGTATACAAAAAGACTGATGAGCTTAATAAGAGTATCTTAGAGCAAATGTCAGCCGTTAAGGAGCAGTTTGCATTTCTCTTCACGGGGCATTATATGGTAGGTGATATGGGTGAAGATAGAAAGAATGTCGGTATGATGATTAAGTGCTTTTTAGAGGCATTTAAGAATGTAACCGTAGCCCCGGCATTAGTATTAAAAGTTAGCGGCGGAACATTCTCTCATATTGATAGATTAGAATTACTACGTAAGATTAACATGATTAAGAAATCTGTCAAAGCTACGCGACTTCCGAATGTGTATCTATTACATGGTGATTTAACTGAGTCAGAAATGAACTCATTAAACATGCATCCGAAGATTAAAGCCCATGTCACATTAACTAAGGGTGAAGGTTATGGTAGGCCGTTAGCAGAGTTTGCTATGACAGGAAAACCAATTGTAGCGACTAATTGGTCAGGACATATTGATTTCCTGAATAAGGATTATGTTACATTGATTCCAGGTAAGTTAACGCCTGTACATAAGAGTGCGCAATGGGATAATGTTATCATCAAAGATTCGCAGTGGTTTACAGCTGACTATGGAGTATTTGTTGCGACTCTCCGGGACATGTATAAGAATTATGACAGCTACTTAGAAAAGTCTAGAAAAATGACCAAGTATATGAAGGATAACTTCTCTTGGGACATCATGAAAGATAAACTAGGTGAAATTCTCGGTAAGATTCCGGCGTTTCCTAAAGCAGCTCAACAAATACAATTACCACAATTGAAACGTGTCGGTGATATTCCGAAGATTAATTTACCAAAACTTAAAAAAGTAGAAAGTGCGGCTTAGTTACTCTATACTAACTCACAATGAGGGTGAGTCAATTGAAACTCTATTGAGTTTCTTAGTGGAGTTTAAAGATTCTGAGGATGAAATTGTCGTTGTAGATGATTACTCAGATGATGAATTAACTTTACAAATACTTAAGGATTATCAAAGTAATAAACACATTAAGTTATTTCATCGCGCACTTAATAAAGATTTCGCTTCGCAAAAGAACTTCTTAATGAGCAAATGCACGGGCGACTATATTTTTAATATAGATGCAGATGAGCAAGTATCGCCAGAATTTATCATTAACTTAAAAGATATTTTAGAACTAAATCCTGATATTGAGCTATACGCAGTGCCACGAATAAATATTGTTACTGGTATAAATGACGGACATATTAAAAAATGGGGATGGCATGTAACTTCTAATGAACGGTATATACAAACGGTAGAATTTGATTTAGATAATCCAATTGATTTAGCTCAATTTAACATGTTAACGAGTAATAATTTAATAATTAATTAATAGCAACGGTCAGAGTCTATATTGAATTTATATTTCTATATTTATACATGTATGGAGATTGTATATTCTAGAAAATGCCCTAAATGTGATTCAACTATTTCGTATAAGGGCGGAAAACATGGCAAGTATGCATGCAGAAATGCAGCCGCGGCAGGTAAATTATGTAAAAAATGCATGATGCTCGGGAAGTCTCATAAAGAACGATGGGGCACGCAATATGATGTAATAACAGCTAAACGAAATATAAGTTTACAAAATACCCCACATTGGTGGCAAGATAAAATAGTAGATGCCCGACATAAAAACGGAACATATGTTATTAGCGAACGACATAAAGATATCTTAAGAATTGTATCAAAATTTTGTAGCAGGGGAGCAGAACATATTCATATTAAGAAAATTCTTATTGAACAAAATATTACATGGGATGAATATAAATCAGCGTCGTCCGAATATATGAATTATTGTAGAGATGTTGCATATTGGACAAATAGGAGCGGATATACATTATTAGAACATCATGATAAACGTGGTAAAGCGGGAACATTGGGAGCATATCAACTAGACCATATTATAGAGAAGTCTGTGGGGTTTATCAATAATATTCCCGCGGAAGTAATTGGCCATATATCAAATCTTCAGTACATACCATGGGAAGAAAATCTAAAAAAACGAAGATACCCCGGAGGTATGAAAAATAAGAAACTATGAGAAAAACTGTAACCTTTTACACGCCAATTATTAACTTTCCGGACTATCAATATCGTTTAATGAAACGATTACCGGATATTAAATGGGCCGGGCATGTACATGAAAGGCCGAGTAGTAATTCTAGAAAACTCAGTGTCGGTGTGATACCAGATGAATTTGCATTAGAACATCATAAATCTATCTCGAGGCAAGAACAACAAAATAATTTTTACGATAGTATATGAAACCGGAAGAACAACAAATTCGAGAATATAACCTTTACATGACAGCATTTAAAGGGTTTGATATAAATCGTATAGATATTATAAATCATCTTATAACTAAGTTTGGTTATACTGACTACTTAGAAATAGGTGTTCACGGTGGTCACTGTATTCGTAACATTTACGCGTTACGAAAGGATGGTGTCGACCCTGGGGCAGAAACTAGAATACCGCCAGAAGTTAATTATCCAATGACATCCGACGCCTTCTTCGAACAAATATCTGCTGATAAAAAGTATGATATCATCTTTATCGATGGATTACATCATGATACTCAGGTGTATAAAGATATTAAGAATGCAATGCTACACCTTAACGAAGGCGGAACAATTGTATGTCATGATATGAGCCCGAACTGGGAGATTAATCAACGTAAGAGACCTGTTCCGGGCGTTGGGGCATGGAATGGCGATTGTTGGAAAGCATGGGTGAAACTTAGAACTGAATTAACTGACTGGTCTATGGAAGTGGTTAATACTGACCACGGGGTTGGTATCATTAGAGCTGGTCACAATAAACCGCTACCATTTTATGGTGATGCGTTTAATCTAGATTTTGATTATTTAGATGATAACCGAAAGGAGGCATTAAATCTAATATCAGTAGAAGACTTCTTCAACAAATACAGCAATGATTAAAATTAAGCTTTATGAGTTAGATAAGCATCGGAACGAATGTACGTTCCGGCCTTACTTATACGCCGCAGAGTCCTTACGGGAAGTTGGTATTGAATTCACAGAAGGGGATTCATATGATTATGCATGGGTCGCTCAAGCGTCTTTCATGAATAAGAAAGTATCATTAGAACAATCAGTAGATGATGGTTTAGAATTTCTATCCAAAATTACTGGCGATTATATGTTAATCGATGGACAGGATTCAACATCGTTAATGGGTTCATATGAAGTATTTACCCAATCTGATGCATTACTACTGTTGAAAAATAGTTTACTTAGGGACCGGACACTTTATAAGACCGGATGGAACCTAGGAAGAAATTATTGGGGCATAGGCGATTACAAATTACCAGACTTCGATAAATATTCAGACCAAATAGTGCTGTCAGGTACTAACTGGTTACTTACACATTGGGCTGGTACTAATGGAACGCCGTGGTCTGAGATTAAACGTCATAGACCGTATGATGTTTCTGCTATGTTTCAATATCCTAGTTTATCTGAGTCATATGAGCACGGTCAACTACAGAATGTATTCTATGATAACTTTAGAAAGCCTAGCATTGATATCATAAATCAATTACCGTATAAAGTAGCTAAACTCGAAGCGGGTGTTAGAGTTTCACAACAGGAATATTACAATAGAATGTATAATTCAAAAATAATATTTGCTCCGTATGGGTATGGTGAAATGGCTCCACGTGATTTGGAAGCAGCTTATTTCGGAGCAGTACTGATTAAGCCTGATATGAGTCATATTCAGACATTACCAGATATATTTACCGATGAAACATATGTCGCGTGTAAACACGATTTCAGCGACCTGCGAGAAAAAATAGATATGATTCTTGGTGATTACGATAAGTATACTTATATTGTGGAAAGAGCTAGGCAACGTATTCATACAGCAATGGACCCGGACATGGTGGCTTGGACTATTTATAAGTTATTTAAACAATTACCGAATGTTACCGAAGTTAGCACTAATAGTTGATAAGGCAAAACGAGAATCATACGAGATTCATGATGATAAAAGTTATCTATTAGGAACTAATACCCCATATTCATTCCAGCATTCAATCGGTAATGAGTGTCACATAGGTTTCTGGTCATACCCTAAGTTATTCGGTGATGGATACTTTATTAAGGTAGATGAAAGGCCGCTTCCGGCTCTAGAATTAGATGTTATTATACTTGCCCTAGAAAGTGAGAAGTGGAAAGAGTATCTAGCTAAGGTGCGTAAGGCATATCCTAATGCTAAGATAGTCGGTACAATTAAAGAGCTTTCTAGTTATAAGTATGAATTTTTAGAAAGCTGTGATTACATCGGGTTACAATATTCTAACGTGGCGAATATCCTCGGTTCAGGAACGAGAGACCGAAACAATCTATTCTGGTTACCGCAGCCTGTTGATATTGAATTTTTACGAAGCCGTTACATAACTGATAGCAAGGAAGTAAAACTCTTTTGTTACGAACACCACGCATCAAGCAGACGAGGCAGAACGTCAGAGTTCTGCAGATACATGGCTGAGAAACACCATATGCAGGTTACGACTGCAACCACAACCGGAGATAATCAAACTCAATGGGCCAGCTTTATAGATACATGGAAGGATTGTTTATTTCACGTGAACCTAGACCCTGAGTATCAGTTCGGACAACAAGCAACACAATGTGCAGCATTGCAGACAATCAATATCGGTGGACTGAATGATTCACACTTTAAGTTATTTCCGAAGACTGCGACTAACGATTTCGATATTTTAGAAACAGAATTAATTAGACTTGCCACAGATGCTTCATACACGGCGGAGACAATGCAATATGCGTATGACCGAGTAAACAAGTTATATTCTATACCGGCCGTTGCACAAACATTACTTAAAAATATTACGGGATGAAAATAGGATTTATAGTCACCGCACATTACTCAAATGAATATAGACCGAATGGTGATAAATTCTTAGGTAATTTTATTACATCATTACGTGAAAGTATGGAGTGTCCATACTCGCTGTACATAATCGATAATGGGTCGTCAAACATGCTTACAATAGATGACACATCTATTACTACGACAATACGGATAACCGACCAGACTCAGGAAGGTATCACAGGAGCATGGAATACCGGTCTGGTGGACTTCTCTAATCAAGTAACTTTGGTTGATTAGTATATTTTTCTTATATTACAGTTATGAATAGAATAGAATTTTTAGATTTAGGCAAGCAGCCAATCGCTAATAGGTTTGTATACGCTAATGAAGTTGGTGATGAATATTTTTATCATCTACGAGTTGGTATGGACTCTGATACTAAGTTAATCACTCATATGGAATATGTAGATTCGCCAATGATGTTTAACGAAAATTATGCATACAGGGGGTCGATGTCCAGAACGATGGTTAATCATTTTGCTGATTTTAGTAATACTATTAAAGCCGCTATATCGCCGAAAAATGTGTTAGAAATAGGGAGTAACGACGGCGTATTTTTAAAAAATTGGTCGAGCGGAACTACATACGCCGTCGAGCCGTGTAGTAATTTTGCTAAAGAAACAAATGATTTAGGATATAAGACCTACCATAGTTTCTGGAACGTAGCCCTATCAGAGCAAATCAAAAAGGAGCATGGTACCATGGATATGGTGTTCGCCGCTAATTGTATGTGTCACATTCCTAATTTGGATGATGCCTTTGAGGCGGTATACAATATATTAAGCCCTGGTGGTCGGTTTATATTTGAAGACCCGTCGCTTGCTCAAATGCTTAATAGTAATTCATATGACCAGATATATGATGAACATCCACATATCTTTTCAGTAATCGCGTTGAATAATATATTAGCCCGGCATAAAATGCAAATTGTTAGAGTAGATAACATATCAGTACACGGTGGTTCGAATAGAATATACGCGGCTAGAATAGAAGATAATGTAAAAGTTGAATCAAGTGTTCAAGATAACATTACATTTGAAACTATTATGGGGTGTGATAGTTTGATAGAATTAGGACAATTTGCCAGACGCGTTTTACAATCTAGTAACGATTTATATGCGTTGTTAGCTAAATGTAAAAATGCTGGTAAGAAAGTTATTAGCTATGGCGCCACATCAAAATCAACTACCGTATTCAATTATAGTGGTATTGACCCGGAATTAATATCATATGTTATAGATATAACACCAGAAAAGATTGGTAAGTTAACTCCGGGCAGTCATATACCTATTGTAAATGAACCGCGAATACCTAATGATGTGGATTATGCATTTTTAGGTGCATGGAATTTTGCCGCGGAAATATCAAAAAAAGAGTCGGAATTTATACAGCGCGGAGGAAAATTTATCACCCATGTACCAATTGTAAAATTTATATAATATGAAATTTAATGAAGATGACCGGGCGCAACGATTATTAAATGTATTTCCGGTAATAAACGGACAACTTAATATATCATATGTTAATTCTACAGAACATATTGTAGCTTGGCATAGACATCGAATACAAACAGATTATTGGATATGTTTAAAGGGAGCGTTTAAAGTAGGAATTGCAGATGAATTAGGCAATGTTACCTGGGAATATCTATCTGATAAAAATTTTAGAGTGTTAGAAATAACTCCTGGCTTCTATCATGGATATAAAGCATTAGAACCGAATTCAATTTTAATGTATTATTTAACTGAGAAATATAATCCTGATGATGAATTTCGCGCCGAAGTCGGTTCTTTCGGGGAAAAATGGAATACCGAAAACAAATGACAACGATTGATGATGTATTATTATTTAGGGCGAAACAAATAATTGAGCCAAATGGTATTTTAATGCCAATTGAATTTGATTCTACTTTGCAATTTAAACCTAAACGAACTTTTTTTGTATATAATGTACCTGATTTAAATATACGAGGTAAACATGCGCATTATAAAACAAAACAAATATTAACATGTTTGGCAGGTAAAATTACTGCAATCGTAAAAGATAGTAAAAGGGAAATGCAATATGAATTATTACCGGGAGATTCAATATATATACCAAATTTAATTTGGGATGAACAGATATATCATTCACCAGATACAGTTCTATTTTCTTTATGTAGTACATATTATAACATTAATGATTATATAACTGATTTCAATGCATTTACTGAAATAAAACGTAAAACTTTAATTTAAAAATATTATGAACGAATGTAAAATCCAGCATCTATCGATAGATAATTTTATTCCGTCTGATGCATTAGTACGTGCCGCTGCAAATAGTTTTCAATCTGATATGGATTGGGTTAAGTATGATGCAAGTAACAACCAAATACAATATTGTTCCAAACTTGGTAGAGAAAATTTACCAACGGCTGCAGAACTTTGTTTAAATTATATAGCAACTAATTTCGATCCAAATAAAGCATTTAACGGATTGACGACAAACGCATTTCCAGATTTAACTCATTATGGCGGCGGTATGATGTTAACTCCTAATTCAAATAACGAAGGAGGGTTTTTAGGAATGCATATAGATGCGGAAGTACATGGTCTACATGGTGATTGGAAACGAGAGTATAGTGCTATACTTTGTTTATCTGAAGAGTTCGATGAATCTTTTGATCTTAGGTTACATGATGGCGTAAATCACACACGCGTGCCTTATAAGTTTAATAGATTAAATGTTTTTAAGTGTAGTGAATATTCATGGCACGGATTTCCAGAAATAACGAAAGGAATGGACCGAAAAACTTTAGGTGTTATGTTTTGGTCTAAAATGACGGAAGAAGATAAAAAGAAAGATAAAATAAAAGCTAAATTTAATAATAACTTGCAGTTTAATATTATTTAAATGAAAATTCTTATCTCAGGTGGTAATGGTAGATTTGCAAAGGAATTAATTAAACATAATACTGAACATATATTAATACCATTATCTAAAAATGAAATGGATATTATGAATTTAATATCTATTGATAATGCTATAAAAAAATACAACCCGGATGTTTTTATTCATGCAGCTGCATTATCTCGACCGATGAATTTACATGATTCAAACCCGGTAACCGGTATCCAATTAAACATAATAGGAACATCGAATTGTATAATATCATGTATACAAAATAACGTTAAATTTGTTTATATATCAACGGATTTTGTATATCCAGGCGTCGATGGAAATTATAAAGAAACCGATGGGGTATATCCTGTGAATAAATATGCCTGGTCGAAGTTAGGTGGCGAATGTGCTAGTATGATGTATGATAATTCATTAATATTACGAATGGCAATGTTAGAATATCCGTTTACGCATACTAAAGCATTTATTGATTCATTTAAAAGTTGTATATGGCAGCATGATGCCGCTAAGCTATTATATAAATTACTCGCACATGATGTTAAAGGTATTTATAATGTAGGCCTAAAAAGAAATAGTATTTATAATTTTGTAAATCAAGAAAATATTAATATATTAGAAGAATATAAGAATGCTGCCGCCGGTGATATACCCGGTGATACCAGCATGAATACTGATAAACTAAATAAAATGATAGATGATACAATTATTTAACATACCGAACTATACTATTGATACCAGTCAATATTCTCACTTCTTACATGGTAAGAATGTGACTGAATTTGAAAATAGATTCGCTGAATATGTAGGAGCTAAGTATGCATGTGCAGTAAATAGTGCTACGAATGCAATATTTTTAATATTTTTAGGTAAGAAAACGGTAGTGGACGTACCAGCAATGATTCCCCCGGTAGTACTTAATGCATTGATAACATCGGGAAACAGAATACGATTTACGGATAACATCGGTTGGATAGGTGATTCATATTTGTTACATGATTTTGGTGGATATAACGTTATAGATTCGGCCCAGAAGGTAGCTAAAAATCAATTTGATACAGAAGCCCGACCTGATGACTTAATGTTTTTTAGTTTCTACCCGACAAAACCAGTAGGTAGTTGCGACGGTGGTATGATAGTTAGTAATGATAAGGATAAGATTGATTATTTACGTACATTATCATTTAACGGAATGTCATATTCTGAAAATAATTGGGATAGAAAAATAGCATTGCCCGGTTATAAATTCTATATGAATAGTATACAGGCTGATATAGCTGAGCGTAATTTATCAAAATTAGAAGCTAAGAAGAGTAAATTACAGCTTATACGTGAATACTATAATGATAAATTTGAACTTAATAATACGAGCGACCATTTATACACGGTAACTACTAAACTACAAAATACGGAGTTCATAGCAAAAGCTAAAGAATTAGATATATCGTGCGGTATTCATTACCCATCGCAAGCAATTAATCCGGTGTACACACCATATGTAGCCGCGGCCACTGATTGTTCAAAATCTAATTTTACTGCGGAGCGAATTGTATCAATACCATTTCATGAAAATCTAGATTTTGCTGATGTCAGAAAAGTCGTTGATGCGGTAAATAATATGTCAATATGATTAATTTTACACGTCAACTTAAAATTTTTACTGCGGTATGAGAAGCTATAAAGAGTCTATGCTAAAAAAACATCGAGGTACCACACAAAAGTCGGAAATTTATTATGATGCGTATTCACACATGTTTTCTAGATTCAATATCTTAGATAAACTAACGATATTAGAAATAGGAGTCCGAGATGGTGGTGGTTTGTATACATTAAAAGAACATTTTCCTAATGCTATAATAGTTGGATTAGATATCGATACGGGGTGTAAACAATGGGAAGATATAAGTAAAAATATACACGTACGTATAGGCGACCAGTCCGTTCAAAGTACATTACAGGATATAATTAATGAATTTACTAGGTTTGATATTATCATCGATGATGGGAGTCACGTATGTGCACATCAAATTAAAAGTTTTGAATTTTTATTCACAAATTTGAATCCGGCCGGTACTTATGTTATTGAAGACCTACATACTTCTTACTGGAAAGGTTTTAACGATGATAATATTTTATCAATTGATTATTTTAAAGAATTATGCACAATACCCACCGGGCGCTGGGCACGTAATACTAATAGAACATCGGTGCCCGCGATGTTATCATTAAATAATATTGAAAGTAAAATAGAGTCGATACATTTTTATGATTCTATTTGTTTTATAAATAAAATTAAACATGATATAGATTTAAGTATGTTGATATCTAATTACAAACAATATTTCATTACCCAATAACCTATGAAGAAATTAGCTATCGTAGCAATTGGTTGGCACTATCCATCCGCGTTCTATGAAGTAATGGCACAACAGGAACTGCCTGCGGGTTGGGGGTATGAGCTGTTCGTTATCGGACATAGAGACCCGAAGTATGCAATTGGAGAGAAGCGTATCGCACCATCTGATGATTTACTAAATTATCTAGATTATAAACTATATGAAAAACCGGTTACACTCGAATTTCTAGAAGCTTTGCACTGGACATATGTATCAGGAGTCAGCGGCTGCGAATGGCAAGGGGCAAATTTATGGCTAGAAAAATATAATCATACGGAATATGATACGATTGTATTCTGTGGCGACGATGCGTTAGTGATATCAAATAATCTATGTGCTGATGTATTGAATGGTAAATGTACTTTGTACAATAACATAAAGCGAGGTGATAAATGGGTCGTAGGAATTACGGAAGATACTAATGATTGGCTAGTCGTGTCAAATGCGAGACAGCCCCGCGGGCTTTGTATTAGGGGTTCGTTTGAGTTTTTCAAGAGTGAATTGATTACCGCCATAGGTGGTAAATTCGATTTATCGACAGTTACATTAGATAGACGTACCGAGACATCGACTCCGACTGACTACAATACATTAGTTAATTGGAATAACCATCTCGGACCGTTTATTCAAAAAATGATTGAGTTGGGGTTGTATGACAAAATAAGGTTCTTATCAGATAACTATAGAGCTAGTGATTACATAGTTGAATGTGAGCGCGGTTTGTTATCTAATATGCGAACATTGGCATCGGATTACATAGATAAAATTAATGAATTACATAATTTAGGCAAATTTAATCGATTTATATCATGAAGAACATAGTATTTATTCCGGCGGTTGTTATACCAGGTATGGAAACCCGGTCGGCCTCCTATGAATGGGGTATAAAGAGTTGGAAAGTTTGGTGTGACAAAAATGATTGTGAGCTATTTATACTCTCTGAATTGCTGTGTCCGGTTGAAACGATGAAAATAACGTGGCAACGATATTATGTATTCGATTTGCTAGAAGCTTCAGGCATAGACTATGCGCAGGTACTGATGGTAGATGCTGATACAGTAATTCATCCGGACTGTCCTAATTTCTTTAATTTAACTGATAATAAATTTACGGGGGTTGCGGTCGATGGTAGCTATGATTGGTTATTTCGTAGTATGGAAAATTATTCTAAACATTTATTTAATGATAAATGGTTTAACTTCTGGGAGTATTATCAGGGCGGGTTTCAAATAGTAAACGTCGCACATAAACCATTCTATAAGAGCATACTTAATTTTTATATAGAGAATAAACCGTTAATCGACCAATTACAAACATTTCATGTAGGGACCGACCAACCGGTTGTAAATTTTTTACTTCGTGAACATAACATAGATTTAAAGTTATTAGATTGGACGTTCAGTATGTCAGATATTGCCAATAAGGAACTTTTAGATGATGAATTAACTTTTACATCCATACCCGGAGTATATCAATTTAATGCTATACCGAATAACGTAAATAACATGTTGACCCATAAATTTATGGAGGCGGCATACAAAAAATTGTATTTATGAACATAGTGTTTTGGATAGGTGTTAAATCACCTAATATCGATATGGTTAACGCCCGTGGATATGGTGATTATTCATGGATGGAATACTCTAGAAAAACTTGGGAATATTGGTGCGGTAAAAATAATTGCCTATTCGTTCCATACGAGCAGACGTCTGATGAAAATCATTCTAAGATAAAGATTAATTGGCAACGGTGGTTTGATGTATTTGATTATATAAAATCTAAAGGTATTACCGATTATGACCAGATATTATTGGTTGATGCCAGTATAATGGTAAAATGGGACGCACCTAATATGTTCGATATATCAGAGCATAAATTTTGTGCGCTGACAGGTACTGAGAATTTAGCGTGGACGATGAAGAGTAAGGACGGGTATCTAGATTTATTCCCGAATACGCGATTCAGGGTCATCGACTACTTCGCATCAGGTTTTTGTATCTTTAATAAAGACCATGAACCGTTTTTAAAGAAATTCAAAGATTTCTACTATAACAATATTGATGCTATACTAGATAAGGAGGACGTGACAATTAAGCGCGGGCGTGACCAACCGGTATTAAATTATTTTCTTCGAAGTGAACATGTTGAATTCAAGATGTTACCAATTGTATACGGTGTAAATCACATGTATAGGCGACAGGTTTTAGGTCATAATTGGCAATTGAATATCGACACTACACCGTTTTTTATAAAGTACTTTTACACGTGGATTTATAGCGGGTGGAGTGACAGAGGTAACACTAGAACACAATTAATGAAGCAGACTTGGGATGCCGTAAAACATAACTACATATGAAAACTAAATTTGCAATAGGATGTCTGATTCAATGGTATGAAGTAGAAATTGTACATGAGTACATATCAACACTGTACGCAGCAATCAAAAAATACGGTTCATCCGACGTACATATTGATATCGTAGTAAACACAGGTCAAACTCTAGAACATTGTAGTACTGACTTGCCGAGTATAATCGAAAAGATTAATAGAGCAATTCATCAGAGCCTTAACTTGAGCCCCCACCTACGCGTTAGATGGCTTAGTGATTCTGAGTATACGATTGCGTTGTATCGACGAGAGTTTAACAATGAATGGTGCGATAAGGCAGACGTGCTGGTATGGGGAGAGACCGATATGCTGGTTCCGAAGGATATGTTTGTACTTTTGGATTCGCTTCACGTATCACAATCAAGTACACACCCGAAATATATAGCTACATTTGGTATATGTAAAATGTGGGATACCTCGTGGAAGCCATTAGAACACGTTGAGTTCACTGACAAACCGTTTATTGAAAATGATTATGTTAATTGGTGGTCGTTAAAGTATACGATGTCAGCCGAGGAGATGCATAAATTTAATGATGCTGTAGAAATACCTGAGGTGCGAATCCTGCCGAAGCATAAGTTTAATGGGTGCGGGCTAGTTATATCATCAGAAGTCATTAAAGCAGGAGTTAATATTCCACAATCAGTCTTTTTTGTGCACGAAGATACGTCGCTATTGATAATGTTAGATAAGATTCTAGGTAATATACCGCAATATCACATTAGCAATATACTTTTAGTACATAACCGTAATCATCCTAAGAAGCGAATGTATGTAAAAGATGAGAGCGGTGATACACTTAATGAAAAGCGTAGAAGTAATGATTGGTATAAATTAGCTAATCAATATTCAGAACAGAATTGCTATAATCTATTTAATACTAATTACAAATCTAAAACCTGGAAAGACGTATGGAAATAGCTTTTTTTACTGAGATGCTTTTTGACAGAAAGATTTCTAGAAACGACCCAAATTTACGGACAGAGTTCGCGTGGATGGTTGCATTAGATGCACATCATTATAATTTATCAACGTGTCCGGAGAAGGAATATGATTTGGGTATTCTTATTTTACCAAAGAAATTATCTACGTTTGATTTCGCGATATTTAGACAATACTGCAACTGTAAGAAAATAGCAGTGATGCAGGAAGGTCCGAATTGGTACTGGCAGGATTATGATTTAGCTAAACAAATTTGGTATTTCAATACACTATCAGAGTCGGATATTCTTTTTGTACATAACGAATCAGATAAACAATACTATAAAGGTCTCACATCGCACGGAGACGTTCGAGTGCTACCATCATTAATGATTGAAGAATCAATTGGCCCGTTAACTGACGAACATAGAAGTGGTGTGATGATAGGTGGTAATTTCTGTTCGTGGTATGGTGGATTCGATAGTTTTATTGTCGCACAGGAATTTAAAGAAGCGATATCAGCGCCATCAATGGGAAGAAGAGTCGAAGGTGAAGAACAATTAATTCAACACTTACCATATCTAACTTGGAAAGATTGGATGCACCAATTGAATAAAGTAAAGTATGGTATACATCTAATGCGAACACATGCCGCGGGAACGTTTGCGTTGAATTGTGCATATTTAGGAATTCCGTGCATAGGTTATCGCGGCTTGGATACACAGCAAATATTGCACCCAGACCTAACAGTCGAAGTAGGTGATTTAGTGTCTGCGAGAAAATTAGCTCAGAAGCTTATGACAGATGAAGAATTTTACTTATATTGTAGTATAGGAGCTAAAGAACGATATCAATCCAATTATACAGAAGAAGAATTTAAAAAGAAGTTTTATGCAAATTAGTTTTATCATTCCGACCAGGAACAACCTAAAGTATCTCAGATGGGCATATAATGCTATTAGAGATAATCAAGGCGAACATATAGTAGAACTTTGTGTAGCAGATGATGCATCCACAGACGGTACATGGGAATGGTGTCAGGATAGAATGGTTAATGATACTCATTTCAAAGCAATAAGAAATGAAGGGCCTGAAAGATTAGGTCATACAATATTATATGACAAGCTCGTTAACGAAGTAGCTACGAATGATATCTGCATGATATATCACGCGGATATGTACCTATGTCCCGGTGCACTAGATGACATAGAAAAATATGTTGATAAGAAAACGATTGTATCACTAACTAGAATTGAACCGCCACTTCACCCCGATGGACCTGAGAAAGTATTAGCTGATTGGGGCGTAGAACCTGAACAATTCAATGAGAGAGCATTCTTACAATGGTTCACTTCACCAGAAGCGGATGGTTATAAACCAAAACATAAATGGCCGACAGCCGGGATATTCGCTCCATGGGCATTTTATAAAAGTGATTTCCAGGAGATAGGTGGTCATGACCCGTTGTATGCCCCGCAATCAAAAGAAGATTCTGATATCTTCAACAGGTTTATGCTTAATGGTGTGAACTTTGTACAAACTTGGCAGGGTTGTGTGTATCATATGACTTGCCGCGGTAGTAGATTTAACCCTACGCTGACTACACCAGGTACGAATAGTAAGGAATGGGAAGAACAAAATCAAAAAAGTACTAAGAACTTTATTCGTAAGTGGGGCAGCTTTGTAAAGCATGATGCTATGATGCAACCTATTGTACCGCATAAGTATAATATTGCGTTTGTAGTAAATAATTCTGACATTCAATCACTTCAAGTATTGGAACCATGGTGCGATAGATTGTATTTAGACAATGATATGGATTCTGATGTCATTCATTATATAGAATCTGAACAGCATAATACTAAGTTTGATTTGACAAAGCGTATATTCATGCAGAGAAATAATGAACCATATGCTGAGAATGATATCGTGGTAGAATTTGATTTACGGAAATTTAGTCAATTATCATTTAATACAATACAGGAATTACCGGTGCTTCTAGCACAAATACCAGAACCGGGAGTATATGAACTTGACATATTTAAGATTACAGTAAATCTAATAGAGCCATTAGAGAATACATTAATCAAAATACAAACACAATACAACTAATGAAATATTACATAACTCTTCCGGGCGACAAACCTAGTGCAATCGCATCAACTAATAATATCTTGGGCGAAACTAGCTTTGACAATTTCTGGGGAGAAAATGGTTTCCGGGCATTACGTAATATAATTAGTAAATACCCGGAAGTACTTGAAGATATTAAGATATTCGATGATTTTAAGAAACAGTATTCTGTTGAAGAATTCTTGGATACTATTAAAGGAAAGAAATTAATATACTAGATTAATGCTAAACTTGTATGAATGGACATGTAGAGAGTATGATGATTGTGTAACTACTCCTGACGATGCTAAACGAATGTTGTTCACGTGTCTAGAATTAACTAAACATGATGGTGATTGTACCAATCAAAACTATACATGTTCATTATGCTTAGTCGATTGTATATTGAATGAGTATTATACGTATATGCGAGTTTTTATTGCTCTTAAGGAAATTCAACCAGATTTGGTTGAGCTACACTTAGATAGTAACAATCATGCATGGGTAGTGTTTGAAAATGGTGAAGAAATGACGACGTCTGAATTCATTGCTAACTCGCCGACCAAACTACTATTGAAGAAATATGAAACTAACAAATTTTAATTCGAACAAATGTATACAAGCACCGCAACCATAGAAACTAGCTCTATCACATTCTTAGACCATCAAATTCTTATTTGTTATGGAGTCTAATATAAGTGGTAGTAACTTCTTTAACGACACTGTAGCGGACGTATATGAAGCTTTACAGAAAAGCCCAATATATTGGCCAGGTGAAATGTCATACATACATCGAATCGCCCTTGTGGAGCGAATGACCCAGTATTTTGAAGAGACCGGGCAGTTTGAGAAGTGCCAATATCTAAAGAAAGTACTTGAAGTACTACATACAGAACCAAAAAAATGATATTTATTATCGAAGATTTTTATTAACCAAAACAAAACAGTCATGGAAGAAGTACAAGAATTATTCGCAACAATGCAAGCCAATTGGACAGCATTTGAAACAGAGCACGCAGCATTCTCAGTTAAAGGGAACAAAGCCGCTGGCGCAAGAGCACGTAAAGCTATACAAGCATTGAAAGCTAGTGTAACTAAGTACAAGCAGGCTTCGGTAGCATCTACCAAGAAACCGGTGTAGTCAAACCAAAAGATGGAAGATGTGTTCGGGGTTGCGAAAGCGGTTCCGAACACTTTCATTTTTAAAATATGGTTATGACATTGTTAATTAAAACAAACAGTTAAATGGACGGTGATAGTTGTAAAGAAATTCAATCAATTCTTAATGTGGCTAAGAACGCCCGTAAACACGATGCAAGCATACTTAATGCTGGCGATGTTTTTCAACCCCTTTGGTTTCGACGCTATCTTCGCTATGATGATAAAGCTGACAGGCTCATATTGGACAGGGGATATCGCTATGTATTTATTATCAGCATTATTTTTTACATTATTCTTATTACGACGTCGTAAGCATAAACAACAAAATTCTGACTAGTTGTGGTTATTTCTTCTTTCGCACTATATTTATAGAAAAGATATAAAATCTAATGGCAAAGAAAGGCAAATCAGACGGTGGAAGTGCACGGGGTTCATACCAAAACAAACCTACAAAGAAACGTCCGGGCATTCATTCTAAGAAACGTACATCGAAAATAAAAACGTCTAAACATTATGTGAAGGCTTCACGTGGTCAAGGTAAATAACTAATATGAATCCAATATCAATCTATCTTAATAAAGTACATAAGTTTTTTGCAACAGATTTCATGGAATTCGTTGCGGGATATAAAAAATCATATCCTAAAATTAAAGTGTTACAATCTAAGGATGATAAAATGTATTACGGATTCTTTCCAGGAGAAACTACTGGTGAATTCAAATACGACAAAGATGATGGAGTTCTATACACTGACCTATCGCAAACACAAGTATATCAATTTGTTCGTAAGGGTGCACCAAAGAAAGCCCCTAAAGAAATAAAACTTACACCGGGTGAAAATCCTAACTCACAGTTCAAATCGCAGGACGATAAATGGAAAAAGGACCTTTACCCAGAAGGACCTAATTGGACAGGTGACTAATTAAATTTGGTAAATTCAATCTTAATCGCTATATTTAATATATGGCTGATAATTTATTAGTTCGACGTTTTAAGAATACCGGAACGGTACCTAGTACTGTCGACTTCTGGGTATATGACCTAGACTATTCACATAACAGTCCGGTTGCGGTGTACATTGACGTACTCGAAAAAGTTACTACCGATTCAGTATTAGCGACGTATAGGAAAGAGAGCCGTGGCGTTAAACACAAGAAGGACGTTCCCGCACCAATTGCTCAGGCGGTACATAAAGTTACTACCAAGGCTATACGTGATAAGTCGCCCAAACCGACTAAAAAGGTTGAGAAGAAAAAGGTACAAAAAAAGCCAGCAAAACTTATCAAGAAGAGTTCAACCAAAATTCTTAAGAAGAAACCGGTGGAAAAAAAGAAAGATAAGCCAATCAAATCAACTAAGAAAAACATTAATAAAGTATTTAACCAATTTTTCGGTGATTAATCTAACACTAATAGCAATACTAATATGCAAGGAAAACCTGAAATTACTCACAAGGGCTGTACGCTCATGGATATTCGATTTAAAAAAGACACGTACATAGCAACATTTGGTTGCGGAGTACTAAAATTCGACCACATATACATTCCCGTATTCAAAATGGAATCAGTTGTTAAGGAATATTTCTTACAGTCGGTTGAAAACGTTGGTCGCGATAAATTAATGAATGTCGTATATGACCTTAACCTAACAAAGGGCGGTTACTCAAACGAGTCCCGTAATGAATTTGTCAAGGCAGTAGCCGATAGATTCTATCTGAACTATATAACTATCTCAGGTGCACTCGATTGTTCTCCGGTAGAAACAAATGGTACTGGTACTAAGATAAACAAAGTATTGCACGGGTAATCTTGGATACTTCAAGATTTTACCTTATATTTTTATTATTATTTAACAAAACCAATTTAGTTATGTCCACGAATGTGAAGACTTCTAATGCGTTCTTTGCAGCAACGCAGCTCGAAACCGAGCGAAAAATACTGCGTAATCGCCTTTATAGTACGTTTCAAGGTCTAACCGACTATCTGAAAGCTACTTACGGTGAAAATTTTGAATACGTAAGACGTCGTACTTATGTAGGACCACGTGTAGCAAACACAAAATTTTGTGGAGCTAACTGGGGCAACGATGCCACCCAGGTATTAAACTGCATCAATACCCGTTACAAAGGTGTGTTGACAGCGAAAGTTACCGGTCCAAACGAGGATTCGATTACAGTATTCATGAACTAATCCATTAACGGATTATCTACGGTAGAGCAATACTCTACTCACACGGGCTATTTTTAGGGCTACATTTTCGAAAGATTATGTAGCCCTTTTTCATTTTTGGTAGTATAAATATGTATTCTTATATTTATAGTAAAGCGGTTTATGAAAAATATTCTAACTAAGTTCTGGGAATTTATTAAGTTACATAAGAAATATGTGTTCTTAATACTACTAACAATTATTATAGTATGTGCGGGTATCATTCTATTTGCACCTGCGAAGTCCATGTTTGACGATTTATTAGGACGAAAGGAAATTAAACGTTTAAAAAAAGAAAAGAGTGAATTGCTTATTATAAGTCAGCAACGATTAGACAGTGCCATATATTATAAGTCCGTAGCTGATTCATATACGAAAAATATTGATAGTTCAAAAACCGTAACCATTTACATTAAACAAAAGACAGATGAAGAAGTTAATAACATTAGGTTTGCTCCTGTTGATAGCAACATTATCAAGTACACTACCGACCTTGAACAGTATCTCAGCACAAGGACGCTCGGAACTAACCCCGAATGATACTCTTAAAGTAACCGTTCGGTATCGTTATATTGTAGCAACTCGTATGCTATATAGAGACTATTGTGGAAAAGCCAAAGAAGCTAATCAACAACTATACACCATACAACAACAGGACCTTAAGATTAAGGCGCTTAATAAATCATACACTGAATGCTTCGCAGCCGATAGTGCAAGACGCCAGGCCGGTGTACGAGATTCAATTCTATTGAAGAATAATGAACGACAAATAGTTGACCTACGGTTAACTAATATGCAGAATAAAATTGGTAAGATAGCATCGTCTGTATTTGTACCGGTAGCGGCAGTCGTAGGATTCTTAGCGGGTTGGTATTTACATAAGTAATTTAAAATCAAGTGTATGAAAGTAAAAATAGCGTGGTCGGAATCAAAAGCTTTACAATTTTTAAATTGGTACATAGCTTCATTTTCTAATCTCAAACACCTACACGAGATTGATGATAAGTTCCTTCTGTACTTATGGCAAGAGTCACTTAAAGATAACAAAATATGCTATTTCTTCCTTACAGAGCTTTACAAGGCCGATGCAAATAACATTAAATTCATTATCAAATCAACCAAACAAATTGTATTATCTGAAAATGTTAAATGTGTCGGATACTTTGACTCGGCCGTGTCGCCGGCAGTATTAGCTAGTACAGTTGGTTATGGCGACGAGTCACATTGGCTAAGTATTCTAGTGCATGAAACGTGTCATATGGACCAATTTCTAGAAGACCCGATTTTATGGAAAGAATACGATAGATGTATCGATATAGACGATTGGTTATCCGGTAAGCGTGAATCTAAATTTGATGTTGAACACGCTATTGATAAGACACAGAAATTAGAGCTTGACTGTGAACGCCGCGCGGTGAGAAAACTTAAGAAGTTTAACCTACCGATTGATACTGATGAATATATTCAGAAGGCCAACTCATATGTATTCTTTCATCAATATCTTAAGACATCGAGAATATGGCCGGTGCCGGGTAAGCTATACAATAAACGCCTATACTCAAAGCTACCTACCACATTTCTAAACGATGATGCTTATACAACACTGCCTGATGAATTTAGGACGTTGTTCGATAAATACTTATAATGTTTGTAATACAAGAATATAGACTTAATACTGTTACGACAGGTGTAACACATTTGTCGCCATCATTCGGTACATTCGATGTGTATGTTCTATTGGAAGAAGATAACTTAGAAAAATGGGTGTCAATACCACACGAGCTATTCTTTGAATACATTAAAGTTAGTAATAGTTCATTACATTCGTATGTAGAGTCAAACAACTTCGATACTTGGGAATTAGCTATTGATAATTTAGATGGTCTAGGTTATGATTTTGGGGAAGCACTCCTTAAGTATATAGAAGTATCATATAGCAAATTTGTATTCAGGTCTATGACCGATTATGACCCCGACTTTGAAGTAACATGTTATTAAATTTACTATGGCCATTAAAGGACAACCACCATTAAACCTTTCAGAATCACAGATAAAATATGCACTGGAGAATACTAATTCTATTCGACAGGCCGCGGCATGGTTACACGTTAATTACTTGACGTTTAAAAAGTATGCCAGGTTATATATTGACCCGGCTACAGGTAAGAGTCTATTCGCCTTGCACCTGAGTGAGAAAGCTAAGAAAGCATGGGAAACTAGATTGAATCCACAGCTTAAAGACCCGACGTCGAAAGTTCGACCGATGACAATGTGGAAAAAAGCTACCCTTGAAGATATCTTCGCGGGCAAGCATCCAAATTATAGTCGTAAGATTCTAGTTACTCGAATGATTCATGAAGGACTGATAGCTGAATGCTGTTCACATTGTGGATATAACACCAGAAGAGAAGTCGACTTTAAAATGCCATTAAAATTGTGGTTCTACAACCACGACCCAAAAGATTTATCACAAGATAACATTAGATTGTTATGCTTCAATTGCTATTACCTTATAGCAAATCCAAACTATGCACATATCAGTGAATTGGAAGGTGATAAAATGCCAAAAGCGGGATTCTAGACTCGTTTGGTTATATCAACAAATTATCTTATCTTAATAATATGGAAATAAGGGATATATTATTGGAGATTGCTAATGAGTCATCTACCAAACGAAAGATGGAAATTCTTTCTAAATACAAAGCAAACCAAACGCTTAAGGATGTATTATATCACGCGAAATCCAAACGGGTCAAATTCTATCTAAAACAGATACCACCGTATTCATCCGCTAATCAACCCACAATCGATTTACGAACCGCACTTATAGAACTGAAATATCTTACGTCACGCGAATTTACTGGCGATGAAGCTAGTATGCACTTGGCTGATAACATTCTGTATCCATTAAGCCCGGACGATGCGTATGTGATTGAGCGTATTATTGACAAAGACTTAAAAATTGGAATGGGCACATCTAATATCAATAAGGTGTTTCCTAAACTAATCGAAGAGACACCTTATATGGGTGCTAAAGCATATGACCCTGAGTTGGTTAAGCTGTTATTCGATAAGAAAAATGGCGGTGTAGTTAGTCAGGTTAAAATGGACGGACGCTACTGTAACGCTATTATAGAAGGAGGAACGATTGAATTAGAATCGCGTAATGGTGAGAAAACTCCACTCGAAGGTCTGTTATTTCTGGAAGAATTAACTGGCTTTCCCGACTGTGTTCTAAACGGTGAATTGACAATTGACAACGTTCCCAGATTTATTAGTAATGGAATTGTAGCATCATTAGTCAGCATTGGTAAGAAAAAAGTTGAAGGGCTTAATGTTTCAGCAGAAATAGCAAAGTTCGATAGAAAGCAACCGATGTCGTATCAAGAAGCAATGAAAGCCGTTAGGTTTACCGTGTGGGATACTATTTCAATTGATGAGTACTTCGCAATGTATAGTCCGACAACGTATGACGTTCGATTAGCAAATGCCATCAAGTTATGTTTAGGGTGTACAATGGTATCTCCTATAGAAACTAAAATAGTTCACAGTGTTGCGGAAGCAATGGCCGATTTTGAGAAAGGATTGCTTAATGGTGAAGAAGGTAGAATTCTTAAAACACTTAATGGTGTATGGAAGGATGGTAAACCTAAAAACCAAGTGAAACTGAAAAAGGATATGACAATCGATTTAAAGATTGTAGGATTCAATTATGGTACGGGTAAGAATTCTGAATGGATTTCTTCATTACAAACTATGAGCTCTGACGGTATTTTAAGAACCGAACCGGGCGGTATTGATGAAGACATGATGGAGTATATCACAGCTAACCAGGGTAAGTTACTTGGTACAATTGTAGAAGTTCGATGCTCAGGTGTTTGTCAGGATTCAAAAGGTGAATGGTCAACTATGCACCCTAGGTTTGAGAAATTACGTGATGATAAAGATACTGCTAATTCATTGCAGGAATGTATTGATATTGATAAAGCAACCACTTATTTATGAAAAGAATAAAAGAATTTGATATTGTACAACTCAGGAAAAAGTATAAGGCAATTAACAATTGGTTTGAAGACCAAGTGAGTAATGGTGAGATACGAAATGATACTGGAGTACAGTATACTGTTGACGACGATGACGACGAAGAAATGGATAAGGCTCTAATTAAATTAGGAGCTAAGTCCGGCGAGACGGTTCTTCTTTGGGTGTCTTGGTAAATGTAAATAATCGTATGAAAAATAAAAACAATTTATATATGCCAACAGGATACACAGCTGATATATCAGCTGAGCCATTAGTTATCGTACCACATACCCAGGAATTCGAGAATGTCCCGAACGCTAGAATCAGCTACTGCTATCTTCATGGTAAACTAGAAAACGATGCTAGATATGATTGCTTTGGATTCGGCGGGACATTTTCCGGGCGTATTTTGGAAGACACATTTTCCGGGCGTATTTTGGAAGACGATTCCCGGGACAGTTACATACGCCCGGAAGTACTAAGTGATGGAATATACCCAGCAGTATTTAATAACAAACCTTGTACATTCTATTATTGGAATTCGCAGGATACATACGGTAGACATCGTGGCCTAGTAGTATATAATGACGATACCGAAGCTGTTGAATATGCGCGCGATAAATTTATAAACAAAGAATCACATTTGTAATACCTTTTGAACATATTTATAGTAAATCTATTTATATGCGAAAGGTACTTTCATGGCTTAACGGTCTTTTATTAGACGAACGATATACGCCATCAGCAAAACGATTTACGGGCATTGTATGTGCATTAACACTGTGTGGTGTCCTGATATATAGTGTATTTACTAAACCACCAGCCGTTCTAGATAGCACTCTAATAAGCACTATAGGGCTTCTAGCATTTGGCTGTTTAGGACTGTCGTCAGTTGATAAATTCACAGCCGGGAAATCAGAAGTAGCGAAAGCGATGGCCGGAATAATTACTCCGGAAGAAGAGCCAAAATAACTAAAAGTTAAAATCATATTATGAAGATAGAAGCAGTCACTGTATGTGTGAATTACTCGGACTTTCTTGAACATTCCATACGATACAATAAAGAACTATTCGATAAATGGGTGGTAGTAACCGATAACAAGGACACAAAAACGAAGGAACTTTGTGACCGCACCGGAGTGATGTGTGTCCAGACCGACGAATTTTACCGCGACGGTTCTACCTTTGCAAAATACCGTGGCATTAATGAAGGTCTTAAGCATCTGGATAAGGATGGTTGGATTGTGTTTATGGATGGAGATATTCTATTATCACCATTAACTCGTAGAGTATTCGAAAGAAAGGAGTTACAAAAACATAAAATGTATGGCATTGATAGGTTGAACTGCAAAGGGTATGAACGATTCGTACAATTTGAGCAGAGTAACCCGGTGATTATTGATAATTGGTTACTACATGGTGCTGGTTTAGAGTTCGGAGCAAGAATTGTTCATATATATGGTGATGAATCTGAGAATGGTAGATTTACCGGTTGGAAACCGCTAGGATTCTTTCAGATGATTCATTCAAGTAAACTAGTAGACTACCCGGACCATTCACCTAATGCATCACGTGGTGATTTAGAATTTACTAAGCTATGGCGCATGGAAGACCGGGAACTCATTCCGGAGATAATCGGCGTACACATTTATACAGAAGATTATAAGGGGCAGAATTGGGGCAGTCGCCAATCTAAACCATTTACATACGAAACACCGCAACCGTATCTCAAACGGTTATATGATAAAACAGGCATACGGTTAAATAGATACAAATATTGGCTTCATATGTTTATTATTCACGTCATTCGTACGCTGAGATAACAATCCACTACATCATTTGGTAATGTCAACTGTATTTCTTATCTTAAGAATATGAAGACATGGATAATAAGTGACACACACGCACAACATTGGTCATTAAGTTTGCCAAAAGAACCAATAGAAACTGTAATACATGCTGGAGATTCTACAAATTACAGAGATTTATTTAATAATCAACCAGAATTTGAAAAATTTATAGAATGGTTTGGTGGGTTATCTATTAAGAATAAAGTATTAATAGCAGGTAATCATGATACATGGGCTTTAAAAAAGTATAATGTAGATAGAATTAAAGAATTAGGAATTCATTATTTAGAACATGAATATGTGGAATTAGAAGGAAGACTCATATTTGGAAGTCCTTACACCCCTACATTTGGTCAATGGCATTTTATGAAAGATAGAAGTAAACTATCACAATATTGGGAAGCTTTAACAGATAAAATTGATGTTTTAGTAACACATGGAGCACCTAAAGGAATATTAGACCTATCCCATAATAGAGAACATAATCTTGAATATTGTGGAGATGGGGCATTAACTAAAGCTGTATTTAAATTTCAGCCTAAATTTCATGTATTTGGACATATTCATGATTCAGATGGCTGTTTTAATTCAGGGATTACTAAATTATCAGGGAGAGAAACAACATTTATTAATGCTTCTTGTGTAACAGATGGTAAATTTAATCAAGGTTGTAGTAGTCATGGTCAAATAATAGAAATTTAATTAAACAATGGTATGGTTTGATATAGGCAACGCGGAGCGTGTAGTATATATACAAAAAGCAATAGAAGAAGTAAGGGCATTAATATAGTATTATGGTAAATAAATACGATACCGAGTTTGTCCGAAGGCAGCTGTATGATATACACTTCAAATTAAACGGTTCATCATATGAAGAGTCGTCCGGGGCATTAAATATGATGATAAAAGAATTGAATGAACAGTCTATAGCAATAGATAAGTTTAAAGAAGAGTATAAGAAGAATCATAAGATGTGTCCAAAGTGTAATACATTACAGCATAGTACAACATTAGTAGCATACGTACTAGATATGGATAAGAAGGAAGAGTATAAGAACCTGAATAAGTGTGTATGCACTAACTGTGGTAATATACATACGACACATGACAGAGTAGCAGAATTGCAATAAATAATATATTATATCACATTAAATAATATAGTGTGATTCTACCTAAGACAACCATATAGGTATTTGTTTACAGAAGAGATAATCTTATACCCAATATTGGAAGATGGGTGTATAATGCTTTCTAAAGAGCAATACCTAATTAGCTTAAGATTAAAAGGAATATAATACCGGAGCCTAAAAGAATGGTAATGTATGTATACGCCCCATACCGAAGAAATATGAAGAAGTATCGCCAAGTATCACCAAGTATCACCAGCTGACTGTCTGCATGTCTCACCCGCTCATAACTTTATTCTCTGCAGGTTTTAGACTCGTTTGGTAATATCAACAAATTATCGTATCTTAATAATATAAAAGAAAAATAGAAATATTTGTTTAAGAATCAAGGTTCTGATAATACTTATTGGCATGTTAATGTCGTAATCAATAATACAGTGTATCGTATATTGCATACTTTTGATTATCCCGGCTTTGTAGGTGCACATTATAATAAGTAATGAGCTAGACCCGGATGGTAATTGGTGTGATAAAACATGCCAGAGTTTCCGGAATAAAGTTCAGCACTTCCTAGTACGGAAGTTATAAAATAAGCACTTATAAGGAAGTATTGCCCGGAATTAGTTTTGGGCAATACACCCATGTTTCGGCAATAAACATGCTCGAGTTTCCGGTTTGCTTCATTTTGAATATTTTGAGAAAAAAACTAGCTCAAAGGCTCGCGCTACCAAGAGCCGCAGGAATTTTTAGCACGATACTCTAAGTGTCGCCCGTGGGTAAAAAAAGTCGACCTGCTAGAAATATCAAAAGAGCTATAATCTTGGCCACTCTTGGTAGCGCTAAGTATTGCACTACCCGGGTTTGGTAAAATATTGATAATCAAGGGGGTATAACTAATTGATAATCAAGGGCGTTATTTTCTAGATTTCTTACATATTCCTTGGTCAATCGGGCACGAATCCTTATCTTAATAATATGAGAAATAAACCATACAATATATGTTAAGTAAAAAGAGCAAAGCTCAGCTTGAGCAAGTTAAGAAGTATATTCTGGATAATCACGTAACCAGCTTTCAAACCCGCACGGCGCTAGACCGATTGATTGAGAGAATTAAGTTTCCGCGTGTTCGTAAGCTGGAAGAGATGTACGGGACTATAAACCGAACATATTATAAGAATCAGCAATATGACCCGATTCGTAACGAGTTGGTTGATAGTGGATTCTTGAGTATGAAGCGTGTTGGTAACCGATGTGAGTTTACTGTTATAGGTGGGAAAGAGCGTGAAGCGTTTAATAAATTTATGGGGTTTCCGGTTGAGGCGTTTACAAATCTCGCAAATATCGTGTCGAGATTACCGATGCTACCCACCAAAGATACTAGTATGCAATTTGCAGAACCGGCTAAACCTAATGGTGGTGATTCACCGGACTATGATTACTTATTACAGAAAGTAGCGTCTCTGAGATGTAGTAATACCGCGTTACAGAAAGAAAACGAGAGACTTCAAGCTGCTGCGGCCGACCCTTCTGTGTTACCGTTTGTACTAGCAATTACTGGAGTATCAATATTAGCGATTACCGCCATAATAGTCATTGGGTTAATGGCCTCGCATAACTAATTGATTATCAAAGGGATAAAATTTCATATGTCCTTGTTCGTTTGAACTATAATCCTTATCTTAATAATATGAGAAAAATAGATGTAAAAAAGAATGTGGAATTCGCCCTCGATGAACAATATATTCCCGGGTATATTATGGTTACCGACCTAATAGAATTCCTTAAAGAGAATGACCATTATCAGGCTTTGACTATGTTTGAAGATGATGTGAACGTTCGATGGGTGCTACCGATAGCGATGCCCGGACCGGGTTCGCCTGTATGTGTTCCTTTGGCATATGTACAATCACTGTTTATTATAGAGATACACGGTGCTTATGAAGCCTTTGAATTATTAATATCTAAATATACAATATATGGCAAGTAAACTATTGAAAATCACTCGAAAAGAGTATAAAGAGCTTTTGCCCGTGATGATTAAAATCAGGGAACGTTTTGTTAAGGCTACAGGTTGTGATTACTGTAAGGTATTCACCCACCGAAACTGTGATGGTGGTAGAACAAAGCTATGGTTGCATCGCGGTAAGCAAACGTGTAAATTGCCCGCTACGGTAACTGTTGGGAAGTATGTATACTCAGTAGAGAAATATACCATGGGTGGTATGTATGGACACGATATTGCAATTCTTTTTAAAAGAATCGCATAACTGCTTGATAATCAATACCGTTCATTTGGAAGAAAGTTTGCGAATTCCTTGTATATATGAGCGTCTTATCTTATCTTTAAGTATAAGGGTTAGATATTTAACCAAAACATAAAAATTAATAAAAAATGGCAAAATTAAACGAAAACATTAATTACGGACAAATGGTATTGGATTCAATTGACCAGTTGAATGGGGCTAAGAAAATCAGCGCTACCTATATCCAAACAGAAGCAAAAGAAAACTTCGGTGAAGAATTCAACCAAAAAGAAATGGAAGAATTAACAAGATTATTTCTAGAGCAAGGTGTTATAGTTATAACTAATTGATAATCAATACCATTCATTTGGAGAAAGTTTCCAAATAACTTGTATTTTTCACCCTGAATCCTTATCTTTAAGTATAAGGGTTAGATATTTAACCAAAACATAAAAATTAATAAAAAATGGCAAAAGGAAGCACTAGGACCAAGTCGGAGAAACAAGATGCAATAATGGGACAGTTTGATGCGGTTATCCGTTCAGCAAACAGAAGTGGGTCATTTAACCAGAATGAGTCAGTAGCTCAACGCGAAGACCGTTTGCTTAAGGAATCCATTTCGTATCATAAGGCCTTTGAAAGTAAGGAAGCGGCGATTGCTAAATTCGACCGCGAGAATAAGCCGGAATTTGCTTTCCGTGGTATTGACCCAGTAGCCGGGTTAGAGATGTATAAAAAGCTTAACGCTGAATATAGCTCGAAACGCAAGACTTTTATTGCTTCATTTGATAAAAAGTAAGATATGTTTAAAATTGGAAATTATGAGCCGGAGGAACTAATCCTTCTATTTTTAGTCTTTATAACCCTTTGTTCACTATGATAACGACAAAAAGACCTACCCCGAAAAGGGCGTATGAAATTGCCCTATTTGGCCCGCAAGGAAATGCTTATTATATCATGGGGGTCGCTGAGAGTATAATGAAACAGATTAACCGGGAAATTCCTGGTAGATATGATTCAGAAGCTATTATAGCTGAGATGACATCAGGTGATTATGAAAACCTGGTAGCCGTTATGGAAAAGCATTTCGGAGATTATGTAATAATGTATAGATAATACTATGAGCGCAGAAAAAGAAGAACTTTATAAGACAATTATTGCTGACGCTAAACAGCTCGGCGCGACTACCACTGATGACCTGAGGGATATCATAGGTAATCTACCAGGAGACCCGGATATTACTGGGGCCGACTTTGAGATATTACGTAAAATGTTAAAGATTAAAAACTAATGAATTGGACTCCGGAATTAGTATTTGAAGGGTTGAACCCACCCGTAATCATCAGTAAGGATGTACATACAAACTATGTCGTTAATGGTGGTAAATGGTATGACGCTCCTTTAAACGTGACTCTGGATATGGTTCGAAGTCAATGGAAACGTTGGCGACCTAAAGGGTATATCGAAAACACAGTAGCTAAATATACCAAGTTCCGGAGTAGCTCCAGTGATGCTATTTATACCGTGTCTGAACAGAACGGGTTTAAGACCTGTGATTGCCCGGGATTCACATACAGAAAAAAGTGTAAGCACGTAAATTAAGAATTATGATTACTACAGATAAAGGGGAACTTTCCCGCGAAGAAAAACTCATCAGAATTGAAGAGATTTGCAAGAAGATGTCAAAAGGAGAATTACTGGAAGAGTTGTTATCGGTAGTTAACATGTTAGGTAATGACCTAGCCGGTATCGCTTTTATGGAAGATATTCACGATTCACACTTTAATCAATAATATGAGTAATACTAAAACTGTAATAGGTAGATTTTCTGATTATCAGAAAGCTAAGATTTGGATTGAAGCGATGTTACCATATGACGTCGACAGGCTATTGCCCGCAGCAAACCAAATTATCAATGAAAGCTACCAATATTGCATCATATATGATGGTCTCAATAAACCTAATGGTAGAACTCTAACTATACCCAGCCCGCAACTATCTGAGAATCAAGTGGTTATAACTAATTGATAATCAAAGGGATAAAATGCCGGAAAGTTTCCAAATAACTTGTATTTTTCAGCCGGTATCCTTATCTTAATAATATGAGAAAAGCTAAAGATTCATTCCAAATAGTGCCCATTAAGCTGTCCCTGGGCATAGCATACCTTCTTAAGGAAGGAAATCAAATTCACGGACAGTTCATTTCCATCCAAAAGGCTGAGCAGCGAAAGCTGAGAATATTAGCTGACCGCGAAGAAATTAAGGTCATCAAAGAATCGGCCAATATCGAATTTAAAATCGAACAATAATATGAGAACAAAAATAACAATTGACTTTAACGCGACAGAGTTTCGTAAAGTAATCGTACCGGGAACGGTAACCACAGAAAGGGGTGAAACTCTAGAATTTGAAATCGTGGCCGATGTTGATGCTATGCAACCGCAGGACATATGCGTTGAATGGGCTGATGCGCCGATTATAAAAAGTGAAGAGTGGGTATTGACTGATGCAATCAAACAGCAATATCTGGCGGAAAGATAATTACCGATTCGTTTGGTAGTATGGAATAAATTACTTATCTTAATATTATTAGTTAAAATTAAAAATTGAAACAAATGGCTAACACCACAAAATCGACAATCTTCGGAACGTCAAAAGGATATGATATCCAAATTGGTAATGTGTATGAAAACGCAACACCGCAAACTCTTTACCCGCGTCAAGCTGCAAGAGAGCTTTGGAAAATTGAAAATGTAAATGGGTTCACCATTACAGAAATGAATAAAGCTGGTAGACGTTTTACCTGCGACTTCTTTGACGCAAACCGTAAGGTAGTGAAGACCAAACGAGTATATCGTGAATATGTTGAATCAATGATTGACCAGTTAGGATTGACTGTTCCGGATGCATCTACTGAAACCGCACCGGCTGATACCACTAAAAAGGTAACCGCTGCAAAAGGTAAGAGTAAGAAGACTGCTAAGGGTGCTACATCTAAGGAAGTTATCGTTGATGACACACCGGACATGATTACCGAACCGTTGGAATTCGCTTAAGTCACGAAACCCTGGGGAAATCGATGGACACTAAGTCGCCCCCGGACGGGCACGACCACAGAAGGACTTCGCCAGTACCCAGGGTTTTTTTAATCTAAATCATTAATAACTAAATAAAAGAATAACAAATATGGCAGCAGCAACAGCATCAGTAAGCGCCCCAAAAGGCAAATCAAGACAGGACTCTACATTACCACGCGGATTCATGGAATCGCCGGAGTATTTAGCAAAGCGTGCTAATATGCAGGCCGAGGTGAATAAGTTTAATTATAAGCCCAAAGAGCGTTCGTCAGAGAAATGGAAGAAAACACCGGAGGAACGGTTGCAGTTAGCCAATCTAAAATTGCAGTTATTCACAGCAATAAGAAAACACGGAAACGACCCAAAGAAGCGCATGAATGACGCTGAGCCAATCCGGGTTACCGTTTGGTAAAATTTTAAGAAAATATACTTTTTGATTATATGCCTCACCAAAAGTGGGGCATTTTTCATGAACTACCCTTCTTAGCCTTCATTTAACGGGCTAGTAGAATACCCGTAATATCTTATATCATAAGCCGTATCGATACTCTTATAAGCTCTATAAAGCACTATCTTGTATAACTGCTTGATAATCAATTAACTATAACTAATTGATAATCAATATCATAAAGTTTCGGAAAGTTTCATTTGGCCTTGGTCAATCGGTATCTATCTATTATATTTAAGTATAAGGGATAGAAATAAAAACCCTTCAAATTATGGTTAAGAAAGTTAAAGTATTTGAAATTTATGTGTCAACTCCAAATGGTGGTTCTGAAAGGTATAATATGTCTATGATAACCGATTACACGGCCGCGTGCAAGTTACGCGATTACGTTGTTGGTAAGGTTGGTCACCCGAATGTGTATATTATGCCAAGTACGGCTAATTGGGTAGTCTCATAATTACTTGGTAGTGTCAATCGAATTAATTATCTTTAAGTATAAACCTAATAAAAATTAAAAAAATGAATAGAATCGGAATGGTCGTCCAAGAGACGAGATTTGTAAAAGTGTATTGTAACGGCAAGGATATCTCTAAGGAGGTTCCGCAGGCCATAAGATTAGCCGCTCGTGATGCGGGTAAGGATGTTGAATGTATTGCGGGTGAGTGGGTAGTGTCCGGACAGGCTGCTACTGGTATTGTGTCTAAGCCTGATGTAGAGCTTGAAGAAGCTACTATGGTTAAGCTCAAAGCTACCGAGTCGGTCAATTCTACCGATGGTTCTATTGTGAATATTACGAACTTTGTGCATAGAGAAGCTGCCGGCTTAAAACCCTCCCACTTCTTTATCTCGGACCTTAAGTGGAAGTATTTAATAAGAGCCGTGATGCGTGGGCGCAATGTGCTTATGACTGGGCCCGCTGGGACTGGTAAAACTATGGCAGTGAAACACGTGGTGAACGCTTTAAATCGCCCTCACTTTTACTTTAATATGGGTGCTACTCAGGACCCGAGAACGACATTGATTGGTAATACCCACTTCAAGAAAGATTCGGGAACGTATTTCGCTCAGAGTTTATTTGTGACCGCTATTCAGACTCCAAATGCTGTGATATTGCTGGATGAGATTAGTCGTGCTCACCCCGAAGCTGGTAACTTATTAATGCCGGTTCTGGATATGAACCAGCGTTATTTGCGTCTAGATGAAAAAGACGATAGTCCGACTATCCCAGTTGCTGAAGGTGTTTCTTTCATAGGAACTGCCAATATTGGAAATGAATATACCGGAACCAGAACTATGGACCGTGCATTGAAGGACCGTTTCTCAACCACTATTGAAATGGAAGAACTTAACTCTTCCGAGGAGTTGCGTCTGTTGAAATTATTGTACCCTAAGGGTGATAAGCAAGTATTAGGCGCGATTGCCGATATTGCCGGTCATACCCGTGAGAATATCAAATCTGAGAATCCTAAGGTTGGAACCACTATATCAACCCGTATGGCAGTTGAAATGGGTTCACTTAGTGTCGACGGGTTTAGTTTAGCTGAAATTGCTGATGTAACCATTTACCCATTCTATTCAGAAGAAGGTGGGGTTGACTCTGAGAGAGTTTATATGAAGCAATTGGTTCAGAAATATATCAAAACCACTGATAGCAAGCTATTCGGTGATGGTGACACTGTGGCTCCAACCACTGCTAGCCCATTCTAAAATTATTAGGTTACCCGGGTTGAGAAATCGCCCGGGTTTTTATACGCCTGATAATCAAGCAGTTATACACACTCGCGTAACTAGCTGATAATCAATACCGTTCATTTACACAAATCCTTGTGCATTCGCCCTGGATTTACTATCTTTATAATATAAGAAATAAGAAATATGGCAAAAATTAAGAAATTTGATGAGAGTAAAAATTGGGAAACCTCGAAGTATTGGATGGGTGATATGCGTGCTAATAAGCTCTCAGGTGCCCAGGGTAGAAGTTCGAATATAGTGGAGATGGCAGCATTTCAGCGTGCTATCTCGAATTTCGTCCGTATCACTACTGGTAAGGATATCCCGGTAAAATTTAATAATGGTTCTGTTCCCTTCACCAATGGGAAGGTGGTGACTATTTCAGCCACTATGGATAATAAGAAGTTTGACGTGAATGTAGGATTGGCCCTGCATGAAGGTAGTCACGTGCTTTTATCTAACTTTGATTTAGTCAGTGATATTGTAGATTTAAAGGACCAACGTATCCTTGATTTTATTACGGTGTCGATGAACGAGTTAGCACCGAATGGTAAACCGTATAAAGAGCAGAGAAGAATGGGGCACGGGCATATGCAAAAGGCTTGGGTACATCGTATTAAATCAATTCTGAATATTATTGAAGACCGTCGTATAGATAACTTTGTGTATAATGCGGCTCCAGGATATCGTGGTTATTATTTATCTATGTATGCCGAGTATTTCAACAGTGAAGTCATCGACATTGCATTGAAGTATAACCACTTCACTAAGGAAGCGTGGAAAGATTATGAGTTTCATATGACCAATATTATGAACCCGAACCGTAACCCTTTAGCTCTTAAAAAGCTCAAGGCTGTGTTCGATAAAATTGACTTGTATCACATAGGTCGTTTGAAGACCACGTCAGATGCATTTGATTTGACTCTGGAGGTTGCTGACTTAATTAAGGAGGAGCTTTTATTCAACGAATCATGGTGTGACCCACTTCCGGAACCGGAACCAAAGTTAGAACCTGAGAAGAAGGAAGCTAAATCGTCTAAGCCAGAGAGCTCAGATGATGAAGATACTAAGGGTGATGAAGATGATTCTGATGATGCATTAGAAGAAGAAACTAAGGAATCCGGTAAGGCTAAATCAAAGTCTAAAAAGGCTGATGAAACTGAAGAAGATGATGAAGACCCGAATTTAGATGAATTATCAGGAGATGCAAATGACCCTTTAGGTAGAGTTAATGAAGAAATGAGTGCTCCGCAATTATCACCGGACGATATGACAGAATCCGAGAAGGAATTAATTGAAAATGAGTTAGTAGATGCTATAGACCAGCAGGCTGAGTTTACCGATGGTAAGCCGACTTATAAGTCTTCTGTAGATTCTAAGGTTGATAAACAATTGACTGCTATGGAAAAGGGTGTGGACATTATGGGTGTCGGGCCTGATGGGATGAAGAAAAAATGTGTTGTTATTAAGGAGCTTAATGAGAATATCATTAATAACATTCCAGGCCCGTTTCATTCTAGTTTATATTATTCGTCAGAAAGGCTACGTAATGAACGCGATATTGCTGTAGCAAAAGTTGGTGGATATGATAAGTTCGACATAATGCAGTATGGCTCTTCGTATACAAATAACTGTGCCAATATTGCTGCCGGTATCCGTATGGGCAGTATGCTAGGTAGAAAGCTTAAATTAAGAAATGAGTCCAGTGAGTTATTGAATACCCGTCTCCGTGAAGGTCGTATTGATAAGCGATTGATTGCTGAAATTGGTTATGGTGCTGAAGCGGTATTTAGTAAGTTATCAGTTAAGACCATTAACCCTGTTCACATACATTATTCAATTGATGCCTCGGGTAGTATGAATGGAGCTAGATTCAATGCCGCATTAATATCAGCCGCTGCAATTGCTAAGGCAGCCAGTATGATATCAGATGTACACGTTGTGATTAGCTTTCGTTCTACAATTGACGTAGGTAGTGGTGATTGTGCATGCACAGTTATTGGATATGATTCACATAAGAATCCGATATCGCACCTGATAAATTATATGGCCTTTATTAATACTAATTCAACCACCCCGGAAGGTCTATGTTTTGAATCTGTTCAAAAGATTATGGCTAATGACGTTAAGGGGAAAGATGGTATCTTTATTAATATATCAGACGGTGAACCGTATTTCCACAAATATAGTGGCACTGTTGCTTTCACTCATACAAGGGGTGAAGTGAATAAGATTCGTGCAGCAGGCTATAAAGTGTTATCGTATTTCGTAGGTGGTAAAGTAGGCACACCGGTAAGCTATTCATTCGAAAGAATGTATGGTAAAGATGCTAAGAACATTGACGTAACTAACCTAGCCGCATTAGCTAAGACATTAAATGAAACCTTATTAGCTCCGACATATAACTAAGAGATATGACTATTAAGGACGAATACTTTAGACTAGTTGATTATGCATATAGACTAGGAGTCGATATTGAATACTCCGGGCGACACGCAGAATACGATACTGATGAAGCTACTATATACATACCTAAGAAGTACTATCTAACTATGCCAGGACTAGTAATGCTACTTCATGAAGTGGGTCATATATATCAACCCGCAGCACCATACATTATCAACAGTAAGAATGATTTAGCCGGAATGCGTCAGGCTATATTATGGTACGAGAACAATGCCTGGGATAATGCACTAAGCATCGCGCGGGACTTGTACAACAATACAACAATTCTAGACACATTAATAAAACTAATATATAAAGACAGAAAGTATTGTATGAATGAATACACAAAAGCTATATACACATATAAGAAGTCTACAGTAAAACATATATATGAAGGATATACCCTTGATAATCAATAGGTTATATAGCCCTTTAGAACCCATACACTTTAGGGTAACCCTATAGTAGGGTATTATATTAGGGCCCTTGTTAGGGTATCTTATAGGGGTAGTTAGGGTATCCCTGTCGGTTAGTTAGGGGGCTTATTATAATCCTTTTGGTACCCTAATAACCCCTTTAGGGCCCAAGATTAGGGTATAATATCCATGGAAACGGGGGCTAATATTGGGTATCTATAGTGCCATTACCCTTCACCATCTTGAGCATAGTTTTTGCTACACAAAACAATCCTTTTGATACTTCAAGTTATGAACGTTGTTATACTCCCCATCATCATCTTGAGCATAAGTTTTGCAACAGAAAAATAACCGGGCAATACTTCAAGTTATGAAACATTACATTGTAGAGCAATTAAGAGCTATTAATATAGCTCATTATATCATATTCATTAATTAAAACAAAGTGGCTTATATGAGTGCTAAGGTAAAAAAGAATTACGAATTAGTGTATTACGACAATTGGCGCGGTGATTCAAATGAGATATCAATTGCCCGTTTGAATGACGGATTAGAATCGGGTGCGTTTGAATGGTTGGGCACCGATAAGATATCGGATGAGCCGCTTGAATTTCTACACTACATATATAGGTCGTCTGCACGTGATTGTGGAATGGGCAGTGTTATCATATACCATATGACATATGATGTTCATTTGGAGTTGGGTATTATTGTTCCGATATCGTTTGGTAATACGGTATAAGTTTATTATCTTAATAATATTAGTTAGAGAGTTATAGTATCCTTAGCTTATTGCGTATAGTAACGCTGTAACTTCTCTAACTATTTTTTATTTAACAATTTAAACTAAACTATTATGCTAATATTACAAACTATTAAAATTGCTGTATTAGCAGGATTTATCATACTAATAGATAGTTGTTCAAACACTAAAGAATTATATAAACATTATCAATCACTTCCAACAAGTAAAACAGATACATTTCAATTGTATTATGATTTTGTGGAGTAATAAAAACTTAAAACACATGAAACAACAACTAACACCAATACCTTCGGGACAAGATTTACTTAAAATGTCTAAACAGTCTGCTTTTGATGCTGGTATGGCTTATCAAAAATCTTTAGAAGAAAAGAGTTATACATACGAAGATTTAGTTAAAGTGTTTAATTATGCTCAAGAATATACTATGGTTTCAAGATTTGCGGAAGATGGTTTTACTTTTGACCATGATTTAACACATTTACCATCATTTGCAAAAAACCTTTAAAATTTTGCTGATTAAGATAACTATTTCTTTCTAACATTAAACATGTCAGAGTCAGCAATATGAATCATTTGGTAATATCAACTTATTATCTTATCTTAATAATATGAAAACAAGAACATACTACTTGCCATTGGCAATAACCATTATTTCGTTAACAATTAGCGGATGTGCCTTTTACTACAAAATTAATCGACACTTTAGTCAAGGTGAACAAGTTTACATTCAAAGACGTGATGATTGTGGCCGTCCCGATAAGTTTGGTGAAGTGACAGAACAACCAAACAGTAAGGACAGTTCCGGCCGGATTATCTATAGAGTTAGAGATAGAGATGGTTGGGTAATGCCTTACTCTGAAAAATTTCTTGATTCACTAAACAATTGGTTCTAGAAATTGTGCGGTGAATCATTTGGTTGATTCACCGTAATTCCTTATCTTAATAATATGGGAAAGAAGATAAATAATCCGGTTCTAGAGGCTGCAATCGATTGCTTTATTGAAGAAGCGAACGGTGTTATCGCTGAATATCATAAACAACATTTAAGTAATGTTCCGGCCGAACCTATCAAAACAGCCGGAGGTAGTAAATATCTTAAACTAACCCGTAACCGGAGCGTGTGGGGCTTTATTGCCTTATGTGATGGTAAGATTGGGAAATATGAAGTCTCAGAGGGTGACTTACTAAAGGCTGCTAGTTATAATGCGCCAGCACCGGGTTATCGTGGCAATATTCTAATGAATAATTGTGCATACGGTCCATACGGTCCATCATATTTAAACTAAAAAAGTTTGGTAAGTTAGATACAGTTGATTAAAGATATACAGTTTGGCTAGCAATTCGTCAGCCCTGCTTGCGTAAAACTGATTGTTATGGGCTGGCACGGTTAAATTAATCTAAAATGGAATTAAAGAAACGAATTGAATTAGCAACTAAAGATACAGTTGGCTATTCAGAAGCAAGTAATAAAGAAAGTTTTATGGTTGGAGTTAGTGTTGCACTTTCTAAAGCAGAAGAACATTATGAAAGAGAGTTGACGCAGCTAAGAAGCCAAGTTGAGAATTTAAAGTCTGCCTGTAATACATATATGACAGACCTTAAAACTTTCGCTACTATTGTCAACCGTTATTCGGAGAACGACTGATAGTGCTTGCCCATAACGTGCCGAGTATTGCCGATGGTGGGGCATAAAACCACCAATGTTTAATTGAAATACAAAACTTAAAAATATGCAGACAGATACATTAAAAGACAAAACCCCCACTATTGGCAATACTTTGTTATATGCTGTTAAAAATGGGCAGTTGAAAAGGTGGTTTTACGAGTTCCAACACGGACACCCATTTCTACTATCCGAAGAATCAGACATAATTGTAGAAACAAGATTGAATGACAAAGCAAGTCAATGGATGAATGATGAACAGATTAAAGAACTCGTAAAACTTCGAGTAAAAGCAATGTATAAAAAGAAATTTCCAAATGCAAAACGGTGGTCGTTGCCCATTTTTAATTGCATATAACGTGATGCAGCTAACCGAAGGCGGTAATTTTACAACTAAATTAAATACGAAGCAATGAATTTCAATATACCACAAATGTTTTTACGAAGCAGGATTTACCGCTTTTGGTTAGATGCTGTTAGCGGTAGGTTTGTTCCTATTCGCTATTACATAACCGAGTTTTTCTGTTGGGTTGTCTGCGGAATAGATTTTTACAAAGACTATAAAAGGTTTTATAAAGGACAAGATAAAGGACAAAGTGTCCCTTAAACTTACCGCTAACTACTGCATTGGCGAAATAAAACATAATTAAAATGCTAACAATATCAACTACTTACGATTGCAAATACCAAGTCAAAGGAATGAATGAATATAAATTTGCAAAGAAGAAACTATTTAACACACAAAACAAAAATAATATTACTTATAACGGTTGCAGTTTACCCTATAAACAGAACTATTATTTTATCAATTGAATACGCTAAAAATGAAAAATAAAGTAAACATTCCAACAGAAAATTGTACATGTAAATTTGTAGTAATGGATAATTACATGGGCGGTTATAGCTTGTACGCGACTAAGTACGCTGCATATCACCGTGACGTTATTCGTTCGATTCCTTATTTGGATAATACCGGTGGATGTCTAGGTGGTGGTAGAATCAATATTACCGATGGTAAGATTACCGCATATGGATACTCAGTAGATTTCGGTACACCGAATCAAGAAATAGTAGAATCACTGCTTAAAGAATATATTGCTGATAAACCAATCGAACTCGTTGTAGAAATGGGTGTCGGTTACTAAAATTATTGATATGACAAAGTTAGACAAAGAATGGTTTAATGGTTTATTTTGGGGAGTTTTAATTACAATTGAAACAATTATTGCTTTAAGACTTATTTTTTAAAATTAAAATCACACAACATGTTAAGACCAAATGCAAAAGATTTCTTTACTCGTTTACACAATGTTGAAGTAAATCAAAAATACAACAAGAAATTACCTTACTCATTCCATTTGGAAATGGTGCACGCCCAGGCATTGAAGTTTAAAGATTGTTTAAACTCGAACCAGACAGTCGCTGATAGTTTAGAACGTACATTAGCATTCGAAGGATGTTACGGTCATGATTCTATAGAAGATGCTAGACTAACGTATAACGATATTAAGGAAAAATTCGATGAGAAACTGGCGGAGGTTATTTTTCTTTGCACAGAATTTCGTGGACGTAACAGAAGCGAACGCAAACCGGATGCATTTTATAATGAGATGATTACCAACCGAGTAGCAGTGTTTGTCAAGTTATGTGATATCATAGCAAATGTGAAATTTTCTATATTGACCAATTCAAGTATGCTTAAGAAGGCGAGTACCGAATGGCCTAGGCAACGACGATTCTTTGAATCGTTTGTAGAGTATACACCGATGCTGACCTATTTAGACCGCTTATTTGCTTTAGACTGCGAAGGTTATAACATTCGCATGCTAAAGCAATTTGCTTTAGAATGCGAAGGTTATTATTAGTTATAACCCTATTAGCACTAAGCTCTTATTCGGGGCCTAAGAGCGTGCTAGTTATAGGCGATAGCTTATCGTGCTATAAACCTAATGGTTGGGTCACATTAATAGCGCAACATTATGATGCTCCAATCGTAAACTTATCGCAGGTGGGAAAAAACACCGATTGGATGCTGAATGCATTACGTAATGAGCTCCGATTGAATCATTACGATTATTCCACAGTGTTTATATACGGGGGAATTAACGATATATTTGGTGGTCGCAAGGTTACTGATGGGGTCGATAACATTAAGCAAATGGTTGATTTATGTAATCATTATTATATTCAGCCGGTTGTTATATTAGGGTATGACCCGAATAAAATTAATATCAATACAAACCGAGACGGAGAAGAGCTTAACAGAAAACGCTATATCAAATATCAGCACATATTGCAAAATCTACATTTAGTAGCCAAGATAATACCGGTTGATACTACGATAACTAGAGATTATTCTTCGGATGGGATTCATGTAAACGGTGCGGCGCAAAGGAAATTTGCTGATTGGATAGTAAATCATATGGAATAGTATTTGGTAAATCGAAAGAAAAATCTTATCTTAATAATATGGAAAAAATATTTAAAAAAGGTGGATACGTTAGATGTATTCATAAATCAGATTTCTGCGAAGAGCGCGCGTATAATCAGTTTAGGTTAGGTGGTGTTTATGAAATAGCCCTTGTATTTTCTACATATGTAGAAACTGTTGAAGGTTATCGACTTTGGCATACAGGCGGTAACTATAGTATAGAATGTGAATGGGTCGGTATGGAAAAGCCGGATGAATTAGTGTTGCCTGAAAGTTGGTATATTGTTGTTACTGAGGAGAATACAAATGATGTCTCGAATTGGAGGGGATGTGGCTCGAATCTACAACCTGGTTGGTTTGCAGGTATGTACAAATGGAGCGACAGTCTTATCGCCAAAGGTCATAATATGACAGCTACGCCACGCGATAAATGTGGACTAGAAATTACTTACGAACAATTTAAAAAATACGTATTAAAAACAAAATCAAAAAGTATGGACAAAGAAATTATTGGCTATGAAGCTCCAATGGACTTATTCGGCGGTGTTGTGAAAAAAGGAACGTTGTATACGCCCCATGACACAACTAATCCATCCGTAGGTTGGAGCCCGAATGATTATGTAGATGGATACATACGTTGTAATTTAGTTGTTCCGGAAGAACTTGTAAAGCAATGGAATCCGGTTTATAAAGTAAAGGAGACCGATGTTGTTACAATGTCAGGTACCGTAACGGTTGTAAAGGGCAAAATTATTGCAGATGGTAAGGAAATTACTTACGACGGCCTTAAGAACTTATATGATTATTTTGGTCCGCAAAAGTGGTACGGAATTCCGTGGGACGTTACTATTAAAGAAACAATAAAAATCGGATGCTGGGAAGTCAGTAAGGATGATATCGCAACAATATTACGTGAATATCAAAAACTGAACTAGTAGAATGAACTATCTTCAAAAATTAAAAGCTGATAAAGCGGCTAGAGAACATTATGAATCCGATAGCCAAAAGCTTAAGGAACTAGTGTTTGATATTAACGATTATCACGCCGCGTATGATGGTGCGTTCCTAAAAGAATTAGAAGAATTTATGGTAGAATATAAACAAAAGAAACTAAATGAGTACGACGACAGTATACCTTCTACTAATTAATATATTAGTCAGCGTAATGTTTTTATTTTTGGTCACACATTTCGTTAGAATTAAAAAAGACCATAAAGCATTGCAGGCCGAATTCAGAGCATATAAAATTTTACATCATACTGAGTATGGCAAAATACATCAGTTCATGGAAGAACAGTTTACATTGAATAACCAATTGGTTAAGGCTGTTGAGATTGCGTTAGATATCAAAGATTACAAACAACAAATTCCGTATTTCGGAATTGTTGGTGAAGCATAAACTAAAAAACAATATTATGGGAAGTGTATTAGATACAATTCAATGTCCGAACTGCGGCAAGGACGCTCACTCGGATTTTTATTACAAAACCGGTGAAGAGTATATTAACTGTATGCACTGTGGATACGCGTATTCATTTACATTCAAGCGCGACGAAAACGGTGAGTATGAATTAAAGGATAAAACCGTAGGCCCTTTACTAACAAATTGTATTCTTGAAGAGAAAGAATTAAAAACTCCACACGCGGCGATACAATATCAGCACAATGGTAGTGTAGGGTATTCATGTAGCTCGTTAGAAGATGCAGACGAGGAATCTAAATTCAGAGAGTTTGTTAAAACTAACACCGCTGAATTATCGATGGCAAAAATTTCTAAATATCATAACGGTGAACACAGTGTTGAATATTTGATTGGTCAAGAAGAAGTAGAAATAGCATAAGTGATAAAATAAAGTTTGATGTTTCCTTGTATTTTAGGAACTTTAACCCTATATTTATATTAAGATGAAAAATTTATTTAGACATATTAGTTTTAGTTGCATTCAGCCGATAGGCATGAATCGCGTCGAGGGGTTATCGAAACGTAATCTCCACACCAATTCCGATTGGGCGTATACGCAACCACTAAAAACATATCCGGGTAGATTTAAAGAAGAAGATCGTAGCTAAGAAAGCGATAAACTAATTCATATATAATTTAAGACCCGGGTTAATAGCCCGGGTTTTTTGCGTTTATATGGGTTCTAAGAAGGTATAATGGGCTATTAGCTTAAATCGGTAATAGCGCTCGGTTGAAGCCCGAGAGATACAGACTCAAGGCCTGTATAGCCCGCTGAATTGTAATGTTATTTGACATATTGTAAGAAAAATTGTGCGGTGCACCGAGTGGCCGATGGTAGCTGACTGTTAATCAGCCGGACGTAGTTTGTCCCGCGTGAGTTCGAATCTCACTCGCACATCAATTGGGGTAGTTCCAGGGAGTTGTAGTGACTGTAAATCATAAACACGTGGCGTTCAAGTCGCCCCTATCCCTCAATAATAAAATGTCAAGTTCGTCTAGTTGGTAGGACACCACACTTTCACTGTGGAATGCGTAAGCTGCGGACGGGTTCGAGCCCCGTACTTGATACTAAATGGTGCTGCAGAATATGGAGTATTTTGCCTTCCTGTCACGAAGGAGATTGAGGGTTCGAGTCCCTTCAGTACCGCCAAAGTAACCTTGCTAAAATGTCTTAGCACCTCTTAGGCAGCAATGCTCGTAAGTCGCAAGGGACGTGAAAGGTGCTAAGAAACTTATTTGCTCTTGTACCCGTATATTGGACATAGGAACGTGCTTTTAACACGTCGAGAATGTGGGTTCGATTCCCGCCGGGAGCACAGGGATGATTGCGAGTTCGAGTCTCGTTGAATTGTAATATCCGGATATTACTGATGTTAAATCATTAGATTCATAGCTTAATTTGGTAAAGCTCCCGTTTTTTCTTGGTGTAGGAAAGTTGGTAATCCGCGATATTTGGGATATCGAGACCGTGGGTTCGAGCCCCGCCACTGAGACGCTGGTTTTAGCATTTTATACTTTAACGGAAAAATGCAAATTTGCCTCAGTAGTGTAATGGCTAACATTCCCGCTTCCAAACCGGGCGATTAGGGTTCGAGTCCTTACTGGGGTGCTAATAAATAATGGTGCGTAACCACCCTGCCTGATACGCAGGAGTAAGGTAATGGTTGTAAATGTGGGTTCAAGTCCCATCGCACCGACTAAAAATTAAATTGTATGAAAGCGTACGGAGTAAGAAAAAAAGATGACGATTGCTGTCCCGGACATTCCAAATATGGAGTAGCCAGTGCAGAATGTGGTAGCCAACGCCGAGGTAAGCGTTCTAAAAATAAGGATAAAGCACGTAAAGCTAAAATGCGACAGTTAACTATAAATTAAATATCATGGCACAAATAGGAAACAAAATTAATTCGTACCTAAATGGTGAATGGGCAAAGCATGGTCGACCTTTTGGTAAGAAACTTGCAGCACGTGTTAGGCGTATGATGGGTAAGGACGAAATTATTAAACAATTAAAAGAAATAAAGGAGTATGGCAAAGATTGACAAAAAGAAAGATAGGATTCGTGAACAAATCAGAATTCTAGGTGATGAAATGAATTCAGCGTTAACTAAAAAGACATCGAATGTTAAGGAAATAAATGTTCCGGAGCATACTAGAAAAATTTCTAAGTTAATTGATGAACTTAAATCACTAAAATAATAAATGGGGTACTAGTGAAACTGGCTATCATAGTAGATTTGCATTCTACTGTTTCGGATTCGAATTCCGAGTGCTCCACTGTTTGCTCCCATATACCCTCAAGCTTATATCTTGTAGAAAGGTTAATTGGTCACATAAGAGTTCGAATCTCTTTGGGAGTACATAATATGCTTTTGTAGCTTAATTGGCAAAGCTCCCGGCTCTTAACCGGAGGAGTGAAAGTTCGAGTCTTTCCAGAAGCACTAAAATATGGTTCCGTAGCATAGCGGCAAATGCGGTGGTTTTACATACCACATATCCAGAGTTCGAGTCTCTGCGGAACTACAATTGCAATTATAGCTCAGCTGGTAGAGCGTCTCGTTGCCAACGAGAAGGTCGTGCGTTCAAACCGCATTAATTGCTCAATTGCGTCATTCGCCTAATTGGCTATGGCACTACGCTTCCAACGTAGAATAGTATCGGTTCGAGTCCGATATGGCGCACTAAAGGGTTGGTTGATGACCGAAAGCAATGCTAATCACATTGCTGACTCTTGTGAAATTTGCCTTTGTGGCTCAGCGGCGACAGCACCTGTTTTGTAAACAGGGACACAAACATCGGGGGTTCGATTCCCTCCAAAGGCTCATTAATATACCGATGTAGTTCAGCCGGAAGAACACTCGTTTCATACACGAAAGGTCGCAGATTCGAATACTGCCATCGGTACTAATTTTAAATTGCATTATCGCCTAACTGGCAGGGCACGGGGCTTTGAATCCCGCAGTCGAAAGACTCTCGGTCTAGGTTCGAATCCTAGTGGTGCAACATAGTTTTCGGTTTCGTTTCATGCTTCTATGAAAACGAACATTTGGAAAAGTCAACCGAAATTGGTATCGGCCCCGTCTTGAAAACGGGTCATCGCTGCAAGGTGGTGTGAGGGTTCGAGTCCGTCCTTTTCCGCAACATGGAGTATGTAGATTTAATGGTAGAACGCTGGGTTGTGAACCTTGTAGTTGGCAGTTCGACTCTGCTCATACTCCCCATAATGCTCCGGTAATCCAACGGAAGAGATATCAGACTTAAACCCTGTACAGGTGTGGGTTCGAATCCCACTCGGAGCACGAAGTAAGGAAGTAGTTCCCCACGTGGCCCCGCGTTGGATGAATGAAAATTAGTCCCTTATGAAGTATTGTAAAATGCAAGCGGGGCGCTTTGGAAAGGTAAGCATAATGGTACTGCCGCGCATTGCTAATGCGTTCATCGTCGTAAGATGGTGTGAGAGTTCGAGTCTCTTCCTTTCCGCTATGAGAGAATATGGGGTTAAAGTACCCATGCGATAGCCTGGCCAGCATTCGTTCCGTTCTAAGTTAAGGCGCTCTCAGTTATGCACCTGTAATTCAATTGGACAGAAGAACAGTTTTCTAAACTGTATGCTGTGGGTTCGAGTCCCGCCAGGTGCTCAAAATAATATGGTCCAGTATCCCAACGGAAGAGGAAATAGTTTTAGAAACTATACAGGTGTGGGTTCGAATCCCACTTGGACTACCAAAATATTCCCGTAATGGCGCTGTCTTCGAAACAGTATGTGCATAATGGATAATGTGAGTTCGAGTCTCACCGGGGATACTAAATGCTTCTGTAGGCTAATTGGATAAACCACTACATTACGGATGTTGGATTTCGAGTTCGAGTCTCGATGGAAGCGCTGACAAAATAATATAAATGAAAACTACAACAGAACGAGATAGATTATTTGCTAAAACTCTTGCTAATTTAATACTGGGACCTATGTCTGAATATTGTAACAAGAATAAAATTCCATTTGATGAACTTCCTCTTATGCCCGGACAAGGAGCTGAGGTAGTTGAATTAATTATTGACAATAAAATATCGTTTAGTAATGCTAAAATTTTATTAAATATATTATATGAACAAAATTTAGCAAGAACGACAAAAAATTAATACGGCTAGGTACCTAATGTTGGTAAAGGGATATGTCTGCAAAACATAGTTAACACCAGTTCGATTCTGGTTCTATCCTCGAATAATATTTATAATTAAATAAATGGTCATGGAATTACAATTCAAAAGTTTAACCGACAGAAAAGACGTCGACTTAATTCAATACATTACTGATTATACAAAGTCAAACGCTGACGTAGAAATTTACGTTGGGTGTGACTCGCAAGTGCACGGCCGTAATATTGATTATGGTATTGTCGTAATATTGCACAAGCCGCACGCGGGTGGGCACGTACTATACACTGAAGTTCAAACTAATAGAATTAAAGGTAAACCGACTGAAAATTTATTCACGCGGTTATGGCAAGAAGTCGAATTTTCTCTAACCATTGCCGAGCGATTAAGAGCATCGGATATTAAGGTTAAGTATATTGACGTAGACTTAAACCCAGACCCTAGATGGGGTTCTAATACGGTGTTACGTGCGGCTATGGGCTACGTGGAATCTATGGGATACATTCCTAGATGTAAACCGGATGCATGGTCAGCCAGTTACTGCGCCGACAAAATATGTAAGTAAAAGTTTGGTAAATCAAATGGTTTTAATTATCTTTCTAAGGTAATTAAAACCTTTACATATGAATAGTGGTGAGTTATTAATATTCGTTTGGTAATTCATATGAAATTTCTTATCTTTATAATATGACAAAGAAAGAAGAAGAGAAATTAAAAAAATATATTCCGCCTAAAAAGTACACCGGTGAATATCGTTTTAGTATAAAGTATTGTCCGGGATATGAAGGATATATACCAGAAAATCTAACTCATGAAGTTTGTAAATACTGTGGACAAATAAGTTATTATCATTAATATGAAGCATAATTTTCCAGATAAAATAATTTTCTTAGATGTAGACGGTGTAATTTGTGTTGGTCACGACCATTACAGACATTTTAACCAAATATGTTTGGAGCTACTTCAAGAAATAATTGACGCTACGGGCGCAAAAATTGTTGTATCGTCGTCGTGGCGTGACTCTGATTCTGTTCGAATGAAGGCTAACTTCTTAGAGCATGGGTTTACTGAGAAATTATGGGGAGAAGTAATTGATATTACAATTCGTGGATATTCACATATTATTAAAGGGTCTAAACTACCTATTGTTAGGGGTAACGAGATTAAAGCATGGGTAGATACAAAAATGATTTACCCGTGGCACTCAGACCCTTCTCTAGATAAACAATATCAAATTCTTAGAGAGGATGGTAGTTTTAAAATAATGAATTCTAATAAATTAGGAGTTGATTTTAGCTACGTAATATTAGATGATGACGCTGATATGCTATATGAACAACGAAATCATTTTATTCAAACAGGTGCTATGTTCGGGTTATCAATATATGACCGGGATAACGCAATAAAAATATTGAATTATGGAAAGTAAAATTCTAGGCTACGCCTTTTTAGGTGCTGGTAAAATTTGTTTGGTTGTAGTTGAAACTGAATATGATGGTGAGAAAGCATACATTGGAGTTCCGCGTATAATGGGGGCGTCTGACGAAGATATTCGTTGGACAGCTGATTGGAGAAGCTTCATTCCATTAGAAGAAGCAAAATTGTTAATTTCTAAAATGGGAACTTACTTATGAAACTTTTAACAAATGATGAATCTATATAAATGTAAACACTGCGGTAAAATCGTTGAACGCGATAGCATTAAAGCTTGGATAAAAAGCTGGTGTGAAGTTACTGATAAATTTACTCGTCTTATAAAACAAAAATAAACTATGCAAGGTGTATTAAGTAAAAACGAATCCGGTTGGGTTGTTACCCATATATATCACGAACAGAATACGTTGTCGGGGATACCGCTTCCCGTGCTCCCCGAACAACAATCAACTGCACACCATTTTCACATTAACGGAAATTGTATATTTGACGTTGTAGATGAATTTACAAACCCGGAACTATATAAAGATATTCCGTGGGGCGAAGGTATGGAATATGCTAAACTGAAAAATTAACTTGGAAAGCTCACATAAATAACTTATCTTAATATTATTATTTAACCAAATCAATTATATGTACATCGAAGTAATCGTAGAATTCCAAACCGATAACGGTAACGGTAAACTTAAAAAGAACCGTGAATCTTATTTAGTAGACGCTATGACAGTGACAGAAGCTGAAGCTTTAGTTCACAGCCATTTCAAAACCAGCGTTGCCCCATTTGAAGTAAAAAGTGCAAAAGTATCTAGAGTTCTAGATATTATCAAAAGTAAAACCGCAGCGTAATGAAATTAAACCACAAACTCCCAATTGGGCAGACCGTTGTATTTGAAACATACAACAAGTATAAGGTCGGAAAGATTATTGATGTACGACCTACGACAAAACGTATTGAATATACGGTATACGGCGAGGACGGAAAGATTTATGAGGCGATGCCGAATAGAGTTGATGGTACGAATCGAATTGATGTTCGATTAACAAAAATATTCTGTAAAAAGAATAACATCGTATTAGATGACGTAGCCGCGGAATTTGCTAGAAATATTCGTACGACACATGTTGTATCAGAAGCTGATGCTACCGATTTGTCGACATTTGATGCGCAGTTAGGCGAAAAGGCAGAAAAAGTTCCGGCCGAATCAGAAAATTAGATATTTATTTTACCATTGGGGGCGACTGGAATAGATTGGCTAAGAATGGTAAACAATTAGGTGCGTGATTGATACAGTACACGTTAAAAATTGGTATTAACAATAAACGTAGAAAAATCTACATTTACATTCGAAGATGCTATGGCATTTGTATCGAGTGAAGAGTTAGTGTTGGCTTAGTAACAGAACACACTCCCATCTATGGGTCAAATAGAAGTTTTACTTGTTTTCACAAAACGAGTTGGTGGACCGTTGATTGTAACCCAATCAGCCCTAATTATTTTGGAGAGCTAATAAGATTAAACTCTAACCTAAACCTATAAATAAATTGTTTGCGAGTTGTAGAGCAAGACCGGGGTTCGAAACCCCGCGCCTCCACAGTTTTTATTTTTTTTTTAACCAAACCAAATACAAGTACATGAAAAAAGTTTTCTTGATTCTAACCGTATTAGTGTTCGCAATCACATCGTGCAAACAAACGCCTTCAGCCGAAGTATCCGTTAGTTCAGCAGATACCACAGTTGTAGCGGTAGATACCGTAGCTGTTGATTCCGTTCAATAATGACGATAATGTGATGTCGATACTATAACGGTATCGACATCACCATGTTAAACAACAATTTTATGAAACAGATTTATAACAAAGTACATAATGTATTCACCGATTCTATTGGTTGGATTCTTGTAGAGGCCGCAGTGATTGTATCTAACTTAGGGTGTACCGATGTGGCTGACTCTATGTATGATACCGGCTGCAATTGGTACAATAAATACATTCACCCAGATGAATAAAATTTTAGTAACCGGTGGCTTCGGCCGATTAGGATTACCGTTAGTAAATGAATTAGTCGGCCCCAATTTAGTTTATGTTATAGACAACATGAACAACCCTGATTCATTAGAGCGATTCGGACAAATAAATTTCAGAGCTAAGATTACATACACTGATATCGTATACAGCCAGCATATTTGGAATGATGTGAAATTTAATACTGTAGTACATTTAGCTACGTATACCGATGAAACAAATGCTGATGCTGATTATACAAAAGTATTTAAAGATTGTATCTTAGGAACAATGCACATTATTAAGCGGTGTATTAAGGATGGTAGTAAATTAATTTACGTTGACTATTCTAGGGATTCAAATAGATTTCTAAAATTCATGCACGACGATATTATTCGAATGTTAGCATTCTACTCAGAATCTGGTTTAGATTTTGTTGTTGTACCTTCGAAGGATTTGATAAATGATGACATTCGTAAATCGATTATTTCCGCAATATAATTTGGATAATCAAAAGAAAAACTATATCTTTAATATATGGCTAAATTAAATTGTAAAGTCGGAGACACCGTTGTATTCAGTCGATTCGGACGTGAACATACAGGTATTATTACTAAAGAGTATGAACGAGCTGCGGGTCAATATTGGGTACGAGATACCGCGGATGGGACTCACTATCCAGCAGTAACAGTCGGTGTACCGAGTTCATATACAAATATTACTTCAATTGTAAAATAATGCAGATGAAACAGGTACAACAATTTTTTAGTACGCATAAATTTTATTTGTTACATTTAGATACACTATCGCAACGACATATTAAAGTCGCGCCAATTATGTTTCTATTTTTACTGATAAACACGTTATGTGTATTTACTGGGTTTGTTAGTTCTCGAATAATCGGTTTAGATATCGAGAAATTCACTACAGAGCAGAAAATTTATATCATTAATGATTTAGATAAGTTCTCACCTACCGCATATAAGCAGGCTATGCTAGATTTACACATAAAATTTCCTAGGGTAGTATTTTCACAAGCAATTTCCGAATCTAAACACTTCACATCATCCGTTTTTATTGAAAATAATAATTCATTGGGGATGAAAGAAGCTACATTCAGGCCTACAAATAACATTGGTACGAACAGGAATCACGCAAAGTATAACACGTGGCGCGACTGTCTGGTTGATTATGCATTATGGCAATCATTTCATCTTAAGAACATTCACTCGGAGCAGGGGTATCTACAGTTATTGGCTTCAGCCGGGTATGCTGCGGACACAAATTATATAGCCCTTATAAAGAGCAATCTAGACAAATTTGACAAAGTAAAATAATATGACTACAAAAGTAAAAGACCCTATTAAAGCACTTGCTAAGGCAAAAGCGAGCGTGCTAATGTACTATCCGGGGGCAAAGGTAAGTAAAGAAGGGAACGAGTTCACAATTATTGATACTGTGGAAGATGATTTAGATATTCTTCAAGAATATTTTTTACCATATGCACCATCCGCAGACGATGCTTGGCATAGAGCGGCCTTGACTGTGAAGACCACACAAAATTTTAATCGTACACACCCAGAAAAAATGTCTCTAGAATTCGAAGAAGAGAAGATGGTACGACTAAATAAAAGACGCACTAAGAAGCAGCGGTAGTAATTTACATCATACTATATACATATTTATTTTAAAGTATTTAGTATGATAGCGATAGATTTTGATAAGTTTCAAACCGATGCTGACTTTGAACTGTGGTTAGAATCTGAGGACGGTTATAAAGTAGTCGACCATGTATACGAAGTTATTATACATTCATTAGGCGGGGCAAATAGACATATCCCGGTTATAATGAAAAAGTATGATGATGGGAGTGTATATTCTATCGATATGAAAAACATCAACGGGTTCTGTATAAAGGCTCTAAAGTTATATCTAGAATTAGAGGAGTATGAAAAATGTAACAAATTACAACAAATATTAACTAACAAAAACAAATAATCATGGAATTAAATTTTCAATTTTTCGTAGAAATTGTATTGATATTAGCACTCCTAGCATGTGCAGTCTATATTCAACGTCTACGCACTATCATTAATAGCTACTTTGCCGATACAAAGAACAAAGAAATAATTATCGAGGCGCTACAATTGGCATATACAAAGTTAGAAAATAAAACAGATGAGGCGCAGGTAATAATTACTAAGGCTAATGATGAGATGCTACCGGACCAACATGTTCACGTCGACTCTGAGATGGTTGATTTACCGAGCCCGGCTAATGAAACGTTAAGTGTGATTTGGATTGCAGAATCACCGGTAGTAACTAGTACAGAAAAAGATATAAACACTGAGAGTGTAGACGACGACAACCCATTCACTATTAAGTTGAATAGTTTTCTGGCGAAGAGTCCGACTACTAAAAAGAAACCAGCTGTTAAAAAGAAGCTTGCCGCGAAAAAGAAACCGGCAAAGAAGAAAACTACGCCTAAGAAAAAGCATTGAGGTATTGACTAATGGGACTAAATGCTGACGAACTTTTTAACGCTCTTGAATTAGACTGTGATGTACAAGTTTCGGCATCAGCAGTAGTCACTGCGGTGCAATTTAACGAAGATGTGGCGGTTATAGCTAAATATTATATGGATAACAAGGTACCGCTATCATTCAGCCGGGCTGATTTATTCAGCGTCACTCCATATACCACTAAAGTTATAAAAAATAATGTCCGGTCTAAATTAACGTATCTCATACGATTAATGGACGAATTTGCGGAACTAGGAAACGGTTCAGAACTTTCCGACGATAAAGCAATTATTCAATTGTGCTTAGATAAGGTCGATAAAGATTACAGTTTAACTACAATATGTATCGATGAATTGAATCGAATTCATTCTAGGTATTCTTCTGACGTTTCATAGATATTTATATTAAACCACATTATGAAAACTGACGGGTCTTTGTTATTTATCAGTGAATCGGATTATAAATTTATTCATGCTCTACCTGACGATGAGAAAATTTTATGTTTATTCGACGTGTGGCTTTCAGATTCAACAGAACTTCCCGATACAATGCCTTCCTTTGAGGAATTAATTGATATGTCAATTATTAATCCTGATACAGCTAACATAGTAATAACTCCTAATATGGCTGTCATTAACGGTGAGAGCTACAAATTAGTTAGAGACGCAGTATCCCATCTATTTTCATACGGATTTGTATTAGAGCGTATTATAATAAGTAACAATCGACTACGAGATACTTTTCAAAGACAAAAGTATTGTCTGGTGTATAGCATCAAAGGTGTAGTAAATCCTATTTCGGCCAACTAATTTTATATTTATTAATATACCTGTCCACATTATGATTGAGTTCAGTGCATAGGTGGGCGCCCCGTAAGGCGCCTTTTTTTTACTTTAAATTTTCATTATGCAAATTGATTCTAGAAGAATACTCACTCACAACAATTGTAAGTATGTAATTGTACGAATGATTCGTGATGACGAAAATCCAATCATCGATTCATGGAATTCGTTTCTAAATACGGATATTGCTTTGAAACATAACGGTGTAATACATTTCTGTCGGTTAATTCAAGAACCTGATGAGTTAGAATACATTACCACCGAATTAACCGTTACGGACGATAAAGTTGAAGAAGTGCTTGGTGAAGCGAAATAATTTAATTATATTTTATAATTTTATAAATAATAATTAAAAACATAATACTTAAATAATTAAGTTAATAATATAAATAATTAAATTAATTTAGGTGCACTTTATATTTATTAATAAATCGACGTTGTTATGCGACATAAGGAATTTGTGATTACTCGAGTGGATGCTCAAATTAATCTGATTGAAAATTTAAAGAAAACGATTGACGGTAACGTCATATCAAAAGACGATGCGTTAAAAACATTAACTAATATCCAAAAGACTTTGGAACTGGTGGTGGAACGTGTCGACTTAGAATCTGATGAATAATGGTATAATATTAAAATACTCAACTGGTATATCGGCGTTACTGTTAGCGTCGGTAGCCGCTTACTTCTCGATAACAGGTTTATCTAAATTATTTGCAGGTACTGGTACGGCTATTATCATAATGGCATCGGTATTAGAGCTCAGTAAATTGGTTACTGTTTCGTATCTGTATAGATACTGGAAAAGTACATCAACTCTATTAAAATTTTATTTAACGGTAGCTGTTACTATTCTAATGATAATTACTTCATTAGGTATTTTCGGGTTTCTAACTGCTGGATATCAAGGTACTAAAACTCAATTTGAACTTTCGAATACATCTACAGTATCTTCAATTAACAAGAAGCAATCAATTGATAATAAAATTGAAACTATAAAAAGTTCAATATCAACTAATTCTCAAAGAATTACTAGATTAAATGCTTTACGTGATAATGCTGAAAATAGAATTAATCAATCCTTTGATAAAAATAAATTCTCAGTAAGTAATAAACAATCAAACGCTGCGTCTAATATTGATAAAGAAATTAAGATTCTAAATAATAAAATTGATACCTTAGAATCAACCATCAACACTCTCCAGGACAGCAGTTCAGCGATACAGTTACTAATTATGCAGTCTAAATTACAGAATGAAAGTTCGACCGAGCTAGGCCCGTTAGTTTATGTCTCAAATATTACGGGTATTTCTTTAGATACTATTACAGGAATATTGATATTATTATTCATATTCGTATTTGACCCGTTAGCTGTCGTGTTATTAATTGTATTTAATAAACTATCCATGGATTCTATACCTGTGACTGTATTAGAACCCCATATAGAACCTTCCCCAGCACCGGAATATAAAGATATACCTGAACAGGAAACTGTAGCTGTTAAACCTGTTAGCGATATTCAAGAAGAAATAATAAAATTCAAGGACGAGTTAGAAGCCCCAGTCACTAAGAAGCAAGAGTCACCACGCAATAACAAACCTAAGTTATACGGTGATACAAGATAACGGAGAATTTTCTTGTAAATAATCAAAATTTACCTTATAATTAGATATGACAGATAAAAACAAACTATACGATGAACGGTTACCGAAGTCTGAAATAGAGCAAACAGCTAGCCCAGACAGTGATTGGATTGTTGCAGACGATTATTCAATTTATAAAGAGATTGAATATGGTGTCAGTATCGACGATTCGATTATATACTTAAATGGTGATATTGTTCAAGGATTTCTGATAGACTTCATTATGAAAGTCCGGCTCATTTTAAACAACCGCAACCCGGAGTTTAAATTAGACCCGATTACATTAGTTATCAACTCAGATGGTGGTGAAGCGTATGAAGCACTTGGTATGATTGATTATATTCAAGGGTTAGATGTTAAGGTTAATGCGATTGCACGAGGCCGGGCAATGTCCGCAGCGGCGTTATTGTTAACATGTGCAACCGGTACTAGAGCAGCGAGTAAACATACTCACATAATGGTACATGAACTTAGCTCCGGTGGCGGTGGTTCTGCTTCGGACATCAAAACTCACGCAAGTCATATCGACCAGCTGGATACATTATTGTATGAATTATTAGGGAAGTATACCAAATTCCCATCTACACATTGGCAGTCTATGGCACGTAAGGATTATTACATGACCGCAGAGAAGGCAGTTGAAATGGGAATTATTGACCAATTAGTTTAATATGTTATCAGAAGACCAAATAATACAAAATTGGAAAACCTTTACGGTTATGGTTCACTCATTCAACAGACCTGGTCTAGTTGAATTATATACTGACTTAGCTAATAGGATAACGAAGGCCCCGGCATCATCTACAACATATCACCACAATGCCTTTCCCGGCGGATACGTAGACCATGTACTCCGCGTGATTCAGATAGCCGAGAAACTATACACCACGTGGAAAGCAGAAAATGCGGACGTGGATGGATTTACATTAGATGAATTATTATTTGTCGCGTTAAATCATGATTTAGGAAAAATAGGTTTTCCGGGCGAAGGTAATGAACACTATCAATTTAATGACTCTGAGTGGCATAGAAGAAACCAGGGTAAGGTATATAAATCAAATACAAATATACCATTCGCTGAAGTACCTGATTTATCAATATTTCTATTACAGCATTACGGTGTTAAACTTACCTGGAATGAATTTCTAGGAATTAAAGTTCATGATGGGTTATATAATGATGCTAATAAACCATATCTAATTGCAAAGTCTGAGGGAAGTAAATTAAAAAATAGTTTACCAGTTATCATTCATCATGCAGACCATATGGCAACGATTATCGAACATGCTTTATGGAAGCTAACCGGCGGTGAAGAACCTACTATGGTTAGTAAAGATATCAACCATAAAAAAACTAGAATTAAAAAAATGGTAAATATAGAGGTCGACTCGGGTATTACATCAGCAATAAACAATATATTTGAATAATGGAAATATTACATACGATAATTACTGTATTACTAATTATATACGGTAGCGTAACGACATACTTAGTAATTAATATGCTTTTACGGGAAGAAGCATTGGAAGAATTCTACGAGACAAAAACAGAACTTCTGGAAACACAGTTAGTTAACGTTAAAATAAAAGTAGAAGAAACTGTAGTGCGGTTGAAAGAAGTCGACATTAGAGGTTCATTTGAAGCTGATGATGAAGTAGGATTTGCATTCCAAGATATCAAAAAATTAAACGAAGAATTACTATCGTTTATAGTTACATATAATCAAAAATCTACAGAAAATGCCGAGAAAGCCGGGACCGAATAGTTCAAAATATTACTTTACAGAAGACACTGAGAAAGCTATTATAAGATATAATGGTAGCAAGGATGCTAGAGAACGAAACTTATTATACTCTAATCATATCAGATATGCATTAGATAAGTTAGCCGAAAATCTAATTCACAGGTTTAAGTTTAAGCATTTTGATATTCCATATGAAGATGTTAAACATGAAACGGTTGCGCATTTAAACGAAAAGTTGGATAAATTTACACCTGAAAAGGGGAAGGCATTCAGTTATTTTTCTATCGTAGCAAAAAATTATTTGATAAATGAGAATAATACTAACTACGCACATTTTAAGAATACCGATGATTTGCTAGTAGTCGATGACCGTCGTACGGTGATGAATGAAATCGCGAGGGAGAATAAAATCGAAGATGAAAAAGAATTCATGGACCTATTTGTTGATTATGTTGAGGCGAACCTACAATCGTTCACAATGCAAGTCACGAATACGAAGAGTGGTAAAGTATCAAATATACGACTATTTGAAACGCAACTAGATTTGTTAATGGCCGACTCAATATTAGAATTATTTAGACGTAGAGCAAATATTGAGGTATTCAATAAAAAGGCGTTATATATTCTAATTAAAGAGCGGTGCAATTACGACAAAACTCAAGAGATTACCAAAATTTTAAAACGGGTAGAGCTATTATATAAGGATATATTTCTTAACTGGAGTAAAACCGGTAGAATTACCACACAATATTTAAAATCTTATAATTATAAGTAGTATGGATATTCACGATGAATTATTTAAGGGTAGAAGTTTCAGCGAAATATTAAAGGATATTCACGATAACTCGAAGAAGAAAGACCGTCAGATTAACCTATTAATCGCCGAGCTTAAGCCGTTAATTAAGAATATCGGTGATGCAACTATCGTAGTACCGTTAATTAAGGAGTATTTAGATATTTCTGTTCGTAATGATGACCATATCGTAAAATTAGCAGCCGTTGCTCAGCGATTAATATCAGCAGCTGGTAAGGCTGACACGGTAGGGAACGATTTCACATTATCAGAAGCAGAAAAAGCTGATTTGATGCGTGATGTTAAAGCATTAGATGCAGGTGACCAATTTGTGGAGAAAACCATACATAAT
>Ga0247844_1000088_pt1 | contig 179228 bp, 189 predicted proteins | sample LaCtaG_FD_192421 | JGI IMG/M metagenome (GOLD analysis project Ga0247844, IMG submission 192421) | Freshwater microbial communities from meromictic Lake La Cruz, Castile-La Mancha, Spain - LaCruzMarch201714.5m_1 | ecosystem: Environmental > Aquatic > Freshwater > Lake | place: Spain...
AACGCCCACGCTTATCGGCTGTATGTTGTTAATGAACTCAGCATTCTCACCCTTGAGTCATCTGCTTTTTTTGCTCCACTGTGATCAGCGAAGCCTTGTATTATTACACGCTTTTGGGCGCTTTTTTTGCCTATGACTTATTTTTTTCAACTTATTTGAAAATCTTAGCAGGCCGTTGAGACTACCCCAATGTCTTAACCTGCCAGCAGAAAGGACATCGTTGCTTAGATCACTTGCTAGTCAAAAAATTCGATGAGGGACTTAAACCAGCTACTCAGCTACTTTTAAGCTGTGCCATTAGGGCAGCGGCTATCTTGGTCACCGGCAGAATTTCGTCAGCAGCGCCGTGAGCTATTGCCTCCCGAGGCATCCCGAATACAACCGAGCTTACTTCGTCCTGAACTATATTGTAGCTGCCTGCATCCCTCATTTCACGCATAGCCCTGGCGCCGTCACCTCCCATGCCCGTGAGCATGACGCCGATGGCATGTTGGCCGACCACCATCGCAGCTGATTTGAATAGCACTTCCACTGATGGCTTGTGACGATTTACCAAGGCCGAGTCTTCGACGACAGCGACCAGATTGGTGCCGCGTCGCTCCACCGAGAACTGTCGTCCGCCAGGAGCTATGTAGGCGTGGCCTGACTTGATTTGCTCCCCCGCCTCGGCCTCTTTCACAATCATGGCGCACAAAATGTTCAGTCGCTCGGCAAAGCTGCGTGTGAACCCAGCCGGCATATGCTGGGTGATCAGGATCCCCGGTGCATCTGCAGGTAGGCGCGTCAGCACTTCCTTGATTGCTTCGGTACCCCCAGTTGAAGCACCAATGAAAATCAACTTGCCACGCCCGCGCATCCCTAGAGGTGTCATTGACACTGGTGAAGACTGTGTATTGACGTCGACCCGAATAGGGCCGTTAGACTGAACGGCAGCCCGCTTGACTTTGGCAGACGCGGCAATCCTGATTTTGTCAACGATCTGTGCGGCCAGAGTGCTGAAGCCATCCGCCAGGCCTGATTTCGGCTTGGCAACAAAGTCAACCGCGCCGAGTTCCAAGGCTCTCATGGTGACCTCAGCGCCGCGTTCGGTTAAGGTTGAAATCATCACCACTGGCATCGGTCTGAGTCGCATCAATCGGCTCAGAAACTCAATGCCATCCATCCTAGGCATTTCGACGTCCAAGGTGATGACGTCCGGGTCGAGTTCCCGGATCATTTCACGGGCAACGAGCGGATCGCTGGCGGCCCCTACGCACACCATGTCGGTTTGTCGATTGATAATCTCTGCCAGTAGGCTACGTACTAAGGCCGAGTCATCCACCACAACGACGCGAATTTTCTTCACTTGGGAAACTTTCAGAAAAGATCGACCGAGCCACCCGCATTAGATCGGGCATTCACGGCTGCATTACCCCTACGCTCTTCAACAACGAGCGTCTCCGGATGAGAGTGAGCCAACCGCTTAACCAGCGCTTTGCCCGAAACCGGGAAGAAACATACTTTTCTGGGATGAATGTCCAGCACATCTTTGGACACCACCGGGATTCTCTCAGTCGAGAGGTAGTCCAACACGAACTGGGTGTTGCGCTCACCAACATTCATGGTCGTGAACCCAGCCATGACCTGGGCTCCACCAAACACCTTGGCTTGCATGGACTCACGCCTCGCACCTTTTTTCAATAGCCCGTTGATCAGCAATTCCATAGCATAGGAGCCGTAGCGACCGAGGCCGTCGCCGCCATCTCCTTCAGGCAACATGAAGTGATTCATGCCTCCGGTTTGTGCTCGACCGTCCCATATGCATGCGGCGATACAGGAACCCAGCACAGTGGTGATGAGGATATCTTCAGATGCCACGAAGTATTCGCCGGGCAAAACTTTGACTGCATCGTATTTGAAGTGGTGATCACTGTAAAAAAACGAGGCCTCGCCAGGGCTGCGGACTTGCGCCTTGAATTGCTCGATGCGCGAGGATCGCCCCGTCATCACGGCACCACTAAAGTCGCTCATACACCGTCTTGCCCTTTAGCAAAAACAAATCACGGGATTCACCGAAATTTTCTGCATGACCAACAAACAACATGCCCCCTGGCACCATCACACGATGGATTCGCTCCAAAACCTTGCGCTGGGTTGCTGCATCAAAATAGATCATGACATTTCGACAAAAGACGACGTCAAAACGTTCACGAAACGGCCAATCGTCCTTGATGAGGTTGACATTCACAAAGTCAATCAGAGTTTTCAGTTCAGGCCTTATCTTCACGAGGCCATCATTGTTGCCTTTGCCTCGCAGAAAAAAGCGGTGAAGACGCTGCGGGCTCATGCCTTTGAGGCCGTCCAGGCGGTAAGTGGCTCGGGCCGCCGTGGCCAGCACCTTTGAGTCAATGTCACTCGCGGTGAGCATCACGTTGGCCTTAGTGCCAAGCGCCTCCATGGCGGTGATGATGATGGAGTATGGCTCTTCACCCGTTGACGCGGCATTGCACCAAATCTTCCAGGCGCGGCCTGGGTCTGCCCGAAAATGCTCTGCCAAGGTCTCAAAGTGATGTTGCTCTCGGAAGAAAGATGTCAGATTAGTGGTTAGGGCATTTACAAATTCTTGCCACTCCGGGCCGTCATGCTTGTCGAGCCAGGCCAGATAATCTTTGAAACTCTGATGCCCGGTTTCGCGCAGTCGCCTGGACAAACGGCTGTAAACCATCGCGTGCTTGCCGTTATGCAAACTGATGCCGGCGCGTTGATAGATCAGAGTTTGGACCCGATCGAAGTCAGCGTTGGTCCATGTGAACTCTCTCTCCTGCAAACCATCTCCTCCTGACTCCATGTCATGGGTCCGATTCATACTGACCAGCACAGTGGCTGATGGCGTTGGTAAATTGACATGGGTGCGCAACCGATAGGTCCAATTGGATCAAACGGTCGCGTCAGATGCCAAAGCCATGCTTTGGCCCGCCATCAGTTTTTCAATGTCGAGCAGGATCAGCATGCGGTCCCGCAATGACCCCAACCCCACCACAGCATCGCGGTCAATGATCGTGTCTATATCTGGCGCAACCTTGAAGTTGTCAGCGGGCAAAGTAAGAACATCACTAACCGAATCGACGACGATGCCGACAATTCGCCTGGACAAGTTTAGGACGATCACCACTGTTGAGCTGTCATAGTCAGACTTTGGGCAGTCGAATTTCAGTCGCAAATCAACAATGGGCACGATGGTGCCACGCAAGTTGAAGACGCCCTTGATGAAGTTGGGCGCATTGGCAATCCGGGTAGGTGGCTCGTAGCCGCGTATTTCCTGGACCTTCAGAATATCTATGCCAAATTCCTCACGGTCGAGTCGAAAGGTTAAGTACTCCCGCTCGTTAGCAAAGACCTGGTCCTGCGTCTGTCCCATTGCAGTCATGTGTTGTCCTTAATCGGCTTTTCAGTCAATGGCGGGAACGCCGCACCAAGGCGCCCGTGTCGAGGATCAGCGCAACCTTGCCATCCCCCAGAATGGTGGCGCCAGAGACATTAGGGATTTTTCGATAATTTGACTCCAAGTTCTTCACCACCACCTGCTGCTGGCCCAGAAGGTCATCCACCAATAGGGCAACCCGACTCCCCTCGGCCTCTATCACCACCATGATATCGCTGGGTCTGTCACGGTCTGTCCGAGGAATCTGGAAAACTCTTTCCAGTTCAACTACCGGCATGTACTCATCGCGCACTTTGACCAGTTGAGCCCCATGACCGACGGTGTTGATTGCATCAGCCTTGACCTGGAAGGACTCGATAACCGAGGAAAGCGGAAGCATGTAAACCTCCTTGCCGACACCCACTGACATGCCATCCATGATGGCAAGAGTCAGCGGCAAGCGAACGGATACCCTCATCCCATAGCCTTCGGCAGAGTCGATTTCAACTGTGCCATTGAGTGCCGTGATGTTACGTTTGACCACATCCATGCCGACCCCTCGGCCAGAGACATCCGTGACTACCTCTGCCGTTGAGAACCCCGGGGCAAATATCAATTGCCAGACTTCTGCATCCGGCATTTGATCAGACACGTCCAACCCACGCTCGCGCGCCTTCTTCAGGATTTTTTCGCGAGACATGCCGCGGCCATCATCACGCACTTCAATGACGATCGATCCACCCTGATGAGCCGCGGACAAAGTGATGGTTCCGGTTTCAGGTTTACCGGCGCGGATCCGCTCTTCAGGCATTTCCACGCCATGATCACAACTGTTGCGTACCAGGTGCGTGAGCGGATCGGTAATCTTTTCAACCAATCCTTTGTCGAGCTCAGTGGACTCACCCATCGTGACAAAGTCGACCTTCTTACCCAGCTTGAATGCCAGGTCGCGCAACATCCGCGGGAAGCGACTGAAAACCACCGACATCGGGATCATCCGGATGGACATCACCGACTCCTGCAAATCGCGCGTGTTTCGGTCAAGATCTGCCAGGCCGGCCATCAGCTTCTGAAATTGGCCAGACTCCAACGCACGACTGTTCTGCGCCAACATGGCCTGTGTGATGACCAACTCGCCAACCAGATTGATCAGTTGGTCGACCTTGCTAATCGAAACGCGAATAGTGGCGGCCTCCACCTGAGCCAGTGGCGCATTAGACTTCTCGACTGGCTTCACCTGCGTCGCCACTTTTTCAACGGCTGGCGGCACATAGGCCGACGGATTCGTTGGCGCCCCAGGTGCACCATCAAAAAAACCAAACCCGGGCGATGGCGCCAAAGGTGTCCCGGGGGGTGGATCGTCCTGCGCCATCGTGCCGGGCAGCGCCTGCGTTGCGCGGAAAGCCTCCACTGCATCGGCTCTGACCGCTAAGGCCGGTTGGACCACTGTCAAGTTTTTGGTCACATCCTGAATCGCTACTTGGCTGCGTGAAACGTGAAACTCAAACAGATCAAGGAGTTCATCCGTGGAAGTCGAACTGACCACTGAAAACTTCCGCATATCAGCCTGATCGCAAGCCAGTGCCTTTATGGTGCCCAAGCCTGGAATGTCTCGGAACAGCTCTCTGATGGCTTCCGCATGCGCCATGTCCTTGAGCGGACCCACCATGATTTCGAGCGTTCGTTCGCCCTCAGCGGCAACTGGCTGTAGCTGGGGCTGAACCGTGCTTTCAAACGCCGCCGACGGAGCAACGATTGGCGCAACACTTTGACCTTCCCCTAAGGCCAACTCACTGATGCGTTGAACAAGCGCCTCTGTAGACGGAGGCTCGCCAATGCCCCCTGCCTGATGGCGGGCTAGAAGGCTGCGGGACACATCAGCCGATTGCAGCAACACATCCACCATGGCTAAATTCGGCTGGATCTCATGGCGCCGCAAGCGGTCCAACAGTGACTCCATCTGGTGCGTCAACCCGGCCACGTCCGTGAAACCGAAGGTAGCCGCACCGCCCTTGACCGAATGAGCACAACGGAATATCCCGTTGAGCTCTTCATCATCTGCGGTCTCGAGGTGAAGGCTGAGCAGCATCTGCTCCATCAGGTCCAGATTCTCCGCAGCTTCCTCGAAAAAAATCTGGTAGAACTGTGTCAGATCGAAGTCACCCTCCGCGCCACCCCCATGTTGCTGTGCATCTGACATGTCAATCTACTCCTTGCGGCAATGCCGTTCAACGCCAATGGGCCTCATTACTTGATGACTTTTTTGATGACCTCAAGCAGTCGCGCTGGATCAAATGGTTTCACCAACCATCCCGTCGCACCAGCCGCCCGGCCAGCCTGCTTCATCAAGTCACTGGACTCGGTGGTCAGGACCAATATCGGAACTGTCTTGAACTGGGGATGCTCCCTCAATTTCCGAGTCAATCCCAAGCCATCCAGCCTAGGCATGTTCTGATCCGTCAGAACCAAGTCGAACGACTGCATTTGCGCTTTTTCATAGGCGTCCACACCGTCGACAGCCTCGACCACCTGGTAGCCGGCACCCGTCAAAGTGAAGGAGACCATCTTGCGCATGGACGGCGAATCATCAACTGCGAGAATAAATGCCATACACAGCTCCAACAATTACTGAAATTATTTTCAATTAAGCTCTAAAAAAGCTCGATGGACCCAGCGTCCATTTCGTCTTGAGTCACCGGATTAGGGCGCTGGGGCATATCCTCGACAAAAGGAACCGCTTCGCCATCTTCTGAGCCCATAGACTCAGCTGCCAACCGATAGGCGCAGCCCTGAAGTGTCTTCGTGGAATGCGCAATAAGTTGCGACGCTATGTCCTGAAACTGCAACTCAATCACGGCAGCGCTCATGGCGCCCCGGGCAGGACCCAAATCAGCCCCTCCCGCCTGCGCAGCGCTTTCCAAATGTGACAGTGCGCTTGAGAAGCGCAGCATCAGATTTTCCATCGTGTGGGCCAGCAGACCGTCAAGGCGATTCAGGTCGTGAACAACCATGAGCAAAGAATCCTGTACCTCTGCGACCAGCATGAGGGGAACTTCGACTGAGGGCGCTGACGCCGATGTAACTGACTCTTGCATTCCCTTATCCAATTCTGCCCGCCGTTGACATTTAGCCAAACCACCAGGCAATAGAGTGCTCCAAGCATAATAGCTAATCATACCGTTCATCATGGCTCAAAAACGCGCACCGGAAACAACATTGAAAGTGCTCCATTTGGAGGATTCAGAAGTCGACCATGAACTGGTCCGTCGGGTGCTAGCCCGTACCGATGAAAATTTTGAGTTGCAGCGGGTCGAAAGCCTGGAATGCTTCGCCGAGCAATTGCAGACCCGGCACTTCGACGTCATTCTTGCGGATTACCGGCTGCCTGGTTTCACGGCGCTCGATGCCTGGCATACGCTCCAGCAGCAGCCACAACGCCCCCCTTTTGTTTTGCTCTCAGGGGCTATCGGCGAATCAGCTGCCGTAGCGGCCATCAAGATGGGCGTGAGCGATTACCTTGCCAAAGACGAAGTGGCCAAACTGGCCTCCACTATCCGGCGCGTTCTGGAATTGCACGCGATTCGGCGGGCCAAGGATGCAGCCGATGCGGAACTGGCGCTCTCGCAAAAGCGCCTTGCAGAATTCGCCGAGCATCTGCAAGCGACCATCGAGCAGGAGCGCGCCGCCATTGCTCGGGAGATCCACGACGACATTGGTGGCTCCCTGGCGGCAGTGCGTTTTGACCTGTCCTGGCTTGAGCGGCATGCCTCTGATGAGGCCGTGCGTTCGCACCTGCAGTCGGCCAAAGAGATGTTGGGACACGCCATTGATGCCAGTCAGCGCATTATGAAAGACCTTCGACCCGCAATCCTGGACCAGGGTTTGGCAGCAGCCGTGCAATGGCTGGCTGAAAGTTTTACAAAGCGAACCGGCATCAAAACCGTGGTCAATGCGTTCGACAGCTCAAGGGATATTCCCAAAGCGGTGCAATTGGTGGCTTACCGAACCGCCCAGGAAGCCCTCACCAATATCAGCAAACACGCGATCTGTGACTTGGTTCACATTGACCTGTCTGACGCTGAAGAGGTGCTAACCCTGGAGGTCAGGGACAATGGCCAGGGCATTGCCCAGGCAGAGCTCGCCAAACCAAAGTCCTTCGGCATTCGCGGCCTTCAAGAGCGCGCCAAAACGGTTGACGGCTGGCTTGACATCAGCAGCTTTGAGAATACAGGCACATCCATTATTTTGTCGGTGCCACTGCCTGCTTCTGCAGGGGCGATGAACCAGGAGTCTGATTGACATGATCCGCGTCATTTTGTGCGACGACCACGCAATGGTCCGGCGCGGCATCCGTGAAACCTTGTCCGAGGCTGTCGACATACAAGTCACCGGCGAGGCGTCGAACTATGCCGAAGTCCGTGAGGCGATCAGAAATACGGCCTGCGATGTTCTGGTGCTGGACCTCAACATGCCCGGACGAGGTGGCCTGGAGGTCCTGTCAAGCCTGCGCGAGTCGGATTCGCCTATCAAGGTACTCATCGTCTCAATGTTTCCTGAAGATCAATACGCGATCCGGTGCCTGCGCGCAGGCGCACAAGGCTATTTGAACAAGGCTGGCGACCCGGCAGATCTTATTCATGCGGTCAGGACTGTCGCCCAGGGTCGCAAGTACGTCACAGCCGATGTCGCCAGCATGCTGGTGGAGAGCCTGCGTACGCCGGAAGTAGAAAGCCTGCATGCCACGTTGTCAGAACGCGAATTACAAACCCTGCTCAAGATCGCCTCGGGGAAACGCTTGTCGGACATTGCGGAAGAACTCATGCTCAGCCCCAAGACTGTCAGCGTTTACCGATCCCGAGTTCTGGAAAAACTCAAGCTTGGCAATAATTCGGAGCTCACGGTGTACGCCATTCGCAACAATTTGGTGTAACACGCCCCGTCAACGCCTCGCAAAGAGATCAATCGCGCGCTCCATCAGGGCCATCATCGGCTGATCCAGCATAGGCAGGGTAGCGGTGATGCCAATCAGACCAACCGTCAGCGTGATTGGAAAGCCAATCGCATAAATGTTCATTTGCGGGGCAACACGGGACACAATGCCCAATCCCAGGTTGACGAACATGAGCATGCCGATCATTGGCAAGGCAATCCAAAGACCTGTGGCAAACAGGTCCGCCCCCAGCGTATAAAGTTTCAGGCTAGACACAGCGGTAAGGAAATTTTGGTCGACCGGAAAAGCCTCAAAACTCTTGATAACCGCCATCAGGATCATCAGATGCCCGTTCATGACGATGAACAAAAAAGTCGACATCTGGCCAAAGAATGTTGCTACTGCGCTGGATTGGGTGTTGAGCGAAGGATTGAAGAAGGATGCAAAGTTCAAGCCCATTTGAAAGCCGACAACCTCCCCCGCAAGTTCAACCGCCGCAAAGACAAGCCGTACAGTAAACCCGATGGCTAAACCAATGCCCACCTGCTGGATCAAAGCGCCCAAGGCGTCTGGGCCAGCGATGCTGATCACCGGCTGTCCGGACAAACTAGGCTGGGCCGCAATCGAGATCAGCAGTGCCAGCCCAACCCGCGCCCGCAAAGGGAAAGCCCTAGAGGAAAAAATAGGGGCCGACGTGAAGACCGCCAGCACCCGGAAGAAGGGCCAGATCAGCGGTGACAGCCAAGCCACGATCTGACTTTCGGTCAGGGCAATCATGACCTTCAGGCGTCGGTCAGCTCACTGCGCCCGGGATCGCTTCGATCACGCGACGGATGTACTCCACCAGCATATTGAGCATCCAGGGCCCGGCCATGGCGAACACCGCCACTGCCGCCAGCAACTTGGGCACAAAAGCCAGGGTAGCCTCATTGATCTGGGTAACGGCCTGAAACAGACTGATGACCAACCCGACCAGCAACACCACGCCCAAGACAGGGGCTGACACCATCAGCAACATCAGCAAGGCCTCCTGGCCCATGGTCAAAACCATCTGTGCGTTCATGTCCGCCCCTCAAACAGCAAAGCTCGAAGCCAATGAACCAATCAGCAGGTTCCAGCCATCGGCCAGTACAAACAGCATCAATTTGAACGGCAGGGCCACAAGCACAGGCGACAGCATCATCATGCCGAGCGACATGAGCACACTGGCCACCACGATGTCGATCACAAGGAAAGGGATAAAAATCATGAAACCGATTTGAAATGCTGACTTGAGCTCGCTGGTGACAAACGCGGGCACCAGCACTCGCATGGGCACCGTCTGAGCGTTGGTACCGGGCTCCAGTTTGGCGAGGCGGACAAACAGCGCCAGGTCCGACTGACGGGTTTGTTTGCTCATGAACTGGCGCAATGGCGCCTCTGCTTTGTCAAGCGCCTGCTCAAATGGCATGGCGTTTTTAGAGTAAGGCAGATAGGCTTCGTTGTAAACCTTGTCAAAGGTCGGACCCATGACAAAAAAAGTCAGAAACAGCGACAGGCCCACGATCACCTGATTCGGAGGGGCCGACTGGGTGCCCAACGCCTGCCGCAAGAGTGAAAGCACGATAACAATCCGCGTAAAACCGGTCATCATCAGCAGCACTGCAGGCAGGAACGACAGAGCCGTAAAAAACAGCAAAGTCTGGACTGGCACTGAAAAACTCATGCCGGTTCCGCCGGTGCCCACCAGCAAAGGCAACTGTCCGGCCGTTTGCGCCCAGGATGCCGACAAGCCGACCAGGGCGATACCACCCGCCGCGACGAGCTTAAGGCCGAACGAAGACCACAGCCAACCAACGTATCGCTTGAACACCATGGATTGCGCCATCACACTTGGCCTGAATCCGGGAGTGCTATCACCGCAGGCGCTTGCGGTTCCGCACTGAGGTCGGCACTGTGCAGCAAGGTAATGGTGTGCGCCGTGACGCCCAGGGTCAGTCGGACCCGGGCATGATCTGGCCCCTGCTCCACGGTCACCACCCTTTGTTGCGGGCCAACCGCCAGCACCGAGACGATTTTGGCTGCCGAATCGGCTCCTGCCACACTTCCCAGAGCGCGCTGCTTGAGCCACTTCACGGCCATGGGCAACAAAGCCAGAAGAAAAACGAAAACAGCGACCAGCCCTAACGTCTGCGTCATGGGCGCGTCATCCTTTGCTGACTCGGCGCAAACGCTCCGATGGTGTGACCACGTCAGTCAAGCGGATGCCGAACTTGTCGTTCACCACCACCACCTCGCCCTGCGCAATCAAATAACCATTGACCAGCACGTCCATGGGTTCGCCCGCTAGCGCATCGAGCTCAACCACCGACCCCTGGCCCAGCTGCAAAATGTGCTTGATGGGAACCCGGGTACGGCCCAACTCCACCGACAGTTGCACCGGGATATCCAGCACTCGGTTGATGTCGCTGATGGGTATCTCACCAGAGGGCGGCGCGCCCGAGAACGCGCGCGACGGCTCACCTGACAGGATGCCGCCCGGCTCGATGCCGCCCGATTCAGAAGAGCGTTGCTCTTGAAGCGCCTCCGCCCAACTGGCCATGCCGTCGTCTTCGGTCGCGTTTTCGTCAATTGCCATGTTTATCTCCCATCCAGGCGAGGTCATTCCCGCGCAAGCTTCTGTCAATTCTCAACGCATATTTGGCGTTGTGAGTACCGTACTGGCATTCAAACACAGGAACACCCGCAATCGTGGCTTCAATTTTTGATTTGCGGTCTAGTTCGATGAAATCCCCAGGCTTGATGGCCATCAGTTGTTCGATCGTTGCATTGGCGCGAGCCAACTCGGCCACCAGCACCACTTCGGCGGCCTGAATTTCCTGCGTCAGCACGTTCACCCAGCGGCGATCCACCTCGACCGAGTCGCCCTGTGTAGACGAATACAACACGTCGCGAATGGGCTCCAAAGTCGCATACGGCATGCAGAAATGAATGGCACCCGCAATATCACCAATTTCAACCTGAAAATGTGTTGACACAACAATTTCACTGGGCGTTGCAATATTGGCGAATTGCGGCTGCATTTCCGAACGCTGGTACTCCAGCTCAAGCGGGTAAATGCCCTTCCAAGCCTTTTTGTACTCTTCGGTGATCACCCCGACCAAGCGGTTGATGATGCGCTGCTCAGTCTGCGAGAACTCGCGCCCCTCAATACGGGTCTTGAACTTGCCGACGCCGCCGTACAGCATCTCAATGATGCCAAACACCAAGGCCGGTTCGCACACAATCAGGCCGCTACCGCGCAGGGGCCTGATCGCCATGATGTTGAAGTTGGTGGGCACCGCCAATTCGCGCAAAAAAGCACTGTAGCGCTGCACCGCCACTGGACCCAAAGAAATCTCAGGGCTCCGGCGAATCATATTGAATAAGCCCACCCGCAGATTACGGGCGAACCGTTCATTGACGATCTCCATCGAGGGCATACGCCCCCGAACAATGCGCTCTTGGCTGGAGATGCTGTATGCCCGAACCTCGCCTTGATCCTGCAGCTCTTCAGACAGCTTCTGGCTTTCGCCGGTCACTCCTTCAAGCAGCGCGTCGACTTCTTCCTGGGAGAGAAAAGATTCACTCATAAGTGGCTGGCAAGTTCTGTGTTACTGGACGATGAAGCTTGAAAAAAGCACGCCCCGTACCGGATTGTCGTCCACCGGGGCCTTTTCAGCCGCTTTCTTTTTGCTCTTTGCGGCGTCCTTTTTTGGTTTTGCCGCCGTATCATGCGCAGCCTGGAAGGGCTTGGATGCCTCCAGCAGAATGTCTGCCGCCAACTTTTCCTTGCCCTCGATGGCCAGTAACTCCTGCGCCGTGCGCTGCGAGACCAGCAACAGCACACCACTGCGAATGGAGGGCATGTAGGGTTTCACCTTTTCGGTGGCCTTTGAGTCTGACAGCTCCAGCGTGATGCCGATCTGCGCTACCTTTTCACCGCCCGGGTCAGCCAAATTGACCACCATATTGTCCAGTGTCAGGTAGGTTGGCGGGCCCTTGGGCGCCGCATGCACGACTTCTTCGCCATCTTCGTCCGCCGCATTTTTTTTACTGAGCAGGAAAAAGGCACCGCCACCCACCAGCGCGAGTACCAACACAGCAACGCCGCCAATCAGCAATAGTTTTTTGCTCTTGGGTTTTGCCTTGGCAGGCTCGTCAGCGTCGGGCTTCTGTGCATCAGCTTTGGTAGCCACGTATTTTCCTTAGGAACAACAGGTTGAAACCCGATTATTGAGCACATTGGCACTGCCGGTGGTGCGATGAGCCCGGTAAAAACCACGCTTTCGATCCGATCAGCCCCTCTTTTACACGAATAAGTCTACCGTTCGACCAGATGCAGCGCGCGCGCGGGGGGTGGCCAAGGCGACATCTGACTCCACCAGGCTGACCCCCTTTTGCCTCGCGCCAGCGCGATCGCGCTGCGCCTGGGCACCGGCACGATCCTGGCCCGACGCGCCTACCGAGACCCCAGCAAGCACCAGCCCTTCGCTGGCCAACAGTTCTTTCAGATGGGACATGGCGCCCTCAATCACCTCGCGCAGATCGGCGCGATCGGTCCTGAAACCGATTTGAGCTTCCCCGTTCGCAAGGGAAATACTGACCTCAATCGGTTCAGCGCCGAAGCCGTCGAGTTTCAATTCTGCCTTTTGAACCCCCTGACTGACCCAGTAACTCACCGTGTCCGCCAACATGGTGTCGGTCGTCTGCACCGTCACCAACTCCGGTGGGGCCATGACCTCTCCGGGCGCCCCCGTGGGTGCGTGCATCGCGCCGCCCAGGCCTTCAAAGCTGCCCTGGGCCAATCGGGCAGAGGGTTTGTCTGAGCTCGCACCCGCTTGCCGAATGAGCCCGTCTCCCAGACCACTGGCGGCCAACAGGCCAGCCAACGCGGGCTCCCGTGAAAAAGCTTCCAGTCGCGCGCCATGGGTCTCCAGTTTTTCAGCTGTCCTGGCGACTGATGCGGCCAACTGGCGTGCGTCTGTCTGATCTGGCGTTACCGACAGTGGGTCAGTCACAGCGTTTTTCCCGGCCGGCAGTGACGCCTTGACTGAAGCGCCAGCAGTGGGGCCGCCCAAAAGTGATGCGGTGGCCTCGCCTGGCGTGACGGCCTGCAGCCCATTCTTGCCACCAGCGACCGTTGCACGGTGCGCCATCGGCCCGCTGGTCTGGGTTTCGGCCATCAATGTCATGGCAACAGCATTGGCAGTAACCATCGCATTTGGGCTAGGCAGCGCTGCAGTTCCAGCCGATGCTCTACCGGCGTCGGCCTGGCCAGCCAGTGCCAGCAAAGCGGCCAGATCCAGCGCTGGCTGGGGTGCCTGTAGCGCGTTCGGGGGAGCACCTGCTTTGGCGCCATCAGGTACGGCATCCTGCGCAGACGCCGGCTCCGAATCATTAGCCTCCTCGGCCGAGGCGGCAAGCAGCGTTGAAAAACTGCTTGGGTCGTCCACCGACGGGCCGTCTTTCGCACCTGCCTTAAGCTTGCCATTCGGTCCCAGCCCAGCGCTGGCAGCCTTGGGCTGGGGACTTGGCGGGGCGGCTAGTTCGATACTCATCGTCGATCCTCTTCTAAAGTCTGCTGTGCGGTACGCCGGGTCTGCATGGCGGCAAATTCATCCATCTCTTTTTGCTCTCGGCGCCCCTGCACCACAGCGAGTGCGGCTTCTTTGTTTTTCAGGACCTGCTTCAGGCTGGTGACCCTGAACTCGGTCTCGAGCCAGTGTTTGCGCGCGCGTTCGACCTTGCTGCCCCACTGCCCCAAGACACCCTCCTGCAAGATCACCGCCTGTTGCAGGCGATCCATGAACTGGTAGTGATGTCGCATCATTTCAGGGGTCACACTGATCTGTGCAGCCTTGGCCCAACGGGCCTCGGTTTCATCCGCATAGGTTTGAAGCTGGCTCATCTGCTCTCGCGCAAAGGCCTCAGATTGCTGAATTTGCAGCAAAACAGCCGCCGCCTGGTCGCGCCGCAGGGTGGCCACCTGGATGGCCAGCAAAACACTTTTTACGCCAGACATTGCGCCACCACGTCTTTCGCCGGGCTCATAACATCGCCTCGCGGCTGCCCATGGCGGTCAACATGTCCTGGGTGCTGTCCCGCAGACTGGCGGCCTCATAGATGTCCTGACGCAGGAAAGCTGACATACCCTCGTGCAGCCGGATAGCCTCGTCCAGCCCCGGGTCTGAGCCGCTGGCATAGGCGCCGATCTGCACCAGATCGCGGCCTTTTTCATAACGGGAATTGATGGCCCTGAAGCGGCGCGCCATTTCAAAGTGCTGGCGCGAGACAACGCTGTGCATCACCCGGGAGGCCGACTGTTCAATGTCGATCGCGGGGAAATGTCCGGCTTCGGCCAGCGAACGCGACAGCACGATGTGACCGTCCAGGATCGCCCTGGCCGCATCGGCAATCGGGTCCTGCTGGTCGTCGCCTTCTGAGAGCACGGTGTAAAACGCCGTGATCGACCCGACACCGTTAAGACCATTACCGCTGCGCTCCACCAGCTGTGGCAACTTGGCAAAGCAGGAAGGCGGGTAACCTTTGGTGGCCGGCGGTTCGCCAATGGCCAGCGCAATTTCACGTTGCGCCATGGCGTAGCGGGTGAGCGAATCCATCAGCAGCAGCACATGGCGGCCCTTGTCCCTGAAATTTTCGGCAATGGCCGTGGCGTAAGCTGCCCCCTGCATGCGCAGCAGGGGTGGCGCGTCGGCCGGGGCAGCCACCACCACCGACCGGGCTCGGCCGTCAGCGCCCAGAATATCCTCAATAAACTCTTTCACCTCGCGGCCCCGCTCACCAATCAGGCCCACCACAATCACGTCGGCCTCGGTGTAGCGCGCCATCATGCCAAGCAGCACGCTTTTGCCCACGCCAGACCCGGCAAACAAGCCGATGCGCTGGCCACGCCCTACCGTGAGCAAGGCGTTGATGGCGCGCACGCCGGTATCGAGCTGTTCGCGAACCGGCGCGCGGTCCATCGCGTTGATCGGCTGGCGGCTCAAGGGCCGGGCCGCCACGTCCAGGATGGGGCCCATCCGGTCCATGGGTCCGCCCTGGGCATCCACCACCCGACCCAACAGGCCGTCACCCAGTGGCAGCCTCAGCATGCCGTAGTCGGCCAATCTGTGGGCCTGACGCTGCTCATGCAGCCGGGGCGGCGCCACCTCGGCTGCCAGCGGGGCCACACCTGCACCATTGGACAGACCGTGAACGTCGCCGGCCGGCATCAAAAAAGCCCGGTCATTGGCAAAACCCACCACCTCGGCCAGCACCGGCGGTTGTCCTTTCATGCTCACCAGGCATTGCGAACCCACCGGGACACGGATGCCGGCCGCCTCCAGCACCAAGCCAGACAGGCGCGTGAGCGTGCCACGCACCTCCAGCGTGGAACCTGCCTGAACGCGCTCGCTGGCATCGGCCAGAAAGGCTTGCCAGGGGTTCGCCGTCTCAGGCGGGTTCATCGGGCGCCTCCCACGACATGGTTAGCCCGAGCGTGGCAATGGCGCGCAGCCAGCGCTTTTGCACCGTGGCGTCCACCACCGTACCGGCAGACTCGATCACGCACCCACCTGGGGTGATGGACGGGTCTGGCACCAGGGTCAGGGCCAGGCTGGCCAGTTCATTGGGCGCCCCATTGGCGAGGGTGTCGCGGTCTGACGGATTCAGGCGCACCACCGTGCTCTTGCCATCGGCCATCAACAGTCCCAGCGCTTCGCGCAGCACGGGTTGCAGCGCAGAGGTGTCGGTGGCCAGCTCACGGCGCAGCACTTGCCGCGCCAGTTCACAGGCGATATCCAGCACCCCCTGCGCCAGGGTCTGCTCGGCCGCGGCCAGTTGGGCCTGCGCCTGTTCAAAAAGGCGCGCCATCTGTTGCCCCGCGCTTTGGCCTTGCTGCGCCACAAAATCGGCCATCTGCCGCTGCGCCTCAACCGTGGCGTGGGCACGACCCTGCTCAAAACCCTGGGCAAAACCCTCTTGCCGCAGCGCCTCGTCTTGCGCCCGCTCGGCAGCCGCCTGCTGGACCTTGACCTGGACGGCCAGCAGCGCGGCGCGGTTGTCCACCGCACCAAAATCCCACTGCTCAACAGCACCAATTTCTTCGCCGGGAATGAAGCGCGTGTAATTCCGCATGCTCAAACCATGGCCTCGTCGCCACCTGCGGCAATGATAATTGAGCCCTCATCGGCCAGGCGGCGCACCACCTTGAGCACCTCTTTTTGCTGCGCCTCAACCTCAGACAGCCGCATCGGCCCACGTGACTCCAAGTCCTCACGGAACGACTCTGCGGCGCGGGATGACATGTTGGCCATGATTTTGTCCTTGAGCTCCGGCGGAGCGCCCTTGAGTGCGACGATGAGCGCGTCGGACGCCACTTCCTTGAGCACCATCTGAATGGCCTTGTCGTCAAGCTTGAGCAGGTCGTCAAAGACAAACATTTTGTCCATGATCTTCTGGGCCAGCTCCGGGTCGTGGATACGGATCGACTCAATCACCGTGCCCTCCAGCGCTGTGCCCAGCTGATTGATCATCTCAGCAGCCGTCTTGACACCGCCCAGCGAGGTCTTGCGCCCTCCTTCTGAGCCGGCCAGCACCTTAAACAGCACCTCGTTCAGGTCTTTCAGCGCGGCAGGTTGGATACCTTCCATGGTGGCAATACGCAGCATGACCTCGTTACGCTGGCGCTCGGTAAAGAATTTCAAAATGGCTGCGGCCTGGTCAAAGTCTACGTGCACCAAAATCGCCGCCACAATTTGTGGGTGTTCATTACGCAGCAGCTCCGAGACAGCTGCCGGGTCCATCCACTTCAGGCTCTCGATACCCGATATGTCGTTGCCGTGCAAGATGCGGTCGATCAGCAGCGCCGCCTTGTCGTCGCCCAGGGCGCGCTTGAGCACAGAACGCACATAGTCACTGGTGTCAGAGATCATCAGGCTCTGCGCCTCGGCGATGGCGGTAAACCGGTCGACCACATCGTCCACCCGCTCGCGTGTCATGGATTTGGTCTTGGCAATAGCCTCACCAAGCTTCTGCACCTCTTTGGGAGACAGGTATTTGAAAACCGCCGCTGCTTCTTCCTCGCCGAGCGACATCATCAAAACGGCGGCGTCTTGCAGTCTGTCAGTTGGATTCGTCATTTAGGTATCGCGGGTAAGGATCAGGCGGCAGACTCACCATTGATCCAGGTTTTCATAATATTCGCGACTGCAGCCGGATTATCCAGCGTCAGTTTACGGGCATTGGTCAGGGCCAACTCGCTGGTGGTGGGCAAAGGCGCAGCCAACTTGGCTATCGGCGCCGCCAGTAGGGGCCGCTCGGGTTCTTCAGACTCCAGTGCATCGAGCTGGGGTGTCAGCATGGTCACATGGGGGGTGGCCTGGCTCAAGGCCCTGATAGCGGGCCGAATTACACCCAGCAATACCAGCGCTCCAAACAACAGGGTGCCAATCGGCCAGGCAAAGCTGCGGGCCAGGTCTTGTACCTCTGGCTGCTTCCAGAGTGGCAACTCCACCACCACCAGCTTTTCTTGGGCAAAGGGTGCGTTCATCAGGTTGACTGAGTCGCCCCGGTCCTTGTTAAAGCCAATCGTCTCTCGCACCAAGGCGGTCATTTTTTCAATCTGCTGGTCGGTCAGCGGCGTGGTGGTCGTCTTGCCCTTGGCATCTGTGGCGCTTTGGTGGTTCAGCACAACCGCCGCGCTGATGCGCTTAACCACACCCGTGCCGCCCCGCACCACGCGCACGGTCTTGTCCACCTCGTAATTGGTGATGGATTCACGCTTGCTGCCGCTATTGGCCGCTGCGCCGTTGCCGGCTGCCGGCGTCAGGGCCTGTGCAGCGCCATTGATGGGCGCACTGCTGGCGGCTGGCGGCTGGTTGGTGGTGGCACCCGGAACCCCGGCTGCGGTACTGGTGCTGCCATTGCCGCTCTCCACCACTTGCTGGCTGCGGATCACAGATGACTCTGCTGTCTGGTTAGGTTTGTGGGACTCCGAGGTGGACTCGGTCTGCGAGAAATCAAGCTCGGCAGTCACCTGGGCTTTGACGTTGTTACGGCCAACAACCGGCTCAAGGATGTCCAGGATACGACGGCTGTAAAGCTGCTCCAGCTGTTGCACTACCTGCAACTGCTGTGCGTCACCACCAGTGCCGTTGGCCCCCTCGGGCGGGGTGGACAGCAGCTTGCCTGAATCATCCAGCACGCTGACTGCTGCCGGCGTGAGTTCGGGCACGCTGGACGACACCAGGTGAATGATGCCAGCCAATTGCGAGCGGTCCAGCGTGCGCCCGGGGCTCAAACTCAGCAGTACAGAGGCCGACGGTTTTTGCTGCTCCCTGAAAAAACCATTCTGGTTGGGCAGCGCCAGGTGCACCCGGGCGTTCTGCACCGAGGACAGCGCCTGAATAGAGCGGGTCAACTCACCCTCCAGGCCGCGTTGGAAGGTGAGCCGCTCCTGGAACTGGGTCATGCCAAAGCGGTTCGACTCCATCACTTCAAAGCCGGCCACTGAGCCCTTGGGCAGCCCCAAAGAGGCCAACCGCAAACGCGTGTCATGCACCTTGTCGGCCGGCACCAAAATAGCGCCGCCACCCTCAGCATGTTTGTAAGGCACGTTCATTTGCGACAGCTGGGCCACGATGGCGCCGCCATCCTTGTCGGCCAAGTTGCTGTACAGCACGCGCCATTCAGCCTGGCGGCCCATCATCAGGCCGACGATACCGATCACCACAAAAACAGCAATGCCCAGCCCCAGGCGCATGCGCTGGGCCGGTTCAAGGCCAGCGAGTCGCTGGCCCAAAGTGGGATTGATTGGAATTGCTGGGGCGGTGGCCATGGAATCTTCCGGTTCATCTTGGCGCGGCATCGCACCAACTCTGACCGCGATTATTCTGCCCAGCGCCAAAAACTTGAGCCCGAAAAGCCCGGTATTTACCCCTTACTTCCGATTTAAGTTGAGACAGTGTGCTTGCTAGTATTCATCCCACACCAAGCAAAGACCCGCCATGGACCTCAGACTCACTCCCAACACCATGCCCACCGGCGTTCGGCCGACGCTCGCGCCGCGCCTGTCTTCGCCCCAGGTACAAGGTGCTGCCGAGGGTGGCTTCTCTGGCGCACTCAAAAGCGCTCTTAGCTCCGTCAGCGCAGCACAGAACGACTCGGCCCGGCTCCAGCGCGAGGTTCAGATGGAAAACCCTGCGGTCAGCCTGGAGCAAACCATGGTGGCCATACAGAAAGCCCAAATTGGCTTTCAGGCAACTCTGCATGTGCGCAACCGCATGGTGCAGGCTTACACCGACATCATGAACATGCAGGTCTAACCAGGCCCATTAATGCATCTGTTTAGCAGTACTCGGGCTGAGCAATTTGTCCAACTCGCCCACCCAGGGCTCGGTCAGAAGCCGCACCTGCGCATCGTTGCGCAATATCTGCTGCATGATCCTCACCTTGTCACGCCGCTCGGCGGCGGTCATGTCTTCATGCTGGGCGCGTTGCCGTAGCTGCTCGATCAGCACCGCGCAGGCACCTTCGAACCGCATCACCTGGGCCCAGTCCTCCGCCTGAGCCGCTTCCAGCATCTGCTGGCTGGCGGTTTCTATGGCGAGGTAACAGTCAAAAAGACTGGCAGTCATAGTCAGGCCCGGTTGAGCCCAGCGGCGACGGTCGAACCCGCAGCCTTAGGACCAATCACTTGCCAGGCCTGCGCAATAGGCTCCAACAGGTTTCGTACTTCGGCCAGCGCCAACTCGTCATTGCGGGCGTTAGCATAGATCAGGCGGACCACACAGTAATCGTAAAGCCTGGCCAAATTGTCAGCCAGTTCACCGCCGAGTTCCCGGTTGAGCCCGGCCTTCAAACCTTCGTCGACGATTCGGATCGCTTTGGTGATCAAGGCGCATTTTTCCGGAATTTCCTTGCGTTGCATGGCACCACGGGCAGCCGCAAGGCTCTGAAGCAATTCTTCAAACAGCATGTGAACCAAACGATGCGGATTTGCCGAAGGCACGCCGGTGTCGACGCCGACACGCTTGTAGGCAGATGAGGCACGAAAATTCGAGGGGGTAAACATCGATGAGCTCCTTTAGTTGATCCTGTCTTAGTTAACGGCATTTCAGCCGCCGACTAAAGGGATATCAAGCGGTGGATTTGTTCCACTGCGCAACCTGTTGGGTCACGTAAGTGCTCAAGGCGTTGAGCGACGCCATCTTGCCGTCAAGCGCGCTGTAGGTTCGGCGTAACCGGGTCTCCACGGCAGCTGCCCGGTCGGTTACTTTTTGCTGCTCTTTTGTGTTGGCCGTCACACTGCCTTGCAAGGCCGTGGTTTTATTAACGACAGCGCCAGAGGTTGCCAGTAAGCCTTGGGTAAAGGTCTTTAGTTTGACGCCAAAGCCGCTTTCGGCGGCGTTGGTATTGCTGATGGTGAAGAAGGCCTTGACACCGTCAACACTGGTCAAAGCAGTACCCAATTTGGCGCTGTTTATTGACAAACTGCCGTCCCGCTGCATGGTAATACCCAGATCCGACAATCGCGAATAGGCTGCCCCGGCGGTGACCGAGCCGACCAGCGTCCGCAGCGCGTTGCCCAGTGCCACGGTGCTTGAGTCGCCCTGAAACAAGGCGCCCTCGCCCTTGGCCGCGTCATAGGCGGTATTTTCTCTAATTGTCTTGTTAAGCACGTTAAAGGCATCTACAAAGCCTGTAATCGTCGACTTAATGGTTGCAATATCTTGACTGACTGTCACCTCTGCCGCCGCGGTGGTGACCTGTGAAACCTTGATCGACAAGCCTGGCACCAAACTGGCAAATGTGTTGCTACTGGAGTTCACGGGCACCCCATTCAGGGTGGCTTTGGCGTCCAGCGCCTGGATAGTGGTGACCGATGTAGCGCCCATGCCATACGCAGCAGTTTGTGGATCGAATCCTAAACGGGACAGGCCCGTGTCGTCAGTGTTGGTCGCATCATCATCGGCGACCTGAACGCGAAAGCCAGAGACCTCTCCGGTGCTGCTGGACCGCAATGACAAGCGCTCTCCTGAGCTGTCGGTGATCACCGTGGCAACCACCCCAGCTGCAGCGTCATTGATTTTTGAGGCGATGGCACTCAGTGTGTTTTCGCCATTGACCACCGTGACGGAGACCGGGCTGCCACCCGGCGTAAAGCCAGTCATACCTGTCCCCCAGGTCCCAAGCTCGATCGTCAATGTGCCGGTTCCCATGGCCACGCCGGTGGCTTGCACCGCACTCGCTACTGACTGGCCCCTGGCAAGCTGCTGAACCTCAACGCTGTAGCTGGCCTTGGATGGCACCCCCGTAGCCGTAGCTGTCACCGCGGCCGCATTGGTAGAGCTGACGCTCAGCGGGTTCCATAGTGCGGCAGTGCCCAGGCCGATGGCCACATCGCCCAAACTGGCGACCTGTGACTTGATGGTCCCGTAGGCCGACAGTTGGGCGCCCAAGACCGAAGCCTTCGCCTTGAGCGAAGTCAACGACTGCTTTTCCAGCTCGACGAGCTTGGTGATGATGCTGTTGGCATCCAGGCCACTGCCTATTCCCACGGACGAAATCGTCGACATTGCTCAACTCCTCGGGCCCGTACGGGCAGCAAATTACATAAAACACAAAGCGGCACAGGGTCAAAACCCTTTGCCGCCTTGGTCAAACCGGGTCGCCCCGGTCTGGCATTCGCTGCCCGGCGCTTAGCCGCGCAGCAGCGCCAGCACCCCTTGTGGCAGCTGGTTGGCTTGGGCCACCATGGCCGTACCCGCCTGCTGCAGGATCTGGGCACGGGACAAACTGGCCGTTTCCGTCGCAAAGTCGGCATCTTGAATCCGTGAGCGCGACGCACTCAGGTTTTCAGCGCTGACACTCAGGTTATTGATCGTTGCCTCAAACCGCGACTGCAGCGCACCAAACTTGGCGCGCTGACCGTTGACCAGCGACAGCGCCGAGTCTGTGGTCTTGATCGCCTGGTTGGCACCGGCAATTGTGCTGACGTCAATGGCGGCAACCGTGTTCAGCGTCGACGATGATGTAGCCAACGCAGTGGTGGTGGTTGCTGTTATGCCAAATGACTTTTCAGAGTCCAAGATGAGGTAGCCAGATGTGATAGCGTTTGCTGCAGAGGCGGCAGTGGTAATTGTGGTGGCCGCGCCAGACGTTGTGCCGCTCGCATTGAGCTTTTGTAGGCTGGTGGTACCTGCCTGGCTCTGGGTTGCCGTCTTGCTGACGACGATGTCTGCGCCATTGGTGTTGCTCAAGGTCAGGGCTGTTCCAGCCGAGTTCACCACCGCCACCACACCCGTCTTGGAGGTCTGGTCATTGATCGCGGCAGCGGCATTCGAGAGGCCGTCGGCCGTGGCAATGGCAGACACGTTGAAGTTGACCGTCGTGGCGGCGCTGGTGTTGGAAGCAATGTTCAAGCTGTAATTGCCAGCTGAGGCAAATGACATCTGCACATCAGTTTGCGCGGTGGCAGACACCCCGGTCGAACCCTTTTGGGCATTGATGGAAGTGGCAATCGCTGCTGCTGTGTCATTTGCCACAACCGTCACGTTGGCACTGCCAGCAAAGCCACTGACCGCCAATGTGCCGCCCACGTTGCCGTTGGAACCGAAACCACCGGTACCTGAAGCAATACCAGCATTGGTGCCGGCGACCTGGTTATTGCCGTAGGCCACGGTACGCACATTGACCGACGCTGCAGTGATGGTTTGGTTCACGTTGGCACCCACCTGGTAGACGGCGGCGCCAAAGCTGCCGTCAAACAGGTTTTGGCCGTTGAACTGGGTAGCTTGGGCGATGCGGTCCAACTCCGAGGTTAGCTGGCCCACCTCATTGTTGAGCGACAGCCGGTCTGACGACGAGTTGGTGGCATTGGCCGACTGCACAGCCAATTCACGAACCCGCTGCAAAATGCCGTTGACAGAGCCCAGCGCGCCTTCAGCGGTCTGCGCCAGCGAAATACCGTCACTGGTGTTGCGCACCGCTTGGTTCAGGCCCCGAATTTGCGATGTAAACCGCTCGGAGATGTTCAGGCCGGCAGCGTCGTCCTTGGCGGTGTTGATGCGCAGTCCAGAAGACAGGCGCGCCATGGACGTACTCAAGGCATTTTGGGAACTGGTCAACTGGCGTTGCGCGGTCAGCGAGTTGATGTTGGTATTAACGATACTGGGCATAGTAAGCTCCTGAAAACTGGATCCGTGGGGCATTGCTGCCCTTGTTAAACCAACCTAGGTTGGCCACCTTGGCCAGCTTCAGCAACTGCGCTTCAGCTTGGCGGCGGGCCCTTTTGGAGACCCGTTAGGTTCTATTTCGGCTCCAATCTCCTTTAACTTTAGGCCACCAACCAACTATTTTTGAGTAATTTTTGCCTCAGGCAGGCTCACCACCCCTTTTACTGGCGCAGCAGTGCCAACACCCCTTGTGGCAGCTGGTTGGCCTGGGCCACCATGGCTGTGCCGGCCTGCTGCAGGATCTGTGCACGCGACAAATTGGCCGTTTCTGTGGCGAAATCAGCGTCCTGGATGCGGGATCGCGAGGCGCTCAAGTTTTCAGAACTGATGTTCAGGTTTTGAATAGTGGCCTCAAAGCGGGACTGCAAGGCGCCAAACTTGGCGCGCTCGGTGTTGACCAGAGACAGCGCTGAATCCACCGTCTTGATCGCCTGAGAGGCGTTGGCAAAGCTGGAGACGTCGATCGAAGCCACGGTGTTCAGCGCAGAGCTGGCAGTAGTCAATGCGGTGCTAGTCGAGGTGAAGCCAAATGACTTCTCTGAGTCTAGGATGAGGTAGCCGGACGTGATGGAGCTTGATGCCGATCCCGCGGTGGCTGCAGGTAGGACCTGGGTACCCGCGACCAAGGATCCGTTGGCTGCTAGCTTTTGAACTGTGACAGTGCCAGCCTGGGCCTGGGCCGCCGGCTTGACGATAGCGATGTCAGCGCCGCTTGCGTTGGTGAGCGTGAGACCGCTGCCCGCCGAGTTCACCACAGCCACAACGCCGGTCTTGGAAGTCTGGTCGTTGATGGCGGCTGCCGCAGCAGACAGGCCGTTGGCCGTGGCAATATTTGACACATTGAAGTTCACCGACGACGCCGAGCTGGTGTTGGATGCAATGGTAAAGCTGTAGTTGCCAGTCGCCCCAAAAGTGAGGGAAAGATCAGTCTGCGCCGTGGCCGACACACCGGTAGAGCCTTTTTGGGCATTGATGGCAGTAGCAATGGCGGCCACTGTGTCGTTGGCGAGCACGTTGATGGTGGCACTACCCGCAAATCCGCTCAGTGCCAAGGCCCCCGTCCCAACGCCGTTCGCGCCATATGCGCCGCTACCAGAAGAGACGCCTGCATTCGAACCCGCTACTTGGTTGTTACCATAAGCCGTAGTTCGAACATTGACCGTGGCTGCCGTGATGGTCTGGTTGGCATTGGCACCCACTTGGTACACCGCCGCGCCGAAGGTACCGTCAAACAGATTCTGGCCGTTGAACTGGGTGTTAACGCCAATGCGGTCAAGTTCAGACGTGAGCTGGCCCACCTCGTTGTTAAGCGCCAGCCGGTCAGACGACGAGTTGGTGGCGTTGGCAGACTGCACCGCCAGTTCACGCACCCGCTGCAAGATGGAGCTGACGGAGCCCAAGGCGCCCTCAGCGGTCTGCGCCAGCGAAATGCCGTCGTTGGCGTTGCGGGCGGCTTGGTTCAGGCCACGGATCTGGGCCGTGAAGCGCTCCGAGATGTTCAGGCCGGCCGCGTCGTCCTTGGCGCTGTTGATGCGCAGGCCAGAGGACAGGCGAGCCATGGAGGTGCCCAAAGAGGCCTGAGAATTAGACAGGCTACGTTGCGCGTTCAGCGCGTTAAGGTTCGTGTTAATAAATGATGCCATGGTGTTACTCCTATTAAGACCGTAAAAATCCGGCATTGCTGCCAATCCCAACGCCTGCTGAGCGGCTACGATCCATCCGCTGCTTGCAACGCTATGACCGGGGCAACCGGGTACAACCCAACTGCCTGCCGGACGACGAGCCTCACCTGTTGAGAGCATTAGCCCGCTGTGAGGTAATTCTCAAGCGCTATGCTTTTTACGAAGGCTCGATGAAAGCTGGAAATACCCTGCAATTCCGGGCCTCAACAAGCCGCGGGCGGGCAAAATCAAGAGGCTTTGGCACTGCCGCCACAGAAAGAACGACCCACTATGACAAGTACCGCACTCCCCGGCTCCGGCCAATTCAAAGACCTGTCTGGCCCCATCACCGACCCAAGCGCCAAGCCAGGGCGCATGGCGCTGGACCGGCAAGACTGGCCGGCGGTGCAAAAATTTTGCCAAAAACGCCTGCGCGCCAACCCCCGAGACCACTTTGGCCACCGGTACCTGGGTTTGTCATTGGCGGCCCAGAAGCTGCCGGACAGAGCGCGTGCAGCGTTTGAGCAGGCCCTGTTGATCCACCCGACCGAGCCAGTGGTGCTGATCAACTTCGCCCAAATGTTGATGGGCAAGCTGGAGACCGAGCGCGCTTATGCCTTGTGCAAGCTGGCCACTGAGGTGGCGCCTGGCCTGCCGGACGCCCGGATCATTCTGATGAGCGCCTGCTACATGACAGGGCGCCACCAAGAGGCGGTAGCAGCAGGGCAGACCGGATTGGCTATGCCCCTCGGGGTAGAGCACCGAACGCTGTTGTTGAACAACCTCAGCATCAACCTTCGGGACCTTGGCCGCATGGACGAAGCGCTGGCAGCCAGCCGGGAAGCCACTAGGCTCAACCCCACCTGGGTGGCCCCCTACATGAATCAGATGCTGTTCCTGCTGTCGGTGCCCGAGGCCTCGGCGAGGGATATCAAGGCTGTGGCAGACCAGTATGCCGCGGTTGCAGAGGCTCCCCACCAGGCACACTGGCCACGCTTTGAGAGCCGGGACAGCCGGCCCCACCGCAGGCTTCGCATCGGCTTCCTGTCGCCTGACTTGAACAACCATTCTGTGATGTATTTTGTAGAAGGCCTGCTGCCCCAATTGGACCGCCGGCAATTTGAGGTGCTGGCGCTGTACCTGCAAGATGCTGAGCATCTGGTGACCCAGCGGGTGCGCCACCACGTCGACGAGTTCCATGCCGTGCACGGGCTGGACGACGCAACCCTATTTAAGAAACTGGCCAGCCTGAACATTGACATCCTGATTGATCTGGCAGGCCACACCGCCGCCAATGGCCTGGGCGCCATGGCCCGCAAGCCTGCACCTGTGCAGGTGACCTGGCTGGGGTTCCCCGGCACAACCGGTTTGACGGCGATAGACTGGCGCATCACCGACGGTGTGGCCGACCAAACGGGCGCAGAGGCAGAGTATTCGGAAAAGCTTTGGCGATTGCCAGACGTTTTTTGTGTTTACCGCCCCATGAGCCGTTTTCCGCTGTACCGTTACCAGCCAGCGTACCGGGTACGCCCTACGCCTGCGCTGGACAATGGCTACATAACGTTTGGCTCTTGCAATAATTTGTCCAAATTGACCGATGGTGTGTTGTCCACCTGGGCCAAGGTGCTGGCTGCAGTTCCCAATTCACGGCTACTGGTGGAAGGCAAGGGCTTAGAGGACAGTGCCGCTTGTGACGACTTTAAGACCCGCTTCAGCAAGCTGGGCGTGGCCGCAGAACGGCTGGAGTTGATCGCCCGAAACCCTGACAACCAGTACCTGACCTACCACAAGATCGACATCTCGCTGGACCCTTTTCCGCTAACTGGTGGCACCACCAGCACCGACCTGCTCTGGATGGGGGTACCCTTAGTCACCATGGTAGGCTCGAGTTTTCGAAGCCGAATGGGACTCACTATATTGCACGCGTTGGGCCATCCTGAATGGATTGCCCAAGACGAAGAAGCGTATGTTCAGATCGCCTGCGACCTGGCACAAGATTGGGACCAGCTCAACCGCCGACGGCTGGCGCAGCGCAGGCGCATGGAGACCTGCCCTATGATGGACGAGGCTCGCTTCACCCAGCATTTTGGCGCGGCCTTGCGGTCCATGTGGTACCAATGGTGTGCCCGCTCACAGTTCCCTGCAGACCCAACCTCGGCCCAGGCAGCGTTGACCGAGTGGAGCCAACACACGTGGCCGGCGCAAGCGCCGCAAGTGACCATTGGGCCCGGCAAGGTTATTGGTTTAGGGGAGGCTCACCAACGCCTGCAGGCCTTGACAACCCAAGCGCTGGCAAGTGCTCCCCGAGACATGGTGCTGGCTGGGTGCAACGAACCACCCCCCATTACCCATCCCGATTGGCTCACCGTACTTGATTGGTCTGAGTATTTATTGGGATCCATACCCAATGAACCACTTGCACTGGCAACGCTGGCCGAACTGGAGCATGCCCATGGTCGCACCGACTTTGCAGCTACCTACCTGCACTATGCGCAGGAAGCGATGGCTAACCGGTGTTAGCGAGCTTCAGGCATGGCACAGCATCTTGCCATGACCCTAGCAATGACTGAAGTGTCATGCCATCACTCATAGCGCTAGGCATCTCTGAAAAAATCGGCAAGGATTTTCCGTTCGCCCATTTTGAACACCAAAGCGCCATTCGTACCCTGGAACGCAATTCTATTGGCCTGAGTGCCCCGATTGATCACACTCACGCCCTGGGAAATAATGGAGCCGCGTTGAATCAGGCAATCCCCGATCACCGCCGTGTTGGGATAGAGGATGACGCCATCCTCAAGCACGGGTGCAATACCGTGGTTCTTACCCACAGTGGAGTTCTGGTACAGCACAAGGTGGTTGCCGTACGTGGCCTTGGCCAACACAATGCCAACCGAGTGCCCGATAAAGAAAACCTCTGGTAATTCAATCTCGTAAAAACAGTCTATGCCGTTCAATGCCTTGTTCAGCAAGAAAAGCTTGGTGCAGACTGAGCGCGCTTGCTCTGCCCGCCAGATCGTGTGGGACAGGTAGTACAGAAACGTGCAGTACTGCGACGAATGCAAGATATCAAACTGTCCTGGCGCCCAGACTTTGACCTGCGATACACAGGTGTCCAATCGCTTCAATGCAGTGGCACAGTAGGTGTCGATGAGTGTCAGTTGCGGGTCATCACCGGTCGGGAAGAAATGCTTGATTTGAGCCTGCACATAAGTGCCGAGCTGGTTGGCCGGTAGGTTGACAATCTTCATGGTCCTAGCCTGGTAGCGCCCGCAGCCACGGGTCGATGGTTTGAAACACTCGCTCCGCTCGCCAGTCGAGCGCCGATTGCAGCCGCCGAATATCAATCCGAGGTGGTTCAGCCTGCATCTGGTCGGACTCGAAGACGATATGACGGTTGCAAACCTGGGCAATCTGGTTCGCCAAATCAAAATTCCACAGATTCTCGCCTGAGGCCAGGTTGTAAACTGGCTGAGTGCCCCGTGTGGCAATGCCCACCAAGGCTTGAACCACATCACGCAGGTGGACGTAGTCGCGGGCGAAATGCGGCGATGATGCTAGGCTCAGAGTTGCACCGACCGGCGTCCGGGCCAGTTTGCGCATCAAGTCGGGCAAGAAACCTGCGGCATCCGGGGTATGGTCATAGACGCAAGCCAAGCGGGCTATCCTGGCGCGCCCCTGCCCCATGAGATGACACAGGTTTTCGCCTGTCAGCTTGGTCAGGTCATACAAATGCCGTGGATGAGCGGGCTTGAGATGAAAATCCGCGTCTTCACCTACCAGAGCGCCACTTGGCAGCCCATCGTAAAGCCGGGTTGAGGACAGGTACACCAAGGACTGGTAGTCCGGGGACTGAAGCACCCGGGACAACAGCCCGACGTGGGCCTCTACCGTTGCTGCCGGTCGGGCCAGGTAGTCTGCCGTCAACCCGGCACAGTAAAACACGTGGCCCAGGTCACGCTCGGGCTGGGGCCATTGGCTGCCGCGGTCTGGCACCCAGCAGTTCCAACCCTTACGCTGCAACTCCCCAACCAGCGCCCTGCCGATGAAGCCCTGACCACCAATGACAGTCGCCTTCTGTTGATTCGTGCTCATGGCGATCCAGCCCAGCCCAGACTCAGAACGGCAGGCCGTCCATAGGATGGTGCAAGGCGGGCGCCTTGTGAAGCAGCAGCTTGGGGCTCACGTGGGAGACCATCCTGAACAAGGTACCAGACACCAGGGCCGTATCGGTGACTGCCAGCATATTGAAGCCGTGGGGCGGGCCGTCGAGGTGGACCGCGTCCGCAGGAATCAGCTCGATGCAACGCTCACCCATTTCCTGGTGCGTGTTGAAGTCGCGCACTGCGAAAAGCTTGTAGCCCGCGGCAATCAGGAGGCTACAGATGGGTGTTTGGACCAAACCTTGCGTCCAGTCGACGTAATCGCGATGCACTTCAAAAACGATCGATGGCCGGTGGTGAGCCATAACGTGGGCGGCACCTGTTAGCGCAGAGAGTTCAGCGCCTTCGATATCCAGCATCAACACGCCAAGTTGGCGTTGCTGGGCAGCGCAGTAGTCATCGATCGTGACCGTTTCAAAGCCGTCTTCGGCACTGTCAGCAGGAACCGCATTGGCGAAGGAGTCAAACCCGTCCAGCCGCAGGCGCTGACTGCTTTCATGCCAAAGACCGAGCTCCTGGATGCGCAGGTTGTCCAACTGGTTTAGCTGCTCGTTCTTTCGCAACATACCTGCTTGGGGCCCGTTGGGTTCAAAACAATGGACTAAGCGACCACTGCCGCGCAGCTGGCAGCCCAGCACAATGGCATGGTCACCGAAATAGGCGCCGCCGATCAGTACGTCACCCTGGCAACTTGAGGTCAGGTGTTTGAGCAAGCGCGTCGTCTGAGGCTCCCACACGTGGCTGGGCCGCTCTTGCTCGGCCAGTATGAAATCACGCGCGATTTTGGTTCGGTACAGAAATTCAAATCTAGTGCCATCGGCCAACGTTTTGTCGTAGCGATCATCCTCCGTATGGAGAGCGTCAATGATTGGGCCACTGATGTCGTCGCGTACCGATCCGGGGTATGTCAATCGGCTTTCGGCCTGTTTCAGCCAAGTCATCAGCTCCTGCCTAAGCGCAGTGTGCCGCCCGAGGAGTTGCAATGCGTTGTGCAGTCGGACGCCGTTGGTGTCGCGTGGGTCGTTGGCCATGATTAAACCTCTTCAAAAACATCTGTTGGTGAAACCAAGGGATCGAGCAGACCCCAATCGTCTCATGTGATTCGCAGCGTGGGCACCGCCGTAACAAACTGGCCGCCCCACTCCCGGATGTAAGCCAGTTGGGCCATGACCTCGTCGCGCAGGTTCCAGGGCAGGATGAGCACGTAGGCCGGGCGGTGGGCGCGCAGGTGGGCCTCGTCCACAATGGGGATGCGGCTGCCGGGCATACACTTGCCCTGCTTGGCGGGGTTCTTGTCCACCACGTAGGGCAGCAGGTGCGGACGCACGCCAGCAAAGTTAAGCAGGGTATTGCCCTTGGCCGCCGCGCCGTAGGCGGCCACCGACTGCCCGGCATCGGCCTGGGCTATCAAAAATGAGAGCAGCTCACGCACGATCCGCAGGGCTTGGGGCTGGAAATCACCGTAAAAATTGGCCGAGCTGACGCCAGCGGCCAGCTCCTCGGCCAGCACTGTGCTAACCGCCGCGCTGACAGCCTGCTGCCCCGTGTCGCTGCGCTGGGCCAGCACGCGCAGGCTCCCGCCGTGGGTGCTGAGCAGCTGTACATCAAACACCGACAGGCCGTTGGCCGCAAAAATGGTCTGAACGGCCGTGAGCGAGAGGTAGGAGTAGTGCTCGTGGTAGGCGGTGTCAAACTGGCACTGCTGCACCATGCGCAGCAGATGCGGAAACTCAAAAGTGGCCACGCCGCCGGGCTTGAGCAGGGTGGCAAAACCGGCCACAAAGTCATTGATGTCAGGCACATGGGCCAGCACGTTGTTGGCCACCGTCAGGTCAGCCTGGCGGCCCTGGGCTGCCAGTTGCTGCGCCAATGCCACGCCAAAGAAACGCTCCACGATCTCGATGCCGCACCCGCGTGCGGCGGCGGCGGTGCTGGCGGTGGGCTCGATGCCGTAGCAGGGAATGCCGTCGGCCTGAACATATTGCAGCAGGTAGCCATCGTTGGCGGCCACTTCAACCACACAGCTGTGGGCACCCAGGCCCAATCGCTGCGCCATGTCGGTCACGTACTGGCGCGAATGCGCCAGCCAGGAGCTGGAAAACGAGCTGAAATACGCGTAATTGTCGTCAAACAGGGCTTCGCGGCCCGCATGGTCTTCCGTCTGTACCAGCCAGCACTGGGTACAAACCAGTACACGCAGGGGGTACCAGGTTTCTGGGCCGTTCAGAGCGGCGGACGTCAGATAGGCATTGGACGGTGGCGCGCTACCCAGGTCCAGAAACGGCAGCCGCAATTCGGCGCTGCAGTGGCGGCATTTCACAGGCGCACTCCTTCAAAATCGGGGCCGATCCAGGCGTGGGTGGCGTCACGGGGCGACAGGCCAAGCACGGGCAGGGGCCAGGCGATGGCCAGTCGCAGGTCTTGCGGATGCAGCCCGGCCTCTGCCGCCGGGGTGTAGGGGGCCGAGTGGCAGTAGAGCAACTCCGCGTCATCCGTCAGGGCCTGAAAGCCATGGGCAAAACCGGGCGGAATAAGCAACGCCAAGCCGTTGTCGGGCGACAGCTGTTGGGCATGCCACTGCAGGTAGGTGGGTGAGCTTGGCCGCAGGTCCACGGCCAGGTCCCAGACCTCACCCTTAAGACAACTCACCAGCTTGGCCTCGGCATGGGGCGGCCGCTGGTAGTGCAGACCGCGCACGGTGCCGCCATGCCGGGTGTAGGTGTGGTTGATTTGGGCAATGGCCTGCGTCCAGCCGAAGGCTGCCAGCTCAGCGGCACAAAACAGCCGGCTGAGGTGTCCCCGCTCGTCTGCCAACCGGGTGCGGGCCACCAGGCACAGACCAGGCAAGGGGGTGGGCGTGACATGCAGGCGGCTCATGCTGCCCCACAATACGCGGCGATGTCCGCCAGGCACAAGGCGCGGGCCTCTGCGCCACCGTGCTGCGCCCGGTACCAGGCCAGCGTGCGGGCCACAGTGTCGGGCAGGGTCCAGCGCGGTTGCATGCCCAGCACGGTCCGTGCCTTGGCATTTTCCAGGGCCAGCCAACCGGCCTCATGCACCGCATTGCTTTCATTCTGATAGCAAACTTCGCCCGTCCCGTATGACTTAGAGGCCAATTCGATCACATGTTGGACGCTGGTAGCAGCGTCTGTGGTTGGGCCGAAGTTGTAGGCACCGGCCAGTTCAGGGCGCTCCCACAGGCATTCGGCCAGCCGCAGGTAGCCGGCCAGCGGCTCCAGCACATGCTGCCAGGGTCGTACGGCCTCTGGGCGGCGCACCTGCAGGGGCTGGCCACTTTGCCAGGCCCGTACAGCGTCCGGGATGATGCGGTCTGCCGCCCAATCGCCGCCACCGATGACGTTGCCGGCACGGGCGCTGGCCACCGCCACGCCTTGCCCGGACAGGTAGGCATCGCGGTAACTGGCGATCACGGTTTCACTGGCGGCTTTGCTGGCGCTGTAGGGGTCATGGCCGCCAAGGGCGTCAGATTCCCGGTAGGGGTAGGCATGCTCCAGGTTGCGGTAGACCTTGTCGGTGGTGACCATGACAGCCACCCGCACACTGGGCAGATCGCGCAGGGCATCGAGCACATGCGCCGTGCCCATGATGTTGGTGGCCAGGGTTGCCAAGGGCGTGCGGTAGCTCTCGCGCACCAGGGCCTGGGCGGCCAGGTGCAGCACGATCTCGGGCTGACTGGCTCGGACATGCGCCGCCACGGCATCGGCATCACAGATATCACAGAGGTGGTGCTGGTGGACGAGCCCCGGGCCAAGCAGGCCAAAGAGGTTGGGCTGGCTGCTTGGCGCCAGCGCCAAACCGGTGACCTGCGCCCCAAGTTGCTGCAACCATAGTGCCAGCCAGGCCCCCTTGAAGCCAGTGTGGCCGGTCAGCAGCACCCGCTTGCCCTGCCAAAAACCAGCGTTGGGCTGCATCACCAGACTTTCCAGGGCGCGCGGCCACCTTGCCACAGCTCTTCGAGCATGGTTTTTTCACGCAGGGTGTCCATGGGCTGCCAAAAACCGGTGTGCTCGAAGGCTTCGAGCTGCCCGTCGGCGGCTAAACCAGCCAGCGGCGCGCCCTCCCACGGCGTGTGGTCGTCGGCAATGCGCGACAAGCATTGGGGTGACAGCACGAAAAAACCGCCGTTGATCAGGCCACCGTCGCCACGGGGCTTCTCCGTAAAGCCCTGCACGGCACTGCCCGAGAGTTGCAGCGCCCCGTACCGACCGGGGGGCTGCACAGCCGTGACCGTGGCGAGTTTGCCGTGCTGGTAATGAAACTCGATGGCAGCGGCGATGTTCAGGTCGGACACGCCGTCGCCGTAGGTGAAGCAAAAAGCATCGTCCATGCGGACATAGTCGGCAACGCGCAGCAGGCGCCCCCCGGTCATGGTGTCATCGCCGGTGTCCACCAAGGTCACGCGCCAGGGTTCGGCGTGCTTTTGGTGGACTTCCATCTTGTTTCTGGCCATGTCAAAGGTGACGTCCGACATGTGCAGAAAGTAGTTGGCAAAGTACTCTTTGATGATGTAGCCCTTGTAGCCGCAGCAGATCACAAAGTCGTTGACCCCGTGCGCCGAGTACATCTTGAGGATGTGCCACAAGATGGGCTTGCCGCCAATCTCGATCATGGGCTTGGGCCTGAGGTGCGTTTCCTCAGAGATACGGGTGCCCAGGCCACCGGCCAGAATGACAGCTTTCATAAGCTGAATGCCCACCTGACGCGGGCAAGCAATTGGCGACGAGCGATAACCATGTAGTCAGCCATTGGGGCCTCGAGTTGGGGGTCCGGCAGTGAAGTCATGGCGCCAAGTATCTGAGGGGACGACAAATGCTAAAGGCTGAAAAGCGGGGGAAATTCTCAATTTTTCATCTGACTTGGCAGGTCTCTGCTGCGCGGAGCAAGCGCCAATCCAAGTCATTTTGCTTTAAGTTTAATAGCAAACTATCCAATAGCGACAAGGGCTAGAGCCCTAAATGATTCAAATTTCCATACGATGGCATTGTCCCTGCCAACACCGGGGTCATGGATTCCCGCCTGCGCGGGAATGACGAGGGGAGTGCGGGAATGACGCGCCCTACCCCGTCGTCCCCGGCTTGACCGGGGACCCATGCAGTGGCTCCCTGACCCTCATGTAGGAATTTGCCTGACACAGGCGGCTGCCAAGACTGACGCCACAAACGGCTGCTTTCTGATTCAAGTTAATCAGGCATGGTTTCACAATCCATTTCAACGAATCAAAACCTTGATTCCCCCCAACCGAACGGAGCCACCATGGACCAGAACCAAATGCTTGCAGAAATCCGGGAAGCCAACCTCACTTATTTGATGCTGGCGCAGACCTTGATTCGTCAGGACAAGGCCGAGGCGCAGTTTCGATTGGGCCTGTCGGAAGAGGCGGCCGAACTGATCCGCGTGCTGTCGCCGGCCCAGATCATGAAGATTGCCAGCGGCAACATGTTGCTGTGCCGCTTCCGGGTGGACGACGACATGGTCTGGCAGCTGCTGACCAACCACACCGTCAGCAAGGTCGACAACGACGGCACCACCAAACTGCACGCCAGCATTCTGATGGCTGGCCGTTACTCAGAAGCCATCTAAGGAGCACACCATGGCCAGCAAAAGCGTATTAAGCGATTCGAACCAGGTAACCCGCGCAGTGGCCCTGATCCAGCTGGGTGCCCGCCTGCAGGTGCTTGAGAGCGAAACCGACCTGTCCTACGAGCGCCTGTTGCGCCTGTACAAAGAGGTGGCCGGCCGCTCGCCCTCCAAAGGCCAACTGCCCTTCTCTACCGACTGGTTTCTGACCTGGCAGCCCAATATTCACGCTTCGCTGTTCCTGAACATCTATGAGTACCTGAGCAAGGTCAGCGCGCTGGAAGACATTGACGCCATCATGAAGGCCTACAAGCTGTACAGCGAGCAGATCGCGGTGTGCGGGGTAGAGCCGCTGCTGTCGATCACCCGCGCCTGGCGCCTGGTGAAGTTTATTGACAACAACATGCTGGGCACCACCAAATGCAGCAAATGCGGCGGCCATTTTGTGACCGACGCCTATGAAAATGCCCGCCATTACGAGTGTGGCCTGTGCACACCACCGGCCCGCGCGGGCAAGGGCACTGCCAACGGCGGCATCCTGCTGCACTGACCTGGCATTGCGGCGCAAGCCCGGAAATGAGGCTCCTTAGGGGGCCTTTTTTCATTAAGGGGCTGACATTTGATCCATAAAATAATGTATCGCGCGTTATAGTGCAAATATCTCCCTTAGACCTTTTGTCATCATGCTCCACCTCAGGTTCCCACGCTCATGATCGTCATTGTTGGCTACGTGGTGTCCATGGGCTGCATCTTTGGCGTGTATGTATTTCACGGCGGCAACATCCAGGTGATTCTCACGGCCCTACCGTTTGAGCTGGTCACTATTTTTGGTGGCGCGCTGGGCGCCTTTGCGGTGAACAACCAGCCCAAGGTGCTGAGGGCCACCATCAAGCTGATCCCGCAGGCGCTCAAGGGCTCCAAGTACACCAAGGCGCGCTTCATGGAGCTGCTGGCGCTGCTGTATGACATCTTGCAAAAGGCGCGCAAAGAAGGCCTGATGGCGATCGAAAAAGACGTGGAAGAACCCCACGAGTCGCCTATTTTCAACAGATACCCCAATGTGGGCCACGATCACCATGTGGTGGAGTTCATCACCGATTACCTGCGCATGATGGTCTCAGGCAACCTGAACTCGCATGAGATTGAGAACCTCATGGACAGCGAGATCGATACCCACCATGCCGAGGCCCACGCCCCGGTCGCTGCCATTGCCCGGCTGGCGGGCGCCCTGCCCGCCTTCGGCATTGTGGCCGCGGTGCTGGGGGTGGTGAACACCATGGGCTCGGTGGGGCAACCCCCTGCGGTGCTGGGCGGCATGATAGCCTCCGCGCTGGTGGGCACCTTTTTGGGTATTTTGCTGGCCTATGGCGTGGTGGAGCCGCTGGGCGGCCTGTTGGAGCAAAAGTCTGAAGACAGCGCCAAAGAATTGCAGTGCATTAAATCCACACTGCTGGCCAGCATGCAGGGTTACAACCCATCCACCGCCATCGAGTTCGGCCGCAAGGTGCTGTTTTCGACCGAACGCCCCACCTTTCTTGAGCTGGAAAACCATGTGCGCAAGAAATAGGGCAAGGGCGGTCTGATATGGCGACCGAACCGGCCAAGTTACAGCCGATCATCGTCAAGAAGATCAAGAAAGGCGGCCATGCGGTGCACGGCGGCGCGTGGAAGATTGCCTACGCCGACTTTGTGACCGCCATGATGGCGTTTTTCCTGCTGATGTGGCTGCTGGGCTCCACCACAGAAGGCGACAAAAAAGGCCTGTCCGATTATTTTGCATCGCCACTCAAGGTGTCCATGATGGGTGGTACTGGTGCCGGCCAAAGCAACAGCGTCATCAGCGGCGGCGGCAAGGACCTGACGCAGCAGGCCGGTCAGACCTCACGCGCCGACAGCAGCAACCCGATCGAGAAAAAAGCGGCCATAGAGGCCATCAAGGCCGAAATTGCCAAGCAGGACGCCAAGAAATTGGATTCCCTGAGCGAAAAGATCAGTGCACTGATTGCCAGCAACCCCAAACTCTCTGAATTCAGTTCGCAGATTCGGATCGACAGCACGCCCGACGGGTTGCAAATCCAGATTGTTGATGACCAAAAGCGCCCCATGTTTGACAGTGGCAGCGCGGTCGTCAAACCCTATATGCGCGACATATTGCGTGAAATTGGCGGCGCCCTGAACGGGGTTGACAACAAAATCGGCCTCGATGGGCACACCGACCGCACACCCTTTGGCGCCGGCGACCGCGGTTACAGCAATTGGGAGCTTTCTGCAGACCGGGCTAATGCCTCGCGGCGCGAGCTGAGCCTGGCCGGCCTGCCCGAAGAGCGCATGGGGCGCATCATGGGATTGGCTTCGAGCAATTTGCTCGAGGAAGAGAACCCGTTTAGCCCGATCAACCGGCGCATCAGCATTTTGGTGATGTCGCGTGAGGCCGAGGCACGTCTGTCTGGCGCCGGACGCACACCCCTGACCCCCAGACCCGCACCGGCGGCAGCCGCGCCGGAGAAGCCATGATTCAAGCGACAATCCATTACTTTTGGGTCAGGGCCATTACGCCTGGGCCGCTGCACCGCTTCACTGAAAGGGCCCTTTATGGCTTCTGAGCTCCGTTTTTTAGTGGTGGATGATTTCTCCACCATGCGCCGCATTGTCCGCAACCTGCTCAAGGAGAGCGGCTTCACCGATTCAGAAGAAGCCGAGGACGGGGTGGTGGCTTTGCAAAAGCTGCAAAACGGCAATTTCAACTTTGTGATCAGCGACATCAACATGCCGCACATGAACGGTTTTGAGCTGCTGGCCGAGATCCAGAAAATCGACAAGCTCAAACGGGTACCGGTGCTGATGGTGACCGCCGAAGCGCGCAAGGAAGACATCGTGCTGGCGGCGCAAAAAGGTGCAGCCGGCTTCATCGTCAAGCCCTTTACCAAGGCGACGCTTGAGGACAAGATCAACTTGATTTTGACCAAATACGGCATGAAGTGAGGCGGACCATGCAGACTGCTGACCCCACCCCAGGCACCACACATGACGCGCCAACCGGCCTGAACGCGGACATCCACCACAGCATTGGGGCGCTCACACGCCAGTTGCACAATGCCTTGCAGGCGCTGGGCTTGACCGACAAGTTCAAGGGCCTGGCCGGCGAACTGCCCGATGCCAAGAGCCGCTTATCCTACATCTCCCGGCTGACTGGCGAGGCAGCTGAAAAAGTACTCAACCGGGTTGACCTGGCCAAGGCCGACCATGACCTGATCCTGGCGCAGACCCGGGCTATGAGCCAGCGGCTCACGGCCGCGCCGACGGCCATGCCCACGTCCGCCGAACTGCTGGCTTTTCTGGCCAATGTCGAGGGCACCACCCGGCAGGCTGACGAGCATCTGACCGAGATCATGATGGCGCAGGATTTTCACGACCTGACGGGCCAGGTGATTGCCAAAGTGGTCACGCTGGCCGCCAACGTGGAAGAGCAATTGGTGCAACTGTTGATCCAGACGGCGCCACACGATGCGCTCACCAAGCCAGTCACGGCCGGCGGTACGCCGACCGAGGCGACTGCACCCTACCAACCCGCGCTGTCGGGACCGGCCATGAACCCGCAAGACAACCCGGATGTGGTGTCGGGCCAATCTGAAGTGGACGACCTGCTCGCCAGCCTGGGTTTCTGAGGCCGTATTTCTGAGGGGTGCGCAAGCCAAAGTGCCCCCTGAATTGCCCGCTTTTCGGGCTTTAGTTCTCGCAGTGCGTCACGACAATGGTGCCAACTTCACAGTTTGGCCACCATGGAATCCAGCAGTCAGGACCGCAATTTACCCGCCTCAGAGCGCAAGCTTCAGAAGGCTCGCGACGACGGTCAGGTCACGCGCTCGCGGGAATTGTCCAACCTTGCGGTGCTGGGCGTTGGCGCGCTCGGCGTATTGGCACTGTCTCCCCTGCTGTTTGGCCAACTCAAGACTCAACTGAGCCAGCAACTGTCGTTTGATGCCCGCGTCATGGCCGACCAGGCCAGCATGTTGCAGCGCCTGAATGACATGGTCAGCGTCGGACTGCTGGGTTGCGTGGTGTTTGCGTTGATCGTGAGCGCCGCCGCCGTCTTGAGCACCGTGGCCGCCGGGGGTTGGGTGACCAGCCTCAAACCCATCATGCCGGACTTCAGCCGCGTCAACCCGCTTGCCGGCTTTGGTCGTATGTTCACCAAGGACAAGCTGTCCGAGGTGGTGAAGATGACGTTTATCATGGCAGTGGTGATCGCACTGGGCGCGGTTTATCTGAGCAGCAGCTTGCATTCGCTCGCGATGCTGGTTCTGCAGCCTTCCACGGCGGCCCTGGAGCACCTGAGCACCTGGTTGACCCGTGGCATGGGCATGCTCTTGTTGGTGATCCTGTTGGTGGCCATGGTGGACGTGCCCTTGCAGATGTTCCTGCACAAATCCAGGCTCAAGATGTCGCACCAGGAGGTGAAGCAGGAGCACAAAGCATCCGACGGCAACCCGCAGCTCAAGGGCAAGCAACGCCAACGCCAACGCGAGATCTCGCAGGGCAACAGCATTGCCGCCGTGCCCAAGGCTGACTTCGTGCTGATGAACCCTACCCACTTTGCGGTGGCGATCCGCTACGACGACAAGACCATGCGGGCGCCGCAGGTGGTGTCCAAGGGCGCCGACCTGCTGGCTTTCAAGATTCGCGACATTGCCAAGCACCACGCCATCCCGGTGCTGCAGTCGCCCATGCTGGCGCGGGCCCTGTACGCCAATGCCGAGCTGGACAAAGACATTCCGGCCAGCCTGTACACCGCCGTGGCCCAGGTGCTGGCTTACATCTACCGACTGAAGGCCGCCATGCGCGGCGACGGACCGATGCCCGGGGAGCCACCGCAACCCTTTGTTCCCGCTGAACTCGATCCACTGTCCAGAGTCGTGGCTAACACGGTCAAACCATGAACCCACAACTCAAGTCATTGCAACAGTGGTTTGGCCGCTACGCCGCGCTGATCCAGGGCGCTGCCACACCGATGTTGGTCGTGGCGATTTTGGCCATGATGGTGCTGCCGCTGCCCACCTGGCTGCTTGACGTCTTTTTCACGCTGAATATTTCAGTGGCCTTGATGGTGATGATGGTCGCCGCCTACATGCTGCGGCCGCTGGATTTCTCGGCCTTTCCGGCCATTCTTCTGCTCACCACCCTGATGCGGCTGTCGCTGAACGTGGCCTCCACCCGGGTGGTCTTGCTGGAGGGTCACACCGGCCCGGGCGCGGCTGGCGCGGTGATCGAGGCCTTTGGCCACTTTTTGATCGGCGGCAATTTTGCGGTCGGCCTGATCGTGTTCTCGATTTTGGTGGTGATCAACTTTGTTGTGGTGACCAAGGGTGCAGAGCGGATTGCCGAGGTGTCCGCTCGCTTTGCCCTGGACGCCATGCCCGGCAAGCAAATGGCCGTGGACGCCGACCTGAACGCCGGCCTGATCGACGAAAAAGAAGCCAAACGCCGGCGCGCTGAAGTGTCTGAAGAAGCCGACTTTTTTGGCTCGATGGACGGCGCCTCCAAGTTTGTGCGCGGTGATGCGGTGGCCGGCATTCTGATTCTCTTGATCAACATTTTTGGTGGTTTTGCCATAGGCGTGCTGCAGCACGGCCTGACCGCCGGTCAGGCGGCTGACACCTACATTCTGCTGGCGGTGGGCGACGCCCTGGTGGCACAGATTCCGGGCCTGCTGATCTCGGTGGCAGCTGCCATGGTGGTGTCTCGCGTGGGCAAGGAAGAGGACCTAGGGCGGCAGATCGTGCAGCAAATGCTGATCTCACCCAAGGTGCTGGGCATTACCGCCACCATCATGGGCATCCTGGGCCTGATTCCCGGCATGCCGCATGTGGTGTTTCTGGGGATCTCCCTGGTGTTGGGCTACGGCGCCTGGGTGATTGCGCACAAGCCGCCCCCCCCTGACCCGGCCATTGCTGAGGCCGACGCTGCTGCCGCCGTGTCGCCCGACGGCGAGGCCACCTGGGACGACCTGCAACCGGTCGACCAGCTGGGGCTGGAGCTGGGCTACCGCCTGATCGCGTTGGTGGACAAGAACCGTCAGGGCGACCTGCTGACGCGTATCAAAGGCGTGCGCCGCAAGTTCGCCCAAGAGGTGGGTTTCCTGCCACCCGCTGTGCACGTGCGTGACAACCTGGAGCTCAAGCCCAGTGGTTACCGCATCACTCTGCGCGGCGTGATTGTGGGCGAGGGAGAAGCCTTCCCCGGCATGCACCTGGCCATCAACCCCGGTGGCATCACCACACCCCTGATCGGCACCGCCACCACCGACCCGGCCTTTGGCCTGCCGGCGCACTGGATCGACGATCGGCAAAAGGAAGCGGCACAAATGGCCGGTTTTACCGTGGTTGATTCAGAGACTGTGATGGCCACCCATTTGTCACACTTGATGCAAGTTCAGGCCTCGAAATTATTGAGCCGGACCGAGACCCAACAACTGGTAGAGCATGTGGCCAAGCAGGCCCCCAAACTGATTGAAGAAGTAGTCCCCAAAATGGTGTCGATCTCCATATTCCAGAAAGTGCTGCAGCTGCTGCTCGAAGAGTCGGTGCACATCCGTGACATCCGCACCATCATCGAGTCACTGGCCGAGCACGCCGCCAGCGTGGCTGACCCTGCCGAGCTGGCACGCCGGGTGCGCATTGCGCTCTCGCCAGCCATCGTGCAACAAATCTACGGCCCTTCGCGTGAGTTGGATGTCATCGCCATCGATCCATCGCTGGAGCGGCTGCTGGTGCAGGCTTTGGGCAATGCCTCAGGCCCTGCGCTGGACCCAGGCGTGGCCGACATCCTGTCCCGCAGCGCTGCCGAGGTGGCCCTCAGGCAGGAAGAGCTTGGCATCCCGGCCTGCCTGCTGGTTCCCGACACGATCCGCAGTGCCATTGCCCGCCTGGTGCGGCGCGTGGCACCGCGACTGCAGGTGCTGGCACACAGCGAAATTCCTGAATCCCACACCATCCGCATCGGTCCGATTCTCAGAGGCGCAACATCATGAACATCCAACGCTTTACCGCCCCCACCTCGCGTGAGGCACTGGCCAAGGCACGGCTCGCCTTCGGTGACGAAACACTGATCCTGTCCAACCGCAGCACCGCCTCGGGCGTCGAGGTGCTGGCCACGGCCGAGAACACGCTGGCACCGTCGGACCGGTCCGAGTCGTTTGCAAGCCGGGTGCGCGACCAGGCGCCGCCCCTGTCCAGGGACACTGACGTTGGCACCCTGGACCTTAGGGCCCAGGTGGAGGACGATGCCGCTCAACTGGCGATGAGCACGCTGTCATTCCAGGACTATGTGCGCGAACGGATGCTTCGCCGCCGGGCCGAGGCCCTGGCCGCCGAAAAGAATGGCAATATCCTGGGCAACGGCAACGCCAAACCCAGCGCCGAACCCCGTCCGCCCGCGCCAGCCGTGCGCTCCGCTGCAGCCCCGGCCAAAGCCGCCCGCGCGGACGTGCCAGCGGCCATCAAGACCGCACCGGCACGCAAGGCCGAAGCCCCCGCGCCCATCGCCACCGCACCAGTGTCAAAGCTGTCGGAGGGCATGGTGGATGAGTTGCACGCCATGAAAACCCTGATTGAGGACCGCTTTAACACGCTGACTTGGCTAGGTCAGGCGCGTCAGCACCCGATTCAGTCGAATCTGATGCTCAAGCTGATCCGAGCCGGCTATTCACCGACGCTGGCGCGGACCATTCTGGAGCGCATGCCTGAAGACGTGGGCGCCGCCGAATCTCTGCGCTGGGTTATGGCGGTGCTGGAGCGCAACCTCAAAACCGACGCCCGTTCCCGCCCACTGATTGAAGAAGGCGGCGTGTACGCCCTGGTTGGCGCAACCGGGGTCGGCAAGACCACCACGGCTGCCAAGCTGGCGGGGCTGTGCGCCCGCGAACATGGCCCGGCCAGTGTCGGCCTGATCACTCTAGACAATTACCGCGTGGGCGCGCATGACCAATTGCGCTCCTTTGGCCGCATGCTGGGGGTGGTCGCGCATTTGGCACATGACCGTGCAGCACTGCAAGACCTGCTGAACCTGCTGGCCAACAAAAAAATGGTGTTGATCGACACCACCGGACTGGCGCCAAGTGACCCGCGCAAGCGCGAGATGCTTAGCGTGCTGGATTTGCCGCGGGTGAACCGCCTGCTGGTGCTCAACGCGGGCGGCCACGGCGACACCCTTGACAGCGTGGTGGCCTCGTTCAAATCCAGCGGGGTGCAACAGGCCGTGCTGTCCAAGATCGACGAGGCCGCCAAGTTAGGCCCGGTACTGGATGCCTCCATTCGCCACCAGTTGCTGCTGCGCGGCGTGACCATGGGGCAGAAAGTGCCCGAAGACTGGGACTCGGCCGATGCCGCCAAGCTGGTGCGCCTGTCGATGCGCTCTCCCGCCAAGTCGGCGTTTGACCCCAAGGCAGCCGACCTGGGCTTCTTCTATTCGCAACCGCTGCCTGTACATCCGGGGCACCTCAATGCTTGAATACCTCTCCAACCAGGGCGCCGGCCTGCAGGGTTTTGCCCTCCAGACGGCCCCACGGGTGATGGCACTGGCCAGCCACGGCAGCCAGCAGGACGAACTGCCACTGCTGTGGGAGCTGTGCTCGACCCTGGTTGGGCTCGGTTATTCCGTGGCCGTGCTGGACGGCACGAGTGCCGAGAGCGAGCAAAACCACGGGTTGGGCCACCTGCTCGAAGACGCCTGCTGGCGCCCTGACGGCATGGACGAACCCAACTCCTGGGTGGTCTTGCCGGCTGGGCTCGGGCTGCAGCGCTTGTGCGACTCGGCTGGCAGCCGCGCCAGTGCGCTCGAGCCGCTGAGTCAGCTGTTCCAGAACTACGGGGTGGTGTTGATTTACGCGCGCGTCGGCCTGATGGTGCCGCTGCTCGACGGCAGCGACATCGAGCCCCTGCTAGCGGTGTCGCCGCAAGCCATGTCGCCGGTGACCGCCTACCAAGCACTCAAGGAAATGGTGCTCAAAGCTCGGCTCAAGCCGACCATCGCCGCCATCATGGATGAGCACCCCGCAGCGGGAGCGTCCGGGAGCGGCGACTCCGCCGCCAAAAAGTTGCAGGACTGCGCCATGACCTTTCTGGGCTACCAGGCCCACGCGCAACCGGTCGGCCGGCAAACGGCGTCCGGGCCCGATCAGATGTTTCAGTTGGCGCTGCGCCTGCTTGAAAACGCCGTGGCACTGCCGCGCAAACACTGGGCAGGAGTGCACTGATGTATACCGCCAAGGGCCAACTCGACCGTAACGCCATGATCCGTCAGTACCAGCCACTGGTACGGCGGCTGGCGCACCACATGATGGCCAAACTGCCGGCCAATGTGCAGGTGGATGACCTGATCCAAGTTGGTCTGATTGGTTTGTCAGACGCTTTGTCGCGCTATGAGGCGGGCCAGGGCGCACAGTTTGAGACCTTTGCCACGCAGCGCATTCGCGGCGCCATGCTGGACGAACTGCGGGAGAACGACTGGATGTCGCGCGGCTCGCGCAAGAGCCAGAAAGATATTGAGCAAGCCTTGCACCGGCTGGAGCACCGCCTGGGTCGCACCCCGCTGGAGAGCGAGATTGCCACTGAAATGGGCATGAGCCTGGCCGACTACCAGTCGCTGTTGAGCAAAGTACGTGGCACCCAGCTGGTGTACCTGGAGGACATGGGGCGCGGCAGCGACGACGACGACAGCTTTCTCGACCGCCATGTGGCCGACAGCGACGCCGACCCCCTGAACCTGCTGGGCGATCAGCGCCTGCGCGAGGCCCTGGTGTCGGCCATCAAGCTCCTGCCGGAACGCGAGCAGCTCATCATGAGCATGTATTACGAGCAGGACATGAACCTGAAGGAAATCGCGCTGGTGATGAACGTCACCGAGTCGCGTATTTGCCAGCTGCACAGCCAGTCCATCGCCCGCCTGCGCGCCAAAATGCGCGCTCACTGAGCGGCGGGGAGGGCCGCTTGCGGCTGCGGCAGCGTCATCCGCGCGTCGCCAAGCTTCTCAGCCTCTTAACCTCTAAAGTAGATCAAGACCAAAAAAAGGGCTGCCAGCGGCAGCCCAATCCTGGAGAAAATCGGCGCTCTGGGTGTCAGGCCGACAACCGCCCAAACGCACCGCTTTGACGGCCCGGCCTGCCATAGGCGCCGGCGCCCTGTGCATAACCCGCGTCGCGGGTGGCGGGCACCAAGGTATTCAGGGCACGCTCTACCAACACGGTGCGACGGATCAAGCTCTCGCGATGCAAGGCCAGTGCGGCAGCCATTTTGCGGACCCGCGCGCTGACACGCGGGTCACGTTGCTGGGCCGGGCTGAGCCGTTGAACGGCATCTGTCAGGGTCAGCGTGGCCTGGCGAAGGCTGGCAGAGGCGATGCCCAAAGACTGCGGCTCGCCCGACACGATGGCCGCCGCCACCTCAGCCACATGGCGTTCGGCATCGGCGAAAGATTTTTCGATCAAGGTGGACATGGTGCTCACTTAACGGGACGTCTAGACTCAGACCCGGCTGCGCTTGAGCAATTCCTGGGCGTTGGACAACAATTTGTCGGCAATCGCGTCGGCGTTGACGGTGTAGGTGCCCTGCTGGATCGCTGCCCGCACCGCATTGACCTTGTCCATGTCCACATCCGCGGTATCGCTGCGGCCGGCAGCGGCCAGGGACCGGGCCGCGGTCGACACCGTGACCGCCACACCCGCCGACTGCGTGCTTTTAGACGCATTGGCGTTGGCGGTCGCGACCGCGCCCCGTTCGGGCTTGGCCGACGGCGTTTGCGCCCCGGTATTGAGCAATATGGCGTTATCGAGCGGTTGACTAATTTTCATTATGTTCTCCCGAAATGCCTTTGAAGTGGCTTCGTATAGTCTTTATCGGCCGATTCCGGATGGGCTTGAGCGATATTTTGCATGTTTTTAGCCCTTAGAGCTCCAAGCTGACGGTACGGCGGTCGGTCACCAGGCCCGACATAATCCGCCCATTCTCCATCCGGACCCGGGCTTGCTGACCGATCACCCCTGCCGACAATGCTAAACCATCGGTCATCACCTGAAAGCCCTGGCCCTGCGCCACGACGCGAATCTGGGCACCGGCCAAAAACACCTGCGCCGGCCGGATCGATCCCTGGCGCAACACCTGCCCAGTGCTCAAGGCACGTGACGCCACCTGCCCGACCCATTGCTCTGGCGTAGCCACCACGGGGCTGGGCTCAAGCGCCCAGTCGACCTCGGCCTGCAGCGCGTCGCTCTCGGTGAGCACGGTGCCAGAGGCCAGGTCGCCCCGAACCACCCAGGCCGGCCCAAAGGCCTTGACCGTCAGCGGCAAAAAAACACTCCAGCGAGAGGGGCCATCGACACAACGCACCCCAAGGCGGGTCTTGCCCCACAGCCGTGAGCCAGGTGGCAAGAAGGGCTCCACTTTGGCACAGGGGGCCAGCCGCAGCCGGCCGTCAAGTTCCCCTAGCTCGATTTCAGTACGCAGCGGGCTCGTACCCGGAGGCAGCGCCGTGGCCACCGCAGCATCTAGCCAGCGCTGGGTGGGCGCCAGCCAGTCGGGGCGTGACGGGTTCAGCGCTTGCGCGCACAGGCTGGACGACGCCAAGCCGGCCAGGGCCAACACCGCGATTGACCGGCGATACGGATTGAACAGCATTGACAACATGGTGGCGGGCCCTGGAAAGGATGTGGGCTTTGACTATAGAAGTTCCACGGATCAAGCAAAGACCGGAGTTGGCCGGGCTTTCCCCCTCAATTCGAAGCCTCGAAAATTCAAGTTTTCCCCACAATCGCTCCACGTCGTCAAACCGGGCCGTGGGCACCGGATTCCGATTCACCACCGCTGAGAGGCACTATGTTCGCAACCATGACCAACGGCTTGGACTTCCATTCGAAGGCCCTGGTCGTGCGCGCCGACCGGCAGCGCGTCATCGCCAGCAACATTGCCAATGCTGACACACCAGGCTACGTGGCCCGCGACCTCAATTTTCGCGACGCCATGGCCGCCGCCAATGGCAGCAGCGCGCAACTGGCCGGGCCCCGCATTCAAGCCACCACGGCCCAAGCCGGTCACATTGCGCTGGCCGGCAGCACCATTGGCAGTCTGGGCGGAACAGACGGCATGGCCTACACCGTACAAACCCAGCCCAGCATGGATGGCAACAGCGTTGACATGGACCGGGAACGCGCCAACTTTGCCGACAATTCGGTCCGTTATGAAGCCACCCTCAGGTTTATTAACGGCTATTCCAAGACAATCTTGAGCGCGATCCAAGGCCAGTAAGCCGACACCACCCAAGGAGACCCGCCATGTCCATGTTTTCGATCTTTAATGTGTCAGGCAGCGCCATCAGCGCCCAGTCACAACGCCTCAACGTGGTGGCCAGCAACCTGGCCAACGCCGACGCCGTGGCCGGGCCCGATGGCCAGGGCTACAAAGGGCGTCAGGTCGTCTTCGAAACCGTGAAGATGGGCTCAGACGCCTCGTCGGGTGTGCGCGTCAACGCCATCAAGGAAAGTAATGAGCCTCTGCGCAAGGTGCACAACCCCAACCACCCGTCCGCCGACGCCGAGGGCTATGTCACCCACTCCAACGTGAACCCGGTGGAAGAAATGGTGAACATGATCTCGGCCTCACGCTCGTACCAGAACAACGTCGAGGTGATGAACACCGCCAAGACGCTGCTGCTCAAAACCCTGCAAATGGGTCAATAACCCGAAGGAACCCAGCCATGGCGATCAACTCCACCTCCCCCGTCAGCAGCCCGGTGCTGCAGAACCTGCAGGCCAACACCTCGTCGAATGACAAAACCGATGCCGCGTCGCAGCAGGACCGATTCATGAAGCTGCTGGTAGCCCAATTGAACAACCAGGACCCCATGAACCCCATGGACAACGCGCAACTGACCAGCCAGACGGCGCAGATCAGCACGGTGTCCGGCATCGAACAGCTCAACAACAGCGTGCTGGCCATGGCCAAGCAGTTTTCTTCGATGCAAATGCTGCAGAGCGCACCCATGATCGGGCACGATGTGCTGACCGCCGGCAATAGCCTGGCTGTGAGTGACGGCCGAGCCAACGGCGGCGTGGAACTGGCCAGTTCCGCGGACAAGGTGAGCGTGCAGATTCTCTCGCCGGGCGGCCAATTGCTGGACACCCTGGACCTGGGTGGCATGGCGGCCGGGCGTCAGCAGTTCTCGTGGGATGCCAGCAAATACACCGGCGGCGGCAACTTGAGTTTCAAGGTGACTGCCAGCAACGCCGGCCAAGCCATCCCCGCCACTGCGCTGGCACGGGACACCGTCAGCTCGGTTGGCACCGACGGCAGTGCCATGAGCCTGGCACTCAAGAGCGGCGCAACCGTGCGCTACGAACAAATTAAAGCGGTGCTCTGACGCGCCGACTCACACCATCACATTCAAACCTGACAGGAGCAAATCATGGGCTTTCAAACTGGCCTCGCCGGCCTCAACGCTGCGACCAAAAATCTGGACATCATCGGCAACAACATTGCCAACGCCAACACCGTGGGGGCCAAGGCGTCGCGCGCAGAATTTGCGGCGCTGGTGTCGTCGGCCGGCACGGGAGGCACTGACGAAGGCCAGGGTATTGGCGTGGCTGTGGCCACGGTGTCGCAGCAGTTCACCCAGGGCAGCGTCAACATCACCGGCAACAGCCTGGACGTAGCCATCAACGGTGGCGGCTTTTTCCAGATCACGACGGCGGAAGGCAAACCCGCCTACACCCGAGACGGCCAGTTCAAGCTGGACCGCGAAGGCAACCTGGTGACCAACCTGAAAGCCAATGTGATGGGCTATACCCTGGACTCACTTGGCCAACCGACCAGTGTCACCCCCGGTAAATTGGTGGTACCAACCGGCGCGCCGATTGCCGCCAGCCCCACCAAGACCATCGCCGCCGAAGTGAATCTGGACGCGCGGGCGACGGTAGCCACAAATTCAGCCACACCCACGTCGTTCGCCAAATATGGCACCGCTGTGACGGCCTTCGACTCGCAAGGACTCGAAGTAACGGTCAACGTCTATTTTGTGAAGGTTGGGCCCGACCCAGCAGCCATTCCGGCCGTCGTTAAGGACGCCTGGGATGTTTTTGATGCCGCTAGCCAAGCCGCTGGTGAAACTGCGCTAACAGACAACGCTGCCATCAAGGCCACCAACGCCTCCAACAAGGCACTGGACATCAAAAACACAGCGCTCAACAACGCCGTTCCGCCGCCCGCCACCGCCCTGCCCACCTACGCCAACGGCCTCATCCCCGCAGATGAGCCGCTCAAGCCCTCCGGCTCGCTTTTCCGCATGGAGTTCGGGGCAGACGGCACCTTACAGCGCATGATCACACCTGCGGTGATCACCGGCACCGGTGCGGCTGCGGTCACCACGCCGGAAGTTGTGTTGCCCCTGGATACCCAAGCCGTCACCCTGACATCAGGCAACACCGCCATCGGCAGCTTTTCGGCCTTGCTGGATTTGACCAAGACCACGCAATACGGGTCGTCATTCCAGGTGACCAAGCTGACCCAGGACGGCTACACCGCCGGTGATTTGACCGGTGTCTCGATCGACCAGACTGGCGTGCTGGAGACCCGCTACTCCAACGGCCAGACCAAGCGCCTGGCGCAGCTGACCTTGGCAGATTTCCGCAACCCACAGGGTTTGACCCCCATCTCAGGCGGTGCCTGGGTCGAGACCTTTGCCTCCGGTCAGCCGATTCAGGGCTTGCCCACACAGGGCAAGTTTGGTGAACTGCGCGCTGGCGCGGTGGAAGACTCCAATGTGGACCTGACGGCCGAGCTGGTGGCGATGATGACCGCGCAACGCAGCTACCAGGCCAATGTGCAGACCATCAAGACCCAGGACCAGGCCGTGCAAGCCCTGGTGAACCTGCGCTAAGCGAGGATAGCCCGCCATGGACCGCATGATCTACACCGCCATGACCGGCGCCAATGCCGCGGCGGCGCGGCAGGCGGTGCTGTCCAACAACCTGGCCAATGCCTCGACCAACGGCTTTCGCGCCGAGTTGTCGACCTTTCGCGCCGTGCCAGTGCGCGGCGACGGGGCCAGCACCCGGGTGATGGCGCTGGAGGCCACATCGGGCGAGCTCGACACCCCCGGGGCGGCTCAAAGAACCGGTCGCAACCTGGACGCCATGACGGTGGGCAAGGCCTGGTTTGGCGTGCAAGCGCTGGATGGCACCGAGTCCTACACCCGCAGCGGCTCGTTTGATGTTTCCCCCGACGGCACGCTGCTCACCAGCACCGGCCTGACGGTGCTGTCTGACGGTGGGGCCCCCATCACCGCGCCAGCCAATGCCGAGGTGACCATTGGCTTTGATGGCACGTTGAGCGCCAGGGTGGGCAATCAGGCCCCCGGCGTCATTGGCCGCCTGAAACTGGTGACCCCCACCGCCGAAGACCCGCTGCGCCGCGGCACCGACGGCCTGTTCCGCGCCGCCTCAGGCGATGCGCTGCCCAATGACCCCGACGCACGGGTGCAGAGCGGTGCTCTGGAAGGCTCTAACGTGAACCCGATTGAAACCATGGTGGGCATGATTCAGGCCGCCCGGCAGTTTGAGTCGCAGATGCGGCTGCTGCAAACCGCCGAATCCAACGACCGCTCCGCCGGCAAGCTGCTGGGCCAGCAGTGATCAACCCGCAACCGATTGACGACACAAGGACACCCATATGATCAACTCGCTTTGGATCTCCAAGACCGGCATGGAAGCCCAGCAGATGCAGCTGGACGTCATCTCGAACAACCTGGCCAACGTCTCCACCAACGGCTTCAAACGCGCCAGCGCTGTTTTCGAAGACCTGATGTACCAAAACCTGCGCCAGGTTGGCGCCAACAGCTCGGAACAGTCCCAGTTGCCCACCGGTCTGCAGATTGGTCTGGGTGTGCGTACCGTGGCCACCAGCCGCTCGTTTGCCCAGGGCAATCTGCAGCAGTCGGGCAACAAGCTCGATGTCGCGATTCAGGGCAATGGCTTTTTCCAGGTAACCATGCCAGACGGCACCACCAACTACACCCGTGACGGTGCTCTGCAAGTGGATTCACAGGGCCGGCTGGTGACAGCCACCGGCCTACCGCTGGCCAATGGCGTCACGGTTCCGGTCAACGCCACCAGCGTGGCCATTGCCGCCGACGGCACGGTCACCGTGCAAATCCCGGGCAGCACGGCACCGCAGACCGCTGGCAGCATTGCGCTGGCCAACTTTCTGAACCCGGCAGGCCTGGAGCCCAAGGGCCAGAATCTGTACGCCGAAAGCCCGGCCTCGGGCCAACCCAGCAGCGGCACCCCAGGGGCCAATGGCCTGGGCTCACTGATGCAGGGCTTTGTGGAAACCTCGAACGTCAATGTGGTGCAGGAGCTGGTCACCATGATCCAGACCCAGCGCGCCTATGAAATGAACTCCAAGGCGATTCAGACCTCAGACCAGATGCTGCAGAAACTGGGGCAGCTGTGATGCGCCGACTGACTCTGACCCTTGGTCTGACCGCCGGCCTGGGCCTGTTGCTGGCCGGCTGCGAGACCATCCCCAAGCCGGTGAAAGTGGACTTTGCCGAAGCCCGGCCAGCGCCGCTGCCTATGGTGGCCGCGCCTCGCCCCGCCAGTGGCAGCCTGTTCCAGGCCGTCAGTTACCGGCCAGCTTTCGAGGACCCGCGCGCGCGCACCATTGGCGACACCATCACCATTCAAATCGTGGAAAACGTGACCGCCAGCCAGGTCTCCAAATCAACCTCCAACCGAACCACCAGCATGGACGCCGGCATCTCAGCGGCACCGCTGATCTCGGCCATGGACATTGCCAACCTGAAAGTGGGCGCAGCCTCCACCAATGACTTCTCCGGCAAGGGCGGCACCGAGAGCGCCAACACCTTTGCCGGCACCATCACCGCGACGGTGGTCGAAGTGCTGCCCAACGGCCACATGATCGTCACGGGTGAAAAACAGGTCGGCGTGAACCAGAACGTCGACGTGCTGCGGTTTTCAGGCACGGTGGACCCAAAAACAGTGCAGCCAGGCAATGTGGTCAGCTCCAACAAGGTGGCCAACGCGCGCATGGAGTCGCGGGGCCGTGGCGCTCAAGCCGAAGCGCAAACAGTTGGCCTGTTATCACGGTTCTTTTTCAGCTTTCTACCGTTCTAAAGCTTATGAGAATAGTGCCGAGGGGTCACTATTCATGCATGCTTTATTTCAAACATTTTTCCCACAGCGCGGCCGCCGCTTCAAGCCAGTTATCAGCTGGCTGCTGCTGGCCACTCTGCTTTGTACCGGGCCGGCACAGGCCGCTCGGATCAAGGAAGTGGCCGCCGTGGAAGGCGTGCGCAGCAACCAGTTGACCGGCTTCGGCCTGGTGGTGGGGCTGGACGGCACCGGCGACCAGACCACCCAAATGCCCTACACCGCGCAGGGCCTCACCAATTACCTGCAGCAACTCGGCATTACCCTTCCCGCCGCCGCAGTGGGGCAGTTGCAGCTCAAGAATGTGGCTGCCGTGTTGGTCACTGCACAATTACCCGCCTTTGCCAGGCCAGGCCAGGCGCTCGACGTGAACGTCTCCTCGATGGGCAACTCCAAATCGCTCAAGGGCGGTATGCTGATCACCACGCCGCTTAAGGGCGCCGATGGCGAGATCTATGCTCTGGCGCAGGGCAATCTGGTGGTGGCTGGTGCCGGTGCCTCGGCCGGGGGCAGCAAGGTCCAGGTCAACCACCTGAGCGCGGGGCGCATCCCCGGCGGCGCCCAGGTGGAGCGGGCAGTGCCGACGCCGCTGCTTGAGGGCATCAGCATCACCCTGGGGCTGGAGGCCTCTGATTTTCAGACCGCACGAAAGGTGGCACAAGCCATCAACCGTCGCTTTGGCGAAGGCGCCGCACGCGCCCTTGATGGCCGCACGGTGCGGGTCAATGCCCCGATGGACTCCGATGCTCGGGTATCTTTCATTGCCGAGCTGGAAGAGCTGCAATTGGAAGACTCAATCCGTGCCGCCAAGGTGGTGATCAACTCGCGCACCGGCTCGATTGTTTTGAACCAGTCTGTGACCTTGGGCGCTTGCGCAATCGCCCATGGCAACCTGTCCATCAGCATCAGCACCACGCCCGTCATCAGCCAGCCCAACGCACTGTCCACCGGCGGCCAAACAGTGGTCGCCGAAAAGAGCAATATTCAGATTCGGCAGGAGCCCGGCATGCTGATCCAGGTGCCGGCCTCGCCGCAGCTCTCAGACGTGGTGCGGGCCCTGAACGCCCTGGGCGCTACGCCACAGGACCTGCTGGCCATTCTGCAAGCGATCAAGGCTGCTGGCGCCTTGAACGCAGAACTCGAGGTCATCTGACATGAACCTAGCCCGTCTTCCAAGCGCTTCCGATGCTCTGGCGGCAGACGCCCGCAGCCTGAATGCGCTCAAGGCCCAGGCCGGGCAAAACACACCGGAGTCGATTCAGCAGGCCGCCAAGCAGTTTGAATCGCTGTTCATGCGGGAACTGATCAAAAGCATGCGTGAAGCCACCATGAAGTCTGGCTTGATGGACAGCCCCGGCGGCGACCTGGGCGCTGACTTGCTGGACCAACAGTTTGCCGTGCAAATGTCCGGCCAGCCTGGCGGCCTGTCTGAATTGATCGCCAAGCAACTGTCACGCCAGATGGGCAACCCGGAAGAGCCCGTCAAGCCGAAGGTTTCGGCTTCGCCCAATGTGTCGACAACGCCCCAGGTGTCGGCAACGCCGCCTGCCGCCAAGGCCAAGATCGCTGCGGCGGCCACTGCGGCCTACGGTGCGCAGCCCATCGCCCCCGCCAGCGCGTCCAGCAATTTTGTCAAGCGCCACGGCGATGCGGCCGACCGGGTGGCCAAAGCCACTGGCCTGCCCGCCGGCTTCATGCTGGGCCAAGCCGGTCACGAAACCGGTTGGGGCAAGCATGAGATCAAACACAAAGACGGCTCGCCCTCCTTCAACCTGTTTGGGATCAAGGCAGGACCCAACTGGACCGGCAAGGTGGCCGAGGTCACCACCACCGAGTATGTCAATGGCGTGGCCAAGAAGACGGTTGCCAAGTTCCGTGCTTACGAGTCTTACGACGCCTCATTCCGCGACTATGCGCGGCTGATCACCGAAACGCCCCGCTACGCCCAGGCCAAGAAACAAACCAGCTCGCCGCTGGCCTTTGCGTCGGGCTTGCAGCGCGCCGGTTATGCCACTGACCCGGAATACGCCAACAAGCTGAGCCGCGCCATCAACACCACGCTGCGGCTTCAACGGGCCCACGCCTAAGGCGCTGAACTATGAGTGGCATTTTCAACATCGGGGTGCGGTCGCTGCAGGCGAACCAGGCGGCCTTGCAGACCACCGGCAACAACATTGCCAACGTCAACACGCCGGGCTACTCACGCCAGTCGGTGGTGGTGCAAACCGTGCAAGGACAGTACACCGGCGGCGGCTACATCGGCTCCGGTGTCGACATCTCCACGGTGCAGCGTCAGCACAGTGAGTTTCTGACGCGGCAGTCGGCTTTGTCTAGCTCCGTGGCTGCCAGTGATACCCAACGCCTGGCGCAGCTCAAGCAGTTGGAAGATGTATTTCAGGGTGGTGACGCCGGGCTCGGGTCGGCCATCAGCGACATGATGAACGCCTTCTCTGATGTCGCCAACGCCCCCACCGACCTCAGCGCGCGTGCCGTGGTGCTGACCCGGGTCGACGAGGCCACAGCACGAATTCGGACCGCTGAGAGCCGCATGACCGACCTCAGACGCGGGGTGGGCAGTGAGCTGGCATCGGCGGTGGCCTCGGTCAACTCGCTGGCCGCCCGCATTTCCAAGGTCAATCAGGAAATTGCACGGACCAACGGTTCGGGACAGGCGCCCAATGACTTACTGGACAAGCGTGACCAACTGATCAAGGACCTGAACGGCTATGTGCAGACCACCAGTGTGGCGGCCGACGATGGCACGGTCAGTATTTTTCTGGCCAGCAGCCAGCCACTGGTGCTGGGCAACAGTGTCAGGCCAGTGGCGCTGGGCAATGACACCTTTGGTGACCCCTCGAAAGTCAAACTGACCCTGACACAGGGCAGTACCACCACCGTGCTGGAAGAGGCGACGCTGGGTGGCGGTAAGTTGGCTGGTTTGCTGAGGTTTCAAAACAGTGACCTGCAGGCAGCGGGCCAGCTCCTTGGCCGATTGGCCTTGGCGATAGGCACCGCCGTCAATGAGCAGCACCGGCTCGGGCTAGACCTGAAAGGCGCCGCCGGCGGCGACCTGATCCGCATGGGCCCGATTCCTGATGGCCGCCCTGCCAGCAGCAACACCGGCGATGCCACTGTGGCAATGGCGGTACAAACCATTCCCAGCTCTGGCGCGAGTGCGCTGCAGGCTTCCGACTACCAAATCGACTTCACAGGCAGCAGCGCTGGCAGCGTGACACGCCTGTCCGATGGGCTGGTGACCGAGTTCTCGACCACGCCGATCAAGATCGACGGGCTGGACCTGACCATCACCGGCACCGCCGCCCAGGGCGACAGCTTTTTGCTCAAATCCTTCAGTGCCGTGGCGGCCACCATTGCCACCGCCTTTGCCTCGCCTGGCGCGCTGGCCGCCAGCAGCCCGGTGGCGGCGCGGGCCGGCAGCAGCAACCTGGGCACACTGGTGCTGGGTAGCCTGGCCACGCGCTCAGTGCCCGCCCCAGCCGCCGTGACGCTCACCTTTACTGCCTCTGGCACCTACACGCGGTCCGACACCGGGGCCACCACCTACCCCTACACGGCGGGTCAGGCCATCGAGTACAACCCAGCCACATCGACCACCAGCGCCAGTGGGTGGTCATTGACCCTCAAAGGCGCCGCTATGGCCGGCGACACCTTTGTGGTGGGCAGCAACGCCTCGGTCCAGCCCAATGCCGACCCCAGGCTCAACGCCGGCAACGCCTTGAGCCTGATGGCCCTGCGCGATGCGGCCCTGTTTGATGGCTCGGCCCTGACCGACGGCTATGCCGGACTGATGGCCCAGGTCGGCGTGATGGTTCAGGGCGCCTCCTACGCCGCTGACGTGTCGCAGTCGATTGCCAACAACGTCGAGCAGGACCGCTCCAGCGTGGCCGGCGTCAACCTGGACGAAGAAGCCGCCAAATTGCTCCAGTACCAACAGGCCTACCAGGCCTCAGCCAAGATGCTGCAGATTGCGCAGGGCGTGTTCGACGCACTGCTGCAAAGTCTGGGCCGCTAGGCTGGCCGCCAACCTAGGATTCCACCATGCGACTGAGTTCAGCCAACGCTTACGACAATGCCCTGCAGAACCTCTACGCCCGCCAAAGCGAGCTGACTGGCCAGCAAGAGAAGCTGACTTCTGGCAAAAACGTCAATCGGGTCAGCGACGACCCCACCGGTGCGGCCCAGGCCGAGCGCGCATTGACCCGGCTGTCACGCATCGCCAGCGACAACCGCGCGCTCGAGGTCCAACGCAGTGCCATCACCTTGGCAGAGTCAACACTGGGTGACGCCACCAGTGTGGTGCAACGCCTGCGCGAGCTGACGGTCAGTGCCGGCAATGGCGCGTACAGCGCCTCGGACCGCAGCAGCATCGCCAAGGAAATGACCGGTTTGCGCGAGCAACTGTTTGCCATGGCCAACAGCCAGGACAGCAATGGCACGCCCTTGTTTGGCGGTTTGGGCAGTGCCAGTGCGCCGTTTTCTGACAGTGCCAGCGGCGTCAGCTTCAATGGCGTGGCCGGTCAACAAGCCGGCACGGACGTTGGTCTGCCCACCGCGATGGACGGCCAGGCGGTCTGGATGAATGTGCGTTCCGGTAACGGCAGCTTCAACCTGGCCACCGGCACCAGCAATACCGGCAGCCTGTGGACCAACACCGGCCAGGTGCTCAACCCCACCGCCCTCACCGGGCATGACTACAGCGTAAGCTTTACCGTCGCACCCGGGGTCGGCGGTGCCATCACCTACAGCGTGCAAGACAACACCACCGCCAACCCGGCCCTGCCCACAAACCAGCCCTATGTACCAGGCCAGGCCATCACCTTTGACGGCCTCTCGCTGGTGGCCAATGGCACCCCAGCCAATGGCGACGCCGTGCTGGTGAGCCCGAGCACCACCACCAATATGTTCAAGGTCATCGACGATGCGATTGCCGCCATCGGCAACAGCACTGCCACCAGCAGCCAGCGCGCGCAGGCTACCGGGCTGGCATTGACACAGATCGATACCGGCATGAACCAACTGCAGGCGGCGCGCAGCCAAGCGGGTCAGTGGCTGAACCGTGCCGACACCATCCAGTCCACCCAAGAGGGGCGAGCCGTGCAGCTCCAAGCCGAAAAGTCACGCGCCGAGGAGCTTGACATGGTCAAAGGCATTTCTGACTTCACGCGGATTCAAACCGGTTACCAGGCAGCGCTGCAGTCCTACGCCCAGGTGCAGAAGCTGTCACTGTTCAACTTCATCAGCTAAAAAAATGAGCACCTCCGTGTTGGATCAGTTGTCGCTGGGCTACCAGTTGTACTGGAACGCTCAGCGCGAACCGGCGGCGTTCGGCCTGGCCGTTGGCACCCACGGCGCACCACTGACCGACGGGCCCGCGCTGCTGGCCGCGCTGCAGGGTCTATGGCCCAGCAAAGCCCTGCCCCTGATGCTGGCGGTCGGCTCTGGCGTGCTTTTGAGCAGCCTGCTTGACCACGCCCTACCCGGCAGCCCGGGCCTGATTTTGGAGGAGAGCCAATTGCGCGACCCGTCCATGGCGCGTCGGGTTCACCATGCGCACCAGCGGGGTCTGGCGCTGTTGTGGCGGGGTTCGCCTGGCGCCCGCCCACCCAGTTCGCTGGCGCCCTGCTTCAGCGGCCTGCTGCTGACCCTGACAGCCCAGGAAGCCCTGGCCGGCTTGCAGGCGTCGCGGCTCAAACCCAAAGCGTTTGAGCAAGCCTGGTCGGCGCCCACACGCAGCACCCAGCCCAGCGGACATCTGTACGCTGATGTGGCCAGCCGCCGGTTGGTAGACCTTTGCCTGGATGAGCTCAATGCCTGGGGTGTGGCAGGTTGGCCTGTGGACGAGGTGTTGGACGGCTATGGCAAACGGCTGATCCAGCCTGCGCGCAGCGTCATCACGCGACTGCTGGAGGCTGTGGACGCTGACGACAGCACCGCAGACATTGACCAACTGCTGCGTCGCGAACCCATATTGTCTTATCGGCTGCTGCGTTTTGCCAACTCGGCAGGCTTGGCTCTGCGCATGCCGGTAGACTCTTTGTCGCGGGCGGTTAAAGCCCTGGGCTATGCCCAACTGCGTGCCTGGTTGCGCGAACAATTGCCGCGCGCCAGCAGTGACCCCGATTTGCTCCCTATCAGCACCGCGATGGCACTGCGGGCCCGGCTGATGGTGCAGTTGCAACCCGATGGCGCCGGCCAGTGCCCCGAAGAGGACGTCTACCTGTGCGGCCTGTTGTCACAAATGGATCTGCTGCTGGGCGAGCCCCTGCCCGCGGTGCTGGCAAGACTGCCCCTGCCGGCCTCGGTAAAAGCCGCGCTGCTGCAGCAAAATGGCCCCATCCAGGCAGCGCTGGAAGTGGCCACAGCGCTCGAGTCTGACCACACCGACCGCACCCGCTTGTTGTGCGAACTGCACCAGGTGGAGGCACAAACCGTGAACCGGGTACTGCTGCAAACCCTGGCCCAAACCCGGCACCAGCCGGCCAAGAGCCTGCTGCTGGTTTAGTCGCCTTCAGAAGCGGCGGCCGATTCTGGCGAGTCTGTCAGAATCCAAGCCAATTCATGAACAGCGTCGAACTCACCGCCCTGCTGGTGTTGGCCACTGTGGCCAGCTTTAGCCCGGGGCCCAACACCACCCTCTCCACCGCATTGGCCGCCAACCTGGGCCTGCGCCGCGCCATGCGCTTTGTCCTGGCCGTGCCCGTGGGCTGGGGCCTGCTGCTGAGCCTGTGCGCCGGCGGTCTGGGTACGCTGGTGGTGGCGCTGCCACCGCTGCGCTGGGGCATCCAGGCCTTTGGCGTGGCCTACCTGCTGTGGCTGGCCTGGAAGCTGGCACACAGCAACACTTTGCAGCAGGCCAGCGCGGCCCAGTTGGAAGTCACCTTTTGGCAGGGTGTGATGCTGCAGTTTCTCAACATCAAGGCCTGGATGCTGGCCCTAACCGTTGTGGCGGGCTGGCTGGCCGGCCGGCCCGATGCAGCCCCGCGCTTTGCGCTGATCCTGCCGCTGATGATGGCCTTTGGTTTTTTCAGCAACCTGCTGTACGCGGCCGTCGGTTCGCTGCTGCGCGACTGGCTGAGCGGGCCAGCCCAATCAGGTCAGCGCTTGCGCTGGTTCAACCGGCTCATGGCCGGGGTTTTGGTGCTGACCGCCGGCTGGATGGCCAAGCTGTGAGCATGTCGCAGCAAACCCGCGGCATGTGGCTGGGGCTGTTGGGCGTGGCCATTTTTGCGGTGACGCTGCCCATGACGCGACTGGCCACCGGCACGGCGGAAGCGCCGCAGCTCTCACCCTGGTTTGTCACCTTTGGCCGGGCCACACTGGCCGGAGCCCTGTCCATTCTTTTCTTGTTGCTGACGCGCTCGCCTTGGCCTACCGCGGTACAGCGCAGGCCGCTGGCCCTGGCGGTGCTGGGCAATGCTTTGGGGTTTCCGCTGCTGCTGGGTTTTGCTTTGCGCCACGTGAGCTCCGGTCACGCTGCGGTGGTGCTGGCGCTGCTGCCCCTGGTCACGGCAGCCGCCGCAGCCTGGGTAATGCACCAGCGCGCCCGGCTGGGCTTCTGGCTCAGTGCGGCTGCCGGTGCCAGCTTGGTGGTGGCCTACTCGCTGTTTCGCGCGCAACAGCACAGCGGCGGCTTTGCGGTGCAGTGGGCCGACCTGCTCTTGCTGGGTGCGGTCTTGCTGGCAGCCATGGGCTATGTGTTTGGCGCCCAGGTCACGCCCAGCCTGGGGGCCGAGCGGGTGATTTGCTGGATCTGCGTGATGGCGCTGCCTGTCACCCTGCCCGGCGCGCTTTTGACCTGGCCACAACACCCCATTGCTTTGCCGTCTTGGCTGGGGCTGCTGTACGTGGGCGTGTTTTCGATGTGGGCCGGCTTTTTTGCCTGGTTTCGCGGCCTGGCCCTGGGCGGCGCCCTGCGGGTGAGCCAGACCCAGTTGCTGCAACCCTTTTTAAGCATACTGGCGGCCGTGCCGCTGTTGGGCGAACCCTTGGAGTTGGTGACGCTCGGTTTTGCACTGGCCGTGGTGGCCAGTGTGTTTGTTGGCAAACGCCTCAGCTGAGGCACGCTGCTACACCTGACGGAGACGCACATGAGTTGGACCCTGGCGGCGCGCGCTGCAAAAATGAATCCCTCGGTGATCCGCGAGATCCTGAAAGTTACCGAGCAACCCGGCATCATCAGTTTTGCCGGTGGCCTGCCATCGGCCCAAACTTTTCCGGTGGCCGAGTTTGCCGCCGCCTGCGCCAAGGTGCTGCAGAGCGACGCGCCGGCGGCATTGCAGTACGCTGCCAGCGAGGGCTTTGGCCCCTTGCGCGAGATCGTGGCTGCCGATCTCGCCCGCCACAGCGCGGCAGCCGGCGTGCCCTGGGCGGTAGACCCGGCACAGGTGCTGATCACCACCGGCTCGCAGCAGGGGCTGGACCTGGTGGCCAAGGTGCTGATTGACGCCGGCAGCAGGGTTTTGGTCGAATCCCCCACTTACCTGGGCGCGGTGTCGGCCTTTGTGCCGATGGAGCCCGTTGTGCAAGACATTGGCAACGATGCCGACGGCATCGACCTGGCCGACCTGCGTGCCAAAGCCCTGGCCAGGAATGGGTCAGGATCAGCGGCGCGCTTTTTGTACGTGCTGCCCAACTTTCAGAACCCAACAGGGCGCAGCATGAGCGAAGCTGGCCGCGCCGGGCTGAGCCAAACCGCCGCCGAGCTGGGTCTGCCGCTGATTGAGGACAACCCCTACGGCGACCTGTGGTTCGACACGCCCCCGCCGGCACCGCTGACCGCACGGCACCCGGCTGGTGGCATTTACCTGGGCTCGTTTTCCAAGGTGCTGGCGCCCGGGCTGCGGCTGGGCTACCTGGTGGCGCCAGCGGCGGTGTACCCCAAGTTGCTGCAGGCCAAGCAGGCGGCCGACCTGCACAGCCCCGGCTTCAACCAACGAGTGATATTTGAGGTGATGCAAAACGGTTTCCTGGACCGGCATGTGCCCACCATCCGGGCCCTGTACAAGGCGCAGCGCGATGCCATGCTGCTGGCACTCGCCGAGGCGTTTCCGGCCGGCAGCGACCCCGACCACACCTTGACCTGGAACACCCCGGCTGGCGGCATGTTTCTGTGGGCCCGGCTACCCAAAGGCATGGACGCCGTGCACCTGCTGCCGCACGCGGTGGCGCGCGGCGTGGCCTTTGTGCCGGGCGCGCCGTTTTTTGCTGGCGCCGCCGACCCGCGCACCCTGCGCCTGTCCTTCGTCACGCCCAGTGTGGCGGAGATCCACCGTGGCGTGGCCGCGCTGGCCGACGCCATCCGGGAGCAGCAAGTATGAGCAGCGATAAGCGCGGGGGCAGCATGAGCACCGCCGGGCCGCCCCAAGGTGCGAAGGCCCCCTCGGGGGGCAGCGCAGCACACGCAGTGGCAAGCGTGGGGGCCATCCTCCGTGCTTACCAACAGGTCGATGTGTTCACAGCCCTGCCCTACCTGGGCAACCCTCTGGCGGTCGTGCTGGACGGCAGCGGGCTGGACGACGACGCCATGGCGGCCTTTGCGCGCTGGACCAACCTGTCCGAGACCACCTTTGTGCTGCCGGCCAGTGCCGAGGCGGCAGCGCAGGGCGCCGACTACCGGCTGCGCATCTTCACCCCTGGCGGCGAACTGCCCTTTGCCGGCCACCCCACGCTGGGCAGTTGCCACGCCTGGCTGGCCCATGGCGGCCAGCCGCAACAGCCTGGGCAGGTGGTGCAGGAATGCGGCGTGGGCCTGGTCACGCTGCGCCGCGACGGCGCCCGGCTGGCCTTTGCCGCACCCGCGCTGCGCCGCAGCGAGCCGAAACCGGCGCTGCTGCAGGCGGTGCTGGCGGCACTCGGCCTGCAGCCTATCCAAGTGCTGGCTGCCCAGCTGCTGGACAACGGACCGCAATGGCTGAGCCTGCTGCTGGACTCACCTGCCACCGTCATGGCTGTGCAGCCCGACCACGCCGCCCTGAAAACTTTAGGGCAAAAAGTGGGCCTAGCCAGCGTGGAATATAGCGATGTAGCTCCTTTATTGATAGCGAGGTCGAACCGAGAGGCGCGGGCCTTTGGCACCCGAGCCGACACCGCAGCGGAGCCCGAAACCGGGGTCGCCACCGGCCTGCAGGTGCGCGCCTTTGCCGCCGCCATTGGCGTGCCCGAAGACCCGGTTACCGGCAGCCTGAACGCCAGCCTGGCGCAATGGCTGATCGCCGAGGACGTGCTGCCCGAGCGCTACACCGCGCGCCAAGGCTCGGCGCTGGGGCGCGACGGCTGGGTGTACATCACGCAGGATTCGGCGGGCCAGGTGTGGGTTGGCGGTGATTCGGTGACCTGCATCGCCGGCACGGTGCTGCTGTGAGCGCCGCGCCACCTTTGGCCACCCTGGACCACCTGGTGGTGCTGGCGACCAGCCTGGCCAGCGGCGTGGCCTGGGCCGAGGCCACTCTGGGCGTCACCCCCGGCCCTGGCGGCGAACACCCGCTGATGGGCACCCACAACCGGCTGCTGCGCCTGCGCACCAGCAGTGATCAAGCCACTACCCAGCCTGGGGCGGCCTATCTGGAGATCATCGCCATCAACCCGGCCGCCACGCCAACGCTGCAGCCACCCGAGCGCCGCTGGTTCGATATGGACGACCCGGCCCTGCGGGAGCGCGTGGCCCAGATGGGGCCGCAGCTGGTGCACTGGGTGGCGCGGGTGCCGGATCTGACCGCTGCGCTGCTGGCCTGGCGGGAGCTTGGCATAGCCCGCGGTGAAGCGCGCGCCGCCTCGCGCCCGACGCCGGGCGGCCTGCTGCAGTGGCAGATCAGCCTGCGCCCGGACGGCCAACGCCTGTTTGACGGCTGCCTGCCCACCCTGATCGAATGGGGGCCGCACCACCCCACCGCCGCCATGCCCGACAGCGGCCTGACGCTGCAATCGCTGGCCCTGCAACACCCGCAGGCAACGCTTTTACAGGCTGCCTGTCAGGCCATCGGGCTGGACGAGGTGTTGATTAGTGCGGGCCCGGCTCGCCTGAGCGCGCAACTGGCCACGCCATGCGGGTCGCTGACCCTTCTTTCTTGACCCTGCATTCCTGAAAGACCCCAACCATGAGCACACCATGACCCACCCCACCTTGCCGACCCTGCCCGAGATTGAAGCGGCTGCGGCCGTGGTGTACCGCGAGTTCCAGGCCACGCCGCAGTACCGTTGGGCGCTGCTGAGCGAACGGCTGGGCACTGACTGCTGGGTCAAGCACGAAAACCACACCCCGGTGGGCGCCTTCAAAATCCGTGGCGGCCTGTGCTACTTTGACCAACTGGCCCAGAGCGGCACTTTGCCGCGGGCCATCGTCAGCGCCACCCGGGGCAACCACGGCCAGAGCATGGGCTGGGCGGCGCGCGCCCACGGCATCCCCTGCAGCATCGTGGTGCCGCAAGGCAACTCGGTCGAGAAAAACGCCGCCATGCGCGCGCTAGGCGTGACGCTGATCGAGCACGGCGCCGATTTTCAGGACGCCCGCGAGCACGCCATGCAACTGGCCGAGCAGACCGGCGCGCACATGGTGCCCAGCTTTCACCCGGCGCTCTTGCTGGGGGTGAGCACCTACTGGTGGGAACTGATGCGCGCGGTGCCGCAACTGGATGTCGTCTATGTGCCCATTGGGCTGGGCTCGGGCGCCTGCGCCGCCATTGCGGCCAAACTGGCGCTGGGGCACCGCGCTCGCATCGTGGGCGTGGTCAGCACGCTTGCCACCACCTATGCCGACTCACTGGTGGCCGGCCATGTGGTGGCGGCGCCGGTCAGCACGCTGCTGGCCGACGGCATGGCGGTGCGCCTGGCCGACGCCAGCGCGCTGGCCATTCTGAGCCAGCACCTGGACCATGTGGTCAAGGTGAGCGATGCCGAGGTGGCGCAGGCCATGCGCGACCTGTTCACAGACACCCACAACGTGGCCGAAGGCGCCGGCGCCGCCAGCTTCGCCGCCGCCATGCAGGAGCGCGCCCAGCTGCGCGGCCAGGTGGTGGGTACGACGCTGTGCGGCGGCAATGTGGACGCCGATGTGTTTGCGCGGGTGCTGGCTGGCGGCAACTGACTACCTGGATTCCCGTGGCCACGGGAATGACGCAGATATGGTCATCCTCGCCCCCGATCAGGTCGAGGGCAGGCTGCAGGCGGAGATCCATGTCTTCTTTTTGCTATCAAATAAATAGCTAAAACATCAAGCGCGACAAGGCCTAGAGCCCGATTAGGTTTAAATTCCAACGATGGGAAGCCTCCACCTTACTCCCGAGAAACAGAGCCAGAGTCAGCGGCTGGGGCTACCCATCTTGACTCCCTTATTTCAGACCCATGCAATTGGCGTAATACGTCACGGTCGCGGGCCAGTCTGAAAAGATGCCCATGATGCCAACGTCTTTAGCCAACACATCCAGCACCTGCATCACATCCCCGTCGCGTTTGATGACGGGGCCGACAGTCTGGTAATACCAGCCAGGGTTGCCGCTAGCCAGCACGCCTGAGCGCTCCAAACTCCAGGTGATGATGCTCAGCCCGCTCTGCTTGGCGTTTTTGGCGTAGCGCGAGGCCACCAGCTTGCCGCCAGCCGTTTCGAGCAGCGCAAATATTGGCGGAGCGACGATTTGAATGCCGTCGTTTTTGTAACTTTGCAGCATCTCTAAATTAGGCAAATCAGCGGCTTTTTCGGCGCTGTCTAAAAAAACTGCCTGCTTGCCAAATGCGCTCTCGTTTTTGACCCAATACAAAACGTCTTTTTTATTGAAGGATTGCGCAAACACCTGGCCGGCAGGTACGCCGGCAGCTTTGTACTCATCAATCATTTTTTGCGCGTAGTTTTCCTGGCTAAATCCCTCAAAAGGCATGCTGACGCTGGCTGACTTCAGCTCGGGGGTCATCTTCACGCCCAGCCGGGTAAACAGCGCAATGCTCTCGGCGTGCGTCATCAAGGTGCCGCTGCTTGGCCCGCTGTACAGGTCGGTTCGCCAGCTGGCAGTCCCGGCCATGTAGTCTGCAACCGTGGTGGCCTTGGCGTTCGACGCATCCATCTTCCCGCGCAAGGTTTTGAACTCGGCCAGGGTGATGTCGCTGGTGCGGCACTCAGCCGATGCAGGGGTGTTTTTAACCGGGTCGTGCGGCGTGAAGCCCTTGGTGCATTTCGCGGCCAATGGCGTTGCCAAGATGTTGGTGCTTGTGTGCAAGTCGTTCTGCGCATGACGGCAGACCAATGCTTTGTCTTTGGTGAAGGTCACGTCGCACTCCACAATGCCGGCGCCCATGCGGGCTGCGGCTTCATACGACTCTTTCGTATGCTCGGGAAACATCAAGGCAGCGCCGCGGTGACCAATGGAGAAATCAGTTTTTGAAAACGGGCCGTTGGCGCAGCTCTGCAATTTGTCTTTTAGCGGGCCAGGCGTCATGTCGGCAGTCAAAAAATAAGGCCGGGGTCCCAGCTGAACAGTGCTGATGGCCGCGGGCGTTTGTGCCACTGACAGAGTGCTGGCAATCGACAGAATCGTGAACGCGAGCGAGCGGATGCGCTTTTGCATGAAGTGTTCCTTGGGAGTTGGTAGACGGCTTTTTCACGCTAACGAGACCAGGTGACAAATGCATGACCACCAGCCTAGTGTCGTCGCAAGCGCGACAAAGGCTGGAGGCCAATGTGGCTTAGATTCAAGAGATGGGAACCCTCTACCTTGTGCGCCATGGCCAGGCCTCGTTTGGTGCGCAGGACTACGACCAACTCAGTGAGCTGGGTCAGCGCCAGAGCCAACGCTTGGGGGAATACTTCAAACTCAAGGGCCTGCGCTTTGAGCAGGTGCTGACCGGCACCCTGAAGCGCCACCAGCAGACCCTGGCCGGCATCTGCAGTGGCGGCGGCTTTAGCACCGACGCTTTGTCCCTGCCCGGTCTCAATGAGTACGACAGCGAAGCGGTGATTGCCGCCATCCACCCGCACCCGCTGGCCAAGCCAGATACGCCCGAGCTGTACCGGTATCATTTCCGCCTGCTGCGCGACGGCCTGACGCAGTGGATGAACGGCGTGGTCAGCCCGCGCGGCATGCCAAGCTACCGCGAGTTCCAGCAGGGCGTGGCCGATGCACTTGCACAGGTGCGACAGCAGACTGCGGGTGATGTGCTGCTGGTCTCTAGCGGCGGGCCAATCTCAACTGCGATGGGACAAATTCTGGGCACCACCCCCGAGACCACCATCGAGCTCAATATGCGCATCCGCAACAGCGCGGTGACCGAATTCAACTTCAACCCCAAACGCCACGCGCTGCAAACCTTCAACACCCTGCCCCATCTGGACCAGCCCGAATACGCGAGCTGGATCACCTACGCCTGAACACTCGGTTTTGGCGCTCTGGTCAAGGCGGCGCCGGGCTGAGCGGCTCCGCGGCTGTCCCCCGCCCTAAGGGCTCCTCCTTGATGCCGCTGCGCCGCTCAACCCGTCACCACCTTGACGACCTCGCTTGCTGAGACTGTCGTTCCTGGCCACCAACTCGTCGTCCCCAGCTCGACTGGGGACCCATGACTGCCTGGATTCCCGCCTGCGCGGGAATGACGGGAGAGCAAGGGGATGGCGTGCCTGCTGCAGCGGCATCAAGGAGGAGCCCGAAGGGCGGGGGACAGCCGCGGAAGCAGGCACACCAGCCCCGCCCGCGCCAGAAGCAAACCCCAGACCCGACACCGACACCGACACCGACACCGTCACCCTCACCGCCAACGCCAAGGGCAAAGGCCCAAAAGAAGATCAGCGCAGCAAAATCAACCCCGTCCCCACCACCGTCAAGCCCGCGCCCAGCCAGGCCGCAGGTGCCGGCGGGCGGCCCAGGCGCAACCACAGCAGGGGCAGCAGCAACACCGGCGAGACCGAGGACAGGATGGCCACGGTGCCGACGTCACCGTTTTTCAGGGCCACCAGCACCAGCGTCATGCCCAGACCCATAGCCACGAAACCATTCACGCCGGTTTGGGCCAGCACCGCAAAAGTGGGGCGCTGCAAGGGCCGGGCTGCGGCAAAACCGCTGGCCAGCAGCGCAAACTGAGCGAGTGTGGCCACGCTGACACGCACCGCCGAGGCAGCGATCGGATCGACCCCAGGCGTGATCATGACCGGCTTGACGATTAGCGAGGCCAGCGCCTGGCACAGGGCCGCCAGCAGGGCCAGCAGCACACCGGCGCCAACGTGACCCTGATCGGCCTCCCAGGCGTGGTCGTCGTCCTGGCGCCGGCCGAGCAGGATCGCCGTCATCACCCCGGCCAGTGTCAGCGCGCCGCCCAGGGCCGCCTGCAGCCCGATGCGCTCGCCCAACACCACAAAGCCCAGCACCGCGCTGAAGGCCGCATGAGTGGCAAACAGCACGCCGGCACGGCGCGGCCCAAGGCGGTTCATGGCGGCAAACAGGGCCACGTCGCCTACAAAGATGCCGACCAGCCCGCTCAGGGCCAGCGGCCACCAGCTCTGCGGGGGCAGGCTGCGCCAACCGCCCCAGGGGGCCAGAGTGAGCGTCACACCCCACAGCATCAGCGCCACCAGCAGCATGCGCCAGCGGCTAAAGGCAAAGGCGCCCAGGTGGCGAGACGGGCCCACCGAGATCAGGCTGCCCAGCGCCCAGCAGGCGGCGGCGCCCAGCGCCAGCAGGTCATAGGCGGCCGGCATCAGCCGAGGTCGGGCTGATCGACCAGCGTGCTCAGCGGCAGGCGGTCCAACTCGGCCAACAGCTGCGCCAGCGACCGGCCCGCCGCCTGCACCAGCGCTTCGCCCTTGGCTGCGGTGGCGGCAGCGGCATGGCCGACCGCGCCGGTGAGGTTGTAGTCCTGCGTCTGCCAGCCGAGTTTGGCGCTGCGGCCGTTGCCCAGAATGGGAAACTGCTGCGCCCGCGCCTGCGCGGTCGAGGCAAAGTAGCGGGCCTGGTCCATCTGCACCCGCTGTGGCGCCAGCGCCAGCATCATTGAAGTCTCGATCTCGCCGCCATGGATGCCAAAGCGGTGCTCCTCGGCGCTGAACAGCGCATTCAAGTCCTGGCCCTGGGCGTCGTGCAGCGGCAGATTGAACCAGCTGCAGCTGTACACCAGCAGGTTCAGGCGGGCGCGCAGGTCACGCGCCACCAGGTCCAGCACACTGACCTGGCCGCCGTGGCTGTTGAACAACAGCAGCTTGCGCACGCCGGCCGCCGCCACCGATTCGCCGATGTCGGTCCACAGCCGCAGCACGGTCTCGGTCTTGAGGGTGAGGGTGCCCGGAAAGCGGGCGTGTTCGGGGCTCAGGCCCACGGCTTGGGTTGGCAGGAACAGCACGCTCAACTCGGGCGCCAGGTGGGGCAGGCTGGCGGCCACGATGCCGTCGGCCAGCACGCTGTCGACACTGAGCGGCAGGTGCGGGCCATGCTGCTCGGTGGCGGCCACCGGCAGCACGGCGATGGTGCGGGCCGGGTCCAGCTGCGCAAAGTCGCGCGTGCACAGGTCAGCCCAAAAGCGGGAAGGCAGGGTCATGGCGTGATCATAGGGGCGTTTGCGCCCTGCACATGACGCTGCTGGCGCGGCGCCAACGCGGCGGCAGCACCTGGCGCGCCGGGCGCACTGGATGCTGGCGGCCCCTGGGCTGGCAGCACCGCCAGCAGGCTGCTCGGGCGGGCACGGGCGCCACTGGCCAGGTAGTCGGCCAGCAGGGAGGCCTGCACCACGGCCGGATCCTGCCCAGGCTGCGCGACCAGATAGTCAAACAAATGGTCCACCAGTTGCTCCGGGCTCAGGCCACTGGTCTGGCCGCTGCGCTGCCACAGCCAGTCGCTCCAGGCCAGCCAGGCGGCAAAGGGCGACGCGCCCTGCAGCAGCAAGCCCAGCGTGCGGCTGAAGCGGCCCGAGTTGGCGACCAGGTCCCAGTAACGGGCCAAGCGCACGAAGCGCTGCACCTCGTCCCGGCTCAGCACCGAAGTTTGCTGAACGGCGTAGGGCGGCTCGGCGTCATAGACCATGCTCCAGGCCTCGGTGTGGCGGGCGATCGGCGTGCCGCGCAGGCGCTTGAGCAGGCCGAGCTGGATCTCATGCGGGCGCAACGCGTACAGGGTGTCAAAACCCTGGGCAAAACTGGCCAGCGTCTCGCCGGGCAGGCCGAAAATCAGGTCAGTGTGCAGGTGGGCGTGCGACTGCGTCACCAGCCAGTTCAGGTTGGCCAGGGTTTTCGCGTGGTCCTGCCGGCGCGAGATGCGTTGCTGCACCTCGGGATTGAAGCTCTGGATGCCGATTTCGAACTGCAGCACACCGGGCGGAAACTGCGCAATCAGGACCTTGAGCCGGTCCGGCAGCTGGTCCGGGATCAGCTCAAAGTGCACAAACAGGTCCGGGGCCGTTGGCGCAGGCGGCAAGCGGTCCAGAAAAAACTGCAGGATGCGCGCCGAGGCCTCGATCTTCAGGTTAAACGTGCGGTCCACAAACTTGAACTGCCGCGCGCCGCGCTGGAAGAGCCGGTCCAGTTGGGCCAAAAACAGGTCCAAGTCAAAGGCCCAAGCGGTCTTGTCGAGTGAGCTCAGACAAAACTCGCATTTAAAAGGACAGCCGCGCGAGGCCTCAACATACAGCACGCGGTGCGCCAGGTCTGCGTCGCTGTACTCGGCGTAGGGCAAGGCAATTTCGTCCAGCGCTGGCTGCTCGCCAAGGATGATTTTCATCAGCGGCGCCGGGCCGTGCAGCAGCGCCCGGCACACTTTGGGAAAGCTCACATCACCCCAGCCGGTAATGACATGGTCGGCCAGCGCCACGATCGCCTGCTGGCCCTGCTCATGGCTGACCTCGGGGCCGCCCAGCACCACTTTGAGCGCGGGGCGCGCCGCCTTGAGCAGGCGCACCAGCGCACAGGTCTGGCTGACGTTCCAGATGTAGACGCCAAAACCGATCACCTGGGCCTGGCCGGGCTGTGGCACGCCGAGCAGCAGCAGCAACTCGTCGGCCAGTTCGACCGGGCGGCGGGCGATGGTGTACTCGCGCAGCGCGGTCTGTGGCCGCAGCTCGCCCATGTTGGCCAACAGATAGCGCAGGCCGAGCGAGGCGTGGATGTACTTGGCGTTGAGCGTGCAGAGCACGATGGCAGGGGGAGCAATCAGCATGTTGGCCATGGCTCAAGGCAAAGCTGCCAAATGCACCTGGGCGGCTGCGGCCAAATTGTCATCAAAGGTGGCCAAGGGTGCTTTCAGCTCGGCAGCCAGCCAGAGGTAGGCCGCATCGTAGGTCGACAGGCTGTAGCGCAGTGCCAGCGCCAGGGCAGCCGCCGGATCCACAGGGTGGAGCGCGATCGCCATGGCGACAAACTGCAACAGGCCATCGGTGGCAATGTCGGCGCGACCCGCACGGTGCTTCTTGGCCGCCACACTGGCGATCTCAAAGGGCAACAGCGCCGGCGCATGCAGGGCCCGTCCGCGCAGGCCGTCAAGCGCCAGCGCATGCCAGGGCTCATGAAAAATCAACCCGGCCAAGGTGCTGCAATCCACCACCAGAGGCGGCTGAATCAGGTAGTGGGCCGGGGGTTCTGCGACGAACAGGGTGCTGCCTGTCGCGCTCACCGGGCGTCCCGGTCGCTGCGTGTGATGTCAACACCCAGGGGCAGGTTGGTCACCGGCTGCGGGTACTTTGTGGCCATCTCCCGGGCGACTTGTTCGACCGATCTACCTTCCCGCAGCGTACGCGCCGGCCCCAGCCAAGCCGGACCGATCGGCGGCACTGCCGATGTCGCCTGCGGCACGCCGGCCAAAGACGCCTCAATGATGGCCATGAGTTCGCCTTGCAGGGAGCGGTGGTTGCGGGCCGCACGCTGACGCAGGGCTTCTGCCCACTGATCAGGCACATCCTTGATTGAAATCGTCGCCATTTTGAGCTCCTGCGTCATTTTGGTTCCATTATGGCGCCATTTTGGCTTCAATCACACCAAAATTGCCCGGCTGCGCGGGGTCCCTCACGATCAAGCCACTATCATGTCACCATGACCCAAGATTTATTTCGCCAGGACGGCTACCTCAGTGAATGCCAGGCCACCGTCATCGCCATCACGCCGCAGGGCGTCGTGCTGGACCGCACCGTGTTCTACCCGCTCGGCGGGGGCCAGGCCGGCGATGCCGGTGTGCTGCAGGGGCCGGACGGCCAGAGCATGGCCATCATCGACACCCGCAAGGGCAAGGCCGACGATGGCAGCTTTACCAAGGAAATCTGCCACTTGCCAGCGCCAGACCTGCTTGCAGCGCTATTGAATCCGGAGCAAAACCTTGCGCCATGGCTGACGGTAGGCAGCGTGGTGACGGCCCGCATCGACTGGGCGCGGCGGCACCGGCTGATGCGCTTTCACACCAGCACGCACCTGCTGTGCCACCTGGTGCCGCAGTTGGTGAACGGCTGCTCGATCACGCCCGACTACGCGCGCCTGGACTTCAACATGACCGACGCGCTGGACAAGGACACGCTGACCGCCGGCCTGGCCCGGCTGGTGGCGGCCGGGCTGCCGCTGCTGGTGGGCGAAATCAGCGACGCCGAACTCGACGCCAACCCGGCGCTGGTCAAAAGCATGTCGGTGCAGCCGCCGCGCGGCAGCGGCAGCATCCGCACCATCCGCATTGGCGATGCCGACACCTTGATCGACCTGCAGCCCTGTGGCGGCACCCATGTGGCCAACACCGCCGAGATCGGCGCAGTGGTGGTAACCAAGATCGAGAAAAAATCCGCCACCACCCGGCGCGTGGTGCTCGGCTTCGCGCCGTGAGCATTAGGCCGGTGCGTCGCATCACGCGCTGCATTCAACGACAATGTGGTTTTACGCAGTTACTCAAATCATCATGACGGACGCATTACCGGAACCCACACAACGCCTGAACGTTGACTTGCCCAAGTCGCAGTATTTCGCGTTGAAGTCTTATGCCTTGCACCACGAAACGACGGTGTCGCAACTGGTGCGTGATTCGTTGCGTGGCATTGTGGAGTACGACACCTGGTTCAAAGCCAAGGTGCAAGCGGCTCAGAATGATCCACGCCCGGCCATGGATGCCCAGGAATGGGACCTCATTCGCGCCCAAAAACTGGCGCAACGTGAAGCGCTAGCGAACAAAGCATGAGGGTGCTGCGCAAGCCGCAGTACTGGGAGAGCCTACAAGCCATCGAGGATCATGTCGCCCGTGACAACCCCAGCGCCGCCATCGATTTATGGCTCAACATTGACGACCAAGTTAGCCAGCTTTCTGACCCAAATTTCCCGCGTCGACGTGGTCGCGTCACAGGCACGCTAGAGCTGGTGGCGCATCCAAACTACGTCGTGATATTGGAGCAAACACTCGATGCCGTCACGGTGCTTGATGTGCTGCATGCAGCCAAACAATACCCGTGAGGCACGACCCAATGGGTAACGCAAAGTGGCCTCAAGCTGACCGGCAAACACAAGTCCGGATGGTCAGCTTGGTGAAAGCGCCTGCCCTTGCGCGTCGCATCACTGGCGACACGTTTTACGCCTGGGACGGCGAGGTGCTGGTGCTCAATATTTTGGGCAAGCCGGCGGCAGCGCGTGACGCCATCGGCAAAGTGCACGGCACCCAGCTCAAGGTCAGCGTGACGGCCGCGCCCGAGGCCGGCCGCGCCACCGACCACATGCTGCGCTTTCTGGCGCCCCTCTTTGGCGTGCGGGTGGCCGACATCGAGGTAGTGTTTGGCCGCGAGAACGTGAACAAGCAGCTGCGCATCCGCTCGCCCAAGCTGCTGCCGGCGGTGCTGGGTTTGGCCAGCCCGCAGGCAGCACCTGCTTAAAACGCGTAGCTGACGCCGAGTCCCAAGACCGGAAACAATTTGAGCTTGTCCGCAGCGTCTTGCATGGTTTTGAGCTGGGTGTCAATGTCGGTCTGCGTAATCCCCACGCCGGTCGCCGTCAGGCTGGCCTTGGGGCTCTGAAACAACACGCCGAGATCGACATTGAAGCCCAGGCCCTTAGCGTCCTTGGGTCGAGTGGCATAGCCCAGACCCAGATAAGGGCTGAGCGAGTCGCTCATCTTGAGCTCACCATTGACGGTGGCGTCTTTGCCAGCGACCTTACCAGTACCGGTCAGAGTCACCTTGTTGTTGTTCACCACCAACCCGCCACTGAGCCGAAAACCCGAGGCGGTGGGATACCAGTCGGCCAGCAGCTGGATGGACTGCAGGTTGACATCGGCGGTCAGTTTGGAGTTGGCGCCAAAATCACCCACATCCCCCGAAAAGGCCATCTTGAAAGAGTTGAACTGACCCCGCATAGCCCAATCATCTTTGACCGAAGCGGCATAGCCAATGCCCAGGCCATTGGTGCTCACCTGGCCGTAGACGGCGCCCGAGTCACCCGCAGTCGCCACCAGTGGCAGCGCCAGCGTCAAGGCCAGCTGCGCCATTTTTTGTTTGAATTTCATGAACGATCCCTTTAAAAAACACAATAGACCGACAATTCAGTCCATTCATTTATAACCTCCTGCTCATTGCATGCGGCCGGAGTTGCCGATAAACAACGCCTTGAAATCAGCCGCCCGAACCCATATCCAAACCGCGATGACCGCCCCTGCACCTGTGTCGCCCATCCCGCCAGCCAGCGGGTTGCGTTGCCTGGCCGCCTTGTGCTGCGCCATCCTGCTGTCAGCCAGCGTGGCCGCTGCATCACCAGGGCCTGGGCGCGACGAGCCACGCAGCGCCGTGGTGACCACACCGCAGGTACGCGCCGAGCTGCTGGCGCACGCGCCGGACGGGGTGGGCCCGGGCAAGACGGTTTGGCTCGGGCTGCAGCTGGCACATCAGCCGCAGTGGCACACTTACTGGAAAAACGCGGGCGACTCAGGTCTGCCGACCACGCTGCAGTGGACGCTGCCGGCGGGATTGGCGGCTGGCGATATCGCCTGGCCGCTGCCGCACAAGATCCCGATTGGCAACCTGGCCAACTATGGCTACGAGGGCACGGTGCTGCTGCCCGTGCCGTTGACGCTGGGCGCCGACTTCAAGCCGCCGGCGCTGGCGACTGACATCGAGGTGCGGCTGCAGGCCAACTGGCTGGTGTGCCGGCGCGAGTGCATCCCCGAAGAAGGCAGTTTTGCACTGAAGCTGCCGCTGCGCAGCGCCACCGCCCTGCACGGCTCGGCCTTCGATGCAGCGCTGGCGGCCGTGCCACGCCCCTTGATGGGCCCGACCGGCGGCGCGCTGCCCCAGCCTGGCGCGCGGCTGGAGGGCCAGAGCCTGGTGCTGTCGGTCGCCACTTTGCCGGTGGCGCTGCGCGGTCAGCCGCTGGAGCTGTTCATGGAGACGCCCGAGCTGATCGAGACTGCGGCCACGCCGGTGCAAAGCTGGCAGGGCGCGGTCTGGACCGCGCGTGTGCCGCTGTCGGCGCAGCGCAGCAGCAGCCCAGACCAGCTGCCGCTGGTACTGGCCGGCAGCCAGGACGGCCGCCGCCAGGGCTATGCGCTGACGGCCCAAGTGGCGGGTCCCTGGCCGGTCGCCACCCCGAATGCCGCCGCTGCGGCGGCCGCCAGTACTGGTCTGTCGCCAGCGCTGACGGCTGCGCTACAGGCCAATGCCGCGCGCGCCGTCAGTGCGCCGCAGACCGCACTCGGCCTGTGGGCCGCGCTGGCCGGCGCCCTGCTGGGCGGCCTGCTGCTGAACCTGATGCCCTGCGTGTTCCCGGTGCTGGCGCTGAAAGTGGTCGGCTTTGCCGGCCATGCGCAAGACCGGCGCGGCCACCGCATCAGCGGCCTGGCCTACAGCGCCGGCGTGCTGCTGTCCTTTGTGGCGCTGGGCGGCCTGATGCTGGCCTTGCGCAGCGCCGGCGAGCAGCTGGGCTGGGGCTTTCAGCTGCAGTCGTCGGCGGTGGTGGCGGCGCTGGCGCTGCTGTTCACCCTGCTCGGGCTGAACCTGGCCGGGCTGTTCGAATTTGGTCAGTTCCTGCCGAGCCGGGTCAGCACCTTGCAGGCGCGCCATCCGGCGGTCAATTCGGCGCTGTCCGGCGTACTCGCAGTGGCGGTGGCCTCGCCCTGCACAGCCCCCTTCATGGGCGCCTCGCTCGGGCTGGCGCTGGGCCTGCCGGCCTGGCAGGCGCTGGCGGTGTTTGCCGCCATGGGCCTGGGCATGGCGCTGCCGTTTCTGGCGGCCAGCCTGTCGCCCGCACTCGCGCGTGCCCTGCCCCGGCCCGGCCCGTGGATGGTGACCCTGCGCCAAGCACTGGCGTTTCCGATGCTGGCCACTGTGGTCTGGCTGCTATGGGTGCTGGGCCAGCAAAGCGGTATCGATGGCGCCGCCGCCCTGCTGGCGCTGCTGCTGGGCGTGGGCCTGCTGCTCTGGTCGCTTGGCCGCGCGGCGGGTAGCCGACGCTGGCTTGCTCCTATTTCCATAGCGTTGTTGCTAGGTATGGCGTGGGTTCTGGGCCCTTTTGTCACAAAACCACTGCCAGTCGCCGACGCGATGGGCGCGGCCTCCGCCAGCCCCGGCACTTGGCAGGCCTGGTCGCCAGCGACCTCCGAGGCCGCGCTGGCAGCGGGCAGGCCGGTGTTTGTCGATTTCACTGCGGCCTGGTGCATCACCTGCCAGTACAACAAGCAAACCACCCTGGCTGATGCCGCGCTACTGGCCGACTTCCGGGCCCGTCAGGTCACGCTGCTGCGCGCCGACTGGACCCGGCGCGACCCGGCCATCACCGCGGCATTGACCGCGCTAGGTCGCAGCGGCGTGCCGGTCTATGTGCTGTACGCACCGGGCAAACCACCGCGCGTGCTATCGGAATTGCTCAGTGTGCGTGAGGTGCAGGCGGCGCTTGCCGGGTTGTAGCACCGGCCTGGCTCAGGGCAACACCTCGTCCAGGTGCTGGATCAGCCGGCCGATCTCGGTAGGGGTGTTGTAGTGGGCCATCGACACTCGGACCACGCCACCCTGCGCCTGCAGGCCAAGCGCCTCCACCAAGCGCTTGGCGTAAAAATCACCAAAACGGATACCGATGTTGAAGCGGTCCAGGTGGCGCACCACGGCCTCCGACATCAGGCCGGCCACGGTGAAGCTGACGGTCGGCACCCGGCCGCCAGTGGCGGCACTGTCCAGACCGATGATGCGCACGCTGGCCTTGCCACGCAGGTAGCCCAGCAGCTGCTCGGCCAGGCGGTCCTCATGCTGCTCAAAGGCGTCAAACGCAGCCTGCATCTGCTGGCGCGCCGAGCCGGTACAGCCCAGGCTGCTGCCGACCGCCTGCAGGTAGTCGCTGATGCCGATACACCCAAAAGACAGCTCGTAATTCACATTGCCCGGCTGCAGTTTGTAGGGCAACACCTCGGCCCCGATGAAATAGTGGTTCAGGCTGGGCAGGGCCAGCAGCAGCTCGCGGCGGCCCCACAGCACCGCATAGTGCGGGCCAAACACCTTGTAAAAACTAAAGACGTACAGGTCGGCGCCGCTGGCCTGCACATCGACCAGCCGGTGCGGCGCATAGGCCACGGCATCGACGCACAGCCGCCCACCCACGGCGTGCACCCGCGCCGCCACCTCGGCCACCGGGTTGACCGTGCCCAGGATGTTGGAGGCATGGGTCATGGCCACCCAGACCACGCGCGGCGACAGCAGCCGCTCCAGGTCGGGCAGCTCCAGCGCCAGCGTGGCGGGGTTGACGTTCCAGAACTTGAGCACCGCGCCGGCCGCCTGCAGCCGGGCCCAGCCGCCAATGTTGGCCTCATGGTCGCTGTTGGTGACGATGATCTCATCGCCGGGCCGGATGCCAGGCAGCAAGGCGCTGGTCAGCTGGAACATCAGCGCCGTGGTGGCGCCACCCATCACCACCTCGTCGTCATGGGCAGCGTTGATCAGCGTGGCGACCGAGCGGCGCGCGGCCAGCACGCGGGCGCCGGCATCCTGCGACTGGCTGTAGCTGGCGCCCAGTTGCACGCTGCTGGAGAGCAGGTAATCGCGCACCCGGTCGGCCACGCGGCGCAGCACCAGCGAGCCGCCGGCGTTGTCGAGGTAGACGCAGTCACCCTGCAGGGCCGGAAATTCGGCGCGGATGTGGTCGAGGTTGAGGGGAGGCGGGATTTGGGAGATGGAAGAGGGGTTCATGGCCTCCACCATACCAAACCGGATCGGATCAATCAATGCCCGCTGCGGTTTGCTGCACAATCCTGAATCATGAATGCAATCGCCCCCCGCCCCACCCCCGCCAGCAGCTACGCGCCGCTACAAAACGACACCTTTATCCGCGCCTGCCTGCGCCAAGCCACCGAGCACACGCCGGTTTGGCTGATGCGCCAGGCCGGGCGTTACCTGCCCGAATACCGCGCCACCCGGGCCCAGGCCGGCAGCTTTATGGGGCTGGCCACCAACACCGACTACGCCACCGAGGTGACACTGCAGCCGCTGGAGCGCTACCCGCTCGACGCGGCCATCCTGTTCAGCGACATCTTGACCGTGCCCGACGCCATGGGGCTGGGCCTGTCGTTCGCATTGGGTGAGGGACCAAAATTCGCCCACCCGGTGCGTGACGAGGCCGCAGTGGCCCAGCTGGCCGTGCCCGACATGGACAAGCTGCGGTATGTCTTTGACGCTGTCACCTCGATTCGCAAAGCCCTGAACGGCCGGGTGCCACTGATCGGCTTCTCGGGCAGCCCCTGGACACTGGCCTGCTACATGGTCGAAGGCGCTGGCTCCGACGATTACCGTCTGGTCAAGACCCTGATGTACAGCCGCCCCGACCTGATGCACCGCATGCTGCAGATCAACGCCGACTCGGTCGCCGCCTACCTGAACGCTCAAATCGAGGCCGGCGCGCAGGCGGTGATGATTTTTGACAGCTGGGGCGGCGTGCTGGCCGATGGCGCTTTCCAGCAGTTCAGCCTGGCCTACACGGCACGGGTGCTGGCGCAGCTCAAGCGCAGCCACGACGGCGTCACCATTCCCCGCATCGTGTTCACCAAGGGCGGCGGCCTGTGGCTGCAGGACATGGCCGGCCTGGACTGCGAGGTGCTGGGGCTCGACTGGACGGTGAATCTGGGCCAGGCGCGCGCGCTGGTGGGCCATAGCAAGGCCCTTCAAGGCAATATCGACCCCAATGTGCTGTTTGCCAACCCGACGCAAATCAGCAGCGAGGTGGCGCGCGTGCTGGACAGCTTTGGCACGCCGCATACCGGCCCCGGCGCCGGCCCGACGCACATTTTCAACCTTGGGCACGGCATCAGTCAGCACACGCCACCGGACCATGTGGCAGCCTTGGTGGAGGCGGTGCACACCCACTCACGCCGTTTACGGCAAGGCTGATGGGCGGCCCAATTGGCCTAGCATGTTTTTAGCCCGATCCGGCTGTCCGGAGCGGACTTATGCACAAATTTTTTGCTGCACTGCGCAACTGCTTCAAAAACTGGCAACTCTCGCTACAAAACCCATAGCGATCATAAGTTGTTGATTTATATAGACTTTTGGTTTTGCTTTTTTTCTGTGCATTTCAAGCAAAGCCTTGATTTTCAAGGCCTCAGCGGCTCTCAACGCAAGATATCAACAAAGTTATCCACAGAAACTCTGGATGTCGGTCAAAACTGTTATGAATCAAGGACTTAAGGGTAATTTCGCCAGTTCACATCAAGTAAACGACCCAAGCTGGAGCACTGCTTGAAACACTGCCTGTCGGTGCTGGTACACACACCCGCGCACAGTCAGGTCGCCAAACCGCTGAGCTACTGGAGTGAGCAGTTGCTGGCCCCGGGCAGCCTGGTGCGTGTGCCGCTGGGAAAGCGTGAATTGTTGGGGGTGGTGTGGGACACGCCCGACGAGGCACAGGCGCCGAACCCGCCGGAGGCCGACAAGATCCGGCCACTGGCCGGGGTACTTGGCGGCATTGCACCGCTGAACGCGGCCTGGCGGCACCTGATGAATTTCAGTGCTGGTTACTACCAACGCTCCGTCGGAGAGGTGGCGCTGGCAGCGCTGCCGCCGCAGCTGCGTGAGCTCAGCCCATTGCAGCTGGCGCGACGCCTCAAACGCCATGCCTCGGCCGCCACCCAGGATCAGAACAGCCCAGAAGACGCTACTGATTTGGTAGCGCTGACACCAGACCAGACAAGGGCTATCGCCCAATTTGAGGCTGATACCAGGCCATGCCTGCTGTTTGGTGCGACTGGCAGCGGCAAAACCGAGGTCTACCTGCAGTGCGTCCAGCGCCTGCTCGAGCAGTCGCCGCAGGCGCAAGCGCTGGTGATGGTGCCGGAAATCAACCTCACGCCGCAGCTCGAGGCGCGGTTTCGAGGCCGCTTCGCCCCGCGCTACGGGGAGCAGGCCTTGGTGGCGATGCACAGTGGCATGACGCCGGCCCAACGTCTGCAGAGCTGGCTGGCCGCTCACAGTGGTGTGGCGCGCATCGTATTGGGCACCCGCATGGCGATTTTTGCCTCGATGCCGACCCTGCAGCTGATCGTGGTGGACGAAGAACACGACCCCAGTTACAAGAGCCAGGATGGCTCACGCTACTCGGCGCGCGACCTGGCGGTGTACCGCGCTCGCCTGGAAGGCGCGCGCGTGATGCTGGGCTCTGCCACGCCATCACTGGAAAGCTGGCACCACAGCCGCACTGCCAACGAGGGCGGACGCTACGGCCGGCTGACCATGGCCAGCCGCATTGGACACGACCAGCCGCAGGACTTGGGACCGGCGTCGCCAAGCCGCCCTCTGCATGGCCTGCCACTGGTGCGGCGCGTGGACATGACCCACCAGCCCAAACATTGCGTGCTGGCGCCGCCGCTGCTGCTGGCCATTGCCGAGCGGGTGGCGCGCGGCGAGCAAAGCATGGTGTTCCTGAACCGGCGGGGCTATGCGCCGGTGCTGCACTGCGCCGACTGCGACTGGAAGAGCGAATGCCCGCACTGCAGCGCCTACCGGGTGTTCCACAAAATTGACCGCACGTTGCGCTGCCACCACTGCGGCTACGCAGAGCGGGTGCCGCGTGCCTGTCCAGCCTGCGGCAACCCTGACATAGCGCCATTGGGCCGGGGCACTGAGCGGCTGGAAGAACACTTGGGCGAGCTACTCGCCGACGTACGGCGCCCCCAGGGCGAACCGGTGCGGATTGCCCGCATCGACGCCGACACCACCCGGCTGAAAGGCACATTGGCGTCGCAGCTGGCCCAGGTGCACGACGGTACGGTGGACGTTCTGGTAGGCACCCAGATGATTGCCAAGGGGCATGATTTTCGGCGCATCACCCTGGTGGCGGCCGTCAACCCGGACGGTGCGCTGTTTTCGAGCGACTTCCGAGCACCGGAGCGACTGTTCGGCCTCCTCATGCAGGCCGCTGGCCGGGCCGGACGCGACGCCGAGGCGAGCGGTCGCAGCGAAATGTGGCTACAGACCGCCCACCCCAAGCACCCCTTGTTCGAAGCGCTGAAGCAGCACGACTACCCGGCATTTGCTGAACAGCAATTGCGTGAACGGGCGCAGGCTGCCATGCCCCCCTTCAGTTTTCAGGCGCTGGTGCGGGCCGAGGCGCGCACGCAGGAGGTGGCCCAGGGCTTTCTGAGCGCCGCCAGCACAGCCGCCAGCGCGATGCCCGACACCGAGCCATGGCTGGCATGGGTCACTCTGTACCCTCCGGTGCCCATGAGCATTCAGCGCGTGGCCGACGTGGAGCGGGCGCAAATGCTGGTGGAGAGCGCATCGCGCGCCGCCCTGCAATCGTTTCTCGCTGCCTGGCACGGCGCCCTGCACGCCACGCGCAGCCAGGCCGCCGGCCGCGGCTTGATCCGCTGGGCGGTCGATGTGGACCCCCTCAGCATCTGAGTCGGACCAGCGCCGGATTACCGGAATACCGGTAGCCATTTCCCACGCTTTAGCGTATTTGTAGCCACCCCATCGTTTTGTACGCTTGACCTTTTGACGCCGGGACCAGGGCCGCTGGGGCTACCTGAGTCCGTAGCGCGTGGTTCAAGGGGAAATTGATGACTGACATTGGATGGGCGCGCGCTGATGCCCCACGGGTGCGCAGGGGGCCACCCACTGGGCTTGAAGCGCAAGCGGTCGTGCGCGAGCAGCCTCGCATGGGCAAAGACGCCGCATTGATGCTCGACATCACCGGGCGCATCAGCGCAGCCAACGCGGCGGCCGCCCTGTTGCTAGGCCGGCCCCCTGGTACCTTGTGCGGACTTGCCGCAAGCGCGCTCATGCCGCAACTGCCGTTTGCCGCCGACACGCCGGGCTACAACATGGCCTACGCGATTTTTCACACAGGTGATGCACGCTGGCAGCCGCACCAGGCAATTGCCGCGGACGGCCGGCGAGTCGCCATCGAACTGGTGCTGGCCTGCAGCAGCTTGGAGGGCCGACGCGTGATCACGCTGTCACTTCGGCCGGCGGCGCCCCAGTCACGGGAGGCGCCATGAGTGGGGAGCCAGCCAGCGCCGTGGTCGCCGCCGCTGAACCCGATCGTTCGTTTTCGCTGGCAGCCGAGCGCCTGTTGCTGGGACGTATGCTCGCATCGCTGGGCAGCCCGCCGATCCAACTGGTGCTGTGGGATGGTCAGCAGGTTGGCAAGACCCACGAGGAAAACCCGGCACGCTTGTTGGTTCGCGACCGCAGCGCCTTGCTGCGCCTGATCGCAGACCCGGAGTTCCGTTTCGGTGAACTGTACGTCCATGAGCGCATTGAGGTAGACGGCAATTTGACGGATTTTCTGGAGACCCTGTACCGCGCGCTACCGCGCAACAAGCCGCTCGGCCTCAAGGAGAAGCTGCTGGCACCATTCAGCTCGCGGCGCCACTCGGCGGCCCAATCGGCCAACAACATTTACCACCATTACGACATCGGCAATGATTTTTACAAGCTCTGGCTTGACGAGCAGTTGGTCTACACCTGCGCCTATTTCCCGCAGCCGCGCCTGGATCTAGAGCAGGCCCAGGTCGCCAAGCTGGACTACATCTGCCGCAAACTGCGTTTGCGTCCGGGCGAAACCGTGGTCGAGGCGGGTTGCGGCTGGGGCGCCATGGCACTGCACATGGCCCGTCACTATGGCGTACAGGTCAAGGCTTTCAACCTGTCACGCGAGCAGATCCAGCACGCACGGCTACAGGCGCAAAGCACAGGCCTGGCCGGACAGGTCGAGTTCGTGGAGCGCGATTACCGGGATATTGACGGGCAGTTTGACGCATTTGTGTCGGTCGGCATGCTCGAACATGTGGGGCTGGACGACTATCACGATTTAGGGGCGCTGATCAACCGTTGTCTCAAACCTGACGGTCGCGGGCTAATCCACTCCATAGGACGCGACCAACCCGGCAACATGAATACCTGGATCGAACGCTACATCTTTCCTGGCGCCTGCCCTCCCAGCCTGTCGCAAATGATGGCCATCTTCGAACCCAATGGCCTGTCGGTCCTCGATGTCGAAAACCTGCGGCTGCACTACGCCCAGACCTTGACCCACTGGTTGCAGCGGTTCGAAGCCGCTGCAGACCGGGTCAGGGATATGTTCGACGAAAGCTTCGTTCGGACCTGGCGGCTCTACTTGGCAGGCTCTCTGGCTTCGTTTCGCGCCGGCGACCTACAGCTGTTCCAGGTGGCGTTTTCCCGCAATGGCAACAACCAGATCCCCTGGTCAAGGCAGGACGTCTACCAGAAGGCTGCGCATGCAGGACTTTGATGTGCTGGTGGTCGGTGGCGGGCCGGCCGGTGCCAGCTGCGCCGGTGCCTTGCGCCAACACGGGCTGAACGTGTTGCTGATCGACCGCGCCGTGTTTCCGCGTGACAAAGTCTGCGCGGGCTGGATCACCCCCGCGGTGGTGGAAGCGTTGGGCCTTGACCTCGCCGCCTATGGCCGCACGCACGTGCTGCAGCCCTTCCAGGGCTTTCGCACCGGCCTGATCGGTGGCGCCCAGCTTGAAAACCGCTACCCGTCGCCGGTGAGTTACGGCACTCGACGGGTGGAGTTTGATCACCACCTGCTGCTGCGTGCTGGCGTCAAGATGCAACTCGGCGTCACCGTGCGCACGGTGGAGCAGCGCCAACAGAGGTGGGTCATCAACAATGCCTACTCCGCGCCCATGCTGGTGGGTGCTGGCGGCAATTTTTGCCCGATCGCACGGCTTCTGGACGGCAGAACCGGCGTGGCGCCGGTGGTCGCTGCACAGGAGATCGAATTCCTGATGAGCCCGCGGCAGGCAAGAGACTGCGCGGTGCGTGCAGACACACCCGAACTGTTTTTTTGCCATGACCTCAAGGGCTATGGTTGGTGTCTGCGCAAGGGCGAGCACCTGAATATCGGTCTTGGGCGGGAAAGTTGCTCACAACTGCCAAGCCAGTTAAACGACTTTTGCACCTGGCTGCAAGCCCAGGGCTCGATCCCCGAGCGGCTGCCGCGCGGTTTTCACGGTCATGCCTACCGACTCTGGGGTTCCGGGCCCCAGAACAGAACCGGCGACGGCATGCTGTTGATTGGTGATGCCGCTGGCTTGGCGCGGCCGCAAAGTGGCGAAGGCATCTTGCCGGCAGTGCAGTCGGGCCTGTTAGCGGCGCGGGTGATCGCGCAGGCCGCTGGCGACTACCGTCAGCAAAATTTGGCTGACTACCCGAGAGAGTTGCAGTCCGCGTACGGAAAGGCGGCCGAGCCGCGACCCTTACCAGGTGAGCAGGGCTTGCGCGCCGGCTTGGGCCGGGCCTTGCTGGGCAGCCGCTGGTTCAGCCGCCATGTGCTGCTGGACCGATGGTTCCTACACCCTGGCCAGATCAGGCCAGCAGGCTGACCGCCAGCGAAAACGTCACAAAGGCGGCGGCGGTCGTGACCAGAATGATGCGGGCGATGCGGCCATTGTCGGCACCAAAGCGCTCGGCCAGCAGCGAGACGTTGCTGGCGCTCGGCAGGGCGGCCACCAGCACCATCACCACGAAGGCCGAACGCTCCAAGGGCACGCCAAGCCGGATGGCGGCTGCCCCCACCAGCAACACCAGCACCGGATGCAAAAACAGCTTGAGCGCCGCCACCGGCAGGTAGTCCCGATAGCGGGGCGGCGCCTGATGACCCCGCGCCGCCAGCATGCGCGAGCGCGCCAGCACCGCGCCAATGGTGAACAGGGCCACGGGCGAGGCGGCATCGGCCAACAAACCCAGCGTCTGTGACAGTGGACCGGGCAAACGCAGCTGCAGCGCCGAGGCCAGGGCGCCGAGCAGGATCGCCCAGGGCATGGGGTTGGTGGCCACGCCCCTGAGCGCATTGGTAACAGCCTTGCGTGCGCCATGCGCCTCGGCACCGTCCAGGCGCGACAGTGCGATGCAAAGCGACGTGGTGATGACCATATCCACCACAATGGTCACGATGGCCGGGCCTGCCGCCCGCGGGCCCAGCAGTGCCACCAGCAGGGGCACTCCCATGAAGCCGGTGTTCGGAAAGGCCGCCACCAGCGCACCAAAAGCGGCGTCATTCCAGCCGATACGGGCATTCAGACTGAGCGCAACGGTAAAACCGACCATGACCAGGGCGCAGAGCAGGTAGGTCGCGAACACCCCGCCGTCGAGCAGCTGCGCCAGCGGCGTACTGGCGCCAAAGCGGAACAACATGCAGGGCAGCGCAAAAAACAGCACAAAACTGTTCAAGCCAGGAATCGCCTCCAGCGGCAGCAGCCCACGCCGAGCAGCAACGTAGCCACACAGGACCAGGGCGAAAAAGGGAAAAGTGATCAGTAAAACGGACAGCACGGACCTTATTGTCGGTGCGATCTCAAGCGCGCGAATCAAACTGCAGAATCGCGCGCGCGATCTGCTGCAGCGTCAGGATCTCGTCCACCGCGTCCAGCTTGATGGCCTCCTTGGGCATGCCAAAAACAACACAGGTTTCTTCGTTCTGGGCAACGGTGCGCGCGCCGCCGTTGTGCAGCAGCTTCATGCCACGCGCCCCGTCGTCACCCATGCCGGTCATGATGATGCCCAAGACGTCGCGCCCCGCGCATTCGGCGGCCGAGCGGAACAGCACGTCGACCGACGGTTTGTGCCGATTCACCGGCGGGCCATCGGCCACCACCACGAAATACTGGCCCGCCGCCTTGCGCAACTGCATGTGCCGCCCGCCCGGTGCAATCAGGGCCACGCCGCGTTCGAGGCGGTCGCCATCCTTGGCCTCGCGCACATTCATGGCACACAGGCCATTGAGCCGCTCGGCGTACATGGCGGTGAATTTCTCCGGCATGTGCTGGGTGATCGCGATGCCGGGCGCGTCGGCTGGCAAGGCCGTCAGCACCAGCTCCAGCGCCTGTGTGCCACCGGTCGAACTGCCAATGACCACGGGCTTGTTCACGGCGAAGGCATGCACAGCCGCACCGCTGGCTGGGGCCGGGGGCCGGTTCGCCGCGCTACTGCCGGCCATCGCGACCGGGCCGCTGGCAGCGCGCGCGCGCTCACTCGCCGAGCTGAACTGCCGTGGCCTGGCACGCGCCGCCGTCTTCAGGGTTTGAATCAACTCGCGGCGGGATTCTTCCAGGAACTGCTTGAGCCCCAACTTGGGCTTGGCGATCACGGCCACGGCACCAGCCGCCATCGCCTCCAGCGCCACCTTGCTGCCATCGGTGCTCAGGGTAGAGCAAATCACGGTCGGGACCGGGTCCTCGGCCATGATTTGACGCAGAAAGGTCAGCCCATCCATGCCTGGCATTTCGATGTCCAGCAAGAGCACGTCTGGCCGATTTTTACGCAGGATGGGCGCGGCGATCAAGGGGTTGGGCGCACTGCCCATCAATTCGATCTCGGCCGAGTTGGCCAGCAAATGGGCAATGGTCTGCCGCACCACCGCCGAGTCATCCACCACATAAACCTTGACAGCGGCCATCAAGTATCCCTCTTTAGGCGCCGTCGGGTGTGACAGGCACGGTTTCAATTTGCAGTTCTGCCGAGCCTACTGTCCAGCCGATCTTGCGGTAACAAGGGTCGCCCACCGATTCAGCCAGCACCTCAATCCGCTGCTGCTCCAGGAAATCCAGCACCCAGCGCACATTGGCAGCGCCGACATGCTGCGCGTTAAACAGCGCCGGAAACATGTTGCCGCCGCCAAACACATAAGCGTGGCACAGGTGCGGCGTGATGCCCACGGCGCGCAAACGGGCAAACATGGCTTGCATGGCGTAGCCGGCGTAGGCGGTATCGCCTTGTCGGGCCTGCCGAGGCAGCCCCGCGTTGACGATGTGACACATCACGCCCACGGTGCGCTTGGGATCGGTCAGTATCACGGCAACGCAAGACCCCAACAACGTCTCCAGGCGTTCACCCGCCTGAGCCAGTGCGACATCACCCGGGTGCAACACATGCACCTTGGGCACATCCTGACTCGGCCGGGAGCTCGGGAACAGTCGACTCGGTTCAGACATCGGTCAAGGTCAGCCCGCTTTTCGGTATGCGCCGGGAATAATCACCGAGATGGGCGTCTGGCAGTTGACCCGGCCTTCGGCTGTGCCCATGAAAAACAAGCCACCGGGGCGCAGGGTGCGCAGAACGCGGTCCACCACCTCAATTTTGGTGGGGGGGTCAAAGTAGATCAGTACATTGCGCAAAAACACCACATCAAATGGCCCCAGCCCGGTGAAATCTTTGGCCAGGTTCAGCTGGCCAAACTGCACACGGCTGCGCAACTTGTCCTGAATCAGCACCTGGCCCTCTGCCGGCCCATCCCCCCGCAGGCAATGGCGCCGCAGCTGCTCAGGCGGCACGTTACGCAGACGGTCCTGCGGGTACACCGCCTCTTTGGCACTGAGCAAGACCCGGTGACTGATGTCCGTGGCCAAAATGGACCAGTCCGGCCCGACCTGGCCTTTTTGCTGCATGTCCGCCAGCATCATCGCGGTGCTGTAGGCCTCGTCGCCAAAGGAGGAGGCAGCACTCCAGACCGCCAGGGGCGCGCGGCTTTTGCGGGCGATCAGCTCGCGCTCCAACAGCTCGTAATGCTTCGGTTCGCGGAAAAAATAGGTTTCATTGGTCGTCAGCAGATCGACCGCCATTTGAAACTCGGCGGCCTGCGCTGGATCCTCGAGTACGGCCAGATAAGCCTCAAACGACTCAAGGCCAAGCTTCTGGATGCGGCCAGCCAAGCGACTCGAGAGCAGGCTGCGTTTGGACTCGTTGAAGGCCAGTCCGACCGCCTCAAACATGAGGCTGCTGATTTTTTTGAAGGTGCGTTCGCTCAGTGCGTCCAAAACGAGAGGCCCGTCTTATTCGGTCTGCGCACGCTCAACCAGGTCGGCCATCTCGTCCACATCCAGCGCCCGTTCCGGGTCCAGAATGATGACGAACTTGCCGCCGACCTTGCCCATGCCTTTGATGAAATCGCGTTTGATGGCGCTGCCAAACTGGGGTGGTGGTTCGATCTCGCTGGCCGGGATTTCAATCACTTCACTGACGGCATCCACCATCAGCCCCAGCTCCACCCGCTCATTGTCACGCTGCGCGTCAAAGATGATGACGCAGGTCTTTTTGCCCACGGTCGTCGCCGCCTTGCCCAAGCGCGCCTGCAAGTCGATCACCGGCACCACGGCACCACGCAAGTTCATGACACCGCGCACAAAAGTGGGCATCAGGGGCACGGTGGTCAATTGCCCGTGCTGGATGATCTCGCGCACCGTGGCAATGTCCATGGCAAAAACGCCATCGCCTAGCAGGAAGGTCAGGTACTGCGCTGTGCTCTGCACGGCGGCTACCGCCACCGATTTGCTTGTTTGGCTTTGACTCATGGCCCGGCTCAATAGGGCTTGAAGTTGGCGTTGCCCCCGCGAATGCTGGGCCCACCCAGCATGGCGATGGCGCTGGCGCCCGCAGTGGCACGCGGCCGGGCCGGGATCGCATCATCCGAGCGGCGGGTTCGCATCTGCTGCGGCTGTTCTTCGCCAGAATGGAAGAACCCGATCACCTGCTGCAATTGGTCAGCCTGGCCCGACATTTCCTCGGACGTGGCGGCCAACTCTTCAGACGCCGATGCGTTTTGCTGGGTCGCCTTGCTCAGTTGACCCATGGCGCCACCAATCTGGGTGACAGCCGAGCTCTGTTCTTCGGAGGCCGCTGCGATTTCCTGCACCAGGTCCGACGTACGCTTGATAGACGGTACGATCTCTTCGAGCAGCTTGCCAGCCCGCTCAGCGGTCGACACACTGTTGCCAGCCAGGTCGCCAATCTCCTTGGCGGCCTCTTGGCTGCGTTCGGCCAGCTTACGCACCTCGGCCGCAACGACGGCAAAGCCCTTGCCGTGTTCGCCGGCGCGGGCGGCCTCAATCGCCGCATTGAGGGCGAGCAGATTGGTCTGGTACGCGATGTCGTCAACGATGCTGATCTTGGAGGCAATCTGCTTCATGGCCTTGACCGTGGCGCTGACGGCCTCACCGCCCTCGCTGGCTTCTTTGGAGGCCTTGGTCGCCATGCCGTCGGTAACCTTGGCGTTGTCGCTGTTTTGCGAAATTGACGCCGACATCTGATCGATCGAGGCCGTGGTTTCCTCCACCGAGGCCGCTTGCTCGCTGGCGGCCTGCGAGAGCGACTGCGCCGTGGCGCTCACCTGCCCGGCAGCACCGGTCAGGGCGTGCGCGGCGGCCCGCACCTCGTCAATAATGCCCGACAGCTTGTCACAGCTCGAGTTCGCATCCTGTTTGACCTGGTTGAAGGTGCCCTCGGCATTGCGGGTGATGCGTTGCGACAGGTCACCGGTGGCCAGGCCCGAGAACACGCGCCCCACATCTTCAATGATGCCCGACAGCTTTTCGCTGGTGGCGTTGGCGTCAGACTTGAGTTGGTCAAAGGTGCCGGCATAGTCGCGGTTGATGCGCTGCGACAGGTCACCCGCAGCCAGCGCGGCCAACACACGCCCGACATCGGAAAAGATCACGGTCGTGGTTTCCATCAGGGAATTGACACCGGCGCACAGGGCAGCGATCGGGCCACTCTTGCCTTCCAGCGCAATGCGCTGGGTCAGATCACCATCTTTGGCCGCGCTGGTCACCGCCTGCGCCTGCTCGACCGCCAGGCGCAGCATGGCATTCGCGGTCACTTCAGCGGTCACGTCGGTGGCGTACTTGACCACCTTAAACGGTTTGCCATTGAGGTCCAGGATGGGGTTGTAGGAGGCCTGGATCCAGACCTCGCGGCCGCCCTTGCCAATGCGCTTGTATTGGCCGGCGTCGTATTCGCCACGGCCCAGCTTCTCCCAGAACAGCCGGTAGTCAACGCCATTGCGGTGGCCAGCGTCAACGAACATCGAATGGTGCTGCCCTTTGATTTCAGCCAGCGAATAGCCCAAGACGCTGAGGAAATTGTCGTTGGCGGTCAGCACCTTCCCGTCCAGGCCGAACTCGATCACCGCCTGCGCCTTGCCAATTGCTTGAAGCTGCCCCTCAAAGTCAGCGGCCTGCAGCCGGGTTTGGGTGACATCGGTGGCGATCATCACGATCTTCACAACACGACCCATCTCGTCACTGACGGGCGAGTAGATGGCCTGGATCCAGACCTCTTGACCGGTTTTGGTGACCTGTTTGAACACGTCACTTTGCGGTTTCCCCGCGTTGAGGTCGCGCCAGAACTGCTGGTAGGCCGCCGACGCCGAGCTGGCCGAGTCAACAAACTGGCGGTGGTGCTTGCCCTTGATTTCGTCGACTTGATAACCCATCAGCTGCAGGAAAATCTTGTTGGCCTCCAGCACTTGGCCGCCAAGGTCGAACTCAATGTAGGCATACGAGGCATCAATCGCGCCCAGAATACCGCGTGCGTTTTGCCGCTCGATCTCGGCCGCCGTGATGTCATAGCGCACGCCCAGGTATTTCATCGGCTTGCCGTTGTCGCCCAGAATGGGCGCAATCACCGCGTCGACGTAATAGGGGGTGCCGTCTTTCGCCCGGTTTTTGATGACGCCGCGAAACATGTCTCCCCGGCCGATAGTAGACCACAGCTGCTTGAAGGTCTCTTTGGGCATGTCCGGGTGACGGGTCGTGTTGTGCGGGCGGCCAATCAGCTCGTCGCGGCTGTACTTGGAGACCTCGATGAACTTGTCATTGATGCTGAGAATGTCGCCCTTGCGATCGGCCTCTGACACGATGCTGGTGACATTCATGATGTCGGTGCGGACCTTGACTTCGGATTCGAGCTCGGCCATGCGGCTTTTCAGGGCGGCGAGATCGGCCTCGACTTTCTGCCGTGCGGCCTCTTGTTTTTGCGCTTCGTCGTATGCCTGCTGCAGTTCGGCGCCGCTAAAAAGGCGCGCAATCCAGGATGGCTTGGGCTGGTTCATGATGCTGGTCCTTAGGGTGAAAGATGGGCCGTTCGGCTGGGTTCGCCGGATGGCGGGAGAGTCTGGTAAGGCGCGGTCGTCGGCTGGTGCATGGCCAGCTCGCTCAAGGCACTGACATCAAAAATCAGGGCGACCTCGCCGTTGCCGAGGATGGATGAGCCCGAGATGCCGCGCAAGGTTCGGAACATGCGGCCCAGCGGCTTGATCACGGTCTGATGCTGGCCCATCAGGGTGTCGACCAGCATGCCGTACTTGCCACTGGCGGAGCCGACCACCACAATGCTCACGCGCTCGGGCACCTCGGCTTCGAGCCCGTAGAGCGCGCGCAGGCTGACGACAGGCAACACCTCACCGCGCAACTCGACCACGCTGCGGCCGCGAGCGTCCAGCGCGGTGGCGGTTGGCCGGTTTTCGATCACCTCGACCACCGACTCCAGCGGCATGATGAATTTCGACTGCCCGACCGCTACCAGAAAGCCATCGATGATGGCCAACGTCAGTGGCAGCCGAATGTCAATATGGGTCCCCGCGCCAAACACGCTGCTCACTGTCACGGTGCCGCGCAGAGCAGCAATGTTCTTGCCCACCACGTCCATGCCGACACCGCGACCGGATAGGTTCGTCACGGCTTCAGCCGTCGAAAAGCCGGGCGCAAAAATGAGCTTGAGGATGTCCGCGTCAGGCGGCACCACGTCCTTGTCGACGAGCCCGCGTTCCCAAGCGCGCTGCAGCACCTTGTCGCGGTTGATGCCGCGGCCGTCATCCTGGATCCGGATCAGGATGCTGCCCGACTCATGCCGGGCGCTCAACACCAGCGTGCCCTGTGCCGGCTTGCCGGCAGCCAGGCGTTCGCCCGGGGTTTCCAGCCCGTGATCGAGCCCGTTACGCACCAAGTGCATTAGCGGATCGGCAATTTTCTCGACCACCGACTTGTCCATTTCTGTGTCACCACCGACGATCTCCAGGGCCACTTCCTTGCCCAGCGCCGCAGCGGTGTCGCGCACCACACGCCGAAACCGGCTGAACGTCTCGCCAATCGGCACCATCCTCAGCTGCAAGGTGCCATTTCGGATTTCTTCGATCAGCCGACCCATGTGCTGGTTGGCCTCGATCAAAGCGCTATGACGGGTCTGGCGGGCCACCAGGGCCGCACCCGCGCCCGCGATCACCAGTTCACCAAGCAGGTTGATCACATCGTCCAGCCGGTCGGCCTGGACCCGGATGTAACGGTTATCGTCCGGAGCGGGCGCGCCCTCGCGTTTGTTCTGTTTGTTCAGTGCGGCGGCGATCACCTCGGGTGCAACGCCGGTTTGCTGCTGAAGCAAATCGCCCAGCCGGGGTGCCTGGGCGCCAGCGCCGGCCCGGGCCGCCTGTTGGGTGCGCAAGCCATCGATCAGCTGCTCTTGCGTGATCGCGCCAATGTTGACCAGAATATCGCCTAGCAGTGGGCGGTCCGGCATGGCGTCGAGCAACTTGACAAAGTGCTCAACCGGCGCCGGCGGCGCCAGGATGCGCAGCTGACAGTCGTCCTTGACGAAACTGAATGCCCCTTCAATCGCTGCTCGATCGACGGTTGTCTCAAAGCCGAGTTCCAGCGCCAGGTAACAGGCTTCCGGGTCGGTCGCGGCCAGTGTGGGAATCACCGACCGGTCACACTGGATGGCCACCACTGTGCCCATGGTGCCCAGGTACCGGATGATGCTCAAGGGGTCCATGCCATTTCTGAAGCATTCCGGCCCGAACTGCACCGAGATGTGCCAACGCCTGCTTGCATCAGCAGTCGGCACTGTGGCCGGCTGCTTGGCGGCGGCTTTGTCGCCCATGATGGCATGCAGGCGGGTAATCAGGTCGGCACGGGTCTCGGCTTCTTGCTGCGAGTCGGCGCCCTCGTCTGCAGCAGAGTCCACCAGGTGCAAGATCTGGTCATTGCACTCCAGCAGCAAGGTGCTGAGCTGCGGCCCCAATGCGACGCTGCCTTCACGCATGTTGTCAAGCAGGGTCTCAACGTGGTGCGTGAAGGCCACCACCTTGTCCAAACCAAAAATACCGGCCGAACCCTTGACAGTATGGGCGCAACGAAACAGGGCATCGAGCAGCTCTCGATCGCCCGGGTTTTCCTCCAGCTGCAGCAGCAGCTGCTCGATCGCCTCGACCTGCTCGCGCGCTTCACTGATGAAGGCCGGCATGGCTTCCGCGATGAAGCTCTGGTCCGCGTCGTCGCTGGGCCGGCTCATGGGCTGCCCGACTGCGCTGGCGCGCCGACCAGCCATTGCTGACTACCCAGCATTTGACAGGCTTCCAACAAAGCCGCACTGGGCGCCGTGACGCGCCAGGCGAGGCCACGCTCGACCAGACTTTGGGTTAAGGCGCCAAGCAGCTGCACCCCCGCGCCATCAATATCGTCAACTTGGCCACCGCCAATTTGAACCGTACCCTGCGGGTTGAAGTCGGGGCGGCTCAGCCAAGCCAGCCAGGCTGTGCGCGTGGCACTGGCGGTGTAAATCGTCAATTCGGCGGGTAGTTCAAGGGTGTCTTGCATGCTGCATCACTCAGGGCAGGATCAGCTTGGACACCGCATCCAGCAAAACAGGCGGGCTGAAGGGTTTGACGATCCAGGCTTTGGCGCCCGCCGCGCGACCCTGCTCCTTCTTGGCGTCCTGGCCTTCGGTGGTCAGCATGATCACCGGGGTGAATTTGTAGCGCGGGTTTTGCTTCACCTGGGTCACAAACGCAATGCCGTCCATACGCGGCATGTTGACATCGCTGACGATCAGGTTGACTTTCCGGCCATCGAGTTTGGCCAGGCCGTCCAACCCATCCACAGCCTCGATCACCTCATAGCCAGCACGCGTCAGCGCCAAGTTGACAACTTGGCGCAAGGACGACGAATCATCCACAATCAAAATGGTTTTACTCATAGGTTTTTAGTCTTGTCCTGTGGTCCAGGCGATCAAAAAAATGTCGCCGACGAGGCGTCCGGTTTGGCCGCACCCAATTCAACGTGGCCTGAACGCTGTTCTTCGGTGGTGTAGCCCGCTGACAGCAGGGCATGCCATTCTTCAGAGTCCGGACGGTGACCCTGCGCCAGACGGGCGCAGGCTGCCCCCATCGACTGGGTGATTTGGTCCAGAATCTGCTGAACCCGGTCCTGAAACTGGAACGAGATCATCATCTGCTCCACATGGGCCCGCACCACGGCACTGCGCTCACCCAATTCAGTGGCACGCAGATTAAGCTCGGTCACGGTGGCGTTGACGCGGTCGACCACGGAGCCGATCGTTCCCTCGGAATCGCTGACCAGAGAGCGGTCGGCCTGCGCGCGCTCAGCGGCTTCGGCCAGGGTGCGCTGCACTTGCTGGCCAAAGTCACCCACCTGATCGCCGATGCGCTTGCCGGTTTCCCCCGAGGCCGCCGAGAGCCGCCGGACTTCGGCCGCAACCACCGCAAAGCCTCGGCCGGCTTCGCCAGCGCGCGCGGCTTCGATCGTGGCATTGAGTGAAAGCAGGTTGGTTTGCCGGGCGATCACAGCCACGTCTTCGGCCATGCCACGCAGCCCCCCGGAAACCTGATCCAAGCGGCTTACAGTGGCCAGCATTTTGTCGCGGGACTCGACAAAATGGCTGAAATTTCGAACCAGCGCCCTTAACTCCTGCTCACAAGCCTGCAGCAGGCTGGCCCGATGATCCAATGCGTGGCTGTTCGACGCATCGCCCTGCGCCGTGATCTTGTCCAGCTCATCAAGAATGGCGATAAAGCCCTTCAGCAGATCGTCGGTGGCATCGCGCATCTGCGTCTGCGCCAGCTGAATATGGGTGGTCCAGAGTTGGGTTGCAGCATCAATCAGGGCGGTAGTCTGGGCGTCGTCCGGCCCGGTGGCCGGTCCTTGCTTGCCAAGCCCTGGCGCGTGCGCAGCGGGATTGGTGGACCGCGCCAGCCAAGCGGGTTGCCACCCCATGGCCAACAGGGCCAGGGCGCCACCACCCGACCAGACCACCCAGTCAAGGTGTAACGCCACACCAGCCAGCGCGCCAGCGCAGGCAATCGCCCAAAGCAGCCAACGCATCCAGGCGCCCGTGGTGAGGGAAGGAGTCACGGCATTCTTGTCCAAAGGATTTTTTCGTTGTTGTCCACGTTTCTCGCCGATACGGCAAACTAGGTGGTGACTGATTATGGGTGAGCCGAATGGCGCTACTCATCTTAACTGACCCCAGTTTATGCGCCATCCGTATTGATCAATAGCAACATTTTGTAAGGAAATTAGTCGTTTAATCTGGGGGCTAACGCTTTTAAGGAAATTCATGCTTATCCGCTTGGTGTATGCAAGCACGGCTACAAAGCCTGTCAACCGCGAAGTTCTGGACGCCATTCTCAAGACAGCGCGCCTGCGCAATGAAGTTCGGGACCTGACGGGTCTACTGGTCTTTGACCACCAATACTTTTTGCAGGTGATCGAGGGGCACCGGTCTGCGGTGAGCTTGCTGCTGAGCAAGTTGTTCGCCGACAGCCGACACAGCGAACTGACCGTGCTTGAGTTTGACGAAATCGCACAGCGTACGTTCGCCGACTGGTCGATGTCGTTCATCCCGGCCGCAACGGCCAACCGGCCACTGCTGCTGCGCCACGGTGTAAGCGGTCATTTCGACCCCTACAGCTTTACCAAAGCCGGTGCGCTGGCCTTTTTGTCGGCAATGCGGGGCGACACGGCCAGTAGCAGCTAGGTCGGCGCTGCTAAGCTTGGCGGATGTCAACGACCAGCCCGCCTCGGCTTTTAGCCCAACAACCGTTCGTCCGCTTCTGGTTGGCGCGCCTGGCAGGCGTCACGGCAAACCAGATGTTGATGGTAGCCGTTGCCTGGCATATCTACGACCTCACGTCCAGCGCTTGGGATCTTGGCCTGGTGGGTTTGTTCCAGTTTGTCCCGGCGCTGTTGATGGCGCTGCCGGCTGGACATGTCGCCGACCGGTTGCACCGGGGCCGCATCTTTGCCCTGTGCGTCTTGACCCAAGCCGGGGTGGCCCTGCTGCTAATGTGGGCTGCGCAAGACGGGTTTGCCACGCGCGAGTTGATTTTTGCTATTTCAGTCGTGTTGGGCCTGGCCCGCGCCTTTCAGATGCCCGCGCAACAAGCCCTGACACCCTCCTTGGTGCCCCCCGCGCTGTTGCAGCGTGCCATCGCACTGAGTGCCACGGGCATTCAGATCGCCGTGATTGGTGGCCCCGCCCTGGGCGGTGCGCTCTACATCCAGGGCGTCAGTGCTGTCTATGCCAGTGCTGCTGCATTGTTACTGGGATCGTGTCTGCTGACCCTGTTGGTCCACTACCGCCACCAGCCCGTGCAGGAAACCGCGACCTGGCGCAGCGTGCTGGCGGGCGTCGGCTTTGTCTGGCAGCGTAAAGTGCTGCTGGGCGCGATCTCACTGGACCTGTTTGCCGTCTTGCTGGGTGGCGCCACGGCACTGCTGCCGATTTACGCCCGCGACATCCTGCACACCGGGCCTGAGGGCTTAGGCTTGTTGCGTGCGGCTCCGGCCGTCGGCGCCCTGCTGATGTCTTTGGTGCTGATGCGGTGGCCACTGCGGCGCCGTGTTGGGCGGCGCTTGCTGGCCGCAGTGGCTGTGTTCGGCCTGGCCACGGTGGTGTTCGGCCTGTCCACGAATTTTGTACTGTCTTGGCTGGCGCTGGCGGTGACCGGCGCCGCCGACAACATCAGTGTCGTCACGCGGCTGACCCTGGTGCAACTTGAAACACCAGATGCCATGCGCGGCCGCGTGGCTGCCATCAACTCGCTGTTCATCGGGGCCTCCAATCAACTGGGCGAGTTTGAATCCGGCGCCACGGCCGAGTGGCTGGGTCCGGTCGGCTCAGTCGTGCTTGGCGGTTTGGGTACGGTACTGATCGCTGCCCTCTGGTTTAGGCGTTTTCCAGCACTGGCGCGCCGCGATCACAGGATCTAATGGTACGCAAGAGGCACCCAGGGGGGCCCGTTTGAGGTTGGCGCCATGAAGCTACTGCTGCAAATACTGACTGTCGCCCGACTCGAGGCGTCGTTTTACCGCCGGTACCCGCGCACGCTGGTCTCAGTGTTGGTCATCGCCCTGATCCCGGCTCTGTACAGCCTGCTTTACCTCTCCAGCATCTGGGATCCTGCAGCCCACACTGAGGCCCTACGCGTCGCCCTGGTCAATCTGGACCAGGGTGTGAAGTACCGGGAGCACGATTTCAACATGGGGCAGGACGTGGTGAGCCGGCTTAAAGCGCGCCACTTGTTCGGGTTCATTGATCAGCCGGATGAACAGACTGCCCGAACCATGGTCCGCCAGGGTCAATTGGCCTTTGCCTTGATCATCCCGCGCGACTTCAGTTCCAACGCAGTCCCTGGCGCGGTGGCGGGCGCTGGCAAATTGGTGGTCTATACCTCGGAGGGCAACAGCTACCAGACTGCCGGCCTGGCTCGGCGCTTCGCCGAAGAGCTGGGGCACGAAGTGAACGAGCGCTTGAACGAACGCCGTTGGGCCTTGGTGTTGTCCAATGCGACCGGGTCGCGTCGCAGCTTGCAGCACCTTAATGAAGGTGTGCGGCAACTGCAGCTCGGCGCTGCCGAGTTGGCCGTGGGAGCGGCGAAAGCTGCAACGGGCGCCGAATCTGTCCATGCGGGTGCCGAGCGGCTGCAGCAGGGGGTCGGTCAACTCAGCTCGGGGGTCAAGGAACTGGGCGCAGGGCTGCAGGCGGTGGAGTCAAAGCGCCCCAGGAGGTCCGAGTTGAACCAGCTCAAAACCGGCTCGGATTTGTTGTCGAGCAGCCATGCCGAATTGGGTCGTAATCTCGGCGAGCTGCGCACCGGCAGTCAGCGCCTGCAAGACAGCGTGCTGGGCTTTCAAACTCAGGCCCAGCAAAGCAGTCTGGTACCGGCGCCAACCACCGCAACCATAGCCCAGGTTGCCCAAGGCCTGAGCGGCCTAACCACTGGCCTGCAGGCGGCGACCGGGGCGCAGCTTCAGCTCGCCGACGGCGCGACGCGGCTCAGCGACGGCGTGGGTCGCCTGACCACGGGTGTGACATCGATGAATTCGGCACTGCGTGGCATGCTGAGCAAAATACCCGCCGACGATCAACTCGATGAACTGGCCACGGGCGCCAAAGCCCTGAGCAGTGGCACTGCCAGCTTGGCCGAGAGCACGCTGAAAGTCAGCGAGGGTTCACGCCACGTCGCCGCCGGAGTCGGGCTGTTGGCCGCGTCCTTGCCCAGGCCCATGGAGGAAATGGACGGCAGCGCGCTGGGGTTGGCCAACTCGGTCCAGCCCTCGGTGGAAGTGGATGCCGTGGTGCTGAACAACGGCAGCGGCTTTGCGCCCACCATCATCCCGGCGGCACTCTGGCTCGGGGCCGGGATTGTGGCCTTCCTGTGCCACGTCAGGGTATTGCCCCGGCAAGTCCAGCTGTTTTCCCGGCTGGGCAAGGTCTTGGGCAAAATTCTGCTGCCCATCGGCGTGGTGTTGGTCCAAGCACTGCTGGTGCTATTGTGTGCCCGCTACTGGCTGCACATGCCGATGGCCCATCCCTGGGCCTTTGCTCTGACACTGGTGGTGGCGGCGAGCACATTCTTGCTGATCATCTTTGCACTAACGCTGGCTTTCGGTGATGTGGGCAAGGGGCTGGCCTTGCTATTTTTCGCGATCCAGCTCACCTCTTCTGGCAGCATTGTCCCAGTTGAGCTCAGCGGTGGGCTGTTCGTGGACATCAGCCCCTGGTTGCCGCTGACCTGGGTCGTTCGGGCCATCAAGGCCAGTATGTTCGACGCCTATGGCGGGGCCTGGCAACCCGCACTGCTGCTCGTGGCGCTAGCGGCGCTGCTGGCCGTGGCGATGGCTTGCGCGGCGAACCATTGGCGCTTTGTGAGACGAGCGCCGAGCTAAGCGGCCATGAAGCCTTAAGCGACGCGCGGTGTGGCCCGCTTGATCAGGGCGGCCACGTTAACGCCCGTTGGCAGGGTGCCGTAATTCAGGCCGCCTGCGTCACCAAGCCTGGACCGACAAAAGGCATCCCCAACATCGTCAGGCGCATGCTGCAGCAGCAACGCGGCCTGCAAGGCCAGCGCCATCCGCTCGACCAAGCTGCGCGCGCGGTAATCGCGCTGCTGCAGGTCCTGCAAATCGCGCGCCAGGGCGGCGACAAATGGATCCAGCAAGGCATGGGCACGCCGCGCCAAGCCTAGCTCGGCAAAAAAAGCCTCCAGCACCGCCGGCGTCTTGTCCAGCGCCCGCAGCACGTCCAGGCACTGGATGTTGCCACTGCCCTCCCAGATGGCATTCACCGGTGCCTCGCGGTAGAGGCGGGGCATCATGCTGTCCTCCATCACGCCGCTGCCGCCAATGCACTCCATGGCCTCATAAGCGTGCTGGGGTGTGCGTTTGCAGACCCAGTACTTGCCCACCGCCGTGACCAGGCGCACCAGCAGTTCTTCGTGCGGCTGGCCGCGCTGGTCCAGGGCGCGCGCCATGCGCAGCGACAGCGTCATGGCGGCCTCGCTCTCCAGCGCCAGATCAGCCAGTACGTTTTGCATCAGGGCTTGCTGGTTCAGCCGGGCCCCAAAAGCCGCACGGTGGGCGCAGTGATGCAGCGCCTGCGACACCGCCATGCGCATCCCGGCGCTTGAGCCCAGCATGCAGTCAAACCGGGTCAGGCTGACCATTTCGATGATGGTGGGGACGCCGCGTCCCTCAGGCCCGACACGCCAGGCCAGCGCACCGCGCAACTCGGTTTCACTCGACGCGTTGGCGACATTACCCATCTTGTTTTTCAGCCGCAGCAGCTGCAGCGGGTTCTTGCTGCCATCGGGGCGCCAGCGCGGCAGCAGGAAACAGGTCAAGCCGCCGGGGGCCTGCGCCAGCACCAGGAAGGCATCGCACATAGGTGCAGAGACGAAGTACTTGTGACCGACCAGCTCATAGGCATCGCCCGCACCGTCACGGCCCAGCGGGTAGGCCCGGGTGCTGTTGGCCCGCACATCCGAGCCCCCCTGTTTCTCGGTCATGGCCATACCGATGGTCAAGCCCTGTTTCAGCGCCATGGGCAGATTGCGCGGATCATAGTGACGCGCGGTGATGCCGGGCTCCCACAGCTGGGCCAATTCAGGCTGCAGCCGCAGGGTGGGGAGGGCCGCAAAGGTCATGGTGATGGGACAGCCATGACCGGCTTCGACCTGTGTGTGCAGGTAGGTGTGCGCAGCCCGAACCACATGGGCGCCTGGGCCAGGCTCGGTCCAGGGCGAGGCATGCAAGCCATTGCGGATCGCAGTGCCCATCAGCTGGTGGTACGCCGGGTGGAAATTCACCTGATCAGTGCGGCGCCCAAAGCGGTCGTGGGTGTCCAGTTCAGGCCGGTACTGGTTGGCCTGCCGACCTAGCGCCAGATAGTCCGCCGTGCCACAGGCTTGCCCAAAGGCGGTCAGGGCAGCGGCGCCCCATTGCCCGCCCTCACGGACCACGGCGGCAGTAAGGGCCGCATCCTCGGTGTAGAGGTTGTAGTCGCACAATTCATGCGAGAGGTTTTCGGGGTGGTGGGTGTCGGCCAGCCAGTCGTTCGTCGCTGAGGCCAGGGGCTGGTTCATGCAAGTTCTCCAATGCTGGGGTTAGCCCGGCAATTTGCGCATCACGAAGGGGTAAAGCGTTCTGTTTGTCGCGCTGTTCCATGTGCCACGAATCTCCTTGCCACATGAGCCTGCCAGCAGTGTGCCTTGCCAGACGGCCGACACCTGCACCCCATCAGCCGACTCTTCAAGGCTGAACTCGTCAGCCTCCAGCTCGCCGGAAATGCGGCTTTGCACGCTGGCCCGATTCACGCCGCCGCTGAAGCTGCCCGGCCACTGCGGGTGCTTTTCAAGCAGCAGCGTGGCGCCTGGCAGCAAGCCCGAAAATTCAGCACGCCATAACCCAAACAGGTGGTCGGGGCTGAGCTCGCTGGCCGAGGGGCAATCGGGCAGGGACGCAACTTTTGCATCATTTTGGGCCTGAGCCCCCGTGAATAATAGAGTTATAGCTATTAAAAATATAGCATATTTCGCTTTCATGAGTATCTCGGCCTTAACTGATTCGCGCCAGCGCCGCTGCGTTGTCCTGCGCCCTTTGTGCAAATTCGGCCCGCAAGGCGCGTAATTTTTCACGCGGATCTTCGCGGACGGTGTTGGCGTCCAATGCCATTTCAGCGATGAACCGACTCGGTAGCACCGCCACCAGTTCACGCCCCTTCTTGCGCCGCCGACTCCAGCTCACGGCCAGGCTGCGCTGGGCACGGGTGATGCCGACGTACATCAGGCGCCGCTCTTCCTCGAGCCGGGTGGCCACCTCGTCGGCGCCGGCGTCCTCGCCGGCGCGAAAGGGCAGCATGCCCTCGGTGACGCCAACCAGCATCACATGGGGCCACTCCAAGCCCTTGGCCGCATGCAGCGTGGAGAGGGTGACCACATTCTGATCCTTCTCCCGCTCATTCAAGGTAGAAATCAGCGACACCGTTTGTGCCACCTCCAGCAAGCTCTTCACCTCACCGGCGGTGCTGACACCCGCCACATCCGAGATCTGACCGCCGCAGCGCGCCGACATCCAGTCGCAAAAATCCATCACATTGCTCCAGCGGGCGGCGGCCAGAGCCGCGCTGTCTTCGCCATCGTAGAGGTGCTTTTCATAGTCGATCTCTTTGAGCCAGTTGCGCAGGAACACCCCAGCCGCTTCGGCGCCACTGGTGTGGCGCGCACGGTAGCTCAGGTCGTTGACGTAGCGGCCAAATTCGTGCAGGCTGCCAATCGTCTTGCTGCTGAGCACACTGCCCAGCGATGCGGCAAACAGCGCTTCAAACAGGCTGATACGGTAACGGCTGGCAAAGGTGCCGAGCTGCTGCAGGGTCTGATGGCCAACGCCGCGTTTGGGCACGGTGACTGCCCGTAAAAACGCTGGGTCATCATCTGGATTAAGCCAAAGGCGGAACCAGCCGCACAGGTCTTTGATCTCGGCACGGTCAAAAAAGCTGGTGCCGCCTGACACTTTGTAGGGGACTTGGGCCTTCCTCAGAGCCTTTTCAAAAGTCTTGGCCTGGTGATTGGCTCGGTACAGGATGGCGAAGTCCTTGAGTTCCTGGTACTGCGGGCCGTTACTGACCTGCGTGCCCGCACGCAGGCTCTGGATACGCGCCACGGCACGTTCGGCCTCATGCTCCTCACTGTCGGCGTCGACCACCCGTACCGGCTCACCTTCGCCCAGATCACTCCACAGATTCTTGGGAAACAGTTTGGGGTTGGGACCGATGACGTGGTTCGCAGCGCGCAAAATGGCACTGGTGGAGCGGTAATTTTGCTCCAGCTTGACCACCTTGAGGCTGGGGAAATCGATTGGCAACTTACGCAGGTTGTCCAGCGTGGCGCCGCGCCAGCCGTAAATGGACTGGTCATCGTCACCAACCGCCGTGAAGCGCGCTTGGCTGGCCGGGTTGCCCCCGACCAGCAATTTAAGCAACTCGTATTGGGTGGCGTTGGTGTCCTGGTATTCATCAACCAGAACATGCCCCATCAAGCCCTGCCAGCGTTGCCTGGCCGACTCATGGTCTTGTAACAACTTCAGGGGCAAACTGATCAGGTCGTCAAAATCCACGCTCTGGTAGGCCGTCAGACGCTCTTCGTAATGCGCCATCACGCGCGCGATCTGCCGCTCCCCATCGTCTTTGGCGGCCAGCGCCGCACGCTCGGCGTTGAGTCCCATGTTTTTCCACAGGCTGATGGTCCACTGCCACTGCCGGGCGGTGGCGGCGTCGACGGTGCCGCCGGCGTCTTTCAGGATGCTGGTGACGTCATCGCTGTCAAGAATCGAAAACTGCGGCTTGAGGCCGAGCGCGCTGCCATCCTGGCGCAGCATACGCACGCCCAAAGCGTGAAAAGTACAGATCAGCACCTCCCGCGCCGCGCCGCCAATCAGCCCCTTGGCACGTTCGCGCATTTCTGCCGCGGCCTTGTTGGTGAAGGTAATGGCGGCTATGCGGCCGGGCGCTAGGCCCGACTGAATCAGGCGCGCAATCTTGTGGGTGATCACCCGGGTCTTGCCCGAGCCCGCCCCTGCCAGCACCAGGCAAGGACCATGCATGTAGTTGACGGCCTCCTGCTGAGCCAGGTTCAGGCCGGGGGGTGGAGAGGACACTGCAGTCGCTATCTAAAACCCGTGGGCAGACGCCACGACCTGGTCACAGGATCAATCAGCGCCCTGCCAGCGGGTAGGCTGGGTCGTTGTAGCCGGGCGTGGAGGAATGCCCGGGCGAGACCAGACTGTTCACCAGCGCTTCGTCCTCCGGGGTGATCTGGACCTCGAGGGCACCAAGATAATCCTGCCATTGGGCCAGCGTGCGTGGGCCGGCGATGACTGAGCTGATGTTCCGATTGGCCAGCACCCAGGCGGTGGCGAAATGCGCCAGTGACACACCTTTGGCTTCACAGTGAACACGCAGGGTTTGGGCAATGGCCAACGACTCCTGGCGAAACTCGGTTTCCATCATCCGCTTGTCAGCCCGGGACGCGCGCGAGCCCGCCTGTGGGGTTTGGCCTGGTGCGTACTTGCCGGTCAAGACACCGCGCGCAATCGGGCTGTAGGGCACCACACCCAAGCCGTGGTGCCCACAGGCCTCCAGAATTTCCGACTCAGGCAGGCGATTGAGCAGGTTGTAGTAGGGCTGGCAAACCACAGGTCCGGGCATGTTGAACTGGCGAGCCAGATGCACCATCTCGCTAATACGCCAGCCGCGAAAATTCGACACCCCCCAATAGCGAATCTTGCCGTCGCGCAGCAAGGCTTCAATGGCGCGCAGCGGCTCTTCCAAGTCCATGCCGTTGAAATCGCGGTGTAGGTAGTAGACGTCCAGATAGTCGGTCTGCAGTCGCTGCAAGCTGTCCTCGCAGGCGCGCAGCACCCAGGTTCTAGAGTAACGGCCCTCATTGGGGCGGTCGGACAAGGGATTGCCCACCTTGCTGGCCAGCACCCAGTGCTGCCGCTGGCCCTGCAGCAGTTCGCCCACCATCTGTTCAGACTTGCCGTGTGAATAGACATCGGCGGTGTCAATGAAATTGCAGCCGTGGGCATGCGCGTGGTCGACGATGAGACGCGCCTCCTCCAGACTGGTCTGGTCAGCAAACATCATGGTGCCCAGGCACAGGCGGGACACTTTGAGAGGGCTTTTGCCGAGAGTTTTAAGGTGCATCATCGATCTGAGGGCAAGTTGGAAATTTACATCGGCCATTATCGGCCCGCCTAGGGGACCGTGGCTGGGCCATGTCGTCGCCCGCGCAGCCCACCCATGGCAAGGACAGTTTCAGGATGTCGCTTGGCCGTAACGCGCAAAGGCCAAGGCGGTCGGCGTGGTGCTGGCACCAGGTTGTTGTGGTAGTTGGTAGTGGCCGTCCACGACGCGCGCCGGCTCTTCGAAACAGTCGCGAATCCAGGGGATGTACTCCAGCACGGCGCAGGCGGCGCGGCTGAAGTTCAAATGCTGATGAACCTGACTCATGTCACCGGCGTGGGGCGCAACCGGCAGCCGATGTGCCGCAGCCAGCTCTACCACCCGCAACACCTCGGTCAGACCAGCCATGCGCGTGACATCCGGCTGCAACCAATGAACGGCGCCCTGCCCGATGAACTCGGCGAAGGCATCCACACTGTAGAGTTGCTCGCCCAGTGCAACCGGGATGCTTGTGGCCCGGGACAGTTCAGCATGCCGTTGCACTGCGTCGTACCACAGTGGTTCCTCAAACCAGTACACATTCTGGTCTTCGGCGGCGCGACAAAATCGCAAACAGTCGGGCAGGTCCCATTTGCCGTTGCCGTCAATGGCCAGGGTCACATGCTCCCCCACGGCATGACGTACAGCGCGCAAGCGCGTCAGGTCGCGTTCCACCGTGGAGCCTACCTTGATCTTGATGCCGGTGAAGCCTGCGGCCACCGCTTGTTGGGCGCCCTGCACCAATTGCGCATCCGGGATCGACAGCCAGCCGATGTCGGTGTTGTAAGCGCGCACTTGCTGTCTCACGGCGCCACCCAGACACTGCCACAGCGGCACTTGCTGAGCTTTGGCCCGCAGGTCCCACAACGCCACGTCCACCGCAGCATGGGCCAACGACGTTATACCGGCACGTCCCACCCACTGTAGAGCGGGCTGACGGGCAACCCGCTGCCACAAGCGCTCTATGTCGTTGGCGTCCTCGCCGACCAACAAGGGCGCAAGACACGTGTCAATGCATCGCGTGATTAACTGGTCACTCGGCAGGTGGGCGTGGGTGCCGGTGAACCCATAGCCCTTTAAGCCATCCTCGGTTCGGACACAGGCCCCAACGACGCCCCAATGCGAAATGGTGTGGGTGCTGTCAGCAATCTGGCTGCCGGTAACCGGGATGTGCAGGATGAACGATTCAATCTGTTGGATGCGCATATTTGAAGCCGTCGAGGCCGGTGCAGATATTGGCGCCATATTAGCGCCATCCGCAGCCATCGACTCTACGATTTTTGCCAACGAAAGGTGCACACTCACTTTCACCGACCGGCACATCTCGAAACTGCCCCCGTGTAAACAAGCTTGCTCACTGCCGGTCTTTTGTTTGCCCCTCGTGGGCAGAGCCTGGGCCGTTGGGATAGCTCGGCTTCGGGCCAGTCATATCGTCCAAACTCGAGGTGCGCTTTGCACCCGACCTCAGGTCACACCGCGGGAACTTTGCCCCCGCCCCCCGCAACCGTCAGTCGCGGACTGACGAAAAAGACGGTCGAGAGTCGTCATGGACAGGAGCGAGCGGATCAGCAGTCAACACCCGACTCACAATCATGTCCAGGGCGGGCCTGGCATTGCCTTGTTTGTCTAGCCAGACCTTTGGCGTTAAGGCACCTGCGACAGCGATGGCATCGCCCTCGGTCAATGCGCGCAGTACCGCGCTGACATGAGGTGCGAACGCGATGGCATTGACTATCAAACTCTCACCGTCGCCCGCTACGACTCTCAGTTTGGCCAGGGTAAATGAGCTGTCGTTCTTGCCGTCACGGGTCTTGGCCGGCGCCATCATGGTGCCGGCAATCAACGCTTGGATCATGAATACCCTTGTCACTGTCCGAGTACAAAGCACAACGCCCACATAAAGTGGGCGTTGTGTTGGCAGCGGGACTGCCTTTTTTTTGGTTGCGCGAGAAGGATTTGAACCTCCGACCTTTGGGTTATGAGCCCAACGAGCTACCAGACTGCTCCATCGCGCGGTAGAAGGTTATTATAGCCTATTCAGCCTTGCCCGTGTCAGCAGCAACGGTTTCATTTTCAGCGGGGCGATCCACCAACTCAACCAAAGCCATGGGCGCATTGTCACCAACGCGGAAACCCATCTTCAGGATACGGGTGTAGCCACCAGGACGGGCCTTGAAGCGCGGGCCCAGATCATTGAACAACTTGACGACGCTGTCACGATCACGCAGGCGATCGAAGGCCAGCCGACGGTTGGCTACAGTGGCCTCTTTGGCCAAGGTGATCATCGGCTCGACCACGCGACGCAGCTCTTTAGCCTTGGGCAGAGTTGTCTTGATGACTTCATGCTCAATGAGCGAATTCATCATGTTGCGCAACATCGCCAAGCGATGCTCGCTGGTGCGATTGAGTTTTCTTAGTCCGTGTCCGTGACGCATGGTGCTTTCCTTTGGTTTTTAATGGGGGTCAGCCGTATCAGGTACTGCCCGTGCACTTGAGCCCCAATTAGGGCTCCGGGATTCAACGCTTTTCGAGGGCAGCAGGCGGCCAGCTTTCCAGCTTCATGCCCAGAGTTAGACCTCGAGAAGCCAAAACTTCCTTGATCTCGTTCAAGGATTTGCGACCCAAGTTTGGCGTCTTCAACAACTCATTCTCAGTCCGTTGGATCAGATCACCAATGTAGTAGATGTTCTCGGCCTTCAGGCAGTTCGCGGAACGCACTGTCAACTCCAGCTCATCTACCGGGCGCAGCAAGATGGGGTCAAACTGCGAGCTACCACGGGGCGATGGCATATCAAAGGCCGCCAGCTCACTGCCTTCAAGCTGAGCAAATACGGCCAACTGCTCAACAAGGATCTTGGCGGACGAGCGAACCGCATCTTCGGCCGATATTGCGCCGTTGGTCTCAATCTCGACCACCAGCTTGTCCAAGTCGGTGCGCTGCTCAACACGGGCACTCTCAACGGTGTAGCTAACCCGCTTGACTGGGGAAAACGAAGCGTCCAGAACGATGCGACCGATAGATTTTGTTGGCTCATCGCCATGGCGACGCACGGTGCCTGGCACATAACCACGGCCCTTTTCGACCTTGATCTGCATATCGAGCTTACCGCCTTGCGACAGGTGAGCAATCACATGGTCAGGGTTAATGATCTCCACATCATGCGGCGTCTGAATATCACTGGCCAAGACGACGCCTTCGCCATCCTTGCGCAGACTCAAGGTAACTTCGTCGCGGTTGTGTAGCTTGAAAACAACGCCCTTCAGGTTAAGCAGAATGTTGACCACGTCCTCTTGCACACCGTCAATGGACGAGTACTCATGCAGCACCCCTGCAATGGTCACTTCCGTTGCGGCATAACCCGACATTGACGACAACAAGACGCGGCGCAGAGCGTTTCCCAGCGTATGGCCATAGCCACGCTCGAACGGCTCAAGAGCAACCTTGGCACGGTTCAGTCCAAGTTGCTCAACATTGATGGCTTTGGGTTTCAGTAGACTATTTTGCATGCAGACTTCCTCTCAATACCCCCGGTTCGTTACGCCGGTAAGGCTGGTGAAGCACCTGAAGCGCGGTGCCCAGCGCCTCAGGAACGGTTTCAACTGGAACAGCGTATCGTCGTCATCAACGCGAGTACAACTCAACAATCAGGGATTCGTTGATATCGGCACCAAACTGGTCGCGATCGGGCATGGCCTTGAAGGTGCCCTCTGCCTTGTCGATGCTGACCTCAACCCAAGCGGGCATGCCAACTTGTTGCGCCAACTGCAGCGCCTCGGCGATGCGATTTTGCTTCTTGGACTTGTCCCGGACCGCGATCACATCGCCAGTCTTGACCATGTAGGAAGGAATATTGACGCTCTTGCCATTGACCGTCATAGCCTTGTGCGACACCAGTTGACGTGCCTCAGCTCGCGTCGAACCAAAGCCCATGCGATACACCACGTTGTCGAGGCGGGACTCGAGCAGGACCAATAGATTGGAACCCGTGTTGCCCTTGCGGCGATCTGCCTCTTCAAAGTAGCGGCGGAACTGCTTCTCCAGCACGCCATACATGCGCTTGACCTTTTGCTTCTCGCGAAGCTGAAGACCATAGTCAGAGGTACGGGCACCAGAAGTGCGACCATGCTGCCCTGGCTTGGAGTCAAACTTGGCCTTGTCGCCGATAGAGCGACGTGCGCTCTTCAAAAACATGTCAGTGCCTTCACGGCGGGATAATTTGGCCTTTGGGCCTAGATAACGTGCCACTTGAACTTCCTTTTTGTCAACTACCGTACAAAAGCACGGGAGCCAACAGCGCGACGCTGTTGGCGGTGGTCTTGTTTAAAGATCAGATGCGACGGCGCTTTTGCGGACGGCATCCGTTGTGAGGGACCGGTGTCACATCAGCAATCATATTGATGCGAATTCCAAGTGCCGCCAACGCCCTCACTGAGGACTCGCGACCCGGACCGGGACCTTTGATTTCGACATCAAGGTTCTTGATGCCTTGCTCAATGGCGGCACGTCCAGCCACTTCGGAGGCGACCTGGGCCGCAAACGGGGTGGATTTTCGTGAGCCTTTGAAACCCTGTCCACCAGACGATGCCCACGACAAGGCATTACCCTGACGATCGGTGATCGTGATGATGGTGTTATTGAACGAAGCATGGACGTGTGCGACGCCATCTGCAACGTTTTTGCGAACTTTTTTACGAACCCGTTGGGCTGCGTTATTGGCGGGAGCTTTTGCCATGGTGGTCTTTCAATCCCTGTTATTTCTTCAATGACGCAGCAGCCTTACGGGGGCCTTTACGCGTACGAGCGTTGGTACGGGTGCGTTGACCACGCATCGGCAGCCCACGACGGTGACGGAAACCGCGATAGCAACCTATGTCCATCAAGCGCTTGATGTTCATGGTGGTTTCACGCCGCAGATCACCCTCGATGGTGAACTGTGCAATTTGATCTCGAATTTTCTCGAGATCAGAGTCGGTCAAATCCTTGACCTTCTTTGAATAAGCAATGCCACAAGCTTCGCAAATTTTGCGAGCGCGGGTGCGGCCGATTCCAAATATGGCGGTAAGACCAATTTCAGAATGCTGCTGCGGCGGAATATTGATGCCAGCGATACGTGCCATTTTCGTCCTCTAAAACTCTTGCAATCAACCCTGACGCTGCTTGTGACGCGGATCAGTACAGATCACGCGGACAACGCCCTTGCGCCGAATCACTTTGCAGTTACGGCAAATTTTCTTGACCGAAGCCGAAACTTTCATTTCATTCTCCTAAATTTCTCAAACTCGTCCTGACCCGCGGGAACTGGAACGAACGTACTTGCATGTTACTTAGCTCTAAACACAATGCGCGCACGACTCAGGTCGTACGGCGTCAATTCAACAGTTACTTTATCGCCAGGCAGGATGCGGATGTAATGCATGCGCATCTTCCCCGAAATGTGCCCAAGGACAACGTGCCCATTCTCCAACTTCACTCTGAACGTCGCGTTAGGCAGGTTCTCAACGACCTCGCCTTGCATCTGAATGACATCGTCTTTTGACATATTTTCCAATCGCCTTATGAAGACTTGAAGTTAGCCTTCTTCAACAGCGACTCGTACTGCTGGGACATCATGTAATTCTGAACCTGGGCCATGAAATCCATGGTCACCACCACAATGATCAGCAACGACGTACCACCAAAATAAAATGGCACGTTGTACTTGAGGATCAAAAATTCCGGGAGCAAACAGACCAGGGTGATGTAGATCGCACCGGCAAATGTCAGTCGCAGTAGAATTTTGTCAATGTACTTGGCGGTCTGCTCGCCGGGGCGGATCCCAGGAATGAAAGCACCACTCTTCTTTAAGTTATCAGCGGTCTCACGGCTGTTGAAGACCAACGCTGTGTAGAAGAAGCAGAAGAAAATGATCGCGGCAGCGTAGAACATCACGTAAATAGGTTGACCTGGCGTAAGTGATCCCGCAATGTCCTTAAGCCAACGCATCGACTCACCCGCGCTGAACCAGCCCACAACCGTTGCCGGCAGCAGAATGATCGACGACGCGAAAATCGGAGGAATAACACCAGCCATGTTCAGTTTGAGCGGCAGGTGCGAGGATTGACCGCCGTAAACTTTGTTGCCGACCTGGCGCCGAGCATAGTTAACCAAAATCTTGCGTTGTCCACGCTCGACAAACACCACAAAAAAGGTCACCAGCGCAACCAGCACCACGATAAACAATGACACGATGATGCTCATAGCACCGGTTCGCACCAACTCCAACAAGCCCCCAATGGCTGTAGGCAGGCCAGCGGCTATACCACCGAAAATCAGGATCGAGATCCCGTTGCCCAAACCACGCTCGGTGATCTGTTCACCCAGCCACATCAAAAACATCGTACCCGCCGTCAAGGTCACGATGGCCGTAATGCGAAATCCGAAACCTGGAGCAATCACCAATCCAGGAGAGCTCTCCAGTGCCAGAGCGATACCCATCGACTGAAACAACGCCAAACCCAGGGTGCCATAGCGCGTGTACTGCGTGATTTTGCGACGTCCCGCTTCGCCCTCTTTCTTTAACTGCTCAAACGAAGGCAGAACGTACGACATCAATTGCATGATGATCGACGCAGAGATATAGGGCATGATGCCCAAGGCGAACACGGTGAAGCGTGACAAGGCTCCACCCGAGAACATGTTAAACATGCCCAGAATGCCGCCCTGCTGCCCATTAAAAAACTGTTGCAACTGCGCTGGGTCGATACCGGGAACAGGGATATGTGCCCCGATCCGGTAGACCACCAGAGCCAGCAACAAGAAGACGAGCCTGCGCCGCAGGTCTCCGAATTTTCCGGTTTTGGCCAGTTGCGCTGCGTTAGTTGCCACGAGTCAATACGTCCAGTCGCGAATCAGGTCAAACTGCCGCCCGCGGCCTCGATCGCAGCTTTGGCTGCCACCGTGGCGCCGATGCCGGACAATGCAACAGCAATGGTCAATTCGCCCGTCTTGATAATCTTCACCACTTTGGCCAACTCACCGACAAGGCCAGCCTGCTTCAGTATGACCAAGTTGACTTCCGATGCGCCCAGACGCTGAAGCGCTGTCAAAGTCACCTCAGCATTGAACTTCAGCAAATGAGACTTGAAACCGCGCTTAGGGAGCCGGCGCTGCATAGGCATTTGACCGCCTTCAAAGCCGACTTTGTGATAGCCACCAGCACGTGATTTTTGGCCCTTGTGGCCGCGGCCAGCGGTTTTACCCAAGCCGGAGCCGATGCCACGGCCTACGCGGCGCTTGTAATGCTTGGCGCCATCTGCTGGCTTGATGCCGTTGAGTTCCATCATCAATCCCTTAAAGCACTTTGACCAGATAACTGATCTTGTTGATCATGCCGCGCACTTCGGGTGTGTCCACCAGCTCGCTGGTGCTGCGGATTTTGCGCAAGCCCAAGCCGCGAACGGTTGCCCGATGTGATTCTTTACAACCAATCGGGCTGCGTACCAATTGGACCTTGACGGTTTGAGGTGTAGTCATGGATCAACTCCCGGTTATGCGAAGAGTTCTTCGATAGACTTGCCACGCTTGGCGGCAACGGCCGACGGCGTCGTGGCATGTGACAGCGCGTCAAGAGTGGCACGCACCATGTTGTAGGGGTTGGTAGACCCGTGGCTTTTCGCCACGATGTCCGTGATACCGACCACCTCAAATACTGCACGCATTGGGCCGCCAGCAATGATACCGGTCCCTTTGGGGGCTGGCGCCATCATGACAGAGGCTGCGCCGTGCTGACCCATTACCTTGTGGTGGATGGAACCATTCTTCAACGAGATCTTGGTCATGTTGCGGCGAGCTTCTTCCATCGCCTTTTGAACGGCAGCAGGCACCTCTTTGGACTTGCCTTTGCCCATGCCGATGCGGCCATCCCCGTCACCAACCACGGTCAGCGCAGCGAAACCGAGAATCCGGCCGCCCTTAACCACCTTGGTAACGCGATTGATCGCGATCATCTTTTCACGCAGGCCGTCTTCAGGCCCTTCGGCCTTACCCTGCATCTTCGCTTGTACTTTAGCCATCTTTATTTCCGATCTGCTTAGAACTGCAAGCCAGCTTCGCGGGCTGCATCCGCCAGCGCCTTGACGCGACCGTGGTATGCAAAACCGGCCCGGTCAAACGCTACTTTTTCCACACCAGCGGCCTTCGCTTTTTCAGCCAAGCGCTTGCCGATCATCTGGGCCGCTGCCACATTGCCACCCTTGCCAGAGCCACCCAGCTCTTTGCGAACTTCGGGCTCTGCACTTGATGCAGTGGCGATGACTTTGCCGCCATCGCCAGAAATGACGCTGGCATAGATGTGCAGGTTGGTACGGTTCACCGTCAGGCGTGCCACCCCTTGGGTTGCAATCCTGATACGGGTTTGCCGGGCTCTGCGAAGACGTTGCTGTTTTTTGCTCAACATGTTGCAGCTCCTTATTTCTTCTTGGTTTCTTTGATCGTGATTTTTTCGTCCGAGTACCGGATGCCCTTGCCCTTGTAAGGCTCTGGCGGACGAATCGCACGAATCTCTGCTGCCACCTGGCCGACACGCTGACGGTCTGCACCTTTGATCACGATCTCAGTCGGTGTCGGCGTCGCCACCGTTATACCAGCGGGCATGTCCTTGTTGACCGGGTGGGAGTAACCCACCGTAAGGTTCAGCTTGGCGCCTTGTGCTTGGGCCTTGTAGCCCACGCCAACCAAGTTCAGCTTTTTCTCAAAGCCTTTCGTGACACCAAGAACCATATTGTTAACCAACTGGCGCATGGTGCCGCTCATGGCATTCGCTTCACGGGAATCATTGGCTGGCAGAAAGCTCAGCTTGCCAGCATCGCTGCTGACCTTGACCAAAGCATTTTGTGACAGAACCAAGGCTCCGCCAGCACCCTTGACGCTGATTTGATCTTCTTTCACCGATACGTCCACACCCGTGGGTACGACGACCGGCATTTTTCCTACACGAGACATCTCTGTTTCTCCTCAATGTCACGCTTCAGGCGACGTAGCAAAGGACTTCGCCACCGACACCGGTAGCACGTGCTTTGCGATCAGTCATCACGCCCTTGGGCGTGGTGACGATCGCCACACCCAGGCCGTTCTGGACTTGCGGGATGGCATCGCTGCCACGGTAGACGCGAAGGCCAGGGCGACTGACGCGTTCGATGCGCTCAATCACGGGGCGGCCGGCGTAATACTTGAGTGCAATTTCAAGCTCAGGGTTACCGTTGACGGCGCTTACCTTGAAGCCATCAATATAGCCTTCGTCTTTCAAAACTTGCGCAATGGCAACCTTGACTTTGGAAGATGGCACGCTGACGGTTGTTTTGGCAACCATCTGCGCATTGCGAATGCGCGTCAGCAGGTCGGCGATGGGATCACTCATGCTCATATTTATGTCTCCTGCCGCTTACCAACTGGCTTTGACGATGCCGGGAATTTCCCCTGCAAACGCCATTTCGCGGATCTTGGCGCGGGCCAAACCAAAGTGCTGGAAGGTGCCGCGTGGACGGCCCGTGATCGCACAACGGTTGCGCTGGCGCGTCGGGTTAGCGTTGCGCGGAAGCTTTTGCAACGCCAGACGTGCGGCCGCCCGCTCTTCGTCGCTGCGTTTCGCGTCTCCTGCCGTCGCTTTCAGTTCCGCATGTTTTTTTGCGTACTTGGCAACCAGTTTGTCGCGCTTGAGTTCGCGCTCGATTAAAGCCATCTTAGCCACGGGTCACCTCAGTTCTTGAAGGGGAAACGGAAACCTGCGAGCAGCGCTTTGCACTCTTCGTCAGTCCTTGCCGTTGTGGTAATGCTGATATTGAGACCGCGCAAGGCGTCAACCTTGTCGTACTCGATTTCAGGAAAAATAATTTGCTCTTTAACGCCGATGTTGTAGTTGCCACGGCCGTCAAACGCTCGTCCCGAGATACCCCGGAAGTCACGGACTCGGGGCAGAGCCACCGTTACAAAGCGATCCAGAAATTCAAACATCTGCACGCCGCGCAGGGTCACCATGCAACCAATGGCCTGGTCTTCACGAATCTTAAAGCCGGCGATGGCCTTTTTAGACTTGGTGACCACGGGCTTTTGGCCAGCTATTTTGGTTAGGTCGCTGACGGCGTGGTCCATGACTTTCTTGTCAGCGACTGCCTCGCTCACACCCATGTTCAGCGTGATCTTGGTCAGGCGCGGCACCTGCATGGGGGACGTGTAGCCGAATTTGGCCATCAGTTCCGGTGCGACTTTCTCGCGGTAGTGTTTTTGCAAACGAGCCATGGTTATGCCACCTTGATTTCTTCACCGCTGGATTTGTAAACACGGACGCGTTTACCATCGGCCAGCAACTTGATACCAACCCGATCAGCCTTGCCCGTTGCAGCATTGAAAATTGCCACGTTGGACTGGTGAATGGGCATAGATTTTTCGACGATACCGCCGGTCGTACCCTTCATGGGATTGGGCTTGGTGTGCTTTTTCACCACATTGATGCCCTCGACCAACACATGGGAGTCGTCTTTGCGCAGGCCAATCTTGCCGCGCTTGCCTTTGTCGCGACCGGCGATCACGATGATCTCGTCGCCTTTACGAATCTTGTTCATGGCGCGTCCTTACAAAACTTCTGGAGCCAGAGATACGATCTTCATGAATTTTTCAGTGCGCAATTCACGTGTGACCGGGCCAAAGATGCGAGTCCCGATGGGCTCCAACTTGGCATTGAGCAAAACTGCGGCGTTGCCGTCGAACTTAACCAAGGATCCATCGCTGCGACGGATGCCTTTGGCAGTGCGGACGACGACCGCGCTGTAAATTTCGCCTTTTTTGACGCGACCACGCGGCGCAGCTTCTTTAATGCTGACCTTGATGACATCGCCAACGCTGGCATAGCGGCGCTTGGACCCGCCAAGCACCTTGATGCATAGCACGGACTTGGCGCCGGTGTTATCGGCAACTTCCAGTCGAGATTCTGTTTGGATCATTTCAAATATTCCCAACTTGCATCAGATCCTCGGTGTTTCTTGGCCAGAGCCAGATACAACCGCATTTCCGATCAGTCTTGGACCCGTCGTCCCCAGCATGAACCACTCACGCTGCTTCCGTTGGGCAGATACTTCACTCAAAAGCCTTTCTAAGCGAAGCCCGCTATTGTGCAAGCGTTTTCTTTTGGCGTCAAGTGTTTTTAGTCGGCGCTACACATATATTGTTGCGTCAGGCGGATAAATTTGGCCACCTGCGGATCGAGGCCGGTCTCTTGCTGCAAAATTTCACCGACCCGATGGGCCAAACCAGCGGCACGAGCCGCATCCAGGAACAGCAGGCGGGCCCGTCGCGCCAGCACATCCTCCACCGTGATGGCGTATTCGTATCGGGCCGCAAAGCGCACCATCGCTTCCGTCACGCCACTACCGAGGGCGATGTCGGCGCCCGGCATGGCCAGCAGTTGGCCGGCCTCGTCGCCGTAGCATTGCAGGCCCGGACTACCGACGATTGAGTGGGCGCTTGGATCGCCGGTCTGGGCGCCTACCAGGCGCAACCGTGCTGTCACGCCCGCAGCGCGTCTGGGAATCAAGCCCGCGTCGGCACAGGTCAGCAAGACGTCCTCGGCCATGGCGCGGTAGGTGGTCCATTTTCCGCCGGTGACGGTCACCAAGCCGCTGTGACTAACCAGCACGGTGTGCTCGCGGCTGAGCGCTTTCGTGCCACCACTGGCATCGTCTGGCGGCTTGACAAGGGGGCGCAGGCCCACCCACACGCTGGTCACATCGGCGCGGCGCGGGGCCCGTACGAGGTAGCGAGCTGACTCCCCGAGGATGAAGTCAATCTCCTGTGGGAGTGGCAGTGGTTCGCGGGGCAGGTCTGCGCGCGGCGTGTCGGTCGTACCCAGAATCACCCGGCCCAGCCAGGGCACGGCAAAAAGGACCCGCCCATCGGCCGTCTTGGGCACCATCAGTGCTACGTCCGAGTCAAGGAAGTCCCGCGCCACCACCAGGTGCACCCCCTGGCTTGGTGCCACCATGGCAGGCGTCGCATGAGCACCCGTGGCCACGCCGTCACGCTGACGCAACTCGTCCACCCAGACCCCGGCGGCATTCACCACACAACCGGCGCTGACGGTGTACGCGGCGCCGGTGAGCTGGTCGCGACAAGACAGCCCAGCGACCCTCCCCTGGCGGTAGATCAGATCGACTGCGGCGCAGTAGTTCACCAGCAGGGCGCCGCGGGCCGCCGCTGTGCGTGCCAACGCTAAGGCCAGCCGGGCGTCGTCAAACTGTCCATCCCAGTACTTCACGCCGCCACGCAGGCCTTTGGGCTGGGCCGTTGGCAAATGCCGAAGGGTTTGCGCACGGCTCAGGAATTCAGTCTTACCTAGGCCCGCCTTGCCAGCCAGCGCGTCGTAGACCTTCAGACCCAGGCCGTAAAAAGGCCTTTCCCACCACCGATAAGAGGGCATCACGAAGGGCAGAGCCTGGGCCAAATGGGGCGCATTGGCCAGCAGCGTGGTGCGCTCATGCAGCGCTTCGCGCACCAGCGCGATGTTGCCTTGAGCCAGGTAGCGGACCCCGCCATGCACCAGCTTAGTCGCCCGGGAAGAAGTGCCCTTGGCAAAGTCGTGCGACTCGACAAGTACCACGCTGAGCCCTCGAGCTGCCGCGTCGAGCGCCACGCCCAGGCCAGTGGCGCCCCCGCCGACAATCGCCAGGTCATAGTGGTGCGGCCGCGCCAGTCGAGCCAGAAGTTCGGCACGGCGGGTCGGCAGAGGGATTGAGGCGACAGGCATGGGCACAATATGCGATGGGGAACAAGCAGGGCTTGGATTATTGTTCGAATTTATTCGTTTTATATTTTTATTATTCGCTATAGTTCGTTTTTATCGTTCGTTTTAATGACCCATCACCCAAGACAACTGCAGCTGCTGGCACTCGCGCAAGAGCAGGGCACGGTCACAGTCGAGCAGCTGGCCCAGCGACTGGGCGTCACCTTGCAAACCGTGCGACGGGACGTGCAGCTCTTGGCAGAGGGGGGCCTGCTAAGCCGCTTTCATGGCGGCGTCCGGGTGCCTGGCTCCACGGTTGAGAATATGGCACACCAGCAGCGGGTCAATCTGAACGCTGCGGGAAAAGCCCGCATTGCAAAGGCGGTGGCGGCCGCAGTGCCACACAACTGTTCGCTCATACTGAATATTGGCACCACCACCGAGGCCGTGGCTCAGGCGCTGGGGCAGCACACAGGCCTGCGCGTGATTACCAACAACCTGAACGTGGCGCGCATTCTCAGCGCCAACCCGAAGAGCGAAGTGATTGTGGTTGGCGGTGTAGTGCGCAGCCATGACCAGGGCATTGTTGGCGAGGCCGCCGTTGACTTCATTCGCCAGTTCAAGGTGGACATTGCGCTGATCGGCATCTCTGGCATTGAAGCCGACGGCACCCTTCGCGATTTCGACTACCGCGAAGTCAAGGTGTCTCAGACCATCATGGCGCACGCCCGAGCGGTCTGGCTTGCCGCCGACAGCAGTAAATTCAACCGGCCAGCGATGGTGGAGGTCGCCAAGCTGACGCAAATCGACCGGCTTTTCACCGATGCCGCGCCGCCCGAGCCGTTCCCTGCCCTGCTGGCGGAGGCCGGGGTTCGGGTCGACCTGGCCGCCGCATAAAGCACTTACCCCCTTCTGTCGCATCGCGACTGTCGACCCCTTTCAACCGGAGCCCCGCCACCATGACTTACCTGCTTGCCCTGGACCAGGGCACCTCAAGCTCACGCAGCATCGTGTTCAACGCCAGTGGCCAGGCGCTGAGCATGGCGCAGCAGGAACTGCCGCAAATCTACCCCCACCCCGGCTGGGTCGAGCACGACCCGATGGTGATCTGGCAAACCCAGCTGGCCACCGCCCGCGAGGCACTGGCCAAGGCGGGTATCACGGCGCATCAGGTGCGGGCCATTGGCATCACCAACCAACGCGAGACCACCGTGGTCTGGAACCGCCGCACCGGGGTTCCGATCCACCATGCCATCGTCTGGCAGGACCGGCGCGCAGAACCCACCTGCGCAGATCTGCGCGCGCGCGGCCTCGCGGCCATGGTTCAGGCCAAGACCGGGTTGGTGATCGATGCCTACTTCTCGGGTACCAAGCTGCGCTGGTTGCTGGACCACGTGCCGGACGCACGAGCACAGGCCGAAGCGGGCGAGTTAGCGTTTGGCACGATTGACAGCTGGCTAATCTGGCAGTTGACCGCCGGCGCGGTGCATGCCACGGATGTCAGCAACGCCTCGCGCACCCTGTTGTTCAATGTGCACAGCAACCAATGGGACGCCGAGCTGCTGCAGATGCTGGACATTCCACCCAGCCTGATGCCCACCGTACGACCCTCCAGTGCGCTGTTCGGCGAGACCAGCCCGGCGCTGCTGGGCGATGCAATCATGATTGGCGGCGTGGCCGGCGACCAGCAAAGCGCCCTCTTCGGTCAGGCCTGCTTCAAACCCGGCTTGGTGAAGAACACCTACGGCACAGGCTGCTTCATGCTGATGCATACCGGCGCCACGTTTCAAAGCTCACGCAACGGTTTGATCACCACCAGCGCCGCCCAGACCGGACCCCAGCCCGAGTTCGCCCTGGAGGGCAGCGTGTTCGTTGGCGGTGCCGTGGTGCAGTGGCTGCGCGACGGCTTGCACGCGATCCAGGCCAGCAGCGAAGTGGAGGCGCTGGCGCAAAGTGTGTCGGACTCGGGGGGCGTGATGATGGTGCCCGCATTCACTGGGCTGGGCGCGCCCTATTGGCAACCGGACGCGCGTGGCACCATCACCGGCCTGACCCGCGGCAGCACCGCGGCCCACATCGCGCGCGCCGCCTTGGAAAGTATTGCCTACCAAAGCGCAGCCCTGCTGCTGGCGATGAGTCGTGACGCGGTCCAGGGTGGTGGCGCCCCGGTGGCCGAGCTACGGGTCGATGGTGGGGCCTGCGTGAATGACCTGTTGATGCAGTTCCAGGCCGATCTGCTCGGCATCCCGGTGGTGCGCCCGGCCGTGACCGAGACCACCGCCCTGGGCGCGGCCTACCTGGCCGGACTGGCCACCGGGGTTTATCGCAGCACCGATGAACTGGCCGAGCTCTGGCGCGCAGAACGACGCTTTCTGCCGGAGGTGGCACCGGCACGTGCAGCCGAGTTGATGGCGCGCTGGGAGCATGCGGTGCTGCAGGCTGTGGCCTGAACCATCGGCCGTACCCAAGGTCGTGGCCGCTGTAGGTAGACTTGCGGCTTGATCGGCATCACCCACCCTAATGAAATCCAAACAACATGACTGAACGTATTGCATTCATTGGCGGCGGCAATATGGCCAGCGCCATCATCGGTGGCCTGGTCCGCCAGGGCACCCCGGCGGCGATGATCGATGTGGTGGAGCCCTTCGCCCAAGCGCGTGCAGCGCTGCTTCAGCAACACGGGGTGCTGGCCCAGCCGCAGGCGGGGCCCTTTCTGAGCCAAGCAGCACTGGTGATCTGGGCGGTCAAGCCGCAGATGTTCCGACAGGCGGCAGCTGCTGTCTGCCCCCACACCTTGCTGGCCTTGCACCTGAGCGTGGCGGCCGGCATCCGGACCGACAGCATTGCCCAGTGGCTGGGCAGCGAGCGCGTGGTACGCGCCATGCCCAACACGCCGGCCCTGATTGGCCGGGGTATGACCGCGCTATTTGCCAGGGCCACGGTAACCGCAGCCGACCGCGCACGCGTGGATGCCGTGATCGCGACCACCGGCGAGTTGCTTTGGCTCGCCGCTGAAGAGCAGCTGGATGCCGTGACTGCCTTGTCGGGCTCTGGCCCAGCCTACATGTTCTATTTCATGGAGGCCATGCGCGCTGCAGGGGTCGAGATGGGCCTGCCGGCCGAGCAGGCCTACCAACTGGCGGTGGCAACCTTCATCGGCGCGGGAGAACTGGCACGGGCGTCTACCGAGCCTCCCGAAGTGTTACGCCAACGCGTCACCTCACCCGGCGGCACCACCCATGCGGCGATTTCCGTGATGGCGCAGACCGACGTCGGTGGGCAATTCATCCGGGCCATGCACGCCGCGCGCAGCCGGGCCACCGAAATGGGGCAGGAATTTGGCGCGGCCTGAGCGGGTCGCTCAGGCCGCGGCATAACTGGCTGCGATGCCGGCAAACACGGTGAAGCCCAACCAGTGGTTCAGGCGAAAAGCCCGAAAGCAACCGTCCCGGCTGCGCCCCCTGATCAGGCGGTAATGCCACAGCACTTGCGCCAGCGCGGGGATAATTGCTATATAAAAAATATCATTAACTCCATACTGGACAAGGGCTAGAGCCCAAGTTGACAAGTAAACAGCATAGCTCGCCATGACCGCGGATACGTCCCGCGTGCCCAATGTGATGGCAGAGGTTTTCATGCCCAAGCGCAGGTCGTCGTCCCGGTCGACCATGGCGTACTCGGTGTCATAGGCCAGCACCCAGAACAAGTTGCCCAGCAGCAACAGCCACGCCAGCGGCGGCACACTGGCGGCCATGGCGCCAAGGCTGAAGCTCTGACTACCCAACACTGCCGAGAAAGCCATCGGAATGCCAAAGCTGAAAGCCACGCCGAGTACCGCCTGCGGCATGGAGAACCAGCGTTTGGCATAGGGATAGGCCAGCGTCACTGCCAACGCCACGAAAGACCACGCGATGGTGGTGGCGTTGGTGGTCAGCACCAAACCAAAAGCCAGGGCCGCGAGCGCCGCCCCCAGCAGCAGTGCCTCTGGAACACTCACCGCGCCGGTCGTGACCGGCCGGCCGGCGGTGCGTTTGACATGCCGGTCAAACTCGCGGTCGGCCACATCGTTGACACAGCAACCCGCGCTGCGCATGAGCACGGTGCCCAGGGTGAAAACCAGCAGCAGGTGCCAACCAGGAAAGCCCCGCGCGGCGATCCAAAGGGCACTCAGCGTCGGCCAGAGCAATAACAACCAACCGGCCGGCCGATCCCAACGGATCAGGTTCAGGTACAGAGCAATTCGGCTCGCGGGTCGGCGCATGACGATCAGTGGGGACCGGGACGCAAGCTCAGGACAAGCGCGCTACGCCTGGCAATTCGCAGGCGTAGATGGCATTGCGCAGCGCAGCAATGGCCTCATAGCGGGTGAAACTGCGCCGCCAGGCCAGCACCACGCGCCGCGTCGGCGCATCACCACTGAATGGCAGGTATTTGATGTAGGGGTCTTCGTCGCGCTTGCGCCGGGGCCTAGCGCCCAAGGCCTCTTTGGGCACGCTCAGCCGCGGCACCAGCGTCACACCCATGCCGGCTGCCGCCATGTGCTTGATGGTCTCGAGCGATGAGCCCTCAAAACTGCGGCGTATGCCTTCCGCATTGCTGGAAAAACGCGCGAACTCGGGGCATACCTCGAGCACATGGTCGCGAAAACAATGGCCACTGCCCAGCAACAGCATGGTCTCGTTCTTCAACTCGTCGGAGCTGACGCTGCTACGGGCCGCCAGGGCGTGGTTGGACGGCACTGCCGCCAAAAATGGCTCGTCGTAGAGTGGGGCGATGGCCAGCCCGGCGTCGGGAAACGGCTCGGCCAAAATGGCGCAGTCGATCTCGCCAGTGCGCAACATCTCCAGCAGCTTGACGGTGAAGTTCTCCTGGAGCATCAGGGGCATCTGCGGCGTCTGTTTGATCATCTGGCGCACAAGATCAGGCAGCAGGTAGGGACCAATGGTGTAGATCAGGCCCAGCGTCAACGGCCCGGCCAAAGGGTCCTTGCCGCGCTTGGCGATTTCCTTGATGTTGGCGGCCTGCTCCAGCACGCTTTGCGCCTGGCGGACGATTTCCTCGCCCAGATGGGTGACCGTGACCTCATTGGCACTGCGCTCGAAAAGCTTGACCTCCAGCTCTTCTTCAAGCTTCTTGACGGCAACCGATAGGGTGGGCTGCGACACATAGCAGGCTTCGGCGGCTTTACCAAAATGCCGCTCGCGGGCTACGGCCACGATGTATTTGAGTTCGGTCAGAGTCATGGCGCTATTGTGCTCCCGGCATATGCCGCTCAGTGTCTGCCGCGTCAGGCTTTCAGGTACTCGGACTTTGCACCGAGCCAGCGCGCCACATGGCGCTCGGCCTGCACCGGGTGCCGGTCCAGCAACTCGGGCGCCAGCTCACGCGCCCAGGCGAGCAGGGCACTGTCGGTGGCCAAGTCGGCAAAGCGCAAAAGCGCTGCGCCCGACTGGCGCGCACCTAAAAATTCGCCTGGGCCCCTAATTTCCAGGTCGCGCCGGGCAATCTCAAAGCCGTCGCCAGTTTCCACCATGGCCTTGAGCCGCTCGCGCGCAGTCTCGCCCAGGCGCGGCGCGTCCCCCGTGCTGTAGAGCAGCACACAGGCCGAGGCGGCTGCGCCGCGCCCGACGCGACCGCGCAGCTGGTGCAGCTGTGACAGGCCAAAGCGTTCGGCGTGTTCAATCACCATCAGCGAGGCGTTAGGCACGTCGACCCCCACCTCGATCACGGTGGTGCTGACCAGCACACCCATCTGGCCGCTGGTGAACTGCGCCATCACCGCCTTTTTCTCAGGCGCAGTCAACCTGGAATGCAGCAGTCCCACCAACACCCCAGGCAGCGCCGCACTGAGCTGGGCATGGGTTTGGGTGGCATTGCTCAAGTCCAGCGCCTCACTCTCCTCGATCAAGGGACAAACCCAGTAAATCTGCCGTCCCGCCGCCAGTTGGCCGCGGATCCGCTCAACGACCTCATCGCGCCGGCTTTCATTCACCACCTTGGTCACGATGGCGGTGCGCCCAGGGGGCAGCTCGTCGAGCGTGGAGACATCCAGATCGGCGTAGTAGCTCATGGCCAGGGTGCGCGGAATCGGGGTGGCCGTCATCATCAGCAGGTGCGGCTCCTGCGCCTCGGCGCTGAGCTTGGCGCGCAAGGCCAAGCGCTGGGCCACACCAAAGCGGTGCTGCTCGTCGATGATGGCCAGCGCCAGTTGATGGAACAGCACCTTGTCCTGGATGACGGCATGCGTCCCCACCACCAACGCCGCCTCGCCGCTGGCAATCAGCGCCAGCATGGCACGGCGCTCTTTGGGTTTTTGGCTGCCGGTGAGCCACGCAGTCTTGACCCCCAGGGGCTCGAGCCAGCCCACCAGCTTGGCGAAATGCTGCTCGGCCAAGATCTCGGTCGGCGCCATCAGGGCGCACTGCCTGCCCGCGTCAATGCAGAGCGCCGCCGCCAGCGCCGCCACCACGGTTTTGCCCGCGCCCACATCGCCCTGCAGCAAGCGATGCATCGGCACCGGCCGGCCCAGATCGCCAGCAATCTCAGCTTGCACCCGTCGCTGCGCCCCGGTCAGGGCAAACGGCAAAGCCGCCTGCAGCCGGTCGGCCAGCCCCGCGCCCGGGCCCGGCTGGAGCGCCAGCACTGGCGCCAGCAGGCCGGCACGGGCACGGCGGGCCTGCAATTGCGACAACTGCTGGGCCAAAAGCTCCTCGGCCTTCAGCCGCTGCCAAGCAGGGTGGCTGCGATCCTCCAGGGTTTCCAGGGCAACATCAGGCTGGGGATTATGCAAAAATGATAGCGAACTCTTCAATCCCCATAAGGGCTGAGGGCCGATTTTCTTTAAATACTCCGTGGGAATGGTGTCTGCCAGCTCGGCCCGCGCCAGCCCACTTTGGACCGCGCGTCGCAGGTACGCCTGCGGCAGGCCGGCCGAGGTCGGGTAGACCGGGGTCAGCGCCTGCGGAAGCTCGCCGCTGGCAGCGTGAAACGAAGGGTGCATCATCTGCCGGCCCAAAAAACCGCCGCGCAGCTCACCGCGGGCGCGGATACGCTTGCCAAGCGCCAGCGCCTGCTGCTGCGCCGGGTAGAAGCTGAAGAAGCGCAGCGTACAGGTGTCAGAGCCGTCGTCCACCGTCACCAGCAGTTGGCGGCGCGGCCGCAGAGTCACCTCACTGGCGGTCACCGTGGCCTCGATTTGCACCACGTCGCCATCACGGGCCTCACTCAGGCGGGTGATTTGGGTCTCGTCCTCGTAACGCAGCGGCAGGTGCAAGGCCAGGTCGATGTCACGCCGCAGGCCGAGCTTGAGCAGGGCTTTTTGTGGACCCGTCAGCGGGCGGGCTGGGCTGGGAGGCGACGCGGCGGTGGTCATGTTGGCATTGTGTCGCATGGCGCGACTGACCCGCGCCGTGGCAGCGGCGGATATGCTGACTTACGGCGTGGCCTGGGTACAGGCTCTGGCTCGGGCTCTAGACTTCAAAATCAACGACCCTGCGCTCATTCTGCGCTTCAGCGACAAAGGGAACGATGGCCTGGTGCAGCGGGTGTACCTGGTAGCCCTGTAGCGCCTCCAAACTGGTGAACTCCGAGTACAGAGTGATGTCACTGCTGCTGTCAGTCAACACCACGTTGATGCCGAGTTCGATATGCAGCAAGCCAGGAATTTGACCGCGCAGCGCCTCAATTTTCGCCTTGATCAGGCGCGCATTGCTGGCTTTGTCGTTGCCGTGCGCTGAGTCCTTCAATCGCCAAAAAACAATGTGTTTGATCATGGTTCGCCGTCCTTTGTTAAAAGCTGCCCGGATAGGCACCGCCATCGGCCAGGATGTTCTGTCCGGTGATGTAACTCGCATGCTGACTGCAGATAAAGGCGCAAATGGCGCCAAACTCATCCGCCGTCCCCAAGCGGCCGGCCGGAATGGATTGCCGACGCCGCTCAAGCACCAGGTCGATGGTCTGCCCAGGCTTTTGCGCGGCTGCTTCGACCGTCTTTCTCAGCCGGTCGGTGTCAAAGGCGCCGGGCAGCAGGTTGTTGATGGTGACATTGGCCTGGGCCAATGGGCTGCGGGCAAGTCCGGCCACGAAGCCGGTCAACCCGCTTCGGGCGCCACTGCTCAGCCCAAGGTTGTCGATCGGCGCCTTGACGGTGGTGGATGTAATGTTGATGATCCGGCCAAACCGGCGAGCAGCCATACCATCCACGGTGGCCTTGATCAATTCGATTGGCGTCAGCATATTGGCGTCGACTGCGGCGATCCAGTCGTCGCGTTGCCAATCACGAAAGTCACCCGGCGGCGGTCCACCCGCGTTGGTGATTACGATGTCGAAATTAGTGCCCGGCCCGCCCGGCTGAGCAAACACGGCAGCACGCCCGGGGGCCGAGGTGATGTCGGCGGCCACGCCGATGACCTGTTGCGCCAAGGCATCGACCCGCAACCCCTTTAGTCGCTGCACGGCCAACTGCAAAGGTCCCTCGGTCCGTGCGACCACCACCACGCTGACGCCCTCCCGCACGAGAGCCTCCGCGCAGCCATAGCCCAAGCCCTTGCTGGCACCACACACCAGGGCCCAACGGCCCGTTAATCCTAAATCCATGTCTCTTCTCCCCTTTTGCACATGAAACAGTTTCTGTTGCACCGGGCACAACACCCGCCACTGCCAAACCTAAGAACTCAATCGTTTCTTGGTGCGCACGGGTTGCTCTTCGCTGGCAAGTTGCTGCAAGTGCTCCGGGCCGTGAAACGGGTGCAAATCCTGCGCCTCCAGCGCCAGGAGACGATCGTTGATTTTGCGCAAGAAGCCAAAGGCCACCGCCTGTTCACGCGCCGGGATGTCGCGCAACATGGCGTCATGAACCCGCAAGCTCAATTCATTGCAGTCGCTGGCAAGTTCCAGACCGGCTGGCGTCAGGGTCACCAACACTGTGCGGTTGTCCTGTCTGGAACGCCGCCGCCTGATCAGACGCTTCTTGTGCAAGCCCTGCAACTGGCTCGAGATGGTGGACTGCGGCAGGACCATCAGTTCACCTAACTCGCCCGTGCGCAATTCTTTTTTTTCTAGCAGCAAGACCAAAATCCGGGCTGAAAAATGATTCAGGTCATGTTCGCGAAAATGCCGGTTGCCAATGGTGGCAACCCGCGCGCTGGCCACGTGAAACAAAAAAGTCAGCCGGTCGGCCAAGGCCACCGCGGGCGGCGAGGCGGCCGCTGACGCCGCGGTGCTATCCGCACCATCGGCCCCTACCGGCAACTCGGCTGGGACGGATTTTGTCGGCGCTGGCGCACGTGTGGCCATAATCAGGCCGGCTGGTCCGGGCCACCGGACGGTGCCATGAACGCGGCGACCATCTTGTGGAAATGCTGGACCGCTGGCTCGTTGCGGCCAATCGTGAACGCGGTATTGGCACCCGACTTAAGCCCAGCCTGAACGCCAGCACCAATCACATAATCTTCATCGCGCACTGCCTGCAGCACAATCTGGCTGAAAGCCTCGGTGGCCTGCTTCTCTTGCTCGGTCACCGGTCGTTTGGCCGCCAACACGGATTGCCGGGTCACGGTGGTATCGGGCGTGGGTCCGGGGAAGACCTGACTGACCAAACAGTGGTCCCCCAGCACGCCCGATATGGCCAAATTAGGAAACCCGAGGTGGATGCGGCGAATATGGGTTTCCGGCTCCCACTGGGCCTCTGGCGTGCTGGGCAATTCAGCCAGGCTACGACGACCGAACACGATCCTCTGGTGCGGACCATAGGTGTCGTGCAGCGTGAGGTTGCCAATGGTGAATTTACCCACCGTGTTCACGTGCACGGTGTTGTGGTGATAGGACTCCAGGTAACCTTCCCAAGCGACCTTCCAACTCGGCCCGGGGATGTCGCGTTGGTCGTAGAGGTACCAGCGGTCCAGGTTCAGGGTATCCAGCTGCGTGGAAAAATCACCCAGCCAGTCATCAATCTGAAAAGACTCGCCGGGCGTCAACTTCACCCAAATGAGTCCGGAGCGCTCAGCGCAAGCCAATTCGGTCAGCGAGTGGGTTTCGGCACTCACCTCGCCAAAGGTTGAGGCGCCGTAGAGTCCGGTCAGTTTGCCTTGAATGTCGTATTGCCAGGCATGGTAAGGGCAGACAAAGCGCTCGGCTGTCCCGGTGCCGTGCTGGCACAGCTGGGCCCCGCGATGCCGGCAGGCATTCAAAAAAGCCCGTGCCACACCGTCGGCACCACGCACCAGAATCAGAGGCACCTCCATCACCGTCATGGCCCTGTAGCTTTTCGGCTCGGCCAACTCCAAGCTCAGGGCCAAGGCCAGCGGCAAGTGCTTGAACAGTCGGTCGACTTCCTTTTTGTATTGATCGGGATCGATGTAGGACGCCAACGGTTGACTCAAGGTGTCTGCCGCTTGGTCAGTCCCTTTGGTCTTGAGGTGATTGAGCGCCCGCTTGACCAAGGCCATCGATTCACTGTCAACTGCCATGTTTGTTCCCCTGATTTATTCTGCTCAATCCTTTGATCTAGCCGCTGATCAAGACGCTTCAAGCCCCACGGCCATGTTCGCGCTCGAACGCCTGCCAAGCTGGCAGCGACTCCGGAAAGTCTGCCGGCAGCTGGTTGCCGCCCATGGTCACCCGCGTGGTGCTGTTGAACACATGGGTGTAATCCTTTGCCGGCACGTAGTAGAGAAACTTCAGAATCCGCTTTCGGAACACCCAGCGGCCGTCAAGCTTGCAGTACTCATCTTCGTAGCGCATTGCAGACAGACTGACCTCCTGGTTGGGACAGGTCTCGGCATGGCTCAGCACCAAACCCGTCGCACGATCTGGGTTTACGGCGTCGAAGTTCACAAAATGGTCATGCGTCCAGTGGTAACCAGGGCCACGGATCTTGAAAATACGCACATACATCGCCAAGATCTCGTCACGGCCGCTGGCCGCCAGCAATTTACTGGGAGAGTCCAGAACAGCATCTGGCGAAAAAAGCGTCTTCAGTCGCTCAATGTCATGTTCGTCACAGGCGATGGCGTAGGCGCTAACTAATTCCGAAATCTCAGCGCGCGCCTCCAACATTGAAACGCGTCGCAGCAGATCTTCTAAGTTCACCATGGTAAGTCTCCGTTGGGTTTAAAGTTCTTCAGGCTGCGCGGGCGGGTTCTGACCGGTCCCGCTCAATGCAAATTCACGCGTGAGCTGCTGTCCCATCGAGGGCATGCGCCAGCCACCCAGCGCTTTGCGCTCACGCGGCGGCGACAGATCGACGGTTTTGCCATCAAGGAACACTTGGCTGATCCGACCGGGCTCGCCCAAAATAGCCACGTTCTGCGAGGGGTCGCCATCGACCACCAATAAATCGGCCTTCATGCCGGGCGCCACTACCCCCGTTCGGCCAGCCATTTTCAGGGCGAAGGCCCCGGCACCGGTCGCACAATGGATGGCCTCCAGGCTGCTCATGCCGAAGTAGCGCATGAAGACTTCCATCTCCCTGTAATGCCAATGGCCATAGGGGACCATGGAGAAACCCGCCTCGCTGCCGGTCAACAACGGTACCCCAGCAGCGACCAACCGACGCATGCTTGCGGTCGAATCCGTGATTTCACGCTCGAACAGTGTGACCAGTGCGGGATCAGTCCCCAGCCGATGGCCGTAATCCACCATGTTCGCCTGGAAGGTGAACGTCGGACAGATCGGGATTTTTTTATCAATCACCAGGTCCAGGGCTTGCTCATCCATGCCGGTGCCATGAAAGATCAGATCAACGCCTGCCTTGGCTGCGCGGTAGGTCGACATGCTGCCCCGGCAGTGGCCCATCACCGGCACGCCCAGATCGTGGGCCAGCTCACAGATCAGGTTCAACTCTTCCTGCGTCCAACTGCACCGCTCACCCAAGTGCGCATAGCGCGGAACGACGCCTGAGACATGCACCTTGATCCAGTCCGCCCCGACCTTGACCTGGCGCCGCACCTCGGCCACGATCTCGTCCTTGCCCTGCACCGACTTGTAGTATCCGGTGATGCCGGTGTCATTGATCAGTCGCCCGGCAGTACCGCCCACCGCCGTGATCAGGGCATAACAGCCGCAGGAAATTCGGGGCGCCTCAATGACGCCCGCCTCCGCCGCATCCCGCACATCGACCATGTTTTCAAACACCGAATCGGGGTCGAGAATACCGGTCACACCAGCCCGCAGCAGTTTCTTCGCGTTGTAAGCAGCCACCAGGGCCGACAAGGCATTGCGCCGTTGGTAAAAAATCTCCGGGTTGGAGGCAGCATCATCAAACGAAAGATGACAGTGCGCGTCAATCAGCCCAGGCATCACGGTCTGGCCGGCAAGGTCGATCCGCCGGGCGTGCTGGAGATGGGCAACCCGGCGCAAGGCCTCATCGCCCAGTGCAGCAATCTGGTCGCCCTCGATCAAGACCGCCGCTGAAAACGGCGCGCGCCCATTGCCATCAATGACTTTTGCGTTGTCGAGAAGAATCGCCTGTGTCATCGCATCATGCCCTTAACAAGCTGCGGGCATTGACAGCCAGTTCAGGCGCAATCACATCTGCCCCATGCGCCTTGTCAGCGTCCGGCTCGTCCCACCCGGCAAAATTGGTGCCATAGACGAGGTGGTCGCCACCAACCACCGCCGTGAGCAGCCGGATGATCTGGGGGTGATCCACATGGGTATCAAACCAAAGCCGCTTGAGCCGCTGCTCAAAAGCACCCTCCGGCCTCAGGGCTGCGGGCGACCAGGGTCGTTTGCGAGCCCCCTTGGCCATCCGCCCCACCAGCAGCGCCGTACCGCCACCACCGTGACTAAGGCAAATGTCCAGCCCCGGGTGTCGATCCAGCACCCCGCCGTAAATCAGGGTAGCCACGGCCAAGGTTTCCTGCGCGGCGAAACCGGCAATGATGTCCAACTCAAAGCGCTTCAATGCCGAATCACCGGTCGGACCATCAATCCCGGCGGGCCCGGGGTGAATAAACAGTGGCACATTCAGGCGGACAGCCTCGGTGTACAGCACATCCATCGCCGCATCATCGAGCGGTTGCGGCGCATCGGAACCGAAGGATGCGCCTATCAAACCTAGCTCGGTCACAGCACGGCGCAATTCATGTGCTGCCTCTGCAGGCGACTGCAATGGTAGCGCAGCAAGCCCGGCTAATTTGTGGGGATGTTGTTGCACGACAGCAGCCAAGGCGTCATTGTGGACCCGACAAAACTGCACAGCCTGTTCAACCGGAATGAAGTGCAGGTAAGTCAAGGGGTTAGGCGATACCACTTGAAAATCAATGCCTCGCTCTGCCATGCGACGCAGTCGCACATCGACATCCATGAAGGGGCTTCCAACGTACTTGACACCATTGAGTCGGTAGTTTTTCCCAACCTGAAAGAACGGCGATCCGTCAGGGTTGCTCCCCATGAACGGGCCGTAATCACCCGCAGCGCCAATCGTCTTCTCAAGAACGATGTGCGCATGCATATCCACCACCTTGGCATCAGACAGTCCTGGCTTCTTCATGTTTTCCTACCCTCGCATAGAAACTAGCGACAAATACCGGGCAACCACCCTTGTGCAGAAAATCCGGCAGTGATACGATTTAATTTATATCAAGATAAATTGGATCGGTTTCGTTGAATGTACCTGCGCTGATATCCCCAGTCAAGCGGCCTGGTAATTGCTCAGGCCTCTCGATCGGACACCACCTTGATGAAGCAATCACCTTGAAAGCAACATGATGAAGCACGCATTTGTGACCGGCGGCGGTGGAGACATAGGCGCGGCGATTGGCGCGCGGGCTATCGCGGCTGGCTACCAAGTGCTCCTAGTCGACCAAGACGGCGCCCGCGCGAAACACCAGGCCACTCAACTAAAGGGCGCCATCGGACTGGCCTGTGATGTCACCGACGAGGCGTCCGTCGAGTCTGCGCTAGACCTGGCCGCAACATATTTCGGGAGCGCACCCGATCTCGTGGTCAACTGCGCGGGCATTGCCCGGTTCGCGCCCTTGATGGACCAGTCATTGGCCGACTTCCGCCGGGTCCTGGACGTCAATCTGGTCAGCGGCTTCATCGTCGGCCGGGCAGCTGCACGCCGCATGGCCCAGCGCGGTTCAGGCTGCATCGTCAACATCACCTCTATCAATGGCGTCACGCCGGCACCCAACAGTGGGGCCTATCCTGCATCGAAGTCAGGGCTTGCCAAACTAACCGAATTGATGGCTGTCGAATGGGGTCCCCTCGGATTGCGTGTCAACGCCGTCGCACCGGGTTTCATTGATGCAGGACTGTCGGCACCATTTTTCGCGAATGAGACCGTGCGAAGCCTCAGAGAAAAAGCGGTGCCAACCCGGCGCCTGGGCCGATCCGAGGACATCGCGGATGCAGTGATTTTTCTGGCTTCGGACGCTGCCAGCTATATCAACGGCCATGAGTTGATTGTGGATGGCGGCGCCTCTCGCGCCTTGCTCGCACTGCTGCCACGGGAGGCGCCAGGGTCATGATGGTTACCAGCATCGGCGCGCAGATGGCCGAAATGCCGAGCCCGGTCGGGGGTGCAGGATGATCATCCAACAACTTCTGAATGGGCTGATCGTCGGGGGGGTGTACGCCTTGTTCGCCATTGGCTTCACACTGGTCTTTGGGATCCACCAGGTGCTGAATCTCGCCCATGGCGCTGTATTCATGACCGGTGCATTTATTGCACTGTATTCAGTGCTTGGGGGCTGGCCGCTGTGGGCAGGCTTTTTGCTGGCTATGTTGGGCAGCGGGCTGCTCTCGGTGCTGATTGAATTCGGCGCATTTCGCAAGCTTCGCAAGAGTGGACCGCTTGAGCTCGAATTTGGCGCCATCATCACCTCTATCGGTGCCGGGTTGGCGATCATGGCCGTGGCGCAAAAGATCTCTAACACCCAGATCATGCGCTTCCCATTTGAGACCATGCCGGTGGTGATTTTTGAGTTTTTTGGTCTGCGGGTTTCGGCTCTGCAACTCATCATGGCCGCCTGCGCAGCGATTTTGGTGGTGGGCATCACAGCCTACCTCTACCGCACAGCTTTCGGGCGCCAGGTTCGGGCGGTGGCCGGTAACGAGCGGGCCGCAACCCTGGTCGGCGTCAATCCAAATTTTGTCTACTTCCAGACCTTCTTCATGTCGGGGGCACTTGCCGGCGCCGCAGGTGTTCTGGTCGGCTTGGCCTTCAACAGCATTCACTTCGTGATGGGTGAGCCTTACCTGCTGCGCGGCTTCGTTGTGGTGATTCTCGGCGGCTTGGGCAGTATTCCCGGTGCGCTGCTGGCCGGCTTGCTGCTGGGCATGATGCAGACCCTGACGGTGGCGTTCCTGCCTTCAGGCCTGACAGACACCATCATTTTTTCCTTGCTCTTCCTGATTCTGCTGTTCCGGCCCCATGGCCTGCTCGGCAAACCGGAAGCTGGCGCTATGCGGGGACGCTGATGCTGCAACTCTTTATTGCCTACCAGCCGCTGATTGATCTGTTTCTGCTGCACTCGGGTTTGGCCCTGGCCCAATACCTCGTGTTGCGAGCTGGCGTGTTCTCGGTCGCCAATGCAGGACTGACGGCGATTGGCGCCTATCTGGCTGCCGGGCTGACGCTAAAGGCGGGTTGGCCGCCGGCGCTCACCATGGTGTTGGGTGCAGTCGCCGGGATGCTTGTGTCGATGCTGCTGTCCCTGCCCCTGGCGCGCTTGCGCGGCGTCTACCAGGCGATCGCCACGCTCGCTTTCGTCCAAGTGGTGTTGTCGCTGAACGTCTACTCCGAAAGCCTTACCGGTGGTGCCATGGGCATGAATGGCATCCCCAAGGTGGTCTCCACCTGGACGCTCCTAATTGCTCTTGCTGGCACACTCTACATCGTCTGGGCCATCAACCAGACCCGGCTCGGGCGCGCCTTCGATGCGATCCGCCAAGACGAAACTGTTGCTGCCTCGCTAGGCACCTCAGTGCGTTACTACCAGACGGTAGCCTTCGCGCTGTCGGGCGGCATTGCCGGTTTTTATGGCGGACTTGAAGCATTTCATTCCTACTCGATTGAACCCAGCCGGTTTGGCTTCGAATTTGTCGTAGCCATCCTGTCATATGTGGTGCTAGGTGGCCGACGGTCAATCTGGGGCCCCGTGGTTGGCACCGCCGTGCTGCTGGCATTACCCGAACTGGCACGGCCACTGGCTGAATACCGCACGCTGGTGTATGGTCTGATCATGGTGCTGGTCATGGGCTACCTTCCGCGCGGCGTGTACGACACTTTTGTGGAATACCTGTACCGGCGCCGCATTGCCCGCATGGACCGCGCCGCCATGGCCCAATCGCAAGGGGACGCGCCATGAGCACGCTTGTCCTCGACCAAGTGTCAAAGCATTTTGGCGGCGTGGTAGCAGCCGAAAAGGTCTCCATGCAGATCCCGCCGGGGCGCATTACGGGCCTGATCGGCCCCAATGGCGCAGGCAAGTCCACCATCGTCAACCTGATCACCGGCATGATGTCGCTCACGGCCGGGACGATCCGCTTGGGTGACCGTGACCTGACGACCACCTCACCCCATGAGATCAGCCGAGCAGGGCTGGCACGGACCTTCCAGAATATTCGCCTGTTTAAGGAAGCGCCAGCGATTGACAACGTCATGGGTGGCTTCCACCGACACGAAGACAGCTCTTTACTGGCCAGCATCCTGGCCCTGCCCTCGGCCCGGGCCGAAACACGGCGCATTCGGGCGCGAGCCGCTGAATTGCTGGAACGGTTCAACATGACGCGCTACGCCAGTTTTCCGGCGGGCGGCTTGGCTTATGGTCACCAGCGGCGGGTCGAGTTCATGCGCGCTCTAGCCTCACAACCGAACGTCTTGCTGCTCGACGAACCCGTTGCCGGCATGAATGACGTAGAAGCTAACGAGATGGGCGTGATCTTCAAGCAACTTGCCGCAGAGGGCATGGCGGTCTTGCTGATTGAGCACAACATGCGGTTTGTCACTCGCCTGTGCGAATACGTCTATGTCCTGGACGGCGGCCGCCTGATCGCAGAAGGCGAGCCGAAAAAAGTCATCGCCGACCCAGCAGTCATTGCGGCCTATTTGGGCACCTGAGCAAAGAAAAACCATGCTGGAAATCACGGATCTCAAAGCCAACTACAGCGGCATTCAGGCACTGCGCGGCGTCAGCTTGTCGGTCAAGCAAGGGGAAATGGTTGCGCTGATCGGACCCAATGGCGCAGGCAAGTCCACCCTGCTCAACTGCGTGAGTGCGCAGGTCCGACCTGCTGGCGGATCGATCAAGCTTGACGGTCAGGAGATGATCGGCCAGAACCCCTGGACAGTGTCACGATCCGGCCTGCTGCAGGTGCCAGAGGGTCGTCAAGTCTTTGCAGAAATGACCGTCCTGGAGAACCTCCAACTGGGCGGTACCGCTTTACGTACGCGTGCAGCCGCCTACCCACTCAAGCGGGTGCTCGAGCTGTTTCCCATTCTCGATGAACGCCGACAGCAGTTGGCAGGCTCACTGTCGGGCGGCCAGCAACAAATGCTTGCGATTGGTCGGGCGTTGATGGGCGGCCCCCGACTGCTGCTGCTGGACGAACCCAGTCTGGGACTCGCGCCGCTGGTGGTCAAGCAAGTGTTTGCGACCCTGCGCGCGCTCAATGAGGGCGGCTTGACCATTTTGTTGATCGAACAAAACGCCAAGCAGGCGCTCGAGGTCACCAGTCGGGCCTATGTGATCGAGCAGGGACGGATCGTCCACGCCGGTCCAAGTAAGGAACTGGTTAACGACCCAGAGATCGAAGCGCATTATTTGGGCCAAGGCGGCTCGACCATTTGATTTTCATTGACATTTTTTCAACAGGAGACTTTTTATGAAACCGATGATCTCTCTGCTGGCAGCGACCAGCGTTGCCATGCTAACCAGTGTCTCTTCAGCGCAAGCCCAGGAAGTCAAGTTGGGCGTCGTGATGTCCAACACCGGCACCTATGCTTTTGTGGGCACGCCCGTGATCAACGCGATCCGGATGGCTTTCGACGAGATGCAGGCCAGCAACTACTTCGGGGCAACCAAAGTCAGCCTGATGATCGAGGACAACCGATCCAACACCCAGGAAGCGCTGGCCCTTTTGACTCGAATGGCCACCCGCGATAACGCAATAATGGTCATTGGTCCGGTCGCCACTGGCGAAGCCATGGCGGCCGCTCCAGTCGCCAATGAACTTAAGATACCGATCTTCACCACTGCAACGTCGCCAGCCGTGCTGAAACCGGGTCCCTGGGTGTTTAAGGTAACTGAAACAGCCGACCAGTACATGACTCTGCTCGGGGAACACATCGCCCAAAAACGGAAGCCCAAAAACTGCTTCAACATCACGATCAGAGATAACGAGGGGTACATTCTTCAAAACAACGTGTTCCGCGACACCATCAAAAAGGGCGGCGTAGCGATAGCAGCGGAGGAGTCAATCCTGTCGGCAGACACCGATTTCACCGCACTCGCCACCAAAATTGTCACCAGTAAGGCGGACTGCTTATTTCTTTCAACCCCGCCTGAGCAAGGTGCCAACATCATTCTGCAAGCCAGGCAGGCCGGTATGCCAGCGAACACGCTGTTGGTCGGTAATACTGGCATGGGCGCCAACTTTGTCAAGGCTGGCGGCTCGGCAGTTGATGGCACTGTGTTTTCTGCGGAATCCGTCCCAACCGGTGTTAACGACCTTGCCAAGACTTTCATTGTGAACTACACCAAACGGTACAACGTAACGCCTGATTCTTGGGCCATGGTGGGCTACTCCATGGCTCTGATCGCGGCCAATGCGATCAAAGCTGCGGGGCCCAACCCGACCCGTGACAAAGTGCGCGAAGCCATGCTTGCGACCAAAAATCTGCCCGTGGTCATCGGACGCGGCACGTGGTCCATTGCGGATCCTGTCACCCGCATACCGACCTTTGGCTACGCTGTGTTGAAGATTCAAGGCGGCAAATTTGTCGAAGACAAATAGAACGACTTTGGTTTCTGACTGAGGAAGCGGATCCTCGGGAGTGACCGGGTCCGCTCCCATGTCAGATTGATCATTCTCCTGGCAGCTCGCACAGACTTATTTGAGGAAACCAACTCATGCGTGAAGTGAAAGACATGTCGGTGCTGATCACGGGCGGCGGATCTGGCATCGGCGAGGGAACAGCCCGACTGTTTGCCGCGCGCGGTGCCAAAGTCACGATCAGCGGTAGGCGGCGCGACAAGGTTGAGGCCGTCGCGACCTCAATTGGCCCGGCCTGCAGAGCCGTAGTGGGCGATGTGACAGTACAGGCGGATAGACTGGCTATGCTCGAGGCAGCCTTAGCGCATGGTGGCAAGCTGGATGTGCTGGTGAATAACGCCGCCAATATGTACCGGCAAGCCATCGCTGAATACACCGAGCAGGTGTTGCAGGAAGCATTTAACACCAATGTCATATCCGGGATGATGTTGTCGAGTATGGCCGTGCCTCACCTCGAGAAAACACAGGGCGCGATTATTTTCCTGGGCTCCATCCACAATCGACGGGCCTACCCTGGCGCCTCTCCCTACGCGACCACCAAGGCAGCCGTTGAGGGCCTGTCACGCGTGATGGCGGCTGAGCTTGGCAGGCGCCAAATTCGGGTGGCCTGCGTGCTGCCCGGCGCTGTCAGTACAGAGATCAACTTGCGTGCCGGCCTGTTTACAGCGGAGCAGGCTGACGCGCGCTATGCAGCCATCGCCCCAGACCATGCACTGGCCCGAATTGGCACAGTGGCTGAGGTTGCCGAGGCCATTGAATACCTAGCCCGTGCCGAGTGGGTGACGGGTGTCGCGCTTGAGGTTGACGGCGGCTTGGGACTTGGTGTGTCGAAGTTTTAAGTGTTTTGTGTGGCGATGAACTGCGGACGATGAACGACTGCGTCTCTGACACACCACGCAGCACGAGCTGAAGAATCAATCCACAAGGAGAAGGCGTGGCCTCCATAACCGTAAGAGACTATAAGCAGGCCAGTGACACCCTGCGACTGACCGACCTTCGTCAGTCCTTGTATGACGAGGGCGCTATTTTGATGGAGAAGGTCCTGGTCAACCTCCATGGCACAGAGCACCGCAACCGCCGCAATGTCGAAGCCAAGGTGTTCCGCCGTGATTTTTTTCACTGGTATGAAAGGGAGATATTTCCCACCACACTCAGTGAGACGCTGCGCCCCTACCTGGAAAACGGAAAGCTCGATTTGGTCGACTTCGGTTTTCGGGTCATGATGAATCTGACAGCTGACTTTGCGGGTGTGGATCGGCCCAGGCGAACGGCGGAAGAGACGGCCCAACTGCTGCGAATCCTACGGACCTTCGGTAAGGCGGCTACCCTGGGACAGGCCTTGGGCAACCGCGATGAGATTCGTGCCGAGATCAGTCAGGCTCTGCGTGAGTTTGATACTGATTTTTTTCAAGCCTCGTTAAAGCGACGCGAGGGAATGTTGGCGCAGTTTGAACGCGGCGAAGTCACGGAAGACAATTTGCCTCGCGACGTGCTGGTCGAACTGTTACGCAGCCGGGCCGAGGTACCCATCGAGCCCGATGTATTGATGAAAGAAATCGGCTTCTTCCTGCTGGCCGGCGCCTTCACCTCCATCCACACGTTTACGCATGCCATGCACGAGATATTTTGCTGGCGCTCGGACCACCCAGAGGACGCCGCACGCTACCGGGACGACCCACTTTTTCTGCAAAAAGCCATTCATGAAAGCATGCGCCTGCATCCCTCCAGTCCGACTGCGGGACGACGCCCAGTTTGTCCGGTGCAGTTGCCAACGGGCGACCAGGCGACGCCAGAAGACCAAGTCAATGTCGACCTGCTGTCTGCCAATCGCGATACAAAGGTATTTGGTGCTGACGCCGCCGACTACTGCCCGCATCGGGAAATACCACGAGGCATTGGTCCCTACGGCTTGTCCTTCGGAACCGGCATGCATGCCTGCATCGGGCTGAATCTGGCCGCGGGGACGCTGCCAAAGGCAGACACCTTGGTATCAGAGCACCAATTTGGAACCGTGACCTTGATCGCGCGGGAATTGATCTTGCACGGTGCCCGCCCTGACCCAGACGCAGCTGGCGTTGTCGACCGCTCGACAATCCGAAACAACTGGGCGAGCTATCCCATTTTGCTGGATCACTAAAAGGTAACACTGGTGAAAACCATCACAGTCAGCGGCTACGACGCGGCCTCCGACACGCTCCGGGATCAGCGTCTGGCGCAGTCGCTCTACGACGAAGGCGCTGTGATCATGGCGGACGTGCTTCTTGTGCTGCATGGTGCAGAACACCGGGCGCGAAGACTGTTGGAGCTGCGAGTTTTCAGGCGAGATTTTTTTCGTTATTACGAGCATATCGTCTTCCCTGCCACCTTGAAGCAGACGGTTGCACCCTATGAAACTGCTGGTCGCGCCGACTTGATGGAATTGAGTTATCGGCTCACCATGAATCTCACAGCAGATTTTGCTGGCATTGACCGCCCACTGCGCGATGCAGAAGAAACCGAACGCTTGCGGCGGCAAGTGATGGTGTTTAGCGAGGGGGCGACCCTGGTGCACTCCACTCGGGATAAGGAAACCGTCCGCAACGAAGTACGCGCTGCCCTGGCTGAATTCAAAACGACGTTTTATGAGCCCTCACTGGCCAGGCGCCAGCAGCTGCTCGCCGACTTTGCAGCCGGAAAAATTACGGAAGAAGATGTTCCGCGGGATGTGCTGACCGTCCTGCTGAAAAACGATGAGCGGGTGGAAATGGCGCCCGACCTGATGATGCGGGAAATCGCCTTTTACCTGCAGGCGGGTTCCCACAGTACAGCCAATGCCGCGGCCCATGCTTTTCATGATGTCATCACCTGGTGCGCCAAGCATCCTGAAGACCGGCAACGGGTTGATACGGACCCCCTGTTCCTCCAACGCTGCGTCCATGAAAGCCTTCGACTCCACCCTGCCAGTCCAGTCGCTTGGCGCCGGTCAACCTGCCCCATGACACTCCCAACAGGCGCCGACGCCGATGCCGATGACCGGGTGGTGATAGACCTGGCGACCGCTAATCGCGATCCGTCGATCTTTGGAGTCGATGCTGATAGCTTCAACCCCCATCGCAGCTTGCGCGATGGAACGCCGCCCTGGGGTTTGACCTTTGGAATCGGCGTACATACCTGCCTGGGGCGTGACCTCGACGGGGGCGTACAGCCTCGTGCTGATACCGACCCACTGACTCATCAATATGGCATCGTACCGCTGTTGGTCCAAGAGCTCATCAAGCGCAAGGCGCGTCCCGACCCGACTGATCCGGCTCGGGCTGCCAGCCACACTGAGCGCGCGAACTGGGGTTATTACCCGATTCTTTTAGACACCGTGTCCTGATCGGAAGTTGGCTCATGAACAGAGGTGCCCTGAGATGACTGACCTGCAAACCGTACTTTTTAAATCGGTCCGCGGTGACATCGTGGCCTTGGACAGTGCGGCTGATGTTTTACCAAGCAACCGGGGCCGGGACGTGTTGGTCACCGCATCTTATATCGGGGTACTACCTGCTCGCCTGGTCCACGATCACCTGCCTCGCGCTGTGATCGGCTTCGATGGTGGTGTCGGTCCGCAAGGCGCGAACATCGCCGGCCTTTGGTACTACGAGGCGTTGAACATACCTGCGGCCGCTGTAGACGTGATGACCATCATCCTGGGCGATGGTGTGGATGTCTATGACAACGGACGGGTCAGTTTCTGCAACCGCCCGGCTGCTGACTGCGGTGTGCTCAAAGGGATGCCAGCCCGGGAGGCGGCACACCTGATGCTCAAACACGAACCAGGCAACCCGACGGCCTATCAAGTCACCAACCGACGGGTCGTTCATCAGAATACATCAGGCCGCCAGGTCGTGGTCACTGACTCCATCATCTTCGGCACCGAGGCAGACAAGGCCAACGTGCTGGTTACCGCGGGACACACCGGCCGAAGTGGCGCCAGACATATCATCAACGTTCGTCCATTTGGGTTCATTTGTTCGGACGGAGGACGCGGCCGGAGCGACTCTGGCATGGCGGGTCTGGCGCTAACCAACGACGCCGGCATCGCCGGCGCCACGGTCGACGCGAAGCTTGCACGCATGGGCGACGGCATGAGCACCTATGACGATGGCGTTGTGAGTGCAGCCAATGCCTTGGCACTTAGCTGTGGGGTGACTGTCGGGATGACAGCCAAGGATGCAGCACTCTGCCTGGTTAACCGTGGTCAGGCGCTCTGAATACAGGCGGACGTTTTTCCAGAAAGGCGTTGACAGCTTCTCGATGGTCTTCTGTCTGGTGCGACAAAGCCTGGAACCCTGCCGCCATTTCAAGGTGCGAGTCCAGACGAGAGTGCATGCCTTCATGGTGTAGTCGCTTGGCCAAGCGAACAGCGTGGCTCGGGTTGGCCGCAATTCGCTGCGCCAGGGCATGTGCGGTGGACATCAACTCCTCGGGCGCGACCACTCGAGAAACGAGACCCCACTGCGCGGCGACTTCGGCGGAAATAGCGTCACCGGTGTACATCATTTCCGCCGCTCTGGACAATCCAATGATGCGGGGCAAAAGCCAAGCACCGCCGTCACCCGGAATGATGCCCAGTTTGACAAAGCTTTCTGCAAATTTAGCCTTGTCAGATGCGATACGAATATCGCACATACAAGCCAGGTCAAGCCCGGCGCCCATTGCTGCGCCGTTGACAGCCGCGATCACCGGGACCTCCAGATTAAACAACGCCAGTGGCAGTCTCTGGATGCCGGTGCGGTACTCTTGCCGGATCTGCATACCACTGACTTCACCCGTGCTTTGTCGCAACATATTTCGGACATCACCACCCGAGGAAAAGGCGGTGCCGGCTCCGGTCAGGATGACCGCCCTGACGCTTGTATCGCCATGGATTCGGTCGATTGCGGCCAACAGTTCCGGCACAGCGGTGTTGCCAGTGAGAGGGTTGCGTCGGTCAGGCTCATTCATCGTCAATGTCACGATGTGTTGCTCCTGCTCATAGTTCAAAAAGTCTGGCATGTGGTTATCCTGAGTGGCCCTTTGGAAGAAAAGCAAAACCTATATGCTATCGCGCTGTAGCGGTCATGGGCCGCTACAGTTCAGTTGTTTGTTCAGCCGATCACACCGGAGAGAATCGTGAGTAGTTTATTGAGTCAGTTACGACTGGCATCCTTACCAGTTGGCGCCCAGGCCTTGCGGTCAGAGGTCAAAGCCTTTCTGGCATCTGCGCTTGAGGTCGCTAACGCAGACGTCCGAGCCCGCTCATGGATGGGCTTTGATGCGGGCTTCAGCCGCGCGCTGGCAAGCCGTGGCTGGGTCGGCGTGACTCTGCCCGCTGAATACGGTGGCGCAAACCTGGACGCTTTTGACCGCTATGTGTTGGTGGAAGAACTGCTGGCTGCTGGCGCACCGGTGGCAGCCCACTGGATTGCGGACCGTCAAAGCGCCCCCCTGATCCTCAAATTTGGCACCGCCGCACAGAAAGCTTTTTTTCTGCCCCGAATCTGCAGGGCAGAGTTATTTTTTTGTATCGGCATGAGCGAACCTGGCGCCGGCTCAGACCTAGCCAGCGTCAGCACGCGAGCCACCCCCAAAGATGGCGGTTGGGTTCTCAACGGTCAAAAAATATGGACGACCAACGCGCACCACTGTCAATACATGATTGCCCTGGTGCGAAGCTCGGGCGAACGAGAAGATCGCCAAGCTGGCTTGTCTCAATTCATCATCGACTTATCGCTCCCGGGCGTGACGGTCAGACCCATTCGTGACCTGAGTGGCGATGCCCATTTTTCGGAGGTATTTTTTGATAATGTCCAACTGACGAATGATGCCCTAATCGGTGCCGAAGGCAGCGGCTGGACTCAGGTGAACGCAGAGCTGGCCTTTGAGCGCAGCGGACCTGAGCGGATTTACTCCAGCATCATCCTGCTGGAACTCTGGATCCGTTTGCTGCGCCAAAACCCACTAGGCCAAATGCAAGCTGCCAAGGTTGGACGTATGGCCGTGCATTTGGCAGCCTTGCGTAATATGTCGATCACTGTGACCGCCAAGCTTGCGCTGGGCGAGAGCCCGGTGGTCGAGGCAGCGCTGGTCAAGGACCTCGGCACTGAGTTCGAGCAAATGATTCCTCAATTGATCGAAGCCAGCGTCGGCGTCGATGCCCAAGGCGAGCTGGAGGCTGAGCTTCACCGCACGCTGGCCTACGTCAGTCAGATGTCGCCCAGTTACTCACTCCGAGGGGGCACACGTGAGATCCTCCGCGGCATGATCGCCCGCGGGCTTGGTCTGCGCTGACCCTCGGCGATCCCCAAGCTATGCGAATTAACACACCAATCAATCTATGAACACTGACCGTTTAACGAAGACCTGCGCATGATCCTCGAAGCATTGGAACGGGTCCTCGACGACCACTGCAATATTGCCGCAGTTCGGCGAATCGAAGCAGGTGATGGGGCAGGCCCATTGTGGGACACGATCGAGCAAGGCGGTTATTTAGATATCCTGCAGTCCGAGGAATTGGGAGGTGCAGCGCTGCCTTTGCCAGACCTGTTTCCTATTTTGGAGTGCCTGGGTCGGCACTGCGTCCCACTCCCCATTGCCCAGTCGATCGTGGCGCGTGCCCTTGTGGGCGCGCAAGCCACTTTGCCGCCCGGACTAGTGACCATTGCCAACCGGTTGCAGCACACTGCAAATGGTGACCTGTTCTGCGTGCGTACGCCTTACGGGTTATTGGCCGACTATGTGCTGACCCACGATGGTGAGGCCATGCTGTTGATGCCATGTGCAGGGGCAGAGCGCACCTGCGTTGGCGATCCCAGGAACGCGACGGCCACACTCACATGGCGCAATGTGGCGCCAGTCATGCGGTTCGCCGGGGACGAACAAGATCTGTCTGCCTTTGCCACTGCCATGGCGGCGGCCATGCTGAGCGGCGCCATGCAGCAGACTTTCGACATGGCTTTGGCCTACTGCAACACCCGAGTCCAATTTGGCAAGTCCATCGGCAAGTTCCAGGCCTTGCAGCAGCAGTTGAGCGTGATGGCCGAGCATGTCCTGGCTGGGGCGATTGCGGCTGAATGTGCATTCCGCTCCAAGAGCTTGGCACCCAGTGCGCTGGCGGGCGCCATAGCCAAATCGCGCACCAGCGAGGCGGCCAGTCTGGTCGCGGCGACTGCTCACGCGGTACACGGGGCGATCGGCATGACCGACGAATATGATCTGGGCCTTCTGACGCGCCGACTGCACGACTGGCGAATGAGTTATGGCGCAGAGGACTATTGGAACCAAATCATCGGTCAACAAATCCTCAGCGGGAGTGGGACGTTGGTCGATCAGGTGCGCGATATCTGAGCCAGCCCACAGGCAAGCCCAGAACGCCGACAGTCAGCCTGCCCAGGGGGCAAATCTGGGTACCGCTACACCCTCAGAGAAATCATCCCAGACGACTATCACCTTCATACCGATAGCAAGGTCAGCCAGCTCGACGTCCACCACATTGCTGATCAGACGAACACCGCCACCGCCCTCTAGACTGATCACGGCGGGCACATAGGGAAGGTGCTCGGTCATGCCAGGCAAAATGGCACGCTCCACCACGGTGTAAGAATAAATCTCACCCAATCCTGACAGTGTCAGCCAGTCAATCTGTTGCGACTGGCATGTAGGACAAAATGGAGTCGGTGGCATGCGACAGGCGCCGCAACCAGTGCACTGTGCCACCACCAGAAAGTGACGCGCTGCGGCATCCCAAAAAGGCTTGGTCCAGGCGTTGGTCGCCAGTTTGAACAGTTCCGGTGGAGGGCGCTTAGCGATCGCCATATCAATTGGCCAAGATCAAACCGCTCACCGGGATGATGGATGGGCCGCCGGTCACCAGCGCCAGTCGGGCGCCCTCGACCTGGTTGACGGCCGTACCGCGCAACTGCTCAACCGCCTCGCGCACGTGGGTCATGCCCCAGACATAGCCACAGGACAGCTGGCCGCCGTCGGTGTTAACCGGCAGCCTGCCGCCTTGCAGACGAATTGCACCACTTCGTACAAAAGGGCCACCCTCGCCTTTCTCGCAAAATCCATAGTCCTCCAGCTGCATGATGACTTGCGAGGTGAAATGGTCATAGATTTGGGCCACATCAATGTCTTTAGGGTCCACCCCAGCTGCTGCAAACAAACGCTTGGCAACTGCGGCATGCCCTGAGGATGCAAAGCTTTCATCTGGCATATTCATCCAATAGATAGAGCGACCCCAATCCCGCGAACCTCCATGGCAGCCGGCGAGAATGCGAACGGGCGCCTGGCGCAAGTCCCGGGCACGCTCCGCGGAGGTCACGATCACTGCCACGGCACCGTCGTTTTCCAGGCAAAAATCGTACAGGCAATGCGGATCGGCGAGCATCGGTGCTTTGAAGTAGTCGTCACGAGACATCGGTTGGCGCAACGTCGCGTTGGGGTTGGTCACCGCATTGGCGCGCGTTGACATGGCGACCTCAGCGAAATCTTCCCGGGTCGTCCCGTAAAGGTGCATATGCCTGCGGGCCAACAAAGCGAACATGTGGCCTGGACCAACCAAGCCGGCCGCTGAAAAGAAAGCGTTTTCTGGCGTGGCTGGATAAGCAGCAGTAATCGATCCGAAGCGCTGCGCGCCTTGCTGATTTGCGCCGACGCAGACCACAACCTCGGCCTGCCCGCTCACGATGGCAGCGCTTGCAAGTCCAATGGCTCCGGCCGAGCCGCCGCCGGTGCCGGTTAGCGTCGCAGAGAATCGGACTTCAGGGATGCCCAGTGTCTCAGCCAAGAGCGCCGTATCAAAGCCGCCGGCAAAATAGGCAAACCCATCAATATCCTGCACCTTCAGCCCAGCATCGTTCACGGCTGCCAGAATGGATTTACCGACCAATTCCTCAAGCGTCTGAGGTGTCGACGTACCTCGCTTGTAATAGGCCGTCGCGCCAAGCCCAACGATCGCAGTCTTGTCTCTAATCACGGCAGCCGCCTGAGGCACAACAGAAATGTCATGAGCAGTTTCTGTGCATGCTGATACTCAAGGCCGCATCAACCAAGCTGCGCGTGACTCTTGATCAGGTTGCGCGCGATGACCAGCTTTTGTATCTCTGAGGCGCCCTCGTAGATGCGCATCGGACGAGCCTCACGGTAAAGCTGCTCAATGATATGGCCGCGTGTCACGCCCTTACCACCCAGCAATTGCACTGCACGGTCTACGATTCGACCGGCCGCCTCGCTCCCCGCCAGTTTTGCCATGCAGGCCTCGTAGGCACCGCGTTCTCCGCGGACGTCGTGTGCCCATGCCGCCCGATACACCAGCAGGGCGGCGCCCTCCAAATCAGTGGCCATGTCAGCCAACGCCATTTGCACGCCTTCAAGCCCATGCATGGGCTTACCAAACAAGCGGCGTTGTTCTGTGTGAGCCAGCGTCTCATTCAGGGCGCGACGCGCTAGCCCCACACCAGCGGCGCCGACCGACGGTCGAAAAATATCGAAGGCGGCCATGGCAGCCTTGAAGCCCTGCCCCGCCTCCCCGATTCGGTTGGCCACCGGGACCTTGCAGTCTTCAAAGCGAAGGCTGGCCGCGGGGTGCGGCGCGATAAATTCAATCGGATCGCTGACATGAAGGCCGGGCGTATCGGCATCGACCAAAAACATCGTCAGCCCGCGCGCACCCGGTGCTTCACCGGTCCGCGCCACGACCAAGTAGTGATCGGCCATACCGGCGTTAGAGATCAGGGTTTTATCGCCATTCAAAACGTAATGGGCCCCATCGAGCTTCGCCTCGGTGGTCATCGACGCCACATCGGACCCAGTTTCTGGCTCGGTCAAGGCAAACGCAGCGATGCGCTGCCCGCGCCGGCACGGCTCCAAATACTGTTCACGTTGCGCCTCGGTGCCAAACCGCCGAATCGCCATGGTCCCTATGCCTTGCATCGCAAACATCGCGTCAGCAAGCGCATGCTGATAGGTCAGTCCCTCCCGAATCAGGCAGACCGAGCGAACGTCAAACGGCGCATCACCACTTGGCACAGCGTAGTCAAGCAAGCCAGCGGCACCCAGGCTTCGCACCATCGCCTTGCATTCGTCATGCATGCTGGCATACACCTTGCCGTGGTTCTCGGCGTTCCAGGCATTTATCCGCTCTGCAAGCGCTTCGTGAGTTGAATCAAAAAATGGCCAGGGCCACAGGCCCCATGAGTTAGTAGACATGCTGACTTTCAGGTCGTGGTTGGGCGCGGTGCGCCTTTGAAGTTGGCGTCATAGCGGGTACCGGCTGCGGCACCAATGGGCAGCAGATCCTCCAGTGCAATCCGCTCCTGGGGCGTCAACGCAATGGCCGCTGCACCCACGTTTTCTTCCAGGTATTTGATCCGCTTGGTACCTGGGATCGGGATGATGCCCTGATCACGCCCCAGAATCCACGCCAGCGCAATCTGACCCGGTGTGCAGTTCTTGCTTGCACACATCACCCGCAGTTGCTCAATCAGCGCCAAGTTCTTATCGAAATTATCGCCACGAAAACGGGGCGAGGACAGGCGAAAGTCATCTGATGCCAAGCTTTGCGAACTGGCAATCGCGCCCGTCAGGAAACCTCGTCCCAAAGGGCTGTAGGCCACGAAGGTAATGCCGAGTTCACGGCACGTGGGCAACACATCCAATTCGGGCTCTCGTGTCCAGAGGGAATACTCCGACTGGATCGCCGCGACTGGATGGACCTTGTGTGCGCGCCGCAACAATTCGGCTGTGACCTCAGACAAGCCGATCGCCCGAATTTTCCCTTCCTGCACCATGTCGGACAGGGCGCCCATGGTGTCTTCAATCGGTGTTTTCGGATCAGCCCGGTGCACGTAATACAGGTCAATGGTTTCTATGCCAAGCCGCTTCAAAGAGTCTTCGCAACATTGACGCATGTAGGCAGCCGAATTGTCGATATCCCGGTCATAGGTACTGCCCTGCGGACCCGTCGGGTCACGCACTACGCCAAATTTGCTCGCCAAGGTGACACTGTCGCGCTTGCCCTTGAGAAATTGCGCCAGCAACTGCTCGTTATGGCCCCGACCATACACATTGGACGTGTCGTAATGCGTCACACCGAGCTCAAAAGCCCGCTCCAGCGTCCGCATGGACTGCGCATCATCGCGCTCACCGTAAAACTCGGACATGCCCATGCAGCCTAAGCCAATCACGCTGCTGTTCAGCTCAGAATTGCCAATCTTGATAGCGTCCATATGATCAACCCAATCGTTCAATGATGGTCGCCGTGCCGAGACCGCCCGCGCAACAGATCGTCTGAAGGGCAAAGCGGCCCTTTCGGCGTTCCAGCTCATGAAGCATGGTCGTCATGATCCGGGCTCCACTTGCGCCCAATGGATGGCCGAGTGCAATCGCACCACCATTCACATTGACACGGTCGTGACCGATACCGAATTCCTGCATCCATATCAGCGGGACCGGCGCAAACGCTTCATTGACTTCGAACAAATCAATGTCATCCAAAGTGAGTCCAGCACGCTCCAGCACTTTGCGGGTGGCGGCGATGGGCCCGGTCAGCATCAACACGGGGTCCGAACCAACCGCAGCAACTGCTCGAATTCGGGCTCTGGGCCGCAGCCCCAATACTTTCGCCCGCTCAGCGGCCATCAACAACAGACCTGCGGCGCCATCTGAGATCTGGGATGCATTACCCGCAGTCACCCGACCACCCTCCGGTCGAAAACTGGTCTTGAGCGTGGCAAGCCGATCACGACTCGTGTCGCGGCGAATGGTTTCATCGCTGCGCACAACCAGATCAGTGGCAGGGCCGTCGCCACGTTCGCACCAGCGGCCGACGTCAATGGGGACGATCTCCTGGTCAAAGTGACCAGCATCGGCAGCACGGGCGGCGCGCCCGTGGCTCGCCATTGCGTAGTCATCAAGCTGGTCGCGCGTCAGGCCCCAGATGTCACAGAGGCGTTCGGCTGCTTCTCCCTGCGACGTCAAAGCGAAACGCTCGTTAAGTTGCCAGCCAAAGGGAATACCGTGAACATCACGATTGCCACCCATGGGCACTCGGGTCATGCTTTCAGCACCCCCAGCCACCATGCTGTCGCTGAGCCCCGAAGCGATGTTGGCGAACGCCACGTGAATCGCTGCCTCTGCGGAGCCGCACTTTCGATCTACCGTCATGCCCGGAATCGACTCCGGCCAGCCCGCCGATAACAAGGCAGTACGGGCGATGTTGCCGCACTGCTCACCGACTTGGGTGACACACCCAAACACCACGTCATCGACGTCGCTTGGCATGATGCCCGCCCGGGCAACCAACTCGCCTAGAACCGCCGCACCAAGGTGGTCCGCACGCACCTGTTTCAGCCCACCTCGAAAGCGCCCAACCGGCGTACGCAGCGCCTCAACGATGATCACATCACGCATCAGAAAGGCCTCACGCCAGAGTTCGGTATCTTTACGCCTTTGTCATCGTATTCATAGATGCCGCGCCCCGTCTTGCGGCCATGGCGACCGGCCTTGACCAGTTTGATGATCAGCGGACAGGGTCTGAATTTTTCACCCAGCGTCTGGTGCAGGTATTGGAGCACCGCCAGTCTCGTATCCCATCCTGTCAGGTCGCCGAGCTCCAGAGGCCCCATTGGGTGATTGAACGCCATACGCAAGGAGGTATCGATATCCTCTGCACTGGCAACGCCCTCAGACAGCATGTACATGGCCTCATTGCCAAGCAATGCAGAGATCCGACTGGTGGTAAAGCCCGGCGCCTCATTGACTTCAATGGACGTCTTGCCAATGGCCGAAGCCCAGGCGCGAGCTCGTGCTACCGTCTCATCCGAAGTCTCGAGCCCGCGCACAATCTCCACCAATTTCATCTTGTGCACCGGATTAAAGAAGTGCATACCAATCACGTGCGCGGGCGTTTTGGCCACCGAAGCGATCTCGGTGATGCTCAAGGCCGACGTGTTGGTGGCAATCACCGTGCCCGCCTTGAAACAGGCCTCAGCCTCGCGGACAATCGCCTGCTTGATCGCCAGGCTCTCGGTCACCGTCTCCAAAACAAGGGCAGTGTCGCCAGATGCCGCCCGCAGGTGTTCGGCGCACGTCATTCGAGCCAACGCATCTGCCACGTCAGCCTCGGTCGTCTTGCCGAGCCGCACGCCGTCGCCAAAAATCTTGGTGATCGATTGCCGCGCTTGATTTAACGCGTTTCCGTTGGTATCGACCAATGTAACGTGATGCCCGTTAGCCAAAAAAGCGTGGGTAATACCGGTACCCATCAACCCGGCACCCACAACCACGATGTGCTTGTCTGTCATCATAAGTTCCAATCAATTCCCATTAAATCTTGGCTCACGCTTTTCCCGGAATGCTGCAGCCGCCTCGGCCCGGTCAGCGGTGCTCATCAACAATGAGAAGAGCGTTTTCTCTAGGTTGAGACCCGCCTGCAAATCCATTTCCAATCCAGCCTTGGCTGCTTCCTTGGCGTAAGCACTGGCGGTCGGCGGCCTCACCGCAATACGTGCGGCGACAGCCAAAGCCTCGGCCACCAAGGTGTCAACACCCGAGGTCATCCGGGTCACTAGTCCCATGCGGAGGGCTTCGTCACTATTGACTCGGTCACCCGTCAACATCATGTCAAGTGCTCGCCCCAGTCCAATGACGCGGGGTAAGCGTTGGGTGCCTCCACCCCCTGGAATCAAACCCAAACCAGTCTCTGGCAAGCCAAATACAGCGCCCGGCGCAGCCATGCGGAGGTCACATGCCAGCGCCAACTCTAGCCCGCCGCCTAGGCAGTAGCCATGAATTGCAGCAATCAATGGTTTGGAACGCCCCGCGATTCGATCAATCCAGGCATTGCCATTCATACGCCGGCGCTCCTGCACCGAAGTGCCAATCGTGCGGCTCTCCTTGATATCCGCACCAACACAAAATCCGCGCTCCCCTGCCCCGGTGATCACAATCGCGGCATAGGTGTCATCGCCATCAAGGGCCTCTACCAAACGGGGCAATTCGGTCCGGATGGCATCATTGAACGCATTGCCGACCTGCGGACGGTTCAAGGTCACCAGCGCGACCTTGGCGTGGTTTGTGAGCAAGATGCATTCGCTGTGGCTCGTAAGGGCGTTTGACATTAGGCTGCCCTGGCTGGATCAGCACCAGTATTGCCAGTCCCTGCAACGCCATGCCGAGTTCTGTCCCACGTCTGCGGTCCCAGACCACGCTCGCGCAGCTCCTTCTTTCGAACCTTCTCGGTGGGTGTCCGGGGCAACTCGCTCAGGGTGTCAAAATAACGCGGGATCATGAAAGCTGGCATGCGGGCATCGCACCAAGCCGCCAGATCACCAAAGTTAGGGCTTGTGCCGACACGCGGCACGATGTAGGCCATCACTTCGTCCTCGCCAGCCTCCTGGTCAGCCGCTACCCCGATCACAGCGCAGTCTGAGACATCCGGGTGGCTCCGCAAGACTGCCTCTACTTCGAATGATGAAATGTTTTCACCACGTCTGCGCAGCGCGTCCTTGACCCGGTCGACGAAATAATACCAACCTTTTTCGTCCCGTTTGAGCGCGTCGCCGGTGTGGAACCACAAATCCCTTCTCGACTCGATGGTCTTGTCGGGCATCCCCAGGTACTCAGTTGAAATAATTCCAGGGTGCTTGTGACGCACCAATAACTCACCCGATTGGCCGGGCGCCACCTCATCGCCAGTTTCGGGATCAACCAACTTGATCTCAAACCACTGATCCACTAGAACGCCGCTTGCCCCCGGGGGACGCGTGGCGCCGGGAGGCGTCATGAACACATTGGAGATCTCGGTTTGCCCAAACCCATCCACAAATTCCCTGACGCCAAACCGTTCAGAAAACGGTCCGGCCAAGTCAGTTGCCAATGGCGCCGCGTAGATGCAGCGAATGCGGTGCGCTCGGTCGTTCTCGGATGGCTTTTGGGCGCAAATGAAGGCCAAGGTCGCACCCAACAGGTTGGTCACGGTCGCACCGCTGCGGCGGGCCCGACCGGCCCAGTCGGAGGCACTGAAACGTGGATAGACGACGCAGTGTGCGCCTGCGATCAGACAGGGGTAGACCGTCAAAAATTGGGCATTGCCATGAAACAAAGGGAAGCCCGTCATATACACATCGTCTTCCGTCAATCGCATGAGTTGCACGTCCTCCTCGGCGAAGAAGTAGAACTGCGAGTGCGGCATGACAACGCCTTTTGAAGGACCAGTTGTGCCAGAGGTCAGCAGGACAGCCGCGGGATCCTGAGGAGTCACGACAGCAAGCGGGTTGGCAGTGTTGTCCGAAAAAATGTCAACGAACCGGTGCAGACTGATTCGGCTAAACGCGGGCACAGCCAAGTCCGGGTCACCACCCGGCTCATCAACCAGGATAATCCGTTGGATTGGTATTTGGTCTTCGATGTCGAGCAATCGCTGAGCCAATGTTCGCGTGGTGACCAGCGTATGGGCCTGCGCCAATTGCAGGGGGTGCGCCAGGAAGCTCCCTTTGTATGCATCGCTGATGGCAACCTCAACCGCCCCCAGTTTGTTCAGAGCGAACCAGGTGAAAATAAATTCAAGACAGTTTGGCAAAAGGATGCACACCCGGTCGCTGCGATGCACACCAAAATTGGCCAACCCATGGGCGAGCCGGTTGACTTTGGCATTCATTTGAGAGAATGACAAAGGAGGTCCTTCATCGGTCCAAGACAGGAAAGGGCGCTGCGCTCTATGCACTGCTTGGTGTTCGAGCACAAAAGGGAGTGTCCAGTGCGCACGGTCGAAGTGAGGCACAAAGTGCGGAAAGGTCAGCATGCTGGACTTGCTTGATGAGGTCGGATGTTTCACAATGGCATTTTTCATCATCATAGTGAAAAATTATATAAAATCAAGTAGTCACCGATATATTGGATAGCCGATGATGGATCAAGCACCCCCCCGTTTTTCCGCACGGACGGCCGTAGAAGGCCCGAAATTGGGGCGATCGCGCGGCCGCGTCAAAGCGCAAGACGAAAAGAAACTGACCCAATGCGAAATTGTGCGCAGCGCCTTGGAAAAAGAGATTTTTGCTGGACTGCTGGCCCCGGCAGCGCCCCTGGATGAAGATGCGATTGCTCGCCGGTTCTCGGTTTCCAGAACACCGGTGCGCGAAGCGCTGCTGCAACTGATTGAAGCCGGCCTGGTTGAAAAACCGTCGCGACAGAGGGCCGTGGTGGCACCGCTCGATGTCCGCCGACTGATCCAGATGTTCGAGACCCTTTCAGAACTAGAAGCGGTCTGTGCCCGCTTTGCGGCTCGACGCATTACACCCCAGGAGATGGATACGCTCGCTTCGATTCAAGCAGCATCGGACGCCGCACTCAAGGCAGGTGACGAGGACGAGTTCGGACACCAAGGCATCCGTTTTCACGTCGCGGTCTGGCGCGCCACCCATAACGACGTTTTATTCGAAACCACCCGAAACCTGGCCGTCCGCCTCAACCCGTACCGCATGTTTCAGCTGCGCTCCAAGGGGCGTCCTGAAGCCAACAACGACGATCACAAGGCACTGCTGGGCCTGATTTCGGCCGGCAAGGCCGATGAAGCCTACGCCTTGATGCGCGGCCACGTCACGGTGCAGGGCGACGTACTTGCGGAATACATTTCGTGCACACCACGTCCAGTGCTTCAGTCAGAATACGCGTAAACACGCTTGACACCGCGCCGGAATATACGCATAGTACGTAAAAAATATAATCACGTAAGCAGAATTTTTTCGTTCAACAACACAGGAGACATAAACATGAGCTCAAAGAAAAAAGTTTTCAAGCTACTCGCCTTGGCTGCGGGGCTGTCGCTGGCATCGCACGCGGCGCTGGCAGCTGATCGCAAAATCGTCATATTGCAGGCGCTCACCGGTGGCGCCGCATTTGTGGGCGTTCCGGCGTCCGATGGCATGAAGTTTGCCGCCGACGAGCTGAACGCCAAAAACTTCCTGGGCGCTGACAAGATCACCTATGAAGTGGTCGACAGCGCCACCGCCCGGGCCCAGGCCATGGCCGCCATCACGCGGTATGCGGCAGATCCCAATGTTCTGTTCATCCTCGGCCCGACGACCGCCCCCGAGGCCATCCCATCCGCAGGCGTAGCCAATGACGCCAAGATCGGGATGAAGGCCATGACCAATGCCGTTGCGCTCCTCAGCGCGGGCCCGTGGGGCTTCATTTCTGCGCAGCCACCGGTCATTACTATGCCGCAACTTGGCGACTACGCCATTGACGTCGCCAAGGTCAAATCCTGCGCCACGATTCGTTTCAGTGACAACGAAGCCTATGTGGACTTGGAGCGAATTTTCGTCGAGCACACACAAAAACGCGGCATGACCATCGTGGACCGCTCAGGCATCAAGTCGGCAGATTCGGATTTCTCTGCAGTTGCCACCCGTATCGTTGCCGCCAAGCCCGACTGCGTCATGTTGTTCACCCTCGGGCCCAGCGCTGCCAATCTCGCCATACAGCTCAAACAAGCCGGATTGCCACCCAGTGTCAAGCTGATCGGCCAGACCGGCCTGTCCTCACCCCAGTTGGTGCAGATTGGTGGCGCCGCAGTTGAAGGCCTTGTCTTCAACTCTGATTGGACACCAGGTGGCAACTCACCTGAAGGTCGTACTTTCGCCGCCAACTACAAGGCGAAGACTGGCAAGGACGCTGATAACTGGGCTGCCCTGGGCTACAGCTACATGACAGTTGTGGCCACTGCCATCAAGGCGGCCGGTCCCAACCCGACGCGCGAGTCCATCCGTGATGCCCTAACCAAGACGAAGGATGTTCCGGTTGTTATCGGCACCGGCAAATACAGCTACGTAAACCGGATTCCGACCTATGGCTCGGTGTTCCTGATGGTCAAAGACGGCAAGTTCGTCCCAGCGCCTCAATAAGCGTGTCGCCTCGGGAGCCGCCAGCGCCTAGCAAGGCCAGCGGCTCCTTATCATAACAACGCACCTCAACATGATTGCTCAACAAGTATTGAACGGCCTGGTTCTGGGCGGTGTCTATGCGCTTTTTGCGCTGGGCTTTACCCTGATTTTTGGTATCCATCGCATCATGAACATGGCGCACGGTGCGGTGTTCATGTCCGGCGCCTTCATTGGCTTGTACACGGTGCGCCTTGGCTTTCCACTTTGGGTGGCCTTGCCGGTTGCCATGGTCGGCGCTGGCTTTGTCTCGATCCTGATCGAGGTGGTCGCATTCAAGCCATTGCGCAAGCTCGCGCTGGCGGATGCTGAACTTGCGTCGATCATCTCCAGCATTGGCGCCGGCCTGATCATTTTGAGCATAGGGCAATACGTATCGAAGACCGAAACAATGCGGTTTCCGTTTGGCACAGTGCCGATCGACGCAGTTGTAGTTTTCGGTCTGCGCGTCACAGCGCTGCAGTTGCTGATGTTAGGCGTGGCTATTGCAAGTGTGGCGGTGTTGGCGCTCTATCTCTACCGCACGCCGCAGGGTCGACAGGTGAGAGCCGTGGCCGGCAACTACCGTGCCGCGCAGTTGCTGGGCGTCAACCCAAACGCAATTTTCTACCAAACATTCTTTGTCTCCGGCGCGCTAGCCGGTGCGGCCGGTGTGATGGTCGGCCTGGCGTTCAATGCCATCCAGTTCCTGATGGGGGAGCCCTTTCTGCTCAAGGCCTTCGTGGCCATCATCCTGGGTGGGCTCGGCAGTGTTCCGGGTGCGCTGGTGGGTGGCTTGGTTCTCGGACTGCTGCAGTCCTTGTCGGTTGCCTATCTGCCGGCGTTGCTGGTGGATGCAGTCATATTTCTTCTGTTGTTTGCGATTCTGATGGTGCGTCCAGATGGCCTCTTTGCGCAGAGCACGATGGAATCCCCGACTAAACGCGTTTAGGCCCCGAGGCACCTTGACCATGATGAATTTTTTCGCGCCACATTTGCCGCTTCTTGACCTGATCTTCGTCGGTACCGGCTATGCGCTCAGTCAAGCAATCGTGTTTCGCGCCGGCACCTTCTCCGTGGCCACCTCGGGATTTGCTGCCGTGGGCGCCTACGCCGCTGCCATTTTGACCGTCAAGCACGGCTTTCACCCCGCTGCCGGGGTTGCAGTGGGCACTCTGCTTGGCCTGCTGTGCGGGCTACTGCTGTCAGTGCCGCTGGCGCGTTTGCGCGGCGTCTACCAAGCCATTGCATCCCTGGCCTTTGTTGAAATCGTAGTCGCTTTCATTCTCTTTTTCGAGGAATTGACTGGCGGACCTCTGGGGTTTCACAATATACCGCGGGCGGCCACAACCTGGACCCTGTTTCTTGCCATGCTGGCCACCATGGCACTGCTGATCTTGCTCGGGAAGGGAGGCATCGGGCGCGCCTTCGATGCCATCCGCCAAGATCCGCCGGTTGCAGCCTCCCTGGGCGTCAACCCGACCAAGTACCACGTCTTGTCCTTTGCACTTTCGGGCGCTATTGCTGGTCTTTTCGGCGGGCTGGACGCCATGCGCAATTTCAGTCTGACGGCGGAACAGTTCGGCTTCGCTATCCTGATCGGTACCCTGTCGGCGGTAGTACTGGGTGGCCGCCGTTCGGTTATGGGGCCACTGGTCGGAACGACCATTCTGGTATTGCTACCGGAGATTTTCAGACCATTGGCGGACTACCGGCAGGCGATTTACGGCCTGCTACTTGTCGTGGTCATGGCCTTTCTTCCGTTTGGCGTCTACGACACGATCATCATGAAACTTCACAATCGACGGCTTGCGCGCGCTGGCATGTTGTTACCCCCCAAGGCCGCATCATGAGCGCGGCGCCGAACCAGTTCAGAACTGCTTGCGCCATCTTCATGGTTAAGACGGAGGTGGCCCTGTGAGTTCGCTAGTCCTTACCGGGGTTGGCAAGCGCTTCGGCGGCCTTCAGGCCGTGTCACCTTTCGACATGGAGATCGCCCGCGGCAAGATCACCGGACTGATCGGACCCAATGGTGCTGGCAAGACCACAGTGGTCAACCTCATTACTGGCGTCTACAAACTCAGCCAGGGCAGCATCCGATTTGGCGATATTGATCTGACCGAGGCGACTCGGCATGAAGTAGCACGCGCTGGTCTGGCTCGCACCTACCAGACCATCCGCTTGCTTCCCGATGCCACGGTCGTTGCCAACGTCATGATAGGGATGTACCGACACCAGAGGGCCTCCCTGTTGTCGCAGCTTTTTGCCTTGCCCTCTTCCAGGGCAGAAACCGCGCGTTTTCGTGACGAGGTATTCCATTTGCTTGAGCGCTTTGGTATGACGCGCTACGCGGAGTACCCAGCAGGTGCCCTGTCCTACGGCGACCAGCGGCGCGTAGAAATGATGCGTGCACTCGCCCTCAAACCAGAGGTGCTGCTGCTCGACGAGCCCGTGGCCGGCATCAACGAGGTTGAAGCGGCCAAATTGGGCGACATCTTTCGCGCGCTGGCCACTGAAGGCAAAGGCATGGCCGTGCTGCTGATAGAGCACAACATGCGCTTCGTGACCAACCTCTGCGACTATGTTTACGTGCTCGACAGCGGCACACTGATTTCTCAAGGCAGCGCCGAACAGGTCGTCAACGATCCCGTGGTCGTCAAGGCCTATCTTGGAGACGATGAAGATGCTTGAAATCAGCAATCTGCACGCGGGTTACAGTGGTAACGCGGTACTCCACGGCGTTTCCATCAACGTCGCCCGGGGAGATATGGTGACGATCATCGGCCCCAATGGCGCCGGCAAGTCCACACTCCTCAATTGCATCAGTGGGCTGCTCGGCATTACAGGCGGCACCATCAAGCTCGAAGGCCGTGACATCGCCGGCGAGGACGCCTACCGCATTTCACGCGCCGGACTGCTTCAGGTACCCGAGGGTCGCCAAATTCTGGGCGAGCTTTCGGTGCTTGAGAACCTGCAGCTTGGCGTAACAGCCCTGCATGGCCGCAAGCCCACCCACGACCTGCGCAGGATCTACGCCTTGTTTCCGATCCTTGAGGAGCGTGGCCGGCAGCGAGCCGGGTCGCTTTCTGGCGGCCAGCAGCAGATGCTGGCCATCGGACGCGCACTGATGGGCGGGCCGCGCCTGCTGCTGCTCGACGAGCCCAGCTTGGGCTTGTCGCCGTTGCTGGCAAAAACGGTGTTGGCTGCGCTGGGAGAGCTCAACCGGGAAGGTCTGACCATCTTGTTGGTCGAGCAGAACGCACGTGCGGCCTTGCGCGCCACCAACCACGGTTTCGTGCTTGAGCAGGGGCGGATTGTCCACCAGGGCCCCAGCGCCGAGCTGGCACGAGACCCGGATGTGATTGCACATTACCTCGGGCAGGCCGGTGCATCCGCTAAAGCAGTTGCGCCAACTTAGGCCCCGCCGGCATTCTGAACCACAGAGGTGAACGATGGTTGAACTTTCCCAACGTGAACAAGTTCTGCAGGCCATTCGTGGCTTGGCCGCCTATGGGCTTGGTCCCAATATCGGCGGCCATGTCTCGGTCCGAGTGCCCGGCAAGGAAGAGTTCTATATCAACGCGTTCGACAAGACCTTCGAAGAAATGCAGCTCCGGGACATCGCTCTGCTCGATTTTGATGGCAAAGTGATTGAGTGCGAGACACATGTCAGTCCCGGGCTGACATTCCATCACGGCATCTACAAACAACGCCCGGATGTCCATGCCATCGTGCATACGCACGGCTTTTGGCTAACGGCCCAATCAGCATTTGGACGACCGGTTCGGACTCTGCACAACCTGACCACCTACTTCCATGGCCGCACATGCATCAGCCCCAGCGATGATTTCACAGCCATCGGCCCGGCACTGGCTGATGACGATGTCGCGATCATCATCCCCTGGCACGGTGCCATCACGATAGGCAAAAATATTGGCGATGCTGCGGCACTGCATGTGACGCTGGACTATGCAGCCCGGCTGGACGTCACCATGCCAGCCACTGCGCCAGAGATGCCGGACGCCCTGCGTGAAGAATTGGCCAGTGTGCTGCGCCGCGCCAACTACCTGGACCTAACCTGGAACCTGATCAGACGAAAAGGTGTGGATGCCTACGACGGCAAACGCGTGATTCCCGGCTTGGCCAATTAGCAGACAGACCGTCATCAAGCCCAACCCAACAAGGAGATACACAATGAACACCACCCAAGACAGCCCAATTTCAAGTGCCACTGCTGGCGCATCTCAGTTTGAGAGCCGACCTATAGCGTGGCGCATAGGCAGCGAGATTATGGGTATCGACCTGAAACGCAGCGATGACATTTCGGACGAGAGCATTCGGGACATGTGGCAGTTGCTGGGCCAGCGCGGCATTCTGCTGTTCCGAAAGCAAGGGCTTAACCATGACCAGCACCTCGCGTTCACGCGTCGATTTGGCGCGCTGGCGGTAACAGGGCTCACCAGCCGTTACGCGCCACCCGGCTACCCGGATATCTTTACCGTCACCAACATCAAGACCAATGGCGCACGGTCTGAGACCGAGAACGCGGCGCAGCAGTGGCACTCGGACCAGACGTTTCTGCGGGTGCCGGCGCGCGCGTCCATGCTGCGTTGTGAACTGGCGCCTCAGCATGGTGGCGACACCATGTTCGCCAATATGTACGCAGTCTATGAAGATTTGTCGGACGGGCTCAAGGCGACACTGGAACCCCTGAAAGCCTTTCACAGCCTGTTCAGCACCCGCTCAAAGGTCATGAAAGGCCGCAAACCGCTGGGCGACGAAGAACTGATGCGGGTCGAGGGGGCCGTGCAGCCTGTCGTGCTCACACATCCAGATACCGGTAGAAAATCCTTGTACATCAACGAGCAATGCGTTGATCATTTTGAAGGGTGGACCATCGAGGAGAGCAAGCCTTTGCTCGAGTATCTGTACAACCTCACGTCGCACCCTGCCTACACCTATCGGCACCGCTGGCAGCAAGGCGATATCCTGTTCTGGGACAACCGCTGCACTCAGCATTACGCGCCCTTGGACTACAACTTCGCCGAGTTGGATGCTCCAGAAAACCGCCGACTGATGTTCCGCTCCACGCTGGCCTGATGTCTCACTTGAGGCAGTCCAAAGTCGAGTGCCGCTGCCGTTGGTGATCAACTGTTTTTGCTTGCACAGCTAGCCACATCGGCTTAGCGAAAGAGATGCCCATGCTACCCATTTCAGCCAGTGAGGGGGGATTGAGCGAGCCTGAGTTGCCCTACCAGGTGCGCCCTCTGTCATGGCGTACTGGCTCGGAAATCGTGGGCCTGGACTTGCGATCGAGTGAACAACTGGCCGAGGCCACCATAGCATCGCTTTGGCAGTTGCTGGGAGAGCGTGGCATCCTCTTGTTCAGGGAGCAGCACCTCGACCACGACCAGCACCTTGCATTTACCCGTCGCTTTGGCCCACTGGCCAAAACGGGGTTGCTGGGTCGCCACGCCCCTCCGGGCTACCCGGACATCTTCACGGTCACCAACATCAAGAAAGACGGCCAGCGGTCAGAAACCGAGAACGCTGCACAGCAGTGGCATTCAGACCAATCTTTCTTGCCTGTTCCGGCCCGCGCCTCTCTGCTGCGCTGCGTGCACACGCCACAATTTGGTGGTGACACCATGTTCGCAAACATGTACCAGGCGTATGAGGCCATGTCAGATGGTCTGAAGGCGACCCTAGAGCCTCTGCGCGCATTGCATACGCTCTTCAGTACCCGCTCTCAACGCTTGAGCGGGCGAAAAGCCTTCAGTTCTGTGTCGCCTGAGGAGCTTGAGCGCATGAAGGGCTTCGCGCATCCAGTCATCCGTACCCATTCGGACACGGGAAGGAAGACGCTCTATGTGAGTGAGCAGATGGTGGACCACTTCGACGGTTGGAGCGTTGAAGACAGCGCACCACTGCTCGAATACCTGTTCGCTTTGTCAGTGCGCCCTGCTCATACTTACCGCCACCGTTGGCAACCGGGTGACATCATTTTCTGGGATAACCGTTGCACCATGCATTACGCGCCCATTGATTACGATTTTGACGGTATGGATAGCCCAAGCAACCACCGGCTGATGTACCGCAGCACGCTCGCTTGAGCAGAAACACCAGGGAGCCATGATGTTCGAAGGTTTTCAGCGTAAAAAAATTGAGGTTGACGGGGTTACCATCAACTGCGTTTATGGGGGACAGGGTGACCCGGTCTTGCTGCTGCATGGTTATCCACAGACTCTAAGCGAATGGGCAAAATTAGCCCCCCTGTTGGCTGAACAGCATACCGTTGTTTGTGCCGACCTGCGAGGCTATGGCGACTCGTCCAAGCCCGTCGGTGCGGCAGACCACAGCAACTACAGCTTTCGCGCCATGGCCGCGGACCAGGTATCGCTGATGCGGACACTGGGACACGAGCGCTTCCATGTGGTGGGGCATGACCGTGGTGGGCGCGTCTCACACCGGATGGCATTGGACTGGCCGGATCAAGTACGTACGCTGTCCGTTCTTGATCTAGTGCCTACCCACGCGCTTTACAACCAGACCAATCGCAAGTTGGCGGCCACCTATTGGCAATGGTATTTCCTGCCATTGCCAACGCCATTCCCGGAACGGCTCATCGGCGCAGACCCAGACTACTATTTTGAAAACTGCCTGGTCAGTGTCGGCGGCAAAGGCCTGGACAGCTTTGACGCCGACATGCTGGCAGAGTATCGACGCTGCTGGCGCGATCCGGCGATGATCCACGCGTCCTGCTGCGACTACCGCGCGGGAGCCAGCGTCGATCTAGCCCATGATGAGGCCGATCTGCACGTCAAACTCGATTGTCCGGTTTTCGCTTTGTGGGGGGCCGATGGACTAATGTGCAAACTGATGGACATTGAGGCAGCTTGGAAGGCGAGATGCGCCAACCTTCGGGTAGATCAAGTCCCGGGAGGGCACTGGTTTCCCGAGCATGCTGCGGCGCAGACGGCCGCCAAGCTTATTGAATTTTTCCGGTCAAACGGATAGCGAAAAGGGAACAACCATGACGATGAGATTTGACGGGAAAGTACTGCTGACGACCGGTGGCGGCTCGGGTTTAGCCGCGGCAGTGGCACGGCGGTTCGCCAGCGAAGGTGGGCGGGTTGCCGTTTTGGACCTGGATGTTGCACGCGCTACTGCGGTCGCCGCCGAATTGAAGGGCTCGCTCGGCTTGGCGGTAGACGTTGCCAGTGAAGATGGCGTGCGGGACGCCGTGGCCACGGTGCATCGGGAGATGGGGCGTATCGATTGCGTCTTCAATGCGGCAGGCCACGCCGACTTCGGCCCCATCGAAACGTGGACGCTTGAACGTTGGAACCGCATGATGGGTGTTCACGTTGGCGGCACTTTTCTGGTCTGCAAATATGTCTTGCCGATCATGCGCTCGCAAGGGGGAGGCTCGATTGTCAATGTGGCGTCCATAGCCGCCATGGTGGCGCAGCCCAACAATTCGCCCTATGGCGCGGCCAAAGGCGCTATCGTTGGGTTTTCCCGCCAACTGGCACTAGAGGCAGCACCCCTGGTACGGGTCAATGTCGTAGCGCCGGGCCGCATACGAACCGGCATGACCGTCCCCTTGTGGCAACAGCGCGGCGGCGGCAATCTGGAAGCGGGTGTATCGCAGGCGGCCTTACTGAATATGCTCAAACGTGTCGGTGAACCCGATGACATCGCCGGGCCGGTTTGCTTCCTGTTTTCCGACGATGCAGCGTTCATGACCGGAACCACATTGGTTCCAGACGGCGGTGAGACTGCGGTCTGACGATGGGCGCGCAAACCGAGTTATTCATGGGCCCGCGTGGCGGGATCATGGCGATGGACTCCGCCTACGACGTCTGTAACGACAACTGTGATCGCGATGTGGTGATCAATGCCTCTTACTGCGGCGTTTTGCCCGCGCGTTTCATCGCGGCGCAGCGGCCGCGTGGCGCTATCGGCGTCGACTGCGGCGTGGGCCCTGCAGGGGCCTCTGTAGCCGGGCTGTGGTACTTGGAAGCCTTGAACATTCCAGCCGCTGCGGCGGACGTGAGCACCGTGCGTTTGGGTGACGGAGTTGACTTGTACGCCCAGGGCAAAATCAGTTTTGCCAACCGCCCGGCCATGGACTGTGGCGTTGTGCCGGGTATGCGGGTGCAGGACGCAGCACGTGCCATGCTGGATGGCACGCCCAGGTCGCCTTTAGCCTCTGACGTGACCAACCGCACGGTGATGCAAACCCATGCAGATGGTCGCCAAGTCATTTGCACCGATTCGATTGCCTTTGGCCTGCCTGAAGATGTGCGCAATGTGCTGGTGACCGCTGGTCATACGGGGCGCAGTGCCGTGCCCTACCTGCTTCGGGTTCGGCCGCACGGTTTTATCTGTTCTGACGGCGGCAAAGGCCGAGAGGACGCTGGCGTCGCCGGCTTGTTCATGGTCGAGCGCGAAGGGTTGGCAGGGGCCACAGTCGACGCACGCATCGCACGCATGGGTGAGGGCTTGAGCAGCTACCACGATGGCATCATCAGCGCCGCCAATGCACTGGCTAAAGCGGCCGGTGTTGCGGTAGGGATGACGGCGGCCGAAGCCGCCGCCAGGTTGCTCCAGCGGCCGTGAGGCCGCATGAAGGTCAAGGCGCTTGCGTAAACTTACCGTCCTTGATCGTGATCAAGATGGGCTCATAAGTGGGCTCACGCTCGGCTGCAAAGCTGAAGTTTCCTTTGCCACTGCCCAGTACAACCGGAAAGTTGCTCGTCGCCACGATGGCATCCAGCAAGCTCTGCCGGGTCAGTGGGCCCTTGGCGGTGGTGATCGCGTGACCATACAGGCGACCGATGGTGTAACCCACCGCGTTCCACTGGTCTGGCATGGCGTTGTATTTTTTCTGGAAGTTGGCCACAAACGATTTTGCCAGGCTGTCGCTTCGAATCTCGGGGAAGGCGTCGGTCCCGACCAACACACCCTCGACTGCTTTGCCGCCAATTCTCAAGAAGCTGGCCGATGCTGCAGCATTGTTGGCGACGAACTTCAGGCTGCTTGCGGCGCCGGCCTGCTTGGCCTGGAGAACGATATTTGCCGCTGCGGCGTCATTCATCGTGATCATGACAACATCGGGCTTGAGGCTGGCAATTTTGGTCGACAAAGCCGAAAAATCTGTTTCCGCCATCAGCGCCGACTCTTCCGGCATCAAGGTCACCTTCCCCTGCATCACCGTGCGAGCAACCTTGCTCTGGGCAGCAGCACCATCGTTATCGCGGCTCGCCACGGTCATGACCGTCTTGGGCTTGATGGTCTCCAGGGTGTAGTTGGACAGCACTGTCATCAAGGTGGTCGGCGAGTTCAACACACGATTCGACCAAGGACCTGCTTTGTTGACCGCCGGTGTCACAGCAATGCCAAGCATAGGGATCTGAAGCTGATTGACCACCGGCGAGACCGCCAGCACCGTCGGGGACGCGCTAGGTCCTGCGATAGCCAACACCTTGTCCACTGTGGCCAGGCGATTGACCAGCGTGATGGCCTGGTTGGTGTTGCTGCCATCGTCGACCACAATCAACTTGATGGTCCGCCCACCGCCGAGTTCATTGCCCGCATTAATTTCATCGACTGCGTGCTGCAGCCCCTTGACGGCTGCAGTACCCACGAAGGCGTAGACACCCGTCAAGGAAACCGGCACGCCAATGGTAATTTCCTGGGCCTGAAGGGATGAGGCGCCAGTCGCGATGGCCATGGCGGTCATCAAGAATCGTAGTTTCATAAGGGATATCTCCAACGTATAAAGAGGGCTAGGCCGCAGGTATTTTCCTGCAAAGAAGCGCGGTGTATCTAGGGGTTTCCCCAAGTAAACGCCGCTGTTTTAAGCGTGCCGCGAGCGATCGGTGGCGCGAGCTTTCTGCTGCAAATTTGATATGTTGATGCGGTAGAAATTTGCACTTTTTTACAGGGTCTCCAGCATGGCAGAAAAGGCCGTCATCATCGTTGGCGCAGGCATTGGCGGCATGACCGCTGCGATCATGGCCGCCCAGTGCGGCTTGAAAGTTGCCCTGATCGAAAAGGGCGAGAAGGTCGGTGGCGCTGCCGCTTACTCCGGCGGACAAGTGTGGGTGGGGGCCAACCACGTGGCTCAGCGTCATGGACTGCTGGACTCGGTTGAGGACACACTCGCGTATGTTAAAGCGGCGGCTGGCCGCGATGCCACCAGCGTCGATGCGGCGCTATGCGAGCGCTGGCTCCGGGGTGCTGGCGATGCAGTACAGTGGCTTGAGCAAATGGGCGTCATCCAGTGGGAGCTGATACCCGACTACCCGGATTACTACTACCCCACGCTTCCAGGGTCGCGGGCTGCTGGCCGGTACCTCACCGGCGCGCCCTTTGACGGCCAACTACTTGGCAAGGCGCTGGCCAGCCTGCATGTGAGTCCGCACTTCCCGGTCGGGATCACTTACAGCGAAATGTTCGAATGGGGCGGCATGTCAAGTAAATCTCGCTGGGACTGGGACCTGGTGGCTCGACGCCGATCACAGAATATTCTCACGTTCGGGACCGGCATTGCGGCTGCGCTGTTCAGGGGTGTGTTGGATCGGTCTGTTGACCTGCGCTTGCAACATGCGGCAGTGGCCTTATTGTCCGCCAATGATCGAGTCACAGGGGTGCGCTGCAGCAGCCCGCAAGGGATGGTGGAGCTTGAGGGCGCCGTCATCCTGGCCACCGGCGCTCATGATTGGTCACCCGAGTATTCCGAACGATTCACCGGCATTCCTCCCGAAGACGGTGGTAGCGTAACGCCCAGCACCATATCGGGTGACGCGATGACTCTTGTGGCCCCCCTAGGCGCTGCAATGGCTGCCTTGCCTGCTTGGGCAGCCCCTGTGCTACCCGGCTACCGCTTGGCGGATCCCGCCTTTGCGGGCGATACGGGATACCGCGCCTGCTTTGAGCATTGCCTGCCGCATTGTTTTTTGGTCAATCGGCAAGGGCAACGTTTTTGCGACGACTCCTTCCATTCAGCCATCGTCGCCGAGGCCCTAAAGCACAATGTGGATGGCATGCCGGACAACCTGCCAATTTTCATGATCTGGGACAGCAGGCACCAAGCCAAGTATGGGCTCGGACGAACCATGCCCGGCGGGGCATACCCACCCGGACTGGTCAGCAGTGCCTCAACGCTCGAGGGGCTGGCACTTGCCCTGGGCATCAACGCAGTGGGACTGGAAGCCAGCGCGGCGCGCTTCAACGCAATGGCCAAAGACGGTGTGGACTCCGATTTCGGCCGCGGATCTAACCTCTCGGTACGTCGTTTTCGCGGCGACTGGCACATGCCGCTCAACCCGAACATGGGGCCAGTGGACGAAGCGCCGTTCCATGGCATGCGCTTGCGATTGCTCAACACCGGCATTGCGGCCGGTGGCGTCTGTGCCGACCTCAATGGTCAGGTGCGGCGAGCCGACGGTGGTGTGATCGAAGGGCTGTATGTCGTGGGTGAAAGCTCAGCGCGGGCCGCCGCCGGCGTGGGTTACAACAGTGGCTACAGCTTGAGCCGGGCCATGGCGTTTGGCTGGCTCGCCGCGAGGCACGTCGGCGGCCTGGTCTAGGGATATCCCTTATGAATACCCAATATGAAAACTTGCCCATTCGGCTACAGTTGCCCCTGCGCCACCCGCAGGCCTTCTGTCTGCGCAGGGGTAGCGAACCACCAAGCTCTAAACGATTGATTTCCCCAGCCCACCTCACACCCTCGACCGTCGTGCCCAACTTGCGCGCAGGATGGTTGCCATCAAGCAGGTCTGACTGAGATGCTGGCCCAACAATTGCTCAATGGTCTGGTTGTAGGCGGCGTGTATGCGCTGTTCGCCCTCGGCTTTACCTTGGTGTTTGGTATCCACCACCTGATGAATTTGGCCCATGGCGCCGTGTTCATGACCGGGGCCTTCGTCGCCTTGTACGCTGTACTCGCCGGTCTGCCACTATGGCTGGGTTTTTTACTCGCTGTCATCGTTTGCGGACTGTTGTCGGTGCTGATTGAGATCACCGCATTTCGACCCTTGCGCAAGTCGGGAGAAGCCGAATTCGGAGCCATTGTCTCCACCCTCGGAGCCGACCTGATCATCATGACGTTTGCGCAAAAGCTTTCGGCCAGCGATGTACTGCGGTTCCCCTTCGAAACTTTTCCTGTGCGCATCTTCGAAATCGCCGGACTTCGCGTATCGCTGTTGCAGATGTTTATGTCAATCAGCGCCTTCTTGCTGATGCTGGTGCTCACCTACTACCTCTACCGCACCCCTCTCGGAACCAGGGTTCGATCAGTCTCCGGCAATGAGCGCGCAGCGGTGTTATCGGGCGTCAATCCGAATGTTGTCTATTTCCAGACCTTTTTCCTGTCGGGCGCGCTGGCCGGCGCCTCGGGCGTCTTGATAGGCCTGGCGTTTAATTCGATCCAGTACACCATGGGAGAGCCCTTTCTGCTGCGTGGCTTCGTGGTCATTGTGCTGGGCGGCATGGGAAGCATTCCCGGCGCCATGATTGCCGGGCTGCTGTTCGGCATGATCCAGACCCTGACATCGGCTTACCTGCCCGCCGGCTTGACCGATGCCATCATCTTCTCGATGCTGTTCCTTATCCTGCTGGTGCGTCCTTATGGCCTGTTTGGGAAAGAGACCGCTGGCGCCATGCGAGCAGAACGATGACCGATTTTTTCACCACCTACCATCATCTGTTCAACGTCTTCCTGATCGGCTCGGGGTATGCGCTGAGCCAATGGGTGGTGATGCGCGCCGGTGTTTTCTCAGTCGCAACAGCCGGACTGGCCTCAATCGGCGCCTACGGGGCTGCCATACTGACCACCAGCTATGGGTGGCCCTATCCGCTAGCGCTGCTCGCGGGCACGCTGCTGGGCACGGGGGCAGGACTGCTGTTGTCCTGGCCCCTGGCACGATTGCGCGGGGTGTTTCAGGCCATTGCTACCCTCGCCTTTGTGCAGGTGGTCGTGGCGCTAGCGCTTTATTCTGACAGTTTGACCGGTGGCGCTATGGGTCTGAACGCGATACCGACCTTGGTCGGTACCGGCGAGACCCTGATTGCACTGGTGCTTGTGGTTTATCTGATGCTGGCGATCAGTGCAACGCGCGTCGGCCGCGCGTTTGAGGCGATTCGACAAAATGAGGCCGTCGCAAGCTCTTTGGGCGTTTCGGTCAATTTCCACCAGTCTTTGGCCTTTGCCTTGAGTGGCGCCATTGCCGGTCTCTTTGGCGGCCTGGAGGCTTTGCAGAGCTTCGCCCTGTTCCCGAATACTTTTGGCTTCCCGCTGGTGATTGCCGCCTTGTCCTATGTAGTCCTGGGTGGTCGGCGCTCGGTGGCAGGGCCTATCGTCGGCGCTGCAATCCTGCTCGTCCTGCCCGAGCTTTCGCGACCTTTGGCCGATTACAGGATGGCACTGTATGGTGCCATTCTGATGCTGGTCATCGCATTCATGCCACGTGGCATCGTGGACACTGCCAGGCTCCACCTGCGCCGGCGCAGTCTGGCCAAGTCAGGGCAACCGGAGGCCCGCGAGTGACAACCCTCTCCATTCACAACCTGTGCAAGAATTTTGGTGGCGTGGCTGCGGTCTCAGACGTCAGCATGGAAATCCCTGCGGGCAAAATCACCGGCTTGATCGGCCCTAATGGCGCGGGCAAGACCACCTTGATCAACCTGATCACTGGCATTCTCAGCGTCTCCAGCGGCAACATCCGGTTCGGCGACCAAGATCTGACGCATTCGCCTGCGCACATGGTGGCGCGCTCTGGCATTACCCGGACCTTTCAAAACATCAGGCTACTGACAGAGGCCAGCGTCATTGACAACGTGATGATTGGCTTTTATAGGAAAGAGACAACCACAACCACTGCCAGTCTGCTGGGGCTGCCCTTCGCCCGTCGCGAGTCAGCCGCGATCCGGGAACGTGCTGCCGGCCTGCTTGACCGTTTCGGGATGCTGCACCTTGCCGCACATGAAGCCGGCGGCCTGGCTTATGGACACCAGCGGCGTGTCGAAATGATGCGAGCGCTGGCCTCAGAGCCGGCCCTGATCCTGCTCGACGAGCCTGTTGCTGGCATGAATGATGTCGAAGCGGGTGAGCTCGGAGATATATTTTCACAGCTTGCCCGCGATGGCATGGGCGTGCTGTTGATCGAACACAACGTTCGATTCGTGACGAAACGCTGTGACCATGTCTATGTGCTGGACAGTGGCCGCATGATTGCATCCGGAACACCGACAGAAGTGGTCAACAACCCTGCGGTTATTACCGCCTACCTTGGGGCATGAGGCCACTTATGAACCCAGCGGCCAACTCAGTACAACAAATCATGTTGCAGGTGACAGGCCTCACAGCCGGCTACAGTGGCATCAAGGCGCTGCGCGGGGCCGCCCTTTCTGTGTCCGAAGGCGAATTCATTGCCTTGATCGGACCCAATGGTGCGGGCAAATCTACGCTGCTCAATTGCCTGAGCGGTGTGGTGCGCCCGACGGGCGGCTCAATTCGCTTTCAGGACCAGGAACTGCTTGGCGTCGCGCCGTGGCATATCGCCCGTCGTGGTTTGTTGCAGGTCCCAGAGGGACGGCAAATATTACCTAACCTGACTGTCCGCGAAAATCTGACTTTGGGCGCGACTGCGCTCTCGGGGCGGACCCCCACCTATACGCTGGAGCGCATCAATAACCTGTTTCCCATCTTGGCGGAACGCCGGGAGCAGCGGGCGGGTTCGCTAAGTGGCGGCCAACAGCAAATGTTGGCCATCGGTCGTGCACTGATGGGGGCGCCAAGGCTGCTACTGCTTGATGAGCCCAGCTTGGGCTTGGCGCCGGTGATCGTCACCCAGGTTTTTGAAGCGCTGCGCGCCCTCAATGCTGAAGGATTGACGATTTTGCTGGTTGAGCAAAACGCGCGCCAAGCCTTACTCGCGACTGATCGCGCCTATGTCATTGAGCGGGGTTGCGTCGTGCATGAAGGCCTTAGCGCGGATCTCGCCGCAGACCCAGCCATCGTGTCTCATTACCTCGGGTAAGGTCCGCCCTGCCCCCATGCATCTCTGCTGGGCCCTACCTTTTCAAGGCCTTATGCATGGCACCTGACTATAAAAACGACACTTTGATCACCACCCTACCGCACATATTTGGTCGTGAAACCTTGGCCGGGGATGATGAAGGCAGCGCCCTTCGCGCCTCTTACTTGCCGACCGCGCACCTAAACACATCAACAACCACTAAGAGGTAATTTCAATGGACTACGTCTACCCCGCCTATCAATCGCTCAAGCTCGACCGGCCCGCCGATCAGGTGCTTCGTATAACCATGTCGCGCGGAAAAATCAACGCGATGGATTTTGAGTTCCACCATTCGATGACCACGATCTGGCAGCACATCGAGGACGACCCTTCGGTCAGCGCCGTGATCCTGACCGGTGAGGGCCGTGCTTTTTCTGCAGGCGGCGACTTTGAGCTAGAGCAAAAGCTGGTCACTGATTTCGAGTGGCGAGCACGCATGTGGAAGGATGGGCGCAACCTGGTCAAGAACATGATCCATTTTTCAAAGCCCTTGGTATCAGCCATCAATGGCGCAGCTGCCGGCGGCGGGCTGGCGGCTGCCATGTTGTCGGACATCAGCATTGGCGGCCGATCAGCCAAGATTGTGGATGGTCATGTTCGACTGGGCGTGGCCGCTGGCGACCACGCCGCCATCATCTGGCCCCTGCTGTGCGGCATGGCCAAGGCCAAGTATTACCTGATGACCGGCGAACCCCTGTACGCCGAAGAAGCCGAACGCATCGGCCTAATTTCCATGTGCGTCGACGATGACAAGTTGCAGGAAACGGCACTGAAGGTGGCCGTCAATTTGACCAAGGCGGCGCCGTCGGCCCTACGCTGGACCAAATTGGCGATGAACAATTGGCTGCAAATGGCATGGCCAATTTTTGAGAACTCTCTGGCCCTTGAGATCCTCGGCTTTTCCGGCCCCGAAGTGGTGGAAGGACTGAAGGCCTACGAAGAAAAGAGGGCGCCCCAGTACAACCCTGTGTCGCCCGTCTGACATGGACCAGGTCATGATTCCCAACCCGCTGGACTTTACCGGCAAAACAGTGCTGGTGGTGGGTGGCTCCAGCGGCATCGGCAACGGTATTGCCCAGGCATTCCGCAGACACGGTGCACAGGTGCAGGTATGGGGTACCCGCGCCACCGCCGCTGACTACCAGAGCCAGGACGGCTCCGATCTGCGTGGCCTGACGTACGCCCAAGTTGATGTCAGTGACTTTGCGGCGGTTCGGGATGCCGCTCAGCCAGAAGCACTTGACGTGCTGGTACTTTGCCAGGGTACGGTCGCCTATGGGCGAGAAGAGTTCCGGATCGACACCTTCCGTCGCATCATCGACGTCAACCTCAACAGCTTGATGGCTTGTGCCGAGAAGTTTCGGGACGCTTTGGCCTCACGACGAGGCTCGCTCATCACGATATCGTCGGTGGGTGGTTTTCGGGCAACCCGCGGCAACCCAGCCTATGCCGCCTCGAAGGCCGGGGCCATCCATTTGACCCACACCCTGGCCCAGGCCTGGGCGCACAAAGGCATCCGAGTCAACGGCGTGGCACCAGGCTTGGTGGACACCAAATTGACCAAGGTCACGATTGACGATACGGCCCGCTTGCGCGAACGGCTGGAGGGGATTCCGGCTGGGCGGCTGGGTACACCAGAAGACATGGCCGGTGCCTGCCTCTACTTGGCGTCCGACCTCGCGTCTTATGTCATGGGTCAAACCATCGTGGTTGATGGCGGCCGCATGCTATGACCCCAATGGAGGCCGAGGCGGCGGAGCGACAGCAGCGATGGGACGACTGGCTAAACCTGAGCCAGGAGGTGCCGCTCGACCCGAACACACCGACTCTTGACCCTCACCACCACCTTTGGGACCGTGGCGGGCACACCTATTTGCCGGACCAATTCAATGCCGACGCTAAAGACCACGCATTGCTGGCCACCGTGTACGTAGAGTGCCGCTCTCGCTATTGGACACATGGCCCTGAACATTTGAGGCCCGTTGGCGAGACGCAGTACGTGGCCGAACTGGTGGCTGACAGAACCGGACCGACTCACACCAGCTTGTGTGCCGGCATAGTGGGGTTTGCAGACCTGTCCCTCGGCGATGAGGTGGCGGCTGTACTGCAAGCCCATGAAGAGGCTGGCCAAAGCCGATTCAAGGGCATACGCTACGCCTCAGCTTGGGATGCTGATCCGGCGATCCACGCCGCTTACCCCAGCCATGCTGGCATGCTGCGCGAGCCCAAGGTCCAAGCCGGTGCACGACGTCTGGCAGAGCGAGGGTTATCGCTCGACACCTGGGTCTACTTCCACCAACTCGACGATGTGGTGACCCTGGCCCGGACCTGTCCCGACCTGGTGATCGTGGTGGATCACTGCGGAGGCCCCTTGGGCATTGGCCCTTACGCCGAACGGCGGCAAGAGGTCTTTGCAGACTGGCGGAGCGCCATCGAGGCATTCAAACCCCTCAACAATGTGTTCGTCAAGTTTGGCGGCCTGGCCATGCCGATTGCAGGTTTTGCCTGGCGCAAGCGACCAGAGCCCCCTACGTCGCAAACGCTGGCCGAGGCCTGGCGACCTTACTTCGAGGTCTGCCTCGATGTGTTTGGCCCAGCGCGCTGCATGTTCGAGAGCAACTTCCCGGTCGACCGAACCGGCTGCAGCTACACCAGCCTGTGGAATGCTTTCAAAATATTGGCGAATCCGCTTTCTATGGACGAACGCAACGCCCTTCTGTACCAAACGGCGCAACAGGTCTATCGGCTGTAGCCCGACCGGAATACCGCGCATGGCAAGTGTGCAACTGAATCTGGATGCTCCAGGTTTAGCACAATGCGTAGGCGCCAGTTTGGATAACCATCAACCTTTAATCTGGCCAGGCGCTCAGATAGGCGCCGCGTCGCCCGCGTCGCTTCTGCAGTGAGCTCGCGATGATCTCCCGGCTTAGATGTGCAGCATCAAGCTCTTCGATAAAGCGCTTCAGAACCGTCTCTTCCTGACTAGGATGCAGATTACATGGGTCAAGGTAAAAAAACCCATGCTCCACCTCATGATCTCGCACAATGACCGGAATGTCACCTCGCGCAAGAGCATCTGCAAGGTCCCAAGCTGTGATCCTCGCGATTTGCGGGTCTATCGAAACCTTCAATCTGTCTAAGGGGTTCCCGGTTGTGTCCGCTACGATATCGGCGCGAACGCCAGGTCGTTGCGACAGCGTGCTTTGCCAGAGGTTCAGAGCCCGACTTTCTCGTTCGCGAATACCTTGATGGTCTCGCGTTTCCCAAGCTTGCAGCGCTGCAATCGCCCCAACGATGCTCTCCTTGCCGACCTTCATGCCGCGGCCAATACCATTGTTTTGCATGTACGCCGCTCTAACTAGATCCTTGCGTCCCGCAACGATACCGCCCGTTGGCCCGCCAAGGAATTTGTGCGATGAATAAAGCACCAAGTCGCCGCCGTCCTTCAAAAATCCGGTGAGGTCGTACTCCGATGCCGCATCAACGATGACCGGGACACCTCGCGAATGGCAAATCGCGGCAAATTCATTCAATGCCAATAGTCCGAATTGGACGGTGTGATGGGACACCACGTAGACGGCGGCCGCGGTTCGTTCGGTAATGGCGCCTGCAAGCTGATAGGCGAGAGCGCGCGTGGCCTGCCCTACAGTGACGACCTTGGCACCTGCGAGCCGGATCGCCTGCTCAACCGGCGCACCGTAGCTGACCATGTGTCCCGCCATGATGATCACCTCATTTCGCAGGCCGGTCGTGTCCGGTAGCTGCTCCACTGCGTAAAGATTTGAGCCTGTCATCGCCCCAGCAACCGTGACTGTGATTGCTGCTGAGCACGATGATGTCAGAAACCCTGCCTCTGCATTGCACAGGCGCCCAATCACCCGGCTGCCCCGCTTCTGTAACTCGTCAATCTCCACAAATTGCGGCAAGATGTCCGCGATCGCCTTAACTGCCTCAGGGACAACAATCGAAGCCCCAAGCCCAGTCATCGTTCCAGACACATTGATCACAGGGCGCAGGCCAAGCTTCTGCCGGATATCGACATCATTCATCATTTCGGTCCAATGGCGGTTGTAGTAAGAGTCTGTTACCTAAAGTCAGGTGGATCCAGCCTATCGTCCCTTCGCGCTTCTCATGCTCAGAAGCGTATCAATGATGGAAGGATCCAAAACGTGACAAGAAGGTGCGAAGGCGGTCATTTGGTTGCTCTTCGAACACTGTGTTTGGTGGTGCGTCTATCACAATATGACCTTGGTCAGTAAATACGACACGATCAGCGACTTCCTTGGCAAAAGCCATTTCATGAGTCACCAATAACATCGTTCGCCCCTCGACGGCCAGCTCTTTGACAACAGCGAGTACTTCGCCAACAAGTTCGGGATCGAGCGACGAAGTAATCTCATCGAGAAGTAGTACTTTGGGCTCCATAGCAACAGCGCGAGCGATGCCCACCCGCTGCTGCTGTCCGCCAGAAAGTTGCGATGGCATAGCATCGAATTTGTCCGTCAAGCCAACGCGACTTAGCCATCTGTGGGCAATCTGGCGCGCCTCACTTTTAGACTTACCCCGAGATTTAACCAGCCCAAGCATCACGTTCTGTGTAGCCGTCAGGTGGGGGAACAGATTGAACTGCTGAAACACCATTGCAGCGTCTGCTCGGAGTTTTGCGAGGTCTCGGTCACTCCTGCGACGTCGTTGTCCGGTAGCGTCCTTGTAGCCAACCTCTGTTCCTTCAATCTTGATGGAGCCACCATCGTACTCTTCAAGAAAATTGATACAGCGCAGCAATGTCGTCTTGCCACTGCCCGATGGGCCAATGATTGCGACGACTTGCCCTTTAGCGATATCAAGGCTTACCCCCTTCAAAACTTGGTTAAGTCCAAAGGATTTAGTCACACCGGTCATGCTGATCACCGGCTTCAATTGAATATCGCTCATGGTTCTTCTTGCTAAATGAAGCGCTTTTCTAGTCGCCGACTAAGGACGGACAGCGGGAAATTGATGGAAAAATACATCAGCGCGCCCATCACATAGAGCGGCAATGCCACATGTGTTCGACCGATCACCTGTTGTAGCGACAGCATGAGATCGACAATGCCTAGCAATGACACCAGCGATGAACCTTTTACCGTGTCCACTACGCTGTTCACAAAAGGTGGCAAAAACCGTCGAATCGCCTGTGGCGCTAGGACTTGTACAAAGCGGTCCATGAGACCCAAACCAATAGACTTTGCTGCATCGGTTTGCCCAGGCGGGATGGACTGGAAAGCACCTCTCGTAATTTCAATAATTTGTGCCGTCTTAAAGACCGTCAATGCCACGACGGCCGCAGTCATACTGCTCAAATTAATCTGAACAGCTGGCAAGCCGTAGTAGACAAAGTAGAGTAGCACCAGGATTGGCACGCCACGCACGAAATCGGCATAGAGTCGAAGTGGTACTCTCACCCAAAACGGCCCGAAGACAAGCGCGCATCCAGCGGGGATGCCGAGAATGATGGCGATCAAAACCACACTGCCAGCGACAAGCAGAGTAGTCAAAAGACCATCAAGCAAAAAAGGTAGGGTTTGAAGAAAAATAGTCATTGAACTCAACGAGCAATGGCATAACGACGCTCTACAAGGCGCAACATCATCAGAATGGCGTAACTCGTCAACAGATAGATGGGGGTTGCCAGCAGATAGACTTCCATTGTCCGGAAAGTCTGAGTTTCAATCCAACGCATGCCGTAGGCCAACTCGGGAACAGCAATGGCCGAGGCTATCGAAGTATCCTTAAATAAAGAGACATAGGTGTTGGAAAGCGATGGCAAAGCGATACGCAATGCCATCGGAAATCGAACATAGCAAAGCACCCCAAATGGGGTTAAACCTATCGCTTTGCCAGCCTCAATCAAGCCCAGGGGAACCGCAGCTAGTCCAGCCCTCAGGATTTCTACCAGGTAGGCACCTGAATATATGGACAAAGTTGCCACGAATGACGTAGTCGCGTCGTATTCCAGGTCAACAGCACTCGGGATACCATAGAAGATAAGGTAGACGAGCAAAAGGAGTGGCACGTTTCGCACAAACTCGACATAGGCTCTGATCAACGGTCTCGCCCACCGCGGCCCATCGAGTTCGATGAGAGCCAGAACGAGACCGATTGCCATGCCTATGGCAATCGTCAGAGCTGCCAGCTCAATGCTCAGGAGCAAGCCGTTGAAAAGCTTGTCTGCATATCGCCAAACAATTGCAAAATTGAAATGGTAATTTCCCATAGAAATTTCGATCCGGCTGCCCTGCGTTACTGCTAGCTACGACAGCCCAGACACGTCCCGTTCAATTTCTAAACTTCAAGGCAATGCCTCAAAATTTTGGCAAGCCAGGTTCCCGCACCGGTGGCTTGAGGCCAAAAAAGTCATTAATGGCACTGTCGTAAATATCATTTTGATGCCCGTACATTGCCACACCAAAAGTCACATTAACGAAATTCAACCAATCTGGATCACCTTGACGCACGCCTGCACCGTAAAGCATTGAGTTCCAGGACTTCCCGGCGCTGATGTATTTGTCTGGGTTCTTCTTCGCCAACCAAGCAACGGTAGAAAGATCCACCGCAGCAGCATCCACACGTTTGGAATCAAGCGCCAAGACAACGTTTGCTTGGCTATCAAGTTGCATCACCGTAGCTTGCGGCAGAACTTTACGCACTGAGGCCTCAGCATCGACATTTTGCAAAATTGACACCCGTGCAGATTTCCCCGCCTTCAGCAGTGCGGCGAAAGTTTTCTTATCGCTGTCTGGTCGGGCCAATAGTGCGATGCCTTCAACGTAGTAGGGCCGGGAAAATGCAATAAGCTGCGCCCGCGCCGGCGATGTCGTCATGAACTGAATAACCACATCAACCTTGCCGGCGTTGATATTCGGAATGCGCTGGGCAGGGTCTTGACGTACAAATTCGACTTTCTTCTCATCGTCAAACAATCCTTTGGCCAATATACGCCCCATGGCAATGTCCATTCCAACCAGTTGCCCCTTGTCATCTTCGAAGTGCCATGGGGCATTTGTCGAGCCGGTTCCGACGATTAGACGACCACGGTCAAGGATGGTGCGAATTAGACTGGTCGGCGACGACTGGGCGGCAGCCGGACGAACTGCACTTGCTACTGCTGCCATAGCAAGTCCACCCATCAGACCGCCCCTGATGAGACTTCTTTTGCTTTCGCCAGTGCCGCGCAAAGTATCCATAGGGTTAGTGAGTTCCGCTCCGACTGTTTCGCCTTGTTGAGCGTTTGAGCCAGAAATATTTGAACCAGATGCGGGGACGATAGCCATGCAAAACTCCTTTGGTTGTGGATTAATCAGAACGCGAGTGCCAGTAGGACACGTTGAGGAATTCAATTTCCGCGTTGACGATAGCAGATCACTATAAGATCGCTTACCGGGTAAACCCTGCATTCAATTTAGGATTGCTCAGAATCAAACCGTGAGTCAATTTGGCTTGGAACTACTGAAGTCGATTTTTTCGTTACCGTTGCCGGCGTCTAGGTAACGAATCCTCGAGGCGAACGAGACGGCCGCTTTGGGCGAGCAACTAACGGCTTGGCACGGTTTGCATCCCTGTCTCACTCCAAAGTTGATTCCAAGTGAAGATCGCTGGACATCCTCCAGTATGGACAAACACGATCAGATCATCTTCGGCGAAACGGCCTTCTCGGATATGTGCCACCATCGCGGCTGCGGCTTTACCTGTGTAAATAGGGTCAAGGATCAGTCCTTCCTTGCGAGCAAAGAGTTGCAACGCCTCATTTCCAGCCAGGTTTGGCACGCCATACTGCTGCCCCACGAAGTCAGCGTGATTCGTGATGTCTGTCGCGCCAAGGCGTAAATCAAGCCCTAGGGCTTCGCAGGTCTGATTCGCAATTAGGGCAGTACGCGCAGGTACGTTGAATTCGCTTGTGGCGGTGACGCAATGCACCGCAAAGCCACCAAAGAGCTTGCGAGCAATCTCAAATCCTGCAGCGCCCTTCCCACTGGACGACATGTAAAACGCCGTAGCCTTTGCCCCAATGGCGTCGAGCTGTTCATGCATCTCAATCAGGGTTTCTAGGTACGCGAGCGCAGACGCCACCTCAAACATCGGGTTGTCGTTAAGAATGTGCGGCCTGCGTCCGTCAGCTTTGCAAGCCGCAAACAGCGAGTCCATCAATCGGCGTTGTTCGTGTGGGTCACGCACAAAGTGGATCTCAGCGCCGAGCAAGTAGTCGACCAGCACATTGCCCTGGATCTGCTCAGGTCGTTCCCCTTGGAGTACCAAAATCGTATCCAAGCCCAATTTATTGCACGCGCCTACCGTCTGGCGCGCCGAGTTGGATTGAAGGTCTAGGCCAACGATCACAAGGTCAGCTTGCTCTGCCATCGTGACAGCAAGCCGGAACTCCAGATTACGAAGTTTGTTGCCCCCTAAAGCAATTCCTGTCAGGTCATCGCGTTTAACGAATAGCCTCGGACCGCCAAGATACTTAGCCAGGTTGCAAGCTTCGATCAAGGGTGTGTTCTTGATCGCTATATCCAGGCGAGGGATGCGCGCTATACGTGCTCTAACCTCGGCACAGGTGAGTGAACCGATATTTTTACTCATGACGAGGCGAGAGATGCGAACGCACAAATCTGAATATAAGCTGACCGCTGGCCCCAATAAGGAGGGATTACCCTTGCGGCGCGTTCACTTTACAGCACTAGTCGCCTGCGACAATTCAAACCTTCCTCCACTTGGCACGGGGCCTGTCCGCCCCTCAAGCACCATGTCCATTACCCCGCCCACGACCCAGTCTCAACCCCCATCAGGACCTGTCTTCACCCTGGCCGATTTCGATTTCGACCTGCCGGCTCAATTGATCGCCCAGCACCCGGCCACCGAGCGCACGGCGGCGCGGCTGCTAGACGGCACGAAGACCAGCCCGGGGGACCGTATTTTTCGTGAACTGCCAGGGCTGTTGCAGCCGGGCGACTTGCTGGTGTTCAATGACACCCGGGTCATCAAGGCACGACTGTTTGGCGAAAAGCCGACCGGCGGCAAGGTGGAGTTGCTGATCGAACGGGTGCTGGGCGGCAACCAGGTGGCGGCCCACATGCGGGTCAGCAAGAAACCCGAAGTAGGGGCCACGATCAGGCTCAGCGGCGAGGCTGGCCTGTGCGCCACCCTGCTCGGGCGCTGGCCCGATGCCGATGGCCCGTTGTTCCGCTTTGTGCTGTCTAACGACCATGGCGACGACCCCTACACCCTGATGGAGCGCCATGGCCATGTGCCACTGCCCCCCTACATCACCCACGCTGACGCGGCTGAGGACGCTGAGCGCTACCAAACGGTCTTTGCCAAGCACCCCGGCGCGGTGGCAGCGCCCACGGCGGCGCTGCATTTTGACCAGCTTCTGCTGGACCAACTCTCGGCCATGGGGGTGCAGCAGGCCCATGTGACCCTGCATGTCGGTGCCGGCACCTTTCAGCCCGTGAAAACCGAGAACCTGGCCGAGCACCGTATGCACAGCGAGTGGTATGACGTACCAGCGGCGACCCAGCAGGCCCTCGCAGACTGCCGCGCGCGGGGCGGGCGGGTGGTGGCTGTGGGCACCACCACCGTGCGCACCCTGGAGTCCTGGGCACAGAGCGGGCAAGCTTGCGGTGAGACGCAGATCTTCATCACGCCTGGTTTTACATTCCAAATGGTGGACCTGCTAATCACCAATTTCCACCTGCCCAAAAGCACGCTGATGATGTTGGTCAGCGCCTTTGCGGGTTACGCGCCCGTCATGGCGCTGTACCGCCACGCCATCGCCCAGGGCTACCGCTTCTTCAGCTATGGTGACGCCATGCTGCTGGCGCGGCAAACCGAGAACGACACGGTCAGATCGGGTAAATGAGGGCGTTGGGGATCATCTCGCTGTCAAACACGCACAGCCGCTCGGCAAACTTCAAACCCTCTGGCGTATGCACAATCTGGTCGATGTAACGGCCCACATTGAACACCGTGCTCGGCCCGTCGAGTTTGGTGCGAAACACCGCGTAATTGGCTTCGCTGTAAATCCGCCCGGCCTCGACCCGGCGCACCACGGGCGCCCCCACCACATGGCGCTGGTAATAGGGGTCGTGAAACAGGGTTTCTTTGATGCCGTACACCCGGTCGCGCAGCATGCCCTTGCTGCTGAACGCCAGTGTGCACAGCGGGAACCCGCGGTCATAGTTTTCCCGCGGTTGTAGGCGGTAGCTGCAGTCATCGGCAAAGAAGTCGGGCCACAGGTCCCACTGGCCGCTGTCGACCGCCAGCGCGTAGTCGGCATACAGCCGGGTCAGGGCCAGATGGGTGTCAAGGTCGATCATGCTCACTCCCCCATCACTTTGCGCCAATAGGCATACATGCCACGGATCAGGGTCTCGGTCACCATGTGCTCGGTGTCGCCCACCTCACGCCCACCCATCTCCACCAAGGTACGGTGCTCGGGTTTGCTCTCAAAGGCCTGTTGCGAGAACTCGATCACCTCGCCGTCGTCTGCCGACACAAAACCGGCCGGGCCGAACAGATTGGCCTGGCGCAGGCGGCGCGCGTTCATCTCCGGTGTGTCGTCTTCAAAGCCAAAGTGCGTCCAGACAAAGTCAAAGGCACCATGGCCGGCGGGCTGAATGTGGCGCGTCGACACGCTGTTGACCTGCTGCTGAAAGATCACGCTGGGAAACAGGGTCATCATCACGGCCGAAGGCCCGCCCCACCAGGCCTCGGGC